>Ga0207674_10002399_pt1 | contig 23688 bp, 21 predicted proteins | sample KBSCornC72_FD_184303 | JGI IMG/M metagenome (GOLD analysis project Ga0207674, IMG submission 184303) | Corn rhizosphere microbial communities from Kellogg Biological Station, Michigan, USA - KBS Corn C7-2 (SPAdes) (version 2) | ecosystem: Host-associated > Plants > Roots > Rhizosphere > Soil ...
ACGCGGGGTGTTAATTATCTTCGGGCCGTCTCTTTTCGTTTGAGCGGGTGTGGCGCAACGGTAGCGCATCAGCTTCCCAAGCTGAGGGTTGCGGGTTCGAATCCCGTCGCCCGCTCCAGATTTCAATCCGGCTGACTTGGCTTGGCTTCCAACTTCTTCAGCATCTCTACGCCATTGCTGTTATCAGGATTCAACTCCAGAGACTTTTTGTAGTTCGCAATCGCCAGATCTTTGTCCCCATTCGTCATATACATCTCCGCAAGGCTGTCGTAGACGTTCCACGATGTTGGGTAAAACTCGACATTTAGTTTCAGGATGGCAATGGCTTCAGCAATTTTCTTCTGTCGCATCAATCCATAGCCCAGGTTGTTGATGCGATTCTCTTCAATAGCCACACTGGTCGGTTTCTCGTCTCTTATCTTTCGATAAGCTGCGATTGCTTCCGTAGTCTTACCGCTTATCAGCAGCTCAAACGGAACTAAAGTGTCTGATGAGATTCTCTTTGCCTCGGCTGATCCATTTCGCGCAACGATTTGGAGAGAAGGTGCTGCTCCAGCTTCGGCAGCAGCGAAGGTATATTTGAGAGTGGAATCACGTCGAATGAAAGCCGTATCCGAAATCGGCAAGAGTTCAAAAGACGGATCTCCAGTCGATTGCGCGTTCAAGTTCGAACTACCTGCAATCGTGGTTATTGTCAAAACTCGATCAGCGTTAACCTGAAAACGACCGACATAATTCGCTAGTTTTGCCGCATCAACTGAAGTGATCTCGTATGGCGAGGCGAGGTACTCATCCCATTCGTACTCTTTAGCGATACCCCTGATCACCTCGTTAAGAATCTGACCATTGTCAGAATTTACCATTGCTATTGCGCCAAATCCTTTGTCCTTATTCAGGACCATCTGCGCCCGGAAACCTTCATCAGCACCGTCGTGACCAAAGTAAGTTGTCGAATTGCGTTTATCGATGAAGAACCCGAGTCCAGCTTCGTCGACAACAGGTGTGGTCATCATCGCCACGGAATTTTTTGAAAGTATTTTATTGGATCGTCCAACGAGTGACAGTTGCATCTCAATCGCGAACTTGGCGAGATCGGTAGGTGTGGTCCACAGACCAGCGGCGGCCATCTCGGGATAAACGTGAATCTTTCCCTCAACTTCGCTTCCGTTGCTTTTGTAACCAGTAGCCGCTTTCTTTCGCCAATCATCCGGGAGTGGTTGACTATAAGTACTGTTAGACATCTTCAGCGGATCTAAGACTGTCTCACGTGCAATTTCCGGATAGGGCTTCTTCTCAATATCCATGATGGTCAACTGAGCGATGGTAGTGCCGCCACCGGAATAGCGATATTTAGTACCAGGTTCGAAGTCAACGCGAACTGCTGCAGTATTCGCAGGTTTTTCTCCATCAAGAACCTGTTGTAGCGTGGGCAGTTTCTCGGTGACTGCGTAACCGGGAAAGCCATGCACCGTGGTGCCTGCGGTGTGACTGAGAAGGTTTTTCAACGTGACCTTCTTTTTTGCGGTGAACTCGTTGTCAGGCACTTTCCACGAGGTCAACTTGTCGTTGATGTTCTCGTCAAGAGACAGCTTGCCTTGTTCCACCCGTTTCATCGCTATCGCGGCATTGACAGACTTGCTGATTGAACCCGCCTGAAACATGGTGTCTGTCGTGACCGGTTCATTGGTCTCGAGGTCTTTCACGCCATACGCCCGGGCCCACTCAATTTTGAAGTCTTTGATGACCGCAACAGTGAGTCCGGGAACCTTGTAGAACTTCATTCGTTCAGCGATATTCCAACCAGGCTCACCCTTTATTAAAACGGTTGGCAGCAGGCCATCTTCTACTCTTTTGATTCTTGAATCAGAGGTGGATTGCCCGAGAGCGAGCGAACCAAAGCCGAGGGAGAAGAGCAGGAGAAAGCTGGTAAGCTTCTTCATTGGAAATCCTCCGGTTCTACTTGGATATAATTTGTCTGTTCAGCCTAAACTGACTGACTTCAGAAAGTTAACACCACTGGACTCTCATTTCTTGCACGTTTCGTGACTGCTCAACTATGCGTCCCCGATAATTCGATGAATATGAAGTCGGCTATGGGGTGCCATGAGAACCCGAGCGGCCACTCGTTAAGACAAACCGGATGTTTGTCCACAGTTAAAATGTTGAAGATCTTCGCAGATAATTCAAGAATTTGCCTGGCAATTTCTGGATCTACGGGAAATTTCTAAATTTTCTAAGTGTTTTTCCTGATTGCAGGCCTTTGCTATGCGCTCTATATTGCTGTCGGAATTTGAGCAGTCCGAACCCGAACGGTCACCGACCCCTCGGACTCTGATTCTTACGCCACAGTTCCTCGCCTAATCCTTAACTCAGCACGCGAGAGGACTGAATCAAACGCGGAAATTTTGTAAAGAGAGCCTTTTCGAATTTTTGGTGTTTTCAGTTACGAGAGGGGATACCAACTCGACATCGCGTGGCGCCTCCGGGCAGGGGACCTGCGCGACCAAGAAGGACGCCGGCTTTGGGGCGAAAGCAGGCGTCCTTCTTTTTACTTTTACTTCCTGTATTCAAAGCGAGCTACATCTGATTCGCCCATGATCACAGTGTCACCCGAATTGAGTGCTGAATGGGTGACGCGAGCCGACTTAGGATCATTGATAAAAGTGCCGTTCCGAGAATCCTGGTCGACTATCACGACTCGACCATCCTTCACGCCTATCCACAAATGTTTCTTAGAGATACGCGGATCGGCCACCACGATTTGCGCTGTCGCGCTATCGCGGCCAATAAACTCGCCGTCCGGTTTGATCTCAAACTCACGTCCGGCTAATGGTCCAGACACAAATTTCAGCGAACCGTAATCGATCGACGCGTCAGCAGTGATTGCAACGGTACGCGAAAGATCTACGGTCATGCCCTGATCTTCAGCTACGCGTGGCGGAGGTGACATCGGCGGCGGCGGCGGTGGTGGCGGCATGTGAGCCGGAGGTGGAGGACTCGATTGATGTACGGGTGACGGCGAGTTACTCGCCTGATGTGCGGGTGGCGCCGGCGCAAGTGGAGGAGCTGAATGACCTTTGGGTGCCTCGACTGCCTTTTTGCCAGCTTTCCGTTTCCTCGCAATTATGAAACCGATAATTCCAAGCAAGAGTAGGAATCCAATCACGAGTACCACGACAACAATCGCAATGATTAACCACATAGGGAATCCCGCTTTCTCCCGTCCTTCAGCCTTTGCTTGTTGACTACTCTGGATCAATCGCTCGACTTCTGAGTGTTGAGGAAAGAGTCGCCTGACTTCCTCAAATTTAGGGATGGCCGAAGAGTAGTACTGATCCCAGTAATAATTGAGTCCTTCTTGGAACAACTTGTCGGTTGGTCCTTCAACGTTGGAAGCTCCCGCACTCTTGACGTATTCCATGACGGTGTTAGAAGGAACAACGAACGAGAATCCTGAAACTTCCTGACCGTTAACCGTGTCGCCACGAAACGTCAAAAGCCCCACCACCTCATTTGCATCGTTTAGAACTGGCCCACCTGAATTACCGTGAGTTGCAGCAGTGCTGGTTTGCAGAATCGGAGCACCACTGCTCGCCTGTTTCTTAGCGGAAATCTTTCCATCATTGATGGTCGCTTCATTCGCTGATTTGCTGTCGAGCAGTCCGGAGTTAAAAGTGTCGGCAGCACCCGGATAGCCAATAACAGTCACGTGATCCTGGAGCTGAACTTTTTCCGAGTCAGCCAGTTTCAAGATCGGAGCGTTTTTGACCTCAATTTTTACGATCGCGACATCCTTGCCCTGATCGTTTCCTTCGCCTGTCGGTGCACCGTATTGCTTAATCTCGAAGGGATATGAACTGCCGTCAGGAATAATCACGTGGTGGAAGAGTTTGAAACTCTGCAGGGTGCTGTGCTGGTCAATGAAATTTGCATTCAAGCTGCTTGGGTCTTTTCCGATCTGTTGTGCGATCTGACGAACCAGTTGCCAGAAGAGAGCCTGCTTTGCCTTTTCTTCTCCGTCATGAGTGGTAGAAACGACGTGTGCGTTGGTGGCGATGTAACCATTAGAGCTTATGAAGAACCCTGACCCGAGGGCTATGACCGACACGTTGTATGACTGTGGTTGGTAGCCTGGGGGTGAAAAGAGAATCTGCCCGGCTGCACCGTCGACTATTCGTACTACGGCAGGCTTACTGAACATGGCGAGGCGTTCGCCGTCAGAGACAGCCTGAACTGTAAAACGGGGCTGCGTAGGTAGAAGCGTTACTACAACGATTAGAGCGACTGTTACGACAAAGGCCAGTCTGCGCATATAGATGTTTCCTCGGGGAGTCCTTTGATTTGGTTCGCGTTGTCCGGTCCAGATACTGTAAGCATTCTTTGATGTAAGCGGTTCAATTGACCGGAAAGGTAGGTCTGAACACCGCCAGTAAACTTGCAGCAGTGTGCTTCTAAAGGAAATCCCCTTGAAAGTCAAATAAAAAGCACTCCTTTGGCCGCCGGATCTGGTGCTTTTGTACTTTGAGCTCGGTGCTCTGTACTTCGCGGAATGTACTATGTACTTTTATTTCAAAGTCCAAAGCCAAACATTCAAGCATCAGGTCCAAAGCCCAAAGATCAAAGCCTAAAGATCCAAAATCTCTGCCGCCCGTACCGCAAAAGAACACCAGTGCCCGCGGACGTATTGCTTTAATTGAAATGTCGGGTTTTAATCACCTCCACATAACACATTTCGTTGGAGAACGAGGTAAATTTGAGTGGCACATCTGTTGCTCTCGGTATCTCAGGTCTTAGTTATTTCAGGAGGAAATAAGCGTGAAGAAGAAACTTTCGATTCTGACGATACTCATAGTCGCTGCGGTGATGGTTGGTTGCACTAAAACCGATGAAACTGCGGCGAACGCCAATGCGAACTCAAATCAAACCGCCGCAGCCACACAAGCGCCCGACAACTCGGAAATTACGACGACCGTAGATGCTTCCGGCACCAAAACCGAAACAAGAGTTTTTCGCAATAATCCGCGAGTCTCCAGGGTGGTTGTAACTACCCATAACGGTACCCGAACCGTAAAGGCCTACTCACCAAGCGGAGAGGAACGCGAAATTAAGACCAACGACCAAAATGTTCTCGAAGCCACCGGCGACAAAGTTGCCGACGCAGCCGGCTTTGTAGCAGATAAAACTGTCGATGCTGCCGGCGCGACAAAAGATAAAGCCGAAGAAATCGGCGACAAGACTGTCGATAAATCGAAGGAAATTGGCAGCAAGACAGTTGAAGGCGCCAAAACAGTGGGCGACAAGACTGCAGAAGGTGCTAAGACAGTAGGTAGCAAGACAGTTGAAGGCGCGAAGACAGTCGGAGACAAGACAGTTGAAGGCGCCAAAACAGTAGGCGACAAGACGGCTGAAGGAGCTAAAAAAGCTGGAAAGGCCGTTAAGAAAATAATTCCTTAACAGCGTTGTTCGTGACTCCTTTTATAAGGGCCAACCCCGGTGGGTTGGCCCTCTCTTTTGGAAGGCGGTGTTATACTTGCAGCTGCTACATCGAGTAGAAGTTGGGAGGGGGCATGGCTGAAACATCGAGATATACCATTATCTGTCCGTGTTGTGAGGCGACGCTGACTATCGATGCGCAAACGGGGGCCATGATCTCCCACGAAGAAAAGGCAAAACCGCTTGCGTCCTTCGACGAGATGGTTAAGGGCCTGGACAAACAAAAGCAGATGAGAGAACAGATATTTGCCCAGGAATTGAGTTCGATGAAGGACCGGGATCGAATCCTCGAAGAAAAATTCCAGGAAGCTATGAAGCGTGCGGATAAAGACAAGGATAAGCCTTACCGCAACCCTCTCGACATTGATTGAACACCCTGGAACACCACACCACTTTGTCCGATAACTTTAATCGCTGGAGATTCTGGATGCTTTCAAAGTATTCATTTCGTAACCTTTGTGTAACTGCGCTTCTACTGACCTCGGGTTTTGTCGCTATCAGTCAGGAACGCATGCCCCAGTTGAAGTTCAACGATCGAAAACTGGCAAATGGCTTGAGAGTCCTCAGCGTACCGGATTCTTCGAGTCCCACGGTCGCAATCCAGGTGTGGTACCACGTTGGTTCGAAGGATGATCCGCCCAACCGTAGCGGCTTCGCGCATTTGTTTGAGCACATCATGTTTAAGAGTACAAAGAACATGAAGTCTGAAATGATGGACCGCCTCACCGAAGATGTTGGCGGTTTCAATAACGCCTCGACGAATGACGATGTGACAATCTATTACGAGGTCGTGCCGTCGAATTATCTTGAAACTCTGATCTGGGCCGAGGCCGACAGATTGTCAGGACTGAATGTTGATGACGCCAATTTCAAATCAGAACGTGATGTCGTAAAGGAAGAATTTCGCCAGAGTGTGCTAGCGCCGCCCTACGGAAAGTTCGAGTACTACCTGCAGCAGAAGTCATTTGCAGTCCATCCTTACAAACGGCCTACGATTGGGAGTATCGAAGATCTCGACGCTGCTTCGCTCAAGGATGTCCAGGATTTCCATTCAACCTATTACCGACCGGATAACGCGACGCTGGTTGTTGTCGGCGACTTCGATCAAAAACAACTCGATGCCTGGGTTGATAAATATTTTGGTCCAATCGCAAAGCCCGCAACGCCGTTGCCTCGAGTCAATGTGCAAGAACCTCCGAGGAAGGCCGAACAGAGATTTACCGAACGAGGTTCGAATGATCTTCCGGCAGTGGGCATTACCTATTTGACTCCGAAGCAAGCTGATGCCGATCAGGCTGCGCTGAGAATTGCCGACGTGATTCTCTCGGGAGGTGAATCATCGCGTCTTTATCACTCACTCGTCTACGAACAACAGTTGGCAGCGGAGGCAAGCTCAAGCGATGAAACGCGTGAGGATGTCAGTCTCTTTGTGCTGACGGCGGTTTTATCAGAGGGCAAAAAACCTGAAGACGTCGAGCGCTCATTACTCGCTGAAATTAAAAAACTTCAGGACATACCTGTTTCTCAAGCGGAATTGGACAAGGCGAAAAACCAGGTCATCACCGATCAACTGCGACAACGTGAGACGAGTAACGGGAAAGCATTAGCACTAGGCGAGGCCGCTGTCTTGTTAGGTGATCCCAATCGGGTGAACACGGACCTTTCAAAATTGCAGGCGGTAACCGCCGCCGACATTCAACGAGTAATGAAAAAGTATTTTGCTGATACGGGTAAACTTGTTCTTTATTACCTACCTGAGGCTAAGACGGGACAGGGCGATCGAAAGCCCAGCAAGGAGGGAAACTAAGATGAGAGCAAAACTGTCCTTCTTGCTGCTTAGTATTTTGTTGTTCGGGGCTTTCTCTTTAAGAGTCTTCGCACAAACTCCGCAAGCCACACCGCCGCCTCCGGCCGCACCACGAACCATTACTTTCCCGAAGCCTTCAGAACAGACTTTGCCAAACGGGTTGCGAGTGATCGTTATTGAAAGGCATGAAAGCCCATTGGTTTCGGCGCAGCTGGTTGTCAAAAACGGTGGAGAAGTTGATCCGCCGGAATTAGCGGGTCTCGCTGATATGACCGCTAACCTGATCACCAAGGGGACGCAGACTCGTAGCGCAACGCAAATTGCTGAAGAGATTGAGAGCCTCGGCGGTGCGTTGGATTCAGGCGCGCGTTGGGACTCGTCGTACGCAACAGTCAGCGTGATGTCCAACAAAATTCGCAAGGCTCTTGAGATCCTGGCCGATGTCGTCAGGCGACCCACCTTTAAAGCTGATGAAGTTGAACGGCTCAGACAACAGAACCTGGACAATTTGATGCTTGCGCTCAGTGATCCTGGCTCCATCGCCCGTTTTGTTGCAGCGCGAGTTGTGTTTGGTGACACACCATACGGACATCCGATCGGAGGAACCCCCGAATCCTTAACTCGCATTACTCCGTCAGATATCGCAAAACTTCATTCGCGCTACTACCGGCCGGATAATGCAATTCTCGTAATTGGTGGAGACATTTCTGCGAAGGACGGTCTGGATATCGCGTCTCGTTATTTTGGGGATTGGCAAAAACCCAGCGATCCTCTTGCTGAACAAACTGCAACCAAAGAGAGTAGCCCCAACGCCGATGGTCGCGTTGTAGTAATTGATAAACCGGATGCGGGTCAGGCTGCAGTCTACCTTGCGCGAACAGGTATCAATCGTCGGGATCAGGACTACTTCCGGGGCATCGTCGCGAACTCAGTACTTAGTGGGTATTCGGGTCGATTGAACCAGGAAATTCGTATCAAAAGAGGCTTGAGTTATGGTGCTGGCAGTTCCCTCGACGCGCGCCGCGATGTTGGGCCATTTGTTGCTTCGGCCCAAACAAAGAACGAGTCGGGAGCTCAAGTTGCTGATCTGCTCTTAGGCGAGCTTGGGCGGTTGTCGTCTGCGCCGCCAAACGAAGTCGAATTGACACCCAGGAAGGCTGTATTAATTGGCAACTTCTCCCGAAACCTCGAGACTGCAAACGGTCTCGTTTCGCAGATTGCTTCGCTTGCTTTGTATGGGCTGAGTCTCGATGAGATCAATCGTTACATCAATAATGTGCAAGGAATTGTTCCAGCGGATGTGCAGAAATTTGCTGGGACGCGCTTAGATGTTAAAACGAGCAACCTTATTATCGTTGGCAACGCGAAGGCGTTTCTCCCCGAATTGCAAAAACACTTTTCAAAGATCGATGTGATTCCGATCTCCCAATTGGACTTGAACTCGGCGAGCTTAAGAAAGCCTGCGACGAAATAGTCAATCAGCTGTTCTGAAAAACCGTGCTGGTCCATTTTGCGCCTTTTACGTCTCATTCACGCCGCGCTTCAGCCCGGTGACGAACGGTCCACTTTTCGTCAACCGTTTCAACGGTTTATTGGTTGTGGTGAATGAAACCTCGGATGTGTAAAAACGGATCACTACCCGAAGCGCGTGCAGCTTGACTATTATCAGCGGATTCGCATTATAGAGCCGGAGAGGAAATAGGTGCTCCTACAATGAGATTTAGAACACTATCAAAAGAGTTTGCGATCGCGTTCGTTGTACTGTTAACTTTTGCGGTTTGCAGCAAAGCCCAATTACCTGTCGACGGCGTTGACGCGCGGACTGACACCAAAGAGTTGGCAAGGCAATTATCGAGTCCAGACGCCAACGTCAGACAGCGAAGTGCAGAAGCGCTTGCCAAGCTCGCAAACAAGGACCAGGAAAAATTAGTTGAAGGCTATCAACTCCAGGAAAAGAATAAACAGGTCCGACTCGCCCTCGATTGGGCACTTTACCGAATGGGGCACGAAGATGCTTTGTTCCGAGTGGTGAAGGATCTGGATTCAGGGAGACAGGACCAGGCCATTGGCTACCTTTCTGATCTGGAAAATCCGGAAATGCTTTATCCGTTTCTTAAAAAAACCAACAACCCACCACGAGTGAATGCAGGCTTACTTAAAGCGTTGGCGAAGATTGGTAACGCTGAAACACTCGAGGTTGTGAAGCCTTACCGGGAGTCAGTCCAGCAATATGTCGCTGAAGCCGCCGAACTCGCCTACGATGAAATCGAAAAGCGGTTAGGGGCGGACTCTCAGTCCACTCGATCCAGACCCCGGACAGTAGATAAAAACCCAGAGCGTCCCTGATAGTTGGAAGTTGACGGCTCCAAGATCACTGAGGCATCAAACTGCATCCGAACCTGCGCACATTTCTCGAGTTACTCACGCGAGAAAACGAAATCGTCACAATCCATACCGAGGTCGATCCGTATCTTGAACTGGCGGAGATCCACCGGCGTGTAATTGCGACCGGTGGTCCAGCATTGCTATTCAATCGAGTAAAGGGAAGCAGGTATCCGGTAGTTACGAATCTGTTCGGTACCGACAGAAGGATTGAATTGGCTTTTGGTCCAAAGCCTGAACGGTTGGTAAAGGATCTTGTTCACATTGCGGAATCGATCTTGCCACCTCGGCCGGCAGAGTTATGGGAACGACGCTCAGTGGCACTCGACCTGCTGAAACTTGGGACAAAGAATACAAGTCGTGCACCGGTAACACAGGTGATTGATCGACCGGCGAGGCTGGATCAGTTGCCGGTACTCACGACATGGCAGGAAGACGGTGGTCCATTTATCACGCTGCCGCTCGTTTATACCGAACATCCTGTTACAAAGAAGCACAACCTCGGAATTTATCGCGTGCAGGTCTACGACCGTGGTGTAACCGGAATTCACTGGCAGATACAGAAGGGTGGTGGATTCCATTACGCCGAGGCCGAACGACTGAATCAGTCGTTACCGGTGTCAATTTTTTTGGGTGGCCCACCAGCTTTGATACTTGCCGCTATTGCCCCACTCCCAGAGGATGTGCCTGAGCTAGTGTTGGCTTCACTCCTGGCTGGCGAGAAGGTACGGATGACCAGGAATCCGTTGGGGCAGGGTCATCGAATACCCGCCGAGGCGGAATTTGTATTGCTGGGTCAGGTACCACCGAAAGTGCGACGACCGGAAGGTCCATTCGGAGATCACTACGGCTATTACTCACTGATACATGATTATCCGGTCTTTCAGGTGGACGCTGTTTGCCATCGACGGGACGCAATTTATCCGGCTACTGTAGTTGGTAAGCCGCGCCAGGAAGATTTCTTCATTGGCGACTATTTGCAAAAATTGTTATCGCCCCTGTTTCCACTGGTCATGCCATCAGTACAGGACTTGTGGACGTATGGAGAAACGGGCTTTCACTCGTTGTGTGCTGCCGTGGTCCAGGAGCGCTACGGTCGTGAGGCGCTGGTTTCTGCTTTTAGGATTCTTGGTGAGGGGCAATTGTCGCTGACCAAGTTTTTGATTCTGACAGACACTCCGCAGGACCTCAAAAACTTTCCGAAACTACTGGAACACGTGCTGGAACGTTTCAAGCCCGAGACTGATCTGTTTGTGATTTCCAATGTCTCGATGGATACGCTCGACTACACGAGTGGAAAAGTTAATGAAGGTAGCAAGGCCATTATGCTGGGACTCGGCGATGCGGTCCGTACTCTGCCGTCGGAATTTCGCGGCCAGCTTCCGCATTGGATTTCACGAGCCGAAGTCTTTTGCCGCGGGTGTTTGGTTCTGGAAGGTGCGAGTTATGAGAGCGATGACTCGCTCGCTAGCCGGGTCGCTCAGGAGCAAGTGTTTGCCGAGTGGCCTTTGATTATTTTGCACGACGACGTTCGAGTTGCTAAGTCCCCGGCTGATTTCCTGTGGTCCACCTGGACTCGTTTCGAGCCGGCCTCCGATATCTACTCGCCACAAATCGATATCACACGGCATCACCTGGTTTATCGTGCACCAATCGTGATTGATGCGCGCACCAAGCCCGGCTTTCCTGATGAGCTGATTGTTCGTGATGATATTGCGCAATGCGTCGACCGGCGCTGGCCCGAGTACTTTCCGAAGGGGTTGGAGGTGGGTTAGGAGGTAAACAACCGGATCGTGAACACTGCGCCGCCGTCGGAGTTATTCGCAGCTGTCAGTGTCCCACCGTGCTCAGAGATCACGCGGTGCGTTAGCGCCAGACCAACTCCGTGGCCCTTAGCCTTCGTCGTGAAAAATGGAATGAAGATCTTTTGCAACTGGTTAACCGGAATTCCAATGCCACTGTCCTTAACTTCAATCACCGCCGATTTTTTTCCACTCTGATCAGCTTCCGTGAACGACCTTACCGCAACGACGCGACGCTCGGAGTCCTCTGAAATTGCTTCAGCCCCATTTCGCATTAGATTCAACGCGGCCTGACGCAGCATCCGCTCGTCAGCTCGCACCGTAACTGTTGGATCAATTTCGGTCGTCAACTCGACTCGTAACTCGGTAAATAACTGCTGCACTTCGAGAGCGCAATCCGAAATAAGTTCACTCAGATTCACGTTTTCAAGGTGCAACGGCTGGGGACGAGCGAAATTCAGAAACGACGTTACCATTTCCGATAGACCACGTACTTCACTCAGCAACGAGTCGGCAGCGGTTCGCGCATTTTCGTTCAGCTCCATGCTCTGCAACAACTGCACATAGCCTTGCAGTGCCGCTACGGCATTCTTGAACTCATGCGCCAAACCCGCAGACATCTCACCCAGACTCTCGAGGTTATTCTTTAGCGCTACCTGCTCCCGCAGTTCCGTTACTTCTGTGATGTCTGTTAAGAGACACAGCGCTCCGCGTGGCCCTCGATCGGCGGGCAATTCTATCGGACCAATTGTCGCACCGAAGCGTCTGAGTTGACCGTCGCGTGAAACCGTCTCGACTTCTGCCCGCCTGAACACAGTTCCTTGTTTCAGGCAATCTGAAACCATTTTCACCAGTTCGATGTGGTTGGCGAATAGGCTCTCGTAGTGCTGATTTAACGGCGTTCCATTGACCTCGAGCAGTGCGATTCCGGGTGGATTGACTGACATCGATAGACCCTGACCATCAAAGGCAATCAGTCCTGAAGGTAAGCTGGCCACGATACGTTCGCTGAATTTTTCAGCAGATGTAGCTCGTTCGCGTGCTTCAAGACTTAACTTCTCGAGCTCTTTACGTTGCTCTTGTAGTTGCGCGACGACTGACTGGAAAGTTTCGAGAACAAACTCCGCTTCGTCCAGGGATTTGGGAAGTTGCGATGTTGCGGAGGCTCGCTCGGCTTCATCGACAAGTCGATTATATGGTCGTAATAACCATCGCAATACAACCAGCATGCAAAGCAGGCTTCCAAGGAGAATCGCAATGAACGCAGCCAGGAGTATTGGACCGCGAAAGGCCGGACTTGGTGGCGTAAATGCGTAAAGCAGAATTGCAAACAGCACGGCCAGCAGGAACAGCCCTCCTAACATGGTCATGCCGAATTGAAATCGGTTGGAATAGAGCATTTTGGAGTGCGCGGCGTGGCGGCGCTTTGTTATACCGGTTAAATGTAGCGTGGGTGGATTTCCAAAATCCCCTGTTTTCAAAACCCAGTCAGGCCGGCACGTTGTCAAACCAGTTACCTGTGATGTCAGGAGCCCTAAAAAAGCGCCGCCAGGCCGGCGCACTCCAAGGATCATCTGAACTGGCCCGCGTACCATTCGACGAGGTGTGAACCCCAGAGCAAAGCGGCAATCGCTCCGAGCCCCAGGAAGACTCCAAATGGCAAGAGCATCCGCATATCACGTTTGCCTTGTCGGGCCATTAAAAGAATTCCAATGATCGAACCAGACAGCACGCCGACGAAGATTGTGAGAATTGTGAGTCGCCAACCCAGGTACGCTCCGACCATGAACATCATCTTCACGTCGCCGAGACCCATTGCTTCGATTCCTCGAAGCCGTTCCCAGGTCCAACCCATAAGCCACAGTGAGCCACCGCCAATGAGGGCTCCGATTCCCGCACCAATAATCGAGACGGTCCAGATTGGAAGATCGGCAAAGGCGCCATGCATCAACGAAGGTAGATCGTCGAAGTGTGGTGGTCCAATTAGAGGAATGACAATCCGCGCAACAGCCGCAAACACAATCCCTGGATAGGTAATGACATTCGGCAGGATCATGTGCTCTGCGTCGATAAACACGAGCGCAACGATAGCGGCCACAAACGTGAGATCGAACGGTAGAGCAACACTGAGACCATCGTGCCAGGCGACTGCGACAAATAACAAGGCTGTCAGCAATTCGACCGCAGGGTAGCGTGGCGAAATTCGCTTCTTGCAACCACGACACTTACCGCCGAGGACGACATAGCTGAGAACGGGAATATTGTCGTAAAAGGCGATGACCGCGGAGCAGTTTGGACATTTGGAATTTGGAAAAACTATCGACTCCTCGCGAGGGACGCGATGGATCACGACATTCAGAAAACTTCCGAAGATGGCGCCGACTACTCCGGCGAAAATGTAACCAAAAGTTGCGGGAATCAAGTTGTAGTCTGGTAGGGCCAGTAGCTGAGCATCAAGCATGCTGGAAAGCATTGTAACTTGCCTGCGATCGTGTGACTAGAAAGATTTTTAGAGGATGGTCTTTGGACTGGGGTCTTAGGTCTTTGGATTTAGGTCTTTGACTGTAACTACTAACGCCCAAGCCCAGCCCTAAGATCAAAGGCCAAAGATCAAGTGTCTTTCCTCCCCTGCAATTCCCAAAGCATCAAATGCTTCAAGAAAGCATGATGTGCTGCAAAACTCGCTATCGTTAGTCCGGCGAAGCCATCTCGAAAACCTTGCTTCAATACAAGACTCCGAATGAAAGCGGCGGGCGCAGCGGCAGCAACCTGCAGCGTCGATGTTCGTCTGCCTTCCTCAAACATTTGTTGTGCCGCGAGTGGCGCGTAACGCTCTCCAATCATCTTGTGATGGTGTGCCGCGTTTTGCGACGTGTAGTGCAGCAGATCGCCCTCGAGCTTTGCGACGCGTGTCCCCAGGTTCATGGCCACGGACTCATGGATGTGACGGTCCTTCCAATGCCCCGCAGTTCTTTTGAACAGTCGCAGCTGTCTGTCCGGATACCACCCGCCACCACGAATCCATCGTCCCTGGTAAAAGGTTCGACGCGCCATGAGGTAACCATCAGCTAGCGTTTGCCCCTCAAGTTGCGAGATTGACTGGCCCAACGCCGGTGAAACTCTTTCATCGGCATCGAGACTCAGGATCCAGTCATTCTTTGCGTGGTCCACTGCGAATTGTTTCTGTTTGCCGAACCCGGGCCACGGGTTAGTAATGACTTTCGCGCCTGCTTGTCGAGCTATCTCACGAGTTTGGTCGGTGGAGTTCGAGTCGACCACCAGCACCTCATCGGCCCAGACAACTGACTCACACGCAGCAGCGATATTTGACTCCTCGTTAAACGTAATTATGGTGACGCTAATCTTCATCGGGCGTACAGACAAAAAAATTGCGATTGCCTTGGTGAGCTAAAGCTACCTTAGCAATCGCAAAATGAAAACCGCAACTTCGAAAAGGTCGGAGCTTACGGATTGACCGGGTTACTAACGATAACGTTGTTGGCGCGTAACGTTGTTGACGTGGCCCGTTGCAGATCCGCGAGCGCCTTGTTGTAGTCAGTTTCGGCGCGCAACTCCGATGCACGTGCATTCGCCAGGGTGTTTTCACGCTGGAAGAGAAGGAACGTCGTTGAACGTCCAACCTGGTACAAGCGCTGTTCACCTTCGAGTTGCAATTCTGCGTTGACTCGCGCGTCGCGCGCCGAAAGAACTCGCATGCGAGCTGTCTCAACGGCCTGAGCAGAGTTTCGCACATCCAACTCGATAGCCTGCTCCTGTGCTCGCGTTGAGGCTTCGAGTTGCTCTTTCTGAATGCGGGCACCGGCCAGGTTTGCTTCTGCTGTCTTATTCTTCAACGGAAACGAAATCGCAACGCCAACTGTAACGTTACGCGTCTTCCCATTGAATAGATTGCTGAGGTCGCGCGGATAACCACCAATCAAGTCAATGTTTGGTCCAGTTTGTGCACTTACGAGTGGAGAAACTGCTACTGGTAACCCCTGAGCAGTCTGAATAGCCTGGATCTGTTGGAGCAGGAATGCGCTTGAGTTGGTTCCGGGACTCCCGAAAATGAGTGGAACTTGAGTGCCTATAGGCAAAGCTCCCGAGACGTCAGTTCCAGCCAAACCCGTCAAAGCCACAGTGCCGGTAAGATCAATCTGAGGTTTTGTCTGGTTCTTAAAGAACTGAAGATCGATGGAGTTGATATCATTCTGAAGACGCAAGCGACGAAGCTCCGGACGGTTTTCTCGCGCCGCCTTTAACGCGTCAACGAGATTTACCGGAGTCGTATCAAACTTTGGTGTATCCGTTGGCGTTACTTGCGCGGACCAGTCAGGACTGTCCGGATCCTTGAAGATCAGGATCTTGAGATTGTTTTCTGCGATTGCGACGTTCTGAACAGCGATGAGCAAGTTTGTTTCGCGACTCGCCAGTTCGGTTTGGACCTCGGCTCTTTCTAACGGGGCCTTAGCTCCGGCAGCAATCTGCGCTTCGACGTTCTTCAGGTTCTCGCGAGATAAATTCAGGTTGGCGAGTTGGTTTTGTTGATCTCTCAGCGCAAACACGAGTTCCCAATACGCCTGTTGGACCAGGGTGATAACGTTGATGGTGCGCTGTCTGAAATCTGCGTCTGACTGATCCAAACGCTTCCGCTGAATGCGAATCTGCCGCCGATTATTATCAATCGATCGATTTCTAAGCAGCGGTTGATTGAACGTCAATGAGAGATTTGAAGAGTAGAACGGATTCAGCAAACTGAAACTGTTGCTGGTGTTCGTGTGTGAATTAGCGAAACTCAGGAAATAGTTTCCGCCGCCTGTTCCGAATTGCTTCGCCAACGACGGACTCAACGTATAAGTAGTGGTGCTTGTCGTACCAGTCTGTGCGCCACCACCAAGGGAACTCTGTTGTGGCGAGATTCTCTTATCGTACTGTGGCGTGATTGCGAAAACCGGATCGAAAATGCCTTCGAGTGATCGCAGTTGTGTCTCGGCGAAACGCACGTCGTCACGGGCTACTTCGATATCGTTATTGTTCTCGAGCGCCTTCTTGATTGCATCGTTCAACGAGAGAGGAAGATTGTCGCTACCGACTCCCAGACGTTTCATGCTCGGAATTGGCGGCAGCGGCTTTTGTTGAAAGGTTGGAATCACCGGCTCGCGGGGCTCCTGGTTGTCGCCCGGCAATGGTGTCGGCTCCGCTGTTACACCCGGGACGCGTGTGGTCGGGTTTGTCTGCGCTCCCGGCACAGTTGTCGGGCTGGTTGGCGTTGTCCCGGGAGGCGTGGCCGGATTGGTCTGCGGAGCTCCCGGCGGCGCCTGCGGATTCTGAGTTTGAGGCCGAGCACTCTCAGGGATCTGGTCCTGGCCTGGCGGTCTGGTGGGATCGCCTGGCGGCGGTGTGGGCCTGGGTGTTGCTTGTTGCGCCAACGTGAGATTCGCGGGCGTCAGCAAAGCGCATGACAGAACGAGCGCCGTCATCAAATTACGAAACATCGGATTAAGCATCAGACAAAGAGCTCCTTAGAGTGATTCCTTTCAGTTCGAACACTGCTTCAGGTAAAGGGAGATTGTCGCAGACTTCTGGCAAACCAAGGTCCGCCGAATCAAGACTTTACTACGTTACATGATCACATGCAGTTTCAAAAAGTTCGCTTCGAGGGTCGCTTGACAGTGATTGGCGTGCCGCATAATCTTGCTATTCTTTTTTAGATCTAAGCTTTACTAATTTTCAACGCTATACCCAAGCCTACGAAATTACGCTATTCAAAGGCGAAATAGCGAATACGAAATGTTTTCAGGTTGAGAATAAGTTGGACAGATTGCCTGATTGATTAGCGCTTATCAACGCCGGTTTCGTCCCACAATCGCAACAACGTTCGTCCCACAATCGCAACAAACAGTATGACGTTTTCTTTGGAGGAGGAATTAACAAATGGCAGTGAAAGTTGGCATTAACGGCTTCGGTCGCATTGGCAGAAATATCCTGCGATCGTCACTGGGTGACTCGGATATAGACTTCGTAGCTGTTAATGATCTAACGGATACGAGAACGCTCGCTCATCTGCTCAAGTACGACTCAGTACTGGGAAACCTCGATCATGAAATCACTTCGACTGAGAACGGTATCAGCGTCGAGGGCAAAGAGTTCCGAGTGTTTTCACAGCGCGACCCGGCGGCCATCGATTGGGAGTCGGTCGGCGCCGAGATTGTGATCGAATCAACCGGTATCTTTACGAAGGCTGAAGATGCGAAAAAGCATCTCCATGGCTCCGTCAAGAAGGTGATTATTTCAGCACCGGCGAAGAATGAAGACATCACCATTGTGCTTGGTGTTAACGAAGAGAAGTACGACCCCTCGTCGCATCACATCATTTCAAACGCCTCGTGCACTACCAACTGCCTTGCGCCGGTAGCTAAAGTCGTTCATGAGAAATTTGGCATTCGCAATGCGCAGATGACGACAATTCACTCTTACACAAATGATCAGCAGTTGCTGGATTTGCCACACAAAGATTTACGCCGGGCTCGCGCGGCAGCCTTGTCGATGATCCCCACGTCGACTGGTGCTGCGAAGGCTGTTGCGCTTGTTCTTCCCGAGCTGAAGGGTAAGTTTGACGGTATCTCTGTACGCGTACCGACCCCGAATGTCTCACTCGTCGATGTTGTGATGACGCTTGAGAAAGAGACGACGGCCGAGGAAGTGAACAGAGCTTTCAAGGATGCGGCTAATGAAGAGCTGAGTGGTATCCTGGCTTTCAGCGAGGAGCCACTCGTTTCCGTAGACTTCAAACGCAACTCAAACTCGTCGATTGTTGACGCTGAATACACGAAGGTGATTGGCGGAACGATGTTAAAGGTGCTGTCGTGGTACGACAACGAGTGGGGCTACTCCTGCCGCGTTCGCGACTTGATCAAATTCATCGCTGCTAAAGGAATGTAGGGCCTTAGGTCTTTGGCTTTGCAGCGATCTTTGGCCTTAGGCCTTAGATCTGTTTCAAAGATCCAAGTCATACGCCGCAAAGGCCAAAGATCAAAGGCCAAAGGCCAAAGATCAAAGACCAGCTAATGCCCAAACTCTCAATCAAAGACCTAGATCTCCACAACCAGCGCGCCTTCATTCGCGTCGATTTCAACGTGCCAGTAAAAGACGGCCAAGTTGGTGACGACACAAGAATTCGTGCCGCACTCCCAACCATCAAGTACGCGCTCGATCACGGGGCCAGTGTCATTCTGGCGTCACATCTTGGTCGTCCCAAGGGCCAGCGAGTCGATAAATACAGTCTGAAACCTGTCGCCGAACATCTTTCAAAATTGCTCGATCTTCCAGTCGAGTTTTCATCCGATTGCATTGGCGATGAAGCCCAGGCAAAAGCGAATACGTTAAAGAGTGGCGGAGTTTTACTACTTGAAAACTTACGATTCCATCCCGAAGAAGAGAAGAACGACGACGGATTCGCAAAACAACTCGCCAGCCTTTGTACTGTTTATGTGAATGATGCCTTTGGTGCGGCGCATCGAGCTCACGCTTCAACGGTTGGCATCACTAAGCACGTTTCGCAAGCCGCCGCTGGCTTGCTGATGGAAAAGGAACTCGAGTATCTGGGCAAGGTCATCAACAATCCTGAACATCCCTTCGTTTCAATACTCGGAGGTGCAAAAGTCTCGGACAAGATCCCGGTGATTAACGCTCTGATTGATCGTGGCGTCGACAAGATCCTCATCGGTGGAGCGATGGCTTACACGTTTCTGAAGGCGGAAGGGTTCACCGTCGGTAAGTCACTTGTCGAAGACAACATGTTACAAACCGCGCTTGAGATCAAACGACGTGCTGAAGAGAAGGGAATAGCCTTTCTGTTACCAACCGATCATCAGGTTGTCGACAGTTATGAGCCAATTAAAGGCGACAAGATAGTCGCCAAAACTATTCCAATCGAGTTTACAAATATCGGCCTTGTGGGAATGGACATTGGTGTCGAGACCGTGAGTCACTTCGCGAACGCTCTTAACGATGCCAGGACGATCATTTGGAATGGCCCAATGGGAGTTTTTGAAGAGCCACCATTTGACGAGGGCACGATAGGTATTGCGGAAGCGGTTGCGAAGGCAGCGGACAGTGGCGCAACAGTGATCGTCGGTGGCGGTGATTCAGTTGCTGCGATAACGCGGGCCGGTGTCGCCGACCGCATAACTCATATCTCAACGGGCGGCGGCGCCACGCTCGAATTTCTCGCCGGCGATGAGTTGCCGGGGGTCTCAGCCCTGAGTGAGGCTTAACCGATCCAGCGTTCAAGAGTAAAGAGTCGAACAGTGCGCTACCGCGAGCGAGCGACCGGATGCAACACTCAACTAAGATATCGTGACAAGTAATAGCGGAAGCTTGAGTTTTGCATCCGGTCGCTTCGCTCGCGGTACTGTACTGGTGGCTCGCGGTTCAGCCAAATCCGAGTTTTAATGCAAAGCGACTAGCCAAGATCAAAGACCTAAGATCAAAGACCAAATCTAATATGCGCAAACCTGTAATCGCTGGAAATTGGAAAATGTATAAGACGCTCGGTGAGGCAGTCGACACCGCGCTTTCACTTAAACCGTTAGTTGCCAATGCAAACCATTGCGAGGTGGTGATAGCCCCCGTCTTTACCGCGCTCAAAACAGTTGCTGATCGACTAGAAGGCTCGAATATCCATGTCGCTGGCCAGGATTGTGCTACCCAGAATGAAGAAGGCGCGCATACCGGAGAGATTGCGCCGTTCATGTTGCGTGATGTCGGCGCTCGCTACGTAATCATCGGTCATTCCGAGCGGCGACAGTTTTATGGAGAGACTGACAAAACAGTTAATCAAAAGACGAAAGCGGCTCTGGCAGCGGGGTTAACAGCCATCGTATGCGTCGGTGAGAGTCTCGAACAAAGGGATCAGGGAAATGCGCAAAATGTTGTAGGAAACCAAGTAACCGGCGGTTTGGTTGAGTTGACAGCCTCTGATCTCGACCGTATTATCCTCGCCTACGAGCCCGTTTGGGCGATTGGCACGGGACGTACAGCGACGCCGGAACAAGCGCAGGAAATGCACGCGTTTATCCGGCGCGTTTTCGCGGATAGGCATTCCACAGAAGCAGCCGCATCCGTCAGAGTTCTTTATGGTGGCTCAGTCAAGCCTGACAACATAGCCGGACTGATGGGACAAGGCGATATTGATGGCGCCCTCGTTGGAGGAGCTAGTCTGAAGGCCGAAAGCTTCGCCGAGATTGTTAATTTTAAGCGATGATGGTTGGGTTTTGATATTGGGTCTTAGGTCTTTGTACTTTGACGTTTGTACTTTGATCTGGTGCTTTACGGATCATTGATGTTGCTAGTTAGAATTAAGCGCAAGACCAAAGACCAATTCCAACCCCCCTTTTAGGAGTCAAATTTGTTCACCTATCTTCTATACGGCTTATTTATTCTGGCCTGTTTTGTATTGATTGTCGTGATTCTGCTTCAGCCTGGTAAAGCCGATGCTGGAGCGCTCTTTTCGAGCAGCTTGTCGAGTACGGCTTTTGGTCCAAGAGGTACCGCTAGTTTACTTGCGAAGATCACAATCGGCGCTGCAGCTGCATTTATGTTGATTGCCCTGATCCTGGCGCTGCCTTCACTTAACGGTTCGCGTTCAGTCCTTCAGTCGACTCCGGAAAGTGCACCCGCGGCGACACCTACTCCGGCGCCAACTCAACAAGCTTCGCCAGCATCATCGACTGCTCCGGCGACGGCGCCATCACCTGCCCCAAGTAAGTAGAAGCAGCTCAAAATAGAAAAGGACCTGGTTACAGTAATCTGTAACCAGGTCCTCGCGTTTCCCAGAGCATCTCCGATCACGCGTTAATGAAAATCGCCCTCGGTCGTCTACTCTCCGGAGCAAATAATGGACGACTACCTCATCGAAACGCGTGAGCTCACGCAACAATTCGGAGCGAAACTGGCGGTGGACCACCTAGACCCGTTGGTACCAGCCGCAGGAGTGTATGGCTTTCTTGGGTCAAACAGCGCAGGGAAGACCACTGCTGGCGTTGGATTCTTGCCGCAACCAAACGATCAAGTTGCGAGACGGTCAGTACCGATTCGCGGTAGCCTCGGGTGAGTCTCGAGGATAAAGCAGTTGTCAGCATTTTGAGACTCACCCGACGCTACCGCGCTTCGGTACTGACCGTCTCGCATAGGCCTACTGCCCGCTGAAATGTCCTTGCGTAAAAAACATCGATTGTTTGTTTCACAGCGTAAGACAAGTTAGGACTACCGACGTTGAGGGTATTTCGCGATTTCGAACCTAATGGCTATAATGCCCCGGCCTTGCCGAAGTGGCGGAACTGGCAGACGCGCACGTTTGAGGGGCGTGTGAGGTAACTCGTGGGGGTTCGAGTCCCCCCTTCGGCACCAGACCATCTTCATTTTTACTGGGTTTTTTACTCGCGTTCCGTTTACACTGTTCAAACTTCCTGCACTTTTTACCCCTAGTTGAGACTTAGTTAAGACACCAAATTTTGGGGAAGAGGGGTTTCTAGGTGACTGCGACGGTATGCCTCGACTGAAATCTTCAATGCCAGTCAGTTTCTCTTGCTCCTGGCGTGGTCGCATTCATTGAGGTAGCCAGTGACCGCCTAGTCAGTTACCAGATCGAGTTCGCTCTTATCCATTACCAGTGGCTCCCAAAGAGGCGGAATAGATTCAGCCGAAGCTGATCGCCTCCAAACCCTGGGCCCATGTTACGTGTGGGAAGGAGAGGGCCTCCGTCGGGTCGGCGTAGGCTCCGGTTCTGCTTCGGCAATGCCCGACAGCACGACTGGCTCACGGTCTGGGAATTCTGCAACTAAGGACAGGTTGCCGCCCATTGCCTCAACGGTCTTTCGTAACGTGGAAAGCAAGAAGTCACTGCGCTTTTCCAGACGGGAAACGCCATCCTGGCTGATGCCGAGAGCCTTCGCAATCCGCACTTGAGTGAGTTGGCGAGCCTGACGGAGTTCCTGCAGCGTCATTTCTTCGGCAATAAGGGCTGCAGCGCGGGCCGCGACCTTCTTCCGGCGCGCGGCACCGATGACTTTCATTTTCTGGTTCAGGGTTTTCATGCTAGTTCTTCCTTTCCTTTTTCAAGCGTGCCAGATGGCCGTCAAACCTCTCATCGGCTTTCGCTATCAACTGCCGATAAAAACGCTTTTCGCTGCCGCCTGACTTGTCACCCGCAACGAGAAGGATAGCCTTGCGCTTCGGGTCGAAAGCGAAAGCAACGCGCCAAACGCCATCAGCGCCATCAAATCTCAGTTCCTTCATGTTCGCGTGGCGCGAGCCTTTCAGAGTATCGACGCGGGGTCTTCCGAGGAGCGGGCCAAACTGTTCAAGCAATCTGGCGTGAGCGAGCATTTCGTCCTGCACAGCTTCTGATAAGGCGCCAAACTCCGAGTCGAATTCGTCATGAAACGATACCGTCCACTTCACTTTCATAGTATGTACCGAAGAACATTATGTAGTCAACTACATATCCGAATGGCCAACGTATGTTAGGAGCGCGGGGAGCTGAACCCCAGGTTCCGAACGACTGCTCAAGATTTGACATTAGTCCTACTGTGTAGGAGATTGGAAAAGATCATTGCCAGCATCAGGAGAGAGGCTTGACATGAGCGGAAAGAAGACTAAGAGCCAACACATGACGGACGAGACGTTCGCCGAATTGACGAAGTCTGCTAAGCAGGCGCTCGCGTATGAGCGGGGCGAGGATTCAGGGCATCGCGTCACGCGGATTGGGTGCCGGTGTCCCCCGAGTGCGATGTCATCCGCTGACATCGTGCGCCTACGGCAACAACTGAAATACTCTCAATCTGTTTTTGCTCGTTTGTTGAATGTCAGCCCGAAGGCTGTAGAGGCGTGGGAGCAGGGAATAAGAGTGCCCAGCGATGCCGCTCTCAAGTTACTGTCCATTGCTAAGCGACATCCTGAAGTGTTGCTAGAAGCGTGAGTGCGCTTGGGTAATGCGGTTGATCCGACAGTGCTCAACGCCTTTCGGCATCATCGGAATTCTCACTTCCTTTGCTCAGAGAGGGTGGAGGCGTCGATCTATTAGAAGTGCTCAACGCCTTTCGGCATCATCGGAATTCTCACAGCGATTTCTCTGCTTTGAGAACCACACGAACATGTGCTCAACGCCTTTCGGCATCATCGGAATTCTCACGCCGATATCTG
>Ga0207674_10002400_pt1 | contig 23679 bp, 19 predicted proteins | sample KBSCornC72_FD_184303 | JGI IMG/M metagenome (GOLD analysis project Ga0207674, IMG submission 184303) | Corn rhizosphere microbial communities from Kellogg Biological Station, Michigan, USA - KBS Corn C7-2 (SPAdes) (version 2) | ecosystem: Host-associated > Plants > Roots > Rhizosphere > Soil ...
CCTCGCTTCGACAGGCCCCGCGAGGAACGCGGCGGCGGTGATGAGCGCCCGCGTTTTTCGCGCCCGCGCCAGAATTTTTCCGATGGTGATCGCCCCAGAGGCGACCGTCCGCAGGGTGATCGTCCGTTTCGGGAGCGGCCGAAATTTGACCGTCCGCGCGAGGACCGTCCGAACTTTGATCGGCCGCGCCGGGCTCGCGAAGGTGCAGGCGAGTGGCAGGACCATCCGAAAAGCGCGGGTCGCTCCTCTGATCGCTTTGCGGAGCGGCCGCGCCGGCACAATGAGGACGATGCCAAAATCTTTGCCAAGCGGCCGGCCTTTGGCGGTCGGGGCGACTACCGCGAGCGCAAGCCCGAGTTCGACCGGCGGGATCGCGATCAGACCTCCAAACCGCCACTCCGGAAAAAAGCCGGCGAACGCATCGCCAAGGTGGTGGCGCGCGCCGGCCTTGCCTCGCGGCGCGATGCCGAGGAATGGATCACACAGGGCCGGGTGACGGTGAATGGCCGCCTGATCAATTCGCCGGCGCTCGATGTCACCGAAAATGACGTGATCGCGGTCGACGGAAAAAACCTGCCGCCGCGTGAACGCACGCGGTTGTTTCTCTATCACAAGCCCAAGGGCTTGATGACGACCCATGCCGACCCCGAAGGACGGCCGACGGTGTTCGATCATCTGCCGGAAGGCCTGCCGCGCCTGATCTCGGTCGGCCGGCTCGATTTCAACACTGAAGGGCTGTTGCTGCTCACCAATGACGGCGGGCTCGCGCGCGCGCTGGAGCTGCCCGACACCGGCTGGCTCCGGCGTTACCGGGTGCGTGCCCATGGCGAGGTGACCCAGGCCCAGCTCGACGAATTGCGTAAAGGCGTCGAGGTCGATGGCGTCAAATATGGCCCGATCGAGGCGACGCTGGAACGCGACCAGGGCGCCAATGTCTGGCTGGTGTTTGCGATCCGCGAAGGCAAGAACCGCGAGGTGCGCAATGTGATGGCGCATCTCGGCCTGGAGGTGAACCGGCTGATCCGCATTTCCTATGGTCCCTTCCAGTTGGCCGAGCTGGCGGAAGGCGCGGTCGAAGAGATCAAGACCCGGGTGTTGCGCGAACAGCTCGGCGACAAGATCGCCGCACTCGCGGGAGCCGATTTCAATAGGCCGCCCTCGCCGGCGACGCCGGGCAGAGAACCCGAGGAAGAGGCCGCTCCGCGCGACAAGAAGCCGTTCAAGCCGGCGGGCAAGAATGCGCTGATCAATGATCGCAAGGGCCGCCGCGTGCTGGTGCAGCGTACCGGCAGCGAGGACGCACGCGCGCAAAACGAATTCGAGGCCAATGGCTATGGACCGCCGCGCCGGCCCAAGCGCGGCTACCACGGAAAGCGCGATCTGAAGCCGCGGGACGAGTAAGCGGCCATGCGTGTCGTCGGCGGACGATTGAAGGGGCGCACGCTGGCTTCGCCCTCATCACGCGATATCCGCCCCACCGCGGACCGGCTGCGGGAGTCGCTGTTCAATATTCTCGTCCACGCCTATGACGATCCCGTTGTCGAGGCGCGGGTGCTGGATCTCTTCGCCGGTACCGGGGCGCTCGGCATCGAGGCGGCCTCGCGCGGCGCCAAATTCACGCTGTTCGTCGATAATGGCGCGGAAGCCCGCGCGCTTCTCCGCAACAATGTCGAGGCGCTCGGGCTCGGCGGCATCACCAAGGTCTATCGCCGCGATGCCACCCATCTCGGCCCCGCGCATCCGGTCGAGCCGTTCTCGCTGGTGTTTCTCGATCCGCCCTATGGCAAGGTCCTGGCGGACAAGGCGCTCGCCTCTTTGCGCGACGGCGGCTGGCTAACCCCGAACGCGCTATTGGTGGTCGAGGAAGCCAAGGCCGCGGCCTTCGTTGCGCCGAACGGTTTCCAAGAACTGGAGCGGCGAGTCTATGACGATACGGAACTGGTGTTCCTGAGATTTGGCTAGCCGGTGGCTGAAAAGCACCCCCGCTGTCATTCCGGGCGGAAGGCACGAACCCGCAAATCGCGCGCGATTGATTTTTTGCAATCTAGATTCCGGATAGGCAGCGCCCGGAATGACTAAATTGGAACATGTTGTCATTCCCTTGAAACAGCCTCCGTCATGGCGGGCCATTGCCGCCTGAACGACGGCGTCGCTTGCGCTCGCCCATGCCCGGCCATCCACGTCTTCGGTCCTGCTCTTTCAAGACGTGGATGCCCGGCACAAGGCCGGGCATGACGGTTTTCCATCACTTTTTCTGCCGTCGAATGCCCTCGCGGCCGAAGAACGGCTTCCCCTTTAGTCACCTCCGCCCAAACAGCTTCTCGATGTCGGCGAGCTTCAATTCCACATAGGTCGGGCGGCCGTGGTTGCACTGGCCGGAATTCGGCGTGTCTTCCATTTCTCGGAGCAGCGCGTTCATTTCCTCCGGCTTGAGGCGGCGTCCCGCGCGCACCGAGCTATGGCAGGCCATGGTCGCGGCGACATGCATCAGGCGTCGCTCCAGCGGCAATGCCTCGTCCCATTCCGCCATGTGCTCGGCGAGATCGCGCAGCAGATCGGCCGCATTGGCTTTGCCGAGTAGCGAAGGGGTTTCACGCACGGCGACCGCGCCGGGGCCGAAGGATTCGATGGTGAGTCCAAAGGAAGCGAGTTCGTCGGTTCGCGCCAATAATTTTTCCACCGTCGCTTCGTCGAGTTCGACGATCTCGGGGATCAGCAGAATCTGCCGCTGCACGCCATTCTCGGCGAGCGAGGCCTTGAGCCGCTCGTAGACGATACGTTCATGAGCTGCGTGTTGATCCACGACGATCAGGCCATCGCGGGTCTGGGTCACGATATAGGTGTCGTGGAGCTGGGTGCGTGCGGCGCCGAGCGGCCGATCCAGCAGATCGGTGCTTGGTGCTTCCTGCAGCCGGATATCGGCTGAGGGCGCACCAACATCGAAGGCCGCCTGGCCCGGCTCGGCGAAAGCCGTTGCCGCGCTGCCGGCAAAAGCCGGCGTGTGGCTTGGATAGGCCGGTGAACGCCGCCAGTCCCAGGAGGTTCGCGGTGGCGCAAAGGCCGGACGGAACGAGGACAACGCCGCGCCATCGGTATTGGCGGCGGTGCGGCGGCCTTCGCGGGCGAGGCCCTCTTTCAAGGCATGCACGATCAGTGCGCGCACCAAACCGGCATTGCGAAACCGCACTTCGGTTTTTGCGGGGTGCACATTGGCATCGACCTCGTGCGTATCGAGAGTGACGAACAGCGCTACCAGCGGATGGCGATCGCGCGGCAGGTAGTCGGCATAGGCGGCGCGCACCGCGCCGAGAATGAGCTTGTCGCGCACGGGGCGGCCATTGACGAACAGATATTGGCCAAGCGCATTGGCGCGGGTCAGTGACGGCGCGGCGGCAAAGCCGTCGACGGTGACGCCCTCGCGTTCGCTCCGCACCTCGATGGCCTGGCTTCGAAACTCGGCCCCCAGAATATCGCCCAGTCGCGTCAGCTGCCCGGCGGCACCGGGGAGCGCGGCCGCCCAGGTCACCGGCGCCCGTTCCTCACCGGCGAGCGTAAAGGCGATGTCGGGCCGCGCCATGGCGAGCCGCCGCACCGTTTCGCGGATCGCTTCGGCTTCCGTGCGGTCGGTCTTGAGGAATTTGAGCCGGGCCGGCGTGGCATAGAAGAGATCGCTGACCTCGACACGGGTGCCTCGCGACAGCGCCGCCGGCATCGCCTTGGATTTTATGCCGCCTTCCACCTGTAGCGACCAGGCGTGCGGCTCGCTTGCATGACGGGTGGTGATGGAAAGGCGGGCGACCGCGCCGATCGAGGGCAGCGCCTCGCCACGAAAGCCGAGCGTGCGGATCGCCAGCAGGTCCTCATCGTCAAGCTTGGAAGTGGCGTGGCGATCGACCGCCAGTTCGAGGTCGGCATGGGTCATGCCGCCGCCGTCATCGGTAATGCCGATCCGCCGCCGTCCGCCGCCATCGGTGAAGATGTCGATCCGGCTGGCGCCGGCATCGATGGCGTTCTCCACCAGTTCTTTCACCACGCTGGCCGGACGCTCCACCACTTCGCCGGCGGCGATGCGGTTGACCGTGGCTTCGGATAGCTGGCGGACGGGCATGGTGGCGGGTTGTCCGTTGCGACTCGGGGATATCGGGACGGCCAATTTAGGGCCTTTTGGCTGCTCGGGGGAGGGCACGAGGCGCGCTCTCCCCGCTGTTATCAGCGCTACAGGTGTTTTGAACGGTCGAACGGGCGCGGTAGGGGTCAGTCGTCGTGATGGCGGGAACGCCCGGCCTTGATGTCGCTGCGGCGCTTCTTGCCTTCGAGGCGACGTTGCTTGGAGCCCAGGGTCGGCCTTGTCGGCCGCCGCTGGATGGGTCGCACCATGGCTTCGCGGAGCAGCGCGACCAGCCGCTCGATGGCATCCGCGCGGTTGCGCTCCTGGGTACGGAAGCGCTGCGCCTGGATGACAATGACGCCTTCCTTGGTCATGCGCTGGCCGGCGAGCCGGGCGAGCCGCAGACTGGCATCTTCGGGCAGCGTGAGCCGGCTGGTGTCGAAGCGAAGCTGCGCGGCGGTCGAGAGCTTGTTGACGTTCTGGCCCCCCGGACCGGAGGCGCGAACAAAGCTGATCTCGATGTCGTTGTCGTCGATTGCAAGGTCGCGGGAAATCCGCAGCATGGCAGCACCAGGGCCGGCAGGGGAATCAGGAGCCTGCAGGATAGCCGTTTTGCGTGGGCGACCTAAGGGCTCGGCCCTTGTTCCCCCCGGCGCCGCCTCGCTTGGGCGAGGTGCTACTTCCGTCCGGAAAACGCTAGCCCCGCTTCAATTCACCTTGGGCGGTGGTGGCGCGCCCGGCGTGGCCGTCGATCCGGCGGCGGCGGGCGGGCGGCCGACCACGACAGTGAGCAATCCCCGGGCCCAAAGCCGGCGCGCGGCGCTCTTGGCCTCATCCAGCGTCACCGCATCGACCAGGGCGTTGCGCTTTTCGATGTAGTCGATCGGCAGCTTGTCGACCTGGAATTGCAGCAACATGCCGGCGAGCTTTGAGGAGGTATCCAGCGCCAGCATCTGCGAGCCCTTGAGATAGGACTTGGCCTCGTCCAGTTCCTGCTGGGTCGGGCCTTCCTCGCCCATGCGGCGGACTTCGTCATTGATGGCTTCCACGGTTTCGGCGGCGCGGTCGGCGCGGGTGCCGGTATTGCCGATGAAGATGCCGGAGTGCTGCATCCACAACAAGGACCCGAACACCGAATAGGCCAGGCCGCGCTTCTCACGCACTTCCTTGTAAAGCCGCGATGAGAGGCCGGCGCCCCCGAGAATCTGATTGACGACATAGCCCGCCATGAAATTCGGATCGTCCCGCTTGAAGCCGGGCGCGCCGAAGGTCACGACCGTCTGCGGAACATCAAGCGGGACGAATACCCGTTGCGGCGGCTGGGCAGCGGTCACCTCCGGCACGGGGGTCAGGCTCGCCTTGGCGGGCAAGTCGCCAAACGCACGGTCCAGGAGCGTACCAAGGATCGCAGGATCGACGTCGCCGACCACGGCGACCTTGAGCGTGTCACGGGCGAAGACGCGGCCGACATAACCCTTCATGTCAGCGATGTCGATCTTCGGGATGCCGTCCAGCGTGCCGGAGGCCGGCCGGCCGTAGGGGTGCTCCCCAAAGGCGACCTGGAGAAACTTGCGGCTTGCCAGCGCCGTCGGATTGGTGGTTTCGGCGCGCAGGCCGGAGATGATCTGGGCCCGGATCCGTTCGACGTCTTCAGACGCAAAATGCGGCGAGGTCAGCGCGGTCCGCAGCAGGTCGAACGCCTCATCCCTGGTGTCCTTCAACATGCGCATCGAGCCGCGGAAGCTGTCGCGGTTCGATGCAAAGCTCAATTCGATGGCGCGGCGTTCCAGCCGCTCATGGTAGGTTCTGGAATCGAGATCGCCCGAGCCTTCGTCGATCAGGCTCGCCACCATGTTGCCGACGCCGGGCTTGTCGGCCGGATCCTGGGTCGCGCCGCCGCCGAAGGCAAATTCCAGCGCGATCAGCGGCACCGTGGAATCCTGCACGAACCAGGCCTCAATACCGCCCGGTGTTACCAGTCGCTGGATTTTGGCGGCGGCCTGTGCGGCTTTCATGGTCAGTGGCGTGAGGGCAAGCGCGATGCCGAGCGCAAGCATCCATCGTCGGGCGTGAAGCCGGAAACGGCCATTCATCGGGATCACGAGCGTTTCTCCTCGCGCTTCGGCGCCGTATCCTTGATCAGATAGCCGGTCACGGAACGTTTCTTGTCCAGCCATTTCTGTGCCGCCTCGCGCACCTGCTCGCCGGTCACCGCGCGGATGCGATCGGGCCAGGCGCGGACGTCATCAATCGAAAGACCTGTCGTCAGCGCCGCGCCATACCAGCGCGCCAGCGCCACCTGGTTGTCCTGGGCGTAGATGGCCTCGGCGATCAACTGAGTCTTGACCCGTTCGAGATCCTCGGCACGCGGAGCGGTTCGCGCCGTCTCCGCAACGACCTTGTCGATTGCCTGCTCGATCTCGGCGAAGTCCACGCCTTGCTTGGGCGAAGCCTGGACCGTGAACTGAGTGCTGTCGAGCGCTGTGCCCTGGTAGCTGGCGCCGGCATTGACGGCGAGCGGTTTGTCGACCACCAGAGCCCGATAAAGATAGGAATTATTGCCGCCGCCAAGAAGCTGCGCCAACACGTCCAGCGCCGGGCTCTCGCCGGCGGCCGCCGTGGTGGCGGAGGGAACAAGATAATAGCGCCGCAGCGAGGGTTGTTCGACTCTGGCGTCGGCCAGCGTCACGGTGCGCGGCGCGGCCGGAATCGGCTCCTGCGGCCGGCGGCGGGCGGGGGGAATCGCCGGTTGCGCGGCCACCGGGCCGAAAGTTCGCTCAGCCAGGGGTCGGATCTCATCCACTTTGACATCGCCAGCGATTACCAGCGTGGCGTTGTTCGGCGCATAGAAACGTCGGTAGAACGCGAGCGCGTCCTCGCGATCGAGCTTCTCGATTTCCTGATGCCAACCGATCACCGGCCGGCCATAGGGATGATTGAGGTAGAGCGCCGCCATGATCTGCTCGGCCAATCGCGCGTCAGGATTGTTGGCCACGCGCATGTTGTATTCCTCCAGCACGACATCGCGCTCGGGCAACACGTTCTCGTCCTTCAGCACCAGCCCCGTCATGCGATCGGCCTCGAATTCCATCATTCGGCCCAGTTGATCTCGGGGAATACGCTGGAAATAGGCGGTGTAATCCGTGGAGGTGAAGGCGTTCTCGTTGCCGCCGACTTGAAGGACGGTCCTGGAGAATTCGCCGACCGGGTGCTTGCTGGTGCCCTTGAACATCAGATGTTCGAGGAAATGCGCAAGGCCCGACTTGCCCGGTGTCTCGTCAGCCGACCCCACCCTGTACCAGATCATCTGTGTGACGACCGGCGTGCGATGATCAGGGATCACCACTACCTGCAAGCCGTTGGCGAGGGTGAAGCTGGCCGGTCGCTCCGATGTCACGGTGGTTTGCGCGATGGCCGGATAGATCGTGATTGGCAGCAGAACAAGCAGTGCCAGCGCCCAAACGATCCGAGACGTGCGTGGTGATGGTGAAATCATGGCGTGTGTGGCGGCCCTCGGCAGCAAACGCCGAAGCCGGCCGATCCTTTCGCTTCAGGAGATGGGTCGAGGCAGGCCGGTTCCGCCTGTCTGTCGAGCGATGTCGCCTAATGGCTGCTTAAACAGCGGACGACGCAAACGACGATCGGTGCCGATAGCTGTCGAGGTCCCGGTACTCCCTTCGGGTACCGCAATCTTCACTTCTTTAGTCCGGTGATCGGATCCGTTCCCACCTTGCTCCAGTCCACCTGACCGGTGCCATAGGCATAATTCGGAGACGGCGTCTGGTACCCGGAGGGCGGCTGCGTCAGGGATTCGCGCGCTGGCTCACCGGTGAAGGGAGCCGACTCATTCTTGGCGGAGCCGAAAATGCTGGAGAAGCTGGTTTTCACGCCAAGCTGGGATGGGGAGAGAACCATGCTGTTGGAGGCTTCGCCGGGAGCCCCTCCTTCGTCCTTGCGTCGGACGGGGGCACCGCGCGTTCCCGGCGGATTGAGTTCGCTTGGGCTCAGCGTGCGTGAGGCTTCCAGCGGATTGATACTCTTCTTCCGGTTAGCGGCTGCCGCTTTGCGGCGGGCTTCGTCCGGATCCTTGGGCCAATTCGGGGCGTTGACCTCCTGGGAGGCCTGGGCCGGCGGAGGCAGATCGAGCTTTGGCGGCACGACCAGCGGCGAACGCTCGCGGTAATCAATGCCGCGGTTTTCCATGTTGGTTGCACCGAGGCCGGTCATGATGCCTTCGATGAATTTCTCGTCGAAGGTCTTTTCTTCATCATCATCGTCTTGCGCACGCGCCGCGCCCGCGGCCATCACCAGACCGATGCCGAGGGCAATCATGGTCAGGCGGAAGGCGCCTTGCCGGTAAGGTAATGAATTCGATCCGCTGACATCGGGGTTGCGCATGGTAGTTCCTGTGCAAATTCAGTCAGTTCGCCGAACAGGCGCTCTCTTTGGGGGTTCTCTTACCCCCTCGTTTGACCGGCCCGTATCCGCCGGGATCAGGGCGCTTTTGCGGCGGGTAAGCCCACAAGGCTGTCATACAGCAGGCCGGCTACCCCGGCAACAATGGCGGCATCGGCAAGGTTAAACACGTACCAGTTGAAGGTTCGGGCGCCGAACTGGACGTGAAACAGGGCAAAATCGACCACTGCCCCATGAACCGCCCGGTCGATGGCATTGCCGATTGCGCCGCCGATGATGAGCCCGAGCGCAACCGTTGCGAGCCGGGTGTTGGACCGGACCATCCAGATCGCGAGCGCGATCACGGCCACGATCTTCACCCCCATCAGGATGGCCTGGGCGAGCGGGCTGTCGTTTTGCAGCCAGCCGAAACTGATCCCGACATTCCAGGCAAGCACCAGGTCGAGGAAGGACGTCACCTTGACGGCGCCAAGGCGCGCGATATCCAGGCCATAGAGCAGCCAGAGCTTGGAAGCCTGATCCAGCGCCAGCACGATGCCGGCGCTGATCAGGCCCCAGCGCCAATAGCGGTTCACACCGACACTCCCAGCGCCTTCCATTCGCGCAAGGCGATCGCGTCGCGCGGCGAGACGTCCGGATATTCGGCGTCCTCGCCCACGGTCGGGAGGATTTTCCAGGAGCGCGCGCATTTTTTGCCCTGCGCTTGCTCCACGACGACAGCGACGCCCGGCACATCGTGCAGCCGGAAGGCAGAGGCCGGCGCATCCTCATTGGTCACCATGGCATTCGAGGTGATGCAGATTTCGGCGAGGTCGATGTCGAACAATGTCTCGAAGACTGCCTTGTCGGAAACGTACACCATCGGCGAAGCCTCGAGCGAGGAACCGATCTTCTTGGCGGCGCGCTCCAGTTCCAGCGCGCCGGTGACGACGCGCCGAACGTTGCGGATCACTTCCCAGCGCGCGGCCAGTTTCTCGTCCCGGAAGCGGGCGAGGTTTTCCGGAAACAACGTCAGGTGCACGGAAGCTTCGGCGTCCGGCCGAACCATCCGCCAGGCTTCCTCGCAGGTGAAGCTCAGGACCGGCGCCAGCCATTTCAGGATCGCATCGCAGATCGTGCTGATGGCGGAGAGCGCCGCCTTGCGTGCCATGGAAGACGGCGGATCGCAATAAAGCGTGTCCTTGCGGATATCGAAATAAAAGGCGGACAGTTCGGTGTTCATGAAGGCGGAAAGGCTCGCCACCACCGTCTTGTAGTCAAACGCCGCATAGGCCTGTCGCACGATCTCGGATTGCTCGGCCAGCTGATGTAGCATCAGCCGTTCCAGTTCCGGCATCTCCGCCGGCGCGACTTCCTCATTCGACTTCAAATGGTGCAGCGTGCCAAGCATCCAGCGGATCGAGTTGCGCAGCTTGCGATAGGTCTCGACGGTATTCTTCAGGATTTCCGAGCCGATGCGCTGATCGTCGACATAGTCGGTGGCGCACACCCACAGCCTCAGGATATCGGCGCCGGATTGGGCGATCACCTTCTGCGGCTCCACGGTGTTGCCGAGCGATTTCGACATTTTGCGGCCGTTCTCGTCGAGCGTGAAACCGTGCGTCAGCACCACGTCGTAAGGCGCCCGCCCTCGCGTGCCACTGCTCTCCAGCAGCGAGGAATGAAACCAGCCGCGATGCTGGTCGGAGCCCTCCAGATACATCACCGTGTCGGCGCCGCCATCGATCTTGCGGACGATATGGCCGAGATTGGGGAAATGCTGACGGTTTTCCAGCACGAAGGCATGGGTCGAACCGGAATCGAACCAGACGTCGAGGATGTCGTCGACCTTCTTCCAGTCCTCGCCGGCGCGGGAGCCGAGAAACCGCTCGCGCGCACCTTCCATGTACCAGGCGTCCGCGCCTTCTTCGGTGAAGGCCTCGACGATGCGCTGATTGACGATATCGTCCTGCAGGATCTCGGCCGAACCGTCGCCCTTTTCCCGCACGAACACCGCGATCGGCACGCCCCAGGCACGCTGGCGCGAGATCACCCAATCGGGACGTCCGGCGATCATGCCGGTGATGCGGTTTTGCCCTGCCGGCGGCACCCATTGGGTGACGGCGATCGCCTGCAAGGCACGCGCGCGTAGCGTGTCGCCAGGCCGGGTGCGGTCGTCACGAAGGATATCCTTATCCATCGCGATGAACCATTGCGGCGTATTGCGGAAGATCACGGGCTTCTTCGACCGCCAGGAATGCGGATACTGATGCTTCAGTCGTCCGCGCGCCAGCAGCATTCCGGGCTCGACGAGTGCCTTGATCACCGCCTCGTTGGCGTCGCCCTTCTCGCCCTTGTCGTTGATGACGCGCTTGCCGCTGAAGCCCGGCGCGTGCTCGGTCAGCGCGCCGTTCTCATCGACGGTATAGGGAATGGCGGTGTTGATGCCACGCGCCTCGAGATTTCTGGCGTTGGCCGTCCAGACGTCGAAGTCCTCGCGGCCGTGTCCCGGCGCGGTGTGGACGAAGCCGGTACCGGTGTCGTCGGTAACGTGGTCGCCGGCGAGAAGCGGTACCTCGAAATCGTAACCCTTGCCTTTCAGCGGGTGAAAACAGCTGCCGATTTTTCCGACATCGACGTCCTGACGGCGTGCGAAAGCCTCGACCTTCGCCGCCTTCATCACCTCGGCGGCGAGATTGTCGGCGAGGATCAGTCGATCGCCTTTCTTGGCCCAGTTCTGCTCGGGCGCTTCGGTCACCTCGTAAAGCCCATAGCCGATCCTGGGCGAATAGCTGATGGCGCGGTTGCCGGGCAGGGTCCAGGGCGTCGTGGTCCAGATTACCACGGATGCGCCGGCCAGTTCGGGCGACGCGCCAGCGGCGACTGGAAATTTCACCCACACCATGTCGGAGGTGTAATCCTCATATTCGACTTCCGCTTCGGCTAGCGCGGTCTTCTCGACCACGCTCCACATCACCGGCTTTGAGCCACGATAGAGCGTGCCGTTGGCGGCGAACTTCATCAACTCGCCGGCGATCGCGGCTTCCGCGAAATAATCCATGGTCGCATAGGGGTGATCCCAGTCGCCGATCACGCCGAGCCGTTTGAATTCCTCGCGCTGCACGTTGAGCCAATGGCCGGCATAGGCGCGGCATTCCCGGCGGAACGCGACCATCGCCGCGGAATCCTTGAAGTTGGGCTTCTGCTTGCCCTTGGAGCGGTAATTCTCTTCCTCGATCTTCCATTCGATCGGCAGGCCGTGGCAGTCCCAGCCAGGCACGTAGTTGGAATCAAAACCCAGCATCTGCTGGCTCTTGGTCACCACGTCTTTCAGGATCTTGTTCAGCGCGTGGCCGATATGGATGTTGCCGTTGGCGTAAGGAGGGCCGTCATGCAGCACGAATTTCACCCGGCCGGAGGCGGTCTCGCGCAGCCGGTCATAGAGGCCGATCTCGCTCCAATAAGCCAAGATCTCCGGTTCCCGCTGCGGCAAGCCGGCGCGCATGGGAAATTCCGTCTGCGGGAGGTAAAGCGTCTTCGAGTAATCGGGTGCGTCGGATTTATGCGGCTTCTCGGACATGAGGCTCTAAAGGGGCTTTGAGGGCGCGAAAATGCGAGGGAAGGGCGGGCAATAAAGGGAAATCCCGGTCTTTCGCCGAACCGAAGGCTCAGGCGGAAGCCGGGCCGCTAATGCTGATTATGCGCCGCGCAAACATGGGCCGTTCATAGCAGCCGGATCGGAAAATCGCAAAGCCGGCTGCTGGGTGGCCGTGGGCTCAGGCCTAGTCGATTTCGCCGAGCTTGGGAAAGGCATCGGGTGCAGCCGCCAGCGCGGCGCGGGCGCGGGTGCTGTCGTCATTCATCTGGCCAACCAGCGCATCGATACCGTCGAATTTCAGCTCATCCCGGAGGAAGGCGATAAAGGCGACATCCAGCGTCTTGCCGTAAAGGTCGCCCTTGAACTCGAACAGGAATACTTCCAGCAACGGCGCGCCATTGTCGAAGGTCGGGCGGCGGCCGAAGCTTGCCACGCCTTCCCGAAACATGCGCTCCTTGCCCCGTCCAAGCGCGACCCGCACCGCGTAGATGCCGTGCTTCAGACCGCAATCCTTATCAAGCCGGAAGTTGGCGGTGGGATAGCCGAGATCACGCCCGCGCTTCTCGCCGTGGATCACTTCGCCGGTCACAAACCAGGGGCCGCCGAGCATGGTGGTGGCGGCCTCGATCTGGCCTTCGGCGAGCGCCATGCGGATGGCGCTGGAGGAGACCGGCCGCTCGTCGATATCGACATGGGCCTGCACATCGACCTCGATGCCGAGCCGCGGTCCCTCGCTCACCAACAGGCTCGGTGAGCCGACGCGCCCTTTGCCGAAATGGAAGTCATAGCCCACCGCAATGCCGGTGATGCCGAGCCGCTCGATCAGGTCATGGTGAATGAAATCTTGCGCCGAGGTCCCGGCGCGGTTCTTGTCGAAGGTCATGACCACGGCACCGGCGAGCCCAGTGCCGGCCAATAGTCGTAATTTGCCGGTTTCGTCGGTCAGGCGGAACTGGGGAGTGTTCGGGCTGAAAAACCGCCTTGGATGCGGCTCGAAGGTCACCGCCAAGGCCGGCCGGCCATGTTCACGGGCGATCCGCAGCGCCGCGCCGATCACCGCGCGATGGCCAAGATGCACCCCATCGAAATTTCCCATCGCCACCACGGCTCCCCTGGGGATGTCATGGAGGGGGGTGGTGTCGCGGATAATCTTGAAGCCTGATGTCATCGATAAAGCTCGAAACCCAGAGGTTGCATCAATCACAGCTCAGTCTCTTGCGGGAGCGTGATCTCGCCCGGCCATTTTCTCCGGATCCTGCGTTGGGTCTGTGGCTTAGAGCATTTTTCGGCAAAGTGAAATCCAATTTGCCCGCACCCCTGGGATCCCGACGGCCGGCATGCTCGGTCCGTTCGGCCGGTCGACGGCCGTGCCCGCATGATCGCGAGAACGCCCAATAAACTTGCAATGAACAAAGTCAATTAACGTGCTGTTTAACGGCTGATGCTACTCCTGAAGCGGTACTCGCGTGCGGTATCGCTGCCGCGCGGGTCCAAGATTGTGTCGTCAGTGGCGTTTTTTGGAGATCCAAGATGGCGGTTGATTTATCGATGTCGGTTCTGGTGGTGGATGACTACGGCACCATGATCCGGATCATCAGAAATCTTCTGAAACAGCTTGGCTTCGAAAATATCGATGATGCCAATGACGGGTCGGAAGCGCTGAACAAGATGCGCAGCAAAAAATACGGCCTGGTGATTTCGGACTGGAACATGGAGCCGATGACCGGCTACGATCTGCTCAAGGAAGTGCGCGCCGATCCCAATCTGGCGACCACGCCCTTCATCATGGTGACAGCGGAATCGAAAACCGAGAACGTCATCGCCGCCAAGAAGGCCGGCGTCAACAACTACATCGTCAAGCCGTTCAATGCGGCCACGCTGAAGACCAAGATCGAGGCCGTATTCCCGGATATGGCGGTGGCCTGAGCACCTCAGCCCAAGTCCTACCAGCGCAAGTCCTACCAGCGCAGGTCCTACCAGCGCAGGTCCCGCATCAAGGCGCGGGGCGGGTGACCGAACAATTCCCGGATCGAGGCCTGATCCATCTGATCCACATCTTCAAAATCTTCGGCATGGATGCCGCGGGTCACGAACAGGCATCCGATCCCGAAACCATGCGCGCCGGCCAGATCGGTGCGGACTGAATCCCCGATCGCGAGCACCCGTTGCAGCGGCACGGCATGGCCGCGCTGTTTTGCGGCCAGCGCCATCGCCCCGTCATAGATCGGACGATGCGGCTTGCCATAGAACACCACTTCGCCGCCGAGTTCGCGATAGAGTTCAGCGATGGCGCCGGCACAGACGATCAGCCGGTCACCTCGTTCGACCACGATATCGGGATTGGCGCAGACCAGTGTCAGCTTCCGTTCGCGCGCCTGCAACATCATGCCGCGATAGTCTTCTGCGGTTTCGGTTTCGTCATCGAACAGCCCGGTGCAGACGATGTAGTTGGCCTCCTCCAGCGGTACGCGCGGCGCATCCAGCTCCCTGAAAATGGAATTGTCACGCTCCGGACCGAGCCAGAACATGCTCTGCCCCGGGCGGTTCGCGATGTACTGACGGGTCAGATCACCGGAGGAGATGATGGCGTCATAGGTCTCGTCGGGAACGCTGAGCTTGTGCAATTGCCGTTGCACTGAATCGGCCGGCCGCGGCGCGTTGGTGATCAGGATCACCGTGCCGCCGCTCGTGCGAAAGCGCCGCAGCGCCTCGCAGGCTTCGGGAAACGACTCCAGCCCATTATGTACCACGCCCCAGATGTCGCTGAGGATGACCTCGACCCCGTCGATAAGATCGTGTAGCCGCTCGGCAAAATGCAGCGTGGTCATCGCTTTTACTTAGCCGGGCCCATTGGCGCGGCGGGCCAGCGCGGCGTTGCCGGCGGTGCGCCCGATCTCGTTGGCGGCGAGTGGCGCGGGTGCCGCGATGGTAGGCGCCTCCGGCATCTCCTGCGGCTTGTTCGCCGAGGAGGCGGATGCGCCCTCGGAGCGCAGGGGTCGCGGCGGCGAGAACAGAAATCCTTGTCCGAAGCGGACGTCGTAATCGAGCAGGTCGACCACCGCGCGTTCGCCCTCGATCCGTTCGGCGACCAGATCGATGCCGAAACGGCCGAGCAGGTCGGAGAAATCGGAAGCGTGAACGTCCGACAGGGCGGTCCGGTTCGGATCAAGCAGCAGCGAGGCCGGAACCTTGATGAAGCGGACGCCGCGTTCGGCGAGTTCGCGCGGCTCGAAGCGGAGATCAGTGACATGGTCGATGGAAAAGTGATACCCGCGCTGGGCCAGCGCTGCGAGATGCTCGGTCTCGACCGGTCCGAGGGCGCGGAAGGTGGATTGCTTGAATTCGAGCACCAGCGACGGAGCCAACGCGCGATTGGCCTCCAGGAAATCCAGGCATTGGGCGAAGATGGTCGGATTCGCCAGCGTGGCGGGGGCGACGTTGCAGAACAGCCCGATCTCCTTGTTGCGCACCGACAGCCGTCGCAACACCTGGACGCCGCGCAACAGCACGAGGTAATCGATCCGCCCGATCAGGCCCGCCGCCTCGGCAAGGCCGACGAACTCTTCGGCGGCGATCACCTGGTCCTTGTCATCGCGCAGCCGGGTCAACGCCTCGTAGAAGCGCACCTTGCGCTGCGGCAAGGTCACCATGGGCTGTAGATAGATGTCGATCCGGCTTTCCTCGATCGCTTTCTTTACCGCTGTCAGGATCTGAGCCTGACTGCGGCCGTGCGAAGGGATCACCGAGGCTGAATGGGGAGGTGAGCCCGGCTCGCCTTTCAGCGCTGCCAGCGGCGCGACCTCGGGGCTCAGGGTCAGTCCGGTATCGGCTGCGATTGCATTTCCGAGCGAAGCCAGGAGTTCCTCATGGCCGGCGACCGAGGTGGCCAATTGCTTGACGAGCAGGCCGAGTTCGTTGATCTCGCTTTGAACCCCCTGCACCCGGTCGGCGCCGGTCGAGTTCGCTGAGACCACGCGGCCCTCAACGGCGGCAAGCCGTCGCCCGAATTCGGCGACCTGCCGAGCGAGGTCAGCGGTGCCGCGCGAAAGATCGGCGATCTGTCCGCCGACATCGCTGCGGTCCCGCAATCGCATGGAAACCGCATTGTAGAGGATAAGGAACGTCAGCGCGGTCAACGCGGCGATGGCCGACTCTAGTGCACCAAGACCGGTCGCCGAATACAGAACCAGCCCGAGCGAAGCGGCGACCAGGACCATGCAGATGGCGATGAAGATCGTGGAAATGCGGATCATGTTGGCTACCGCGCCCCCTGCGCCTGTCCCCCTTCAAAGGGCCACGCCCTTCGTGGACGCGCCGTGCGGTTCGCCGCGCCTGATACAACTTAGCATCATTGCTGATTCGAATGCACGGCTCGTGTCGTGGTTCACGACATCAGCGGAAGAAATCCGCCCTCGCTGCGGCCGGTGGTACCGGCGGTTTAGCGGCGCTGCGCTCGCGGCCACCGGCGCATCGCCGCCCACCCGAGCAGCGTTGCGGCCGTCATGAGCCCAAGAGCGGCCTTGCCACGGTCGGAGGCCCAGACGTCTCCGATCGACCGGATGGGTGCTGATAAGAGAGAATCCTCGGCGAGCGGCGACGCCCCTCGGCGTGACACCATGGCCGCCGCGGCGGTGCCGGTGTCCTCGATGTCTGACCCGATCCGGGGAAGCGGCCGTGTCAGCACCACCCGCAAGCGGCTGGCCAAGGCAGGGGATCGGGCCCGCCGCCGCTTCATGAGATAAAGCGCCACGCCGGCGCAGATGGCGGCTAGCACGGTCAGCACGAGAGCGACCGCGCCGAAGGCCTCGAACATGCCGTAATGGATTTCGGTCCAGCGAAACAACGCGGCCAGGCCGACGAGGCCGGCACCGATCACGAAGATCGCCGCCACCGCGAATAGCCCGATCGCGATGCCATAGGCTGAGGCGGTACCGACAGCCTCATGGGTCCGGTCGCGAAGATACGAGCCCAACGCCCATCGCAACTGCTCGACCTTGAGCGCAAGGAGGCGTCGCAGAAAGCTGCCAGCCGGAGCAAACATGGTTCCTCCACCAATCAGGACGTTAAGAGTCCTGTCGTGGAATGAACGTCAGGCCGTTTCGAATGTTCCTGACTCCGGCCGCTTCGGGACGGGCGGTATTCGTCCTTTTGTCGTGCTTTCGTCCTTTTGTCGTGCTTTTGCAGTCAGCCTCAGGCGACCGAGCGGATCACCCGCCCAACCTTGTCGATAATCTCCCCAATCTCGGCTTCGCTGACGATCAAAGGTGGGGTCAGCGCCAGGGTGTCCCCGGCAACCCGCAGCATCAAATCGTGGTCGTGAAAGGCGCAAGCGAGCGCCTCGAACCCACGCTTGCCGGGCAGGTCGGGGCGGGGGGCGAGATCGATGCCCGCGGTCAGCCCGACGGTGCGGATATCCGCCACGTTGGGCGCGCCCTTCAGCGACATCACCGCATCCGCAAACGCCGGCTCGAGCGTGCGGGCCCGTTCGAACAGTTTTTCGTCGCGGTAGATGTCGAGGGTGGCCAGCGCGGCCGCGCAGGCGATCGGATGGGCCGAATAGGTATAGCCGTGGGCAAGCTCCACCATATGTTCCGGTCCGGTCATGAAGGCATCATGGATGGCGCTGCGCAACAGCACGCCACCCATCGGGGCGGCGCCATTGGTGAGCCCCTTGGCGAAGGTGATCATGTCGGGAGTGACACCATAGCGTTCGGCGGCAAAGGCATGACCGAGCCGGCCGAAGCCGGTGATCACTTCGTCGAAAATCAGGAGAATGCCGTGTCTTTCGGTGATCTCGCGCAGCCGTTTGAGATAGCCCTTGGGCGCGGGCAGCACGCCGGTTGATCCCGCCATCGGCTCGACGCTGACGGCTGCGATCGTGGACGCGCCGTGCAGATTGACCAGCCGCTCCAGTTCATCGGCGAAATGCGCGCCATATTCCGGCTCGCCCTTGCTGAAGGCCTGCTTGTCGCGGTCATAGGTGTGGGGCAGATGGTCAACGCCTGAGAGCAGCGTACCGAACATCCGCCGGTTGCCCAAGATGCCGCCGACCGCGGTGCCGCCGAAGCCGACACCATGATAGCCGCGCTCGCGGCCGATCAGCCGGGTGCGCGTCCCCTGGCCCTGGGTCTGGTGATAGGCGATGGCCATCTTGAGTGCGGTATCGGCGGCTTCCGAACCCGAATTGCAAAAGAACACGCGGTCGAGCCCTTTTGGGGCGATGTCGGCGAGCCGGTTCGCCAGTTCGAACGCTTGGGGAATGCCGAACTGGAAGGGCGGCGCGTAGTCCAGCGTTTCGGCCTGCCGGGCGATCGCTTCGGCGATTTCGCGGCGGCCATGTCCGGCATTGGTGCACCACATCCCGGATGCGGCATCGATCAGCTTGCGGCCATCCGTGGTGAAGTAGTGCATTCCCTTGGCACCGGCGAGCAGGCGGGGCGCGCGTTTGAACGCACGGTTGGCCGTGAACGGCATCCAGTAAGCGGCAAGATCGTTCGGTATATTGGCGGACGGCGCGGTGGCTTTGTCCGGCATGGGAACCTCTTGGGATTTTCAAGCAAAATAGCGGCGCAAGGCTATCAGCTTTCCGGCTTGGGCGGAAACGGCTGTGGTGCTGTTGGCAATATCGTGAATGTCTGGCGACGCTTGCGCGATCACAAATCGGTGGCAGCGATCCAGAACACCTCGCCTTCCGAATCTTCGGTGTCGAGCCACAGCAGCGGCAGTTCGGGATAGGCCGCCTCAAGGGCGTCGCGGCACCGGCCGATCTCGCATAATAGCCCACCCTGCGGCGTGAGATGCGCCGGCGCCTGTTCCAGAATCCGGCGTGCCAGATCAATGCCGTCGGATCCGCCGTCGAAGGCCATCGCCGGCTCGGCGCGGCATTCCCTTGGCAAATTCGCCATGCCCTCGGCATCGACGTAAGGCGGATTGCTGATGATGATATCGTAGCGTCGATCGCCGAGCGGCGTGAACAGGTCGCCTCGATAGAGCGTGATCCGATCATCCAGCCCGTAGTCGGCCACGTTGCGCGCCGCGACCTTTATCGCATCGGGCGACAGGTCGACCGCATCGATTGACGCGTGTGGGAAAGCGCGGGCGGCGAGAATCGCGAGGCACCCCGAACCGGTACAGAGGTCGAGCACCCGTCCGACGGCGCCGACATCATCGATCAACGGACTTTCGCCGTCGCTCTCGGCACCAAAGTGCGAGTCCAGGATTTCACCGATGAAGGATCGCGGCACGATGGTCCGCTGGTCGACATAGAAGGGCAGCCCCCGCATATAGATCTTGTTGACGAGGTAGGCGGCCGGTTGGCGGGTCGCGATACGCCGTTCGATCAGCGCGAGAACCTGCTCGGCTTCAAAATGGGTCAGGCGCGCAGTCGCGAAGCTTTCGAATTGCTCTGGACGCAGGTGCAGCGCTTCACCGATCAGGAATGCCGCCTCGGCCACCGGATCGGTTGTGCCGTGGGCAAAGACCAGTTTGGCTTCCTGGAAGCGGCTGACCGCGTAGCGAACGAAATCGAGCAGCGTCTGCAATTCACCGCGGGCGATTTTGGGCCGGCGCGCGCGGCGTTGTTCGCCGGCTGGCTTTGCCGGCGGTCGCCTACCAGCGCTCTTCGCAGTTATCCGGGTTTTGTTCTGGGAGGCTTTGCTGCGTTTGGCCATCAGGGTTTTGCCCAGCGCGCAGTGGCGTCGTCGTCCTCGGTGCGGGCTTCGATCCACGCGCCGCCTGCGGCGTTCTCCTCGCGTTTCCAGAACGGCGCATTGGTCTTCAAATAGTCCATCAGGAATTCCGCTGCCTGAAACGCCGCTTCCCGGTGAGAAGACGCCGTCAGCACCAGCACGATGTTCTCGCCAACGGCGATACGCCCGTGGCGATGGATCACGGTCGCCGCCGTCAGCGGCCATCGGGACAGCGCGGTTTCGGCGTGTCGGGTGATCTCGGCTTCTGCCATTTCAGGATAATGTTCGAGTACCAGGGCCGAGATCGGCCGGTCAGCCTCGCGACCCCGGCAGATGCCGATAAAGCTCACCACCGCGCCGATATCGTCGCGCCCTCGCGTCAGCGCCGCGATTTCGGCGGAGACATCGAAATCAGCTTGCTGGATGCGGACGGTGATCGAGGCTGCCATGGGAAAAGACGGATCAGCCGCCGGTCATGGGCGGGAAAAGCGCGATTTCGCGGGCGCCGGCAATCGCCACGTCCGGCCGGACATGGGCATGATCGATCGCGGCGCGGATGACTTTCGGGTTTTCGAAGGCATGCGCGTAGCCTTCATCCAGGCCCGACAGCCAGCCGATCAGATCGCCGACGGTGTGCACGGAAGCCGGCGGCTCGATGGTTTCCTCCGCCTTGCCCACGCGTTCACGCACCCAGGCGAAATATTTGATCTTCATCCGCCATCCTCTTCGATCAAATGATGGATGCCGGCCCGGAAATAATCCCAGCCGGTGTAGATCGTGAAGATCGCGGACATCCACAACAGCACGATGCCAATCAGCGTGGTTGCGGGAAGGATCTGCTCGCCCGCTTCGCCCGCGATCAAGAAGCCGATGGCAACGAGCTGTATGGTCGTCTTCCATTTGGCGAGCTTGGTGACGGGGACGCTGACTCGGAGCGCGGCCAGATATTCGCGCAGGCCCGAGACCAGGATTTCGCGACACAGGATCACGATGGCGGCCCAGAGTGTCCAGCCGTGGATGCTGTTGTCGGCGGCCAGCATCAGAAGGCAGGAGGCCACCAGCAATTTGTCGGCGATCGGATCGAGCATCCGGCCGAACGCGGATTGCTGGTCCCAGATGCGCGCATAATAGCCATCGAGGTAATCGGTAACGCCGGCCGCCACGAAGACCGCGAGTGCCACCCAGCGCAGCCATAGCGGCTGGTCGAGGATCGACTGGGCATAGACACAGCCGACCACGACCGGAATGGCTGCGATCCGGCCGTAGGTCAGGATATTGGGGAGGGACAGCGAGCTTCTCGCCGCCCCCCGGGTCGTGGCGATATTCATCCGTCGTAACTTATGATTCGAGCACCGCTTCCCTGTCTGACGGGCCTTAAAGGGGTCGCGGCGGATAATGTAGGTCCGCCAGATAGGCGGTACTAGGCCCGAAGGTCAACCGGGCAGCCACGTGACCCATTGAAGCTGGTAATGCCGACTTTCCGAAGTTCGTCAAATCGCGGCACATGGTGCAGGCCCGTCAAACAGGCGGTACTAGGGGTGGAAAAACTCGAAAATCCGCCGGGCGCTTTCGGCGCTGACGCCTGGAACCTTGCCGAGATCGGCAATCGAGGCCCGTTCGATTTCCTTCAGCGTTCCGAAATGATGCAGCAAGGCACGTTTGCGTGAGGGACCAATCCCGGGAATTTCCTGCAAGCCTGCCTCGCGGATGTCCTTCTTGCGCAGCTTGCGATGGGAACCGATCACAAAGCGATGCGCCTCATCGCGCAGCCGCTGGATGAAATACAATACGGGGTCGCGCGGCTCGAGCTTGAGCGGTTCGCGGCCCGGCATGAACAGGGTTTCGCGTCCGGCGTCCCGGTCGGGCCCCTTGGCGACCGCCATCAGCGTGATCTCCGACAGACCGAGCGCTTCCAGACATTCACGCGCCGCGTTGAGCTGGCCGCGTCCGCCATCGATGATCACCAGATCGGGCCATTGCGGAAAGGAATCATCGTCGGCGACTTTGACCGGCTGCGCTTCTTTTGCGACGTCCTTGTCAGTTTCCCTGCTCTGGTTGGCCAGCCGTTTGAAACGCCGCTGCAGCACTTCGCGCATCATGGCGTAGTCATCGCCCGGGGTTAGACCTTCGGATTTGATGTTGAACTTGCGGTACTGGTTCTTCACAAAACCGTCCGGACCGGCGACGATCATGGCGCCGACCGCGTTCGTGCCCTGGATATGGCTGTTGTCATAGACCTCGATCCGGCGGGGGAGCTGCGGCAGCCCGAGCGTAGCGACCAGCCCCTGTAACAGCCGCGCCTGGGTGGCGGTGTCGGCAAGGCGGCGGCCCAGCGCCTCGCGGGCATTGGTAAGGGCGTGGGCGGTCAATTCCTTCTTCTCGCCCCGCTGCGGCGCCGTCACTTCCACCTTGAAGCCCGCCTTGATCGACAAGGCCTCGGCGATCAACGCGCTTTCCTCAAGCGCATGCGACAACAGGATGAGCCGCGGCGGCGGCTTGTCGTCGTAGAACTGGGCCACGAAAGCAGCGAGCACTTCTTCCGGTGTGAACGACTTCTCCGCGCGCGGGAAATAAGCGCGGTTGCCCCAATTCTGCCCGGTGCGGAAGAAAAAGACCTCGACGCAGGAATAGCCGCCCTCCTGATGGATGGCGAACACGTCGGCCTCCTCGAGGCTGCGCGGATTGATGCCCTGCTGGGACTGGATCGCCGACAGCGCCGCAAGCCGGTCGCGGTACAGTGCGGCTCGCTCGAAAGCGAGTTCAGCCGAGGCCTTTTCCATTTCCACGGCGAGTTCCTGCTTCACCGTGCGGCTGCGGCCCGAGAGGAACTCGGTGGCTTCGCGCACCAGCTCCGAATAACCCGGAAAGTCGATCTCGCCGGTGCAGGGGCCCGCGCAGCGGCGGATCTGGTAGAGCAGGCAGGGCCGCGTCCGGCTCTCGAAAAAACCGTCGGTGCAGGAGCGGATCAGGAACGCGCGCTGCAAGGCGGTAATGGTGCGATTGACCGCGCCTGCCGAAGCGAATGGCCCGAAATAGCGGCCGGGTCGGGATTGCGCCCCGCGATGCTTGAGGATCTGCGGCGCCCAATGGTCACCGGTGATCAGAATATACGGAAAGGATTTATCGTCCCGGAGTTGGACGTTGAAGCGCGGCCGCAGCTGCTTGATGAGGTTAGCTTCGAGCAACAGCGCTTCGGTCTCGGTCGTGGTCGAAACGATCTCCACGACCGTCGTCACCGCGATCATGCGCAGGATGCGCGCCGGCAAAGGCGCGCCGGGGCGGGCATAGGAGGCGAGACGCTTGCGGACATTCTTTGCCTTGCCGACATAGAGCACATCGCCCGCAGCGTTCAGCATCCGGTAAACACCGGGCGAGGTTGGCGCGAGCCGCACCGCTCCTTCGATTGCGGCGTGCCCGGTGGCCAATGGTCCGGCCGATACGGGCTCGTTTGTATCCTCGCTCCATTCTGGCAGCCGGCCGTCATCGTCCTCGTCGGCCGTCGTCATCGCCGGATCGAGATCGGCCGGCTCACCGGGTGGCAAATCGGAGCCCGTTGTCGATGCGTGGGGTCGACGCGGATCCACCGCGCGGGCGTCCGCAGGGGTGGGTTTTCCTGCGGGTTTACCGGGGATGTCGTCGGTATCTCGGTTCATTGACGTTGAATCTAGGCGTTGGCGTGCGGTCGTACCAGCCGCTGAAGGCGCCGCCTGTGCGGATCAAGAACGGACCTTCACGGAAGGCGGCTTTGCGACGGTAACGCATCCTTAAGAATGCCAAGCGGCCGATTTGAGGGCTTAACAACCCCTTAACTTAAAACTCTCGATAAATCTTCCCAAGAAAAAGCGGAATTCCGTAACCATACGGCCTCGCCTCGCGCGTCGAGAGCCGGC
>Ga0207674_10002401_pt1 | contig 23635 bp, 17 predicted proteins | sample KBSCornC72_FD_184303 | JGI IMG/M metagenome (GOLD analysis project Ga0207674, IMG submission 184303) | Corn rhizosphere microbial communities from Kellogg Biological Station, Michigan, USA - KBS Corn C7-2 (SPAdes) (version 2) | ecosystem: Host-associated > Plants > Roots > Rhizosphere > Soil ...
ATGGCCAAGATCAATGAAAACCTTCCGGGTTGCGGCGGGCATGTTCACCAAAGTTTATGGGACAAGGCAGGAAAGAAGAATCTTTTCTATAATGAAAAAGACAAGATGAAGATGAGTGAGCTGGCGAAGAGTTATGTCGCGGGACAATTGCATTGTTTACCACATGTCCTTCCCATGTTTGCTCCCACTATCAATAGTTATAAGAGATTGGTTGAAGGTGCGTGGGCCCCCACCACACTTACCTGGAGTGCGGATAACAGGACAGTTGCATTAAGAGTGCTGGCTAACAATAGTAAATCATGCCGCCTTGAAACGAGAGTGATCGGCTCTGATGTAAACCCTTACCTGGCGATGGCAGGTTGCCTGGCTGCCGGTCTTTACGGTATAACAAATAAATTGAAATTGAAACAACCTGCAACGGTAGGGAATGGTTATAGAGATCATTCAAATGGAACATTACCCTCAACATTAATAGAAGCTACCGAACAAATGAAAACCTCAAAACTTGCAAAAGAATTGTTCGGAGGACAATTTGTAGAACATTTTACAAAAACGAGAGAATGGGAATGGCGGCAACATTTGAAGGCTGTGACGGATTGGGAGTATCGGCGATACTTTGAAATCATTTAGCACCAAATCACAAATCGCAAGATCCAAATCGCAAACAAATTCCAAAAATCAAGTTAAATAAATCATCTGGTAAAACGAAAAACCCCAAATCAGTTTCACAATTTGAATTTAAATTCTTGATTTATTTATTTGGTTCTTGGTTCTTGTGATTTGGTTCTCGAATTTTTATCATCTATGACATTCGATAAAGTTTATCAATACAATTTTCCAACAACAATACGTTTTGGAGGGAGCGCCAGTAAAGAACTCGGCGATTATCTCACAAAAAATAATTTATTAAAACCATTAATACTCACAGATCCGACTGTAGCACAGCTTGATTTTTTTAAAGAGATCATCAATGACTTAAAAAAGAAAAATATTTCGGTTGAAATTTTTTCTGATATACATAAAAACCCGGTGAAATCGGATGTATATAAAGGCACGGATGCGTACGATCACACAAAAAGAGATTCGATTATTGGCATCGGCGGTGGCGCGGCACTTGACGTTGCGAGGGCTGTTGTGCTAAGAATAAATCACAGGGAAGATCTTTTTAAATATGACGATTTAGTCGGAGGTGATGTATATATAACCAATGATGTTCCTCATTTCATTACCATTCCTACTACTGCAGGCACCGGGAGTGAAGTTGGACGAAGCGCCATCATTGCTGATGATGAAACACATCAGAAAAAAATTCTTTTCTCACCAAAACTTCTTGCAAAAATTGTCTTTGCCGATCCATTATTGACCATGACACTTCCCCCTTTTATCACGGCAGCAACCGGAATGGACGCATTAACGCACAACATGGAAGCCTATCTCGCAAAAATGCCCCATCCGCTCTGCGAAGGAATTGCCCTGGAAGGAATTTCATTGATCAATGATTCATTGGAAAAAGCGGTAAACAAACCGGATCTTGAATCGAGAAGCAAAATGCTGATCGCTTCATTAATGGGAGCGGTTGCGTTTCAGAAAGGGTTGGGAGTCGTGCACTCATTGGCACATCCTTTATCTTCATTGCTGGACACCCATCATGGTCTTGCGAATGCTGTTAACATCCCATATGGAATGGAGTTTAACGTTGTGGGCTTTGAAAATAAGTTCAAACGCATTGCCAGAACACTGGAATTAAAAAGCGAAACAGGTGATGCCGTTGTTCAATATCTGCTCGACCTGAATTCAAAGATCAATATTCCTCATAAGTTGAGGGATATTGGAGTAAAACAAGAACATGTTGAAACCCTGGCTGACCTTGCGATCGCCGACTTCGCCCATCCTAATAATCCAAAACCCGTAAGCCGTGAAGATTTCAGAAATTTGTACAGCAAAGCACTTTAATTCATGAAGAAAAAAATCGGCATCAGTTTTACGAAAACAAATTTTCAGAATTATTGGGATTGGTTCACGCGGGCGGATCTGAAAGACGACATAGAACTTATTGAACTCAATTTCGAAAAAAATAATTCTGAAGATATTTATCGGTGTGATGGTTTTGTTCTCACTGGTGGAGTGGATACACACCCTTCATTTTATAATGGCAAAACTGCTTACAACAACAGCCCCTCAACGTTCCAGATCGAACGTGACTACTTCGAAGAAAAGATATACCGCTATTCACAGCTAACTAAGTTGCCGGTCCTGGGAATTTGCCGTGGGATGCAATTGATCAATGTATTGGAAGGAGGCAAATTGATCCAGGATCTTGACAATGGCAATGAAAGACACAGAAAAGAGGAATCTGATAAAGTACATAGCATAGTTGCTGAAACCAATAGTCTACTTCACAAGGCGTCCGGCTCGGCAAAGGGGCGTGTGAACAGCGCCCATCACCAGGCTATTGATCCCAACAACATGGGTGATAATTTAATGGTGAACGCCTACGATGATGATGATGAAAAGATCATAGAAGGACTTGAGTTCAAAGACAAAGCTGGCAAGGCTTTCATGCTCTGTGTGCAATGGCATCCTGAAAGAATAAACGACAAAGAAGAAAATCCATTTTCCGAAAATTTAAAAAACGAATTTCTTACGGCAATAAGGGAAACAGCGATGAGGAAACTTTCGATCATTGATCCGGCCACCGAAGAAGTTATCACAGAGCTGAATGAAGATACTGATGATAGCCTTCGAAAGAAATTTGACGCATTACGAGTGACACAGCAAGACTGGCAAAAAGTTTCCCTTACAGACAGAATTGAAATCTTAAAAAAATATTCAACTCTGCTGGAAAAAAATATTGAACAGCTCTCATCAACTCTTACATCAGAAGTAGGGAAACCATTGCAACAATCCCGCAATGAGATCAATGGCGCAAGGGCGCGAATAAATTGGCTTACAGAAAATGCAGAAAAATATTTATCAGATGAGATAATGAGCAGTCGAAATGGCTTAGATGAAAAAATTTCGTATGAGCCACTTGGAGTCATTTGCAATATCTCTGCATGGAATTATCCTTACCTGGTCGGTGTCAATGTCTTTGTACCTGCCTTACTCGCGGGAAATGCAGTGATGTATAAGCCTTCCGAGTATTCCACATTAACAGGTTTGCAAATTGAAAAATTATTGAAACAGGCTGGTGTGCCCGAAAATGTTTTTCATATTGCGATAGGAGCAAGAAATGTCGGTGAGCTATTGTTAGACCTTCCCTTTGACGGTTACTATTTTACAGGTTCCTATAAAACGGGAAAATATATCTATGAAAAAGTAGCGCCGAAAATGGTTCCCTGCCAATGTGAATTGGGAGGAAAAGACCCATTGTATATTGCCGATGATATAAAGGATATAAAGGCGACTGCCGCGGCAACAGCGGATGGGGCTTTTTATAATAATGGACAAAGCTGCTGTGCAGTTGAGAGGATCTACGTAAATGAAAAAGTATACGACACATACATCGACGAATTTGTTAAAGAGGTAAAGTCGTGGAAGATCGGGGCACCAAATGAGGAAGGAGTTTACATAGGTCCGCTGAGCAGGAAAGAACAGATTGCTGTTTTAGAGAGCCAAATTGCCGAGGCAGTAAGAAGTGGGGCCACGCTTTTGACTGGCGGAAAAAGAATAAATAGAAAAGGGTACTTCTTTGAGCCCACAGTCGTTGTGAATGTAGAAAACCACATGGCTATCATGCAGGACGAATCTTTCGGCCCGGTGATCGGCATTGTGAAAGTGAAAAATGATGAAGAAGCAATAAAGCTAATGCAAGATACCGAGTACGGTTTGACAGCTGCAGTTTATAGCGCGGATCAAGAAAGAGCAGAAACTATTTTGCAGCAAATAAATGCCGGCACTTGTTACTGGAATTGTTGCGACAGGGTGAGTGCTGCATTGCCATGGAGCGGACGAAAACATTCAGGATTGGGGGCCACACTTTCCCATGCTGGGTTGCGTGCTTTTACAAAACCAAAGGCATATCATTTACGCAGCTAGTCATTTTCATTTTTTTTAAGGGTTCTCGTCTTTAATTATATTTTTGATGCACTGTGATCCGTGTTTTACTTAACCATAACTTAAACTTCATATGAGAAAGTCAATTTTACTGCTGTGCGGTCTATTTATCATCTCTTACTGCTTTCCACAAGATGCAGAAAATTTACCGACTGATTATTTAACAAAAGAATTTCATGCAGGCAGAAGAGAAGCCTTACGACAGATGATGCCCTCAAATTCTGTGGCGGTGATCTTCGCCTATCCGGAAAGACTTTTTTCAAATGATGTAAACTATACTTATCATCAAAACCCTGACCTCTATTACTTTTCAGGGTACGATGAACCACGCTCTGTACTTTTCATATTCAAGGATCAGCAGGTAACTACTGACAACAAGAAATATAATGAAGTATTTTTTATTCAGAAAAAAGATCCTTCGATGGAACGATGGACGGGGCGAAGAATGGGAACTGCGAAAGTAAAATCTGAACTTGGCTTTGATATGGTCTTTGATGGAGATAAGTTTAAAAATTTTCTGATTGATTTTTCAAAGTTTGATAATATCCTTTTCGAAGGTCTGCCGTCTTCAGACAATGATCCTTCAGACTCCGCAGACCTGTATGATCTTACCAAACAATTCAAACTAAAGGCCGGTATTCCGGATACCTATAGCCAGGATGTCGAAAATTTGCTGAACTATGTTGTACAATATGCCAACATGAGGAACCTGAACTATTTCACTGATGATTTGAAAAAGATGATCTCCAACGGATCATTACCGGGTCAATATGCTGCAGGGAACCAATTCACGGTTCAGGATTTAATTAATATAAAAGACCAGGAAGGCTTAGATAAAGCAAAAGAAAAGATGAAGGCAAGGAAGGTCAATACGGTTATATACAACCAGTATGCAGGGTGGCTGAGGCAAATAAAAACCCCGGAAGAATTAAAATTGTTGAGAAAATCGGTTGATATAAGCAGCGTAGCTCATGCAGAGGTGATGAAAGCGATCCAACCAGGAATGTCAGAGAGGGAGTTGCAGGCGATCTTTGAATTTGTCCATAAAAAATATGGCGCAGAAGAAGAAGGATATCCGCCAATCGTTGGTGCGGGCAATAATGGATGCATATTGCACTATGAAGAGAACACAAATACAAATTTTGGCAGTGAAATGGTGTTGATGGATGTCGCCGCAGAGTATCACGGATATTCAGCCGACGTTACCCGTACTGTTCCATCTACCGGAAAATTTACACCTGGACAAAAAGCAATTTATGACCTTGTCTACAAAGCACAGGAAGAAGTTTTTAAGCTTTGCAAAGAAGGTTCAACATTTGATACAATAGAAAACAGGTCCCGCGAGGTAGTAGCGGAAGGACTGTTGAAACTGGGTATTATTAAAAACAAAAAGGAATCGTCCACCTACTATCCTCATGGCTGTTCTCATTTCATCGGGCTTGACGTACATGACAAAGGAGACTACAACAAACTGATGGCGAACATGGCAATAACTGTTGAACCCGGTATTTACATTCCACCGAATAGCGCTTGTGATAAAAAATGGTGGGGTATCGCCGTAAGAATTGAAGATGATATTCTCATTACCAAAGATGGCTACGAATTATTATCAAAACGTGCACCGCGAAAAAGCGAAGAAGTGGAAAAAATGGTTGCAGAAAAAAGTGTTTTAGATAATTTTCTGCTTCCTAAACTTTAAATTGTTGGGTATCCCTACAATTTTTTCCGTTGATATTCAGAGATCTTTTTCCCATTATCACTATAAATCCTTTTGAGAGTCTCATCCGTTAATGCGAGTCCATACAAAGGCCAGTGATAATTAAAAAACTCCCGCTCATAAAAATGTTCATCGGCCGTTTCCAGGATATGGAATGTTGTTATGTACATCTTGCGTGATATACCCATGTCCGTCCCGTACACGATCCGTGAGGAATATTTCTCCATAAAATCATGGGCATATCGTGGAATAGGAGCGATCTCTCCATAACGCGCAGCTATATCGGCGTACAGGTTGGGATAAGTGTCAAACAATCTTGCAAGCTTGCTGAGGTCCGAACAACAATTAGCAAGATGACATGCAATGAAAATAGTTTTGGGGTTGTTCTTCACCGCATTTTCAAGTGTAGTTACAAGTTGATCGTGGTCGAGAATCCCTTTCTTGTTCATATCCACTTTCCATGTACCTGCATTCATCAATCCATCATTCGTGGAGTCGGCGTTCTCATACATCCAGGCGTCTTCAGCAACATGTATACTCACAGGCATATGCAATTCAGCGCATTTCTCAAGCAAAGGTTTCATTTGCGGATCATCAATATGCAGACCCCATCCAGCTGTCGGCTTCGAGTAGAATTCGCCCAAACCTTTGTCACCAAGCTCTCCCACTCCCCTCGCTCCGTTCTTATAGCACCTTTCCAGTTCTTCGACCGCGTGGTGTTGCCAGCCGGGTTTGCCACACCCCGTATAGTCAAACCCACACCAAATTTCAAAGCGGTCCTTATAACGCCGATATTTTTCAACAACAGAATCAAACCTCGCGCCTGTAGAGTATGAAAGGATAGTAGATCTTGCTATACCAACTGCATCCATCAGCTTCACCCATTCATCCACTTGCTCATCAGTTTCCGCGTAATCATGCGAATGAAAATCAATTACGGGGTATTTAGCTTTTTCGATCTTCGTCTGGGGAGTTTTGTAGATTGACACAGGACGAAAATCTTTTAACTTCAGGTCGTTAATATCCTGGCAAATTGCAATAGTGGCAAACCTCAGCAAAACCAGGAGAGCAACAACGCGAGGCAAGTAGGTTGGTTTCATGGAACTAAATGTAAGGATTGTTGTGTAATTTTCTTGTTATGATCCGAACAGTGATTTTTGATATGGACGGTGTGATCATAGACAGCGAACCTGTCTACTTTGAGATCGACAAACAAATGTTTGAAGAATTAAATATTACTGTGCCATTCGAAGAACATTGTACGTATGTGGGGGCTTCATCGCAAAATATGTGGGACGCGATCGTTAAGAAACACAAGATCGCAGACCAGCCCGAAGAACTTATGAAAAAAGAACACGTTCTCTACATGAAGCACCTGGTCGATGCAAACGATCTTCAACCGATCGATGGAGTGATTGAATTGATAAATGAACTTTATGAAAAGAATTTAAAATTGATCCTGGCTTCCTCATCACGAATGGAGGTAATTAATATCATCTTACAAAAATTTAAACTCTCCGATCTTTTTATAGCAAAGGTGAGTGGCTCAGAACTTGAGAACTCGAAACCACATCCTGAAATATTCCTGAGATCAGCGGCATTAATAAGATCCGAACCCAGCCAATGTGTCGTTATAGAGGATTCAAAAAATGGAGTCACTGCAGCAAAGGCCGCTGGTATGAAATGTATTGGTTTTTCAAATCCGAGTTCGGGTGACCAGAATCTAGTCTCTGCAGATATGGTGATCCGATCATTTAAGGAATTAAATGCGCGAATTATTAAAGGCTTGTAAAAATTATTTCAACGTAATGGCGGGCGCCACCGGTTTATCAGAGTGAAAGTTTTCTCCAACAAGGGTTGCAATAGTTTGTGCAATTTGCTTTTGACAGATCTGTTCTTCATTTTTCATTTCACCAGGCGGTGTAATATTGGGAGACAAGAATCAACCAGGTTTGTGATGATCCATTAACAAATTCTTAAGCGGAGCAAATAGCTCCATAGTTTTTGGTCAGTTCGCAGGTCCTGGTGTTCCTTGAAGCTTGCGCCTTTGTGGCTCAATTTTTTATCAACAAAACACGAAGTCACAAAAGTATCACGAAGTATAGTGACCGATCAAATTTATGTTTTTCAGTGTTGCAGACAGATACTTTCACGATCGAATGATTTCACTCAATTCAATAAAATGTTTTATCTCACAAAACAACCTTTTCCGATCGGCGGCCGTTTATGGAGTTTCGGTCATTTGAGATTACCATGCGTCCTATTTTTGATAATATGGAACTTATTGAAAGGGATAACTTTCTTTCCTCTCTCAATAGCGGATTTAAAGAAGCTGCTGCGGGGGAAGGTTATTGTTTTTTTATTATGGGTGAAGCCGGCATCGGCAAAACATCACTTGTAAAAGCCTTTCTTAAAAAGACCGAAGATGAAAGCGTTCAATATATCGGTGCCTGTGATTCGCTTTTTACTCCGCGGCCGCTTGGCCCTTTGTATGATCTCGCGCTGCAAATGAATGAGGATTGGATAAATGAAATTCATTCCGTTTCATCGCGAGCAGAATTGTTTTCAAGATTTGCGCAGGAATTGACTCAGAAATCAAAACCTGTTATCATTGTATTCGAGGATATTCATTGGGCCGACGAAGCCACTCTTGATTTTGTAAAATTTCTTGCCCGGCGGATCAGCCGGCTAAAATGTTTATTGATTCTCACTCTTCGCGATGACGAGATCAATCAACAATACTCATTGCGAAATGTGTTTAGCGATCTTGCACCTGACACGTTTACACGTCTTGTGTTGACGCCCTTATCGAAGCAGGCCGTTCAGAAGCTCGCTGATGAAAAAGGTTATGATGGACAAGACGTATACAGCATCTCCGGTGGAAATCCGTTTTATGTGAACGAGATCCTTGCGAGTTACAGCCTGGGTGTACCCGACAGTGTGAAGGACTCGATACTTTGTTTCTACAACCACCTGGAAGAAGAAACAAAAAATGTATTGCAATTTCTCTCCGTAATTCCCGAGGGCCTGGAACTCGCACGCCTCTATAAAATCGATCCTTCTTATCACCAGGCAATTGAAAGTTGCCTTGATAATAAGATCCTTGTCATCAAGAACAATAAGATATTTTTCAAACATGAATTGTACAGGAGAACTATTGAGGCATCCCTTTCGCCATTTAAGCGAATTGCTTTGAATAAAAGCGTGCTTGGATTTTTCCTGAAATCATTCGAGGAAAAAGGAGAGATCGAAAAAATTGTACACTATGCTAAAAATGCCAATGATAATAAGCTTGTCGTAAAATTTGCACCCGTGGCTGCTAAACAGGCCGCTGCTGTTGGAGCTCATTTTGAAGCATCGAAATTATTTTACACTGCTATTGAATATTTTGAAGACAACGATACGGACCAGCTGGTGAAATTGTATGAGGACTACGCCTATGAATGTTATCTCACCAATCAACTACAGGATGCGATCATTTACCAGGGAAAAGCCTTAAAGGTGTGGGAACAGAAGAATGAAGTTGAGCAATTGGGAAATAGTTTACGTCTGTTTTCAAGACTCTGGTGGTTTGAAGGTAACCGGCAGAAAGCTGAAACATATGCGGCACAGGCTATCGAAGTTCTAACTAAACAACCCTCTTCAAAAGCAAAGGCAATGGCATATAGCAACATGTCGCAGCTGAAAATGTTGGCAGATCATACCGGGGAATGCATATTCTGGGGAGAAAAAGCGATCGCGATCGCCCGCGAGGTGAGTGATGAAGAAACGCTTGCTCATGCTATGATCAATATGGGTTCGGCGCTCATGGTCACTCAATCATCCACGCAAAAGGGAACGGACCTGTTAAAGGAAGGTCGCGACATTTCATTACGAAATTCTTACCACGAACATGCGGCCCGTGCCTACACTGCAATGGGAAGTAATTTGGTCACAATAAAGAACTACCCGTATGCCAGAAAAACACTCGAAGAAGGTATCAATTACTGCGAAGAAAGAGATATTGATTCATTGAAATTATACATGCACGGATGGAAAGCAAGATTGAATCTTGAAACCGGCAACTGGAATGACGCTTTTACAATTGCCGGCAATCTTTTAAAAAAAGAAAACCTCCCGCCCGTTATCAAGATCGGCGCTCTGACAGTTGTTGCCACCATCAAACTAAGAAGAGGGGAACAGGGTGTTCTTCCTTTATTGCTGGAAGCAAAAAAATTGGCTTTCGTGACCACAGAATTGCAAAGAATTATCCCGGTCACTATTGCCATGCTCGAATATGAATGGGTATCCGGAAAAAGATACATAGAACAGGAGGTGCTCCATGAGACAATGAACATGTTTTTACATTTAGAAATAGCTTCCAAAAACTGCAGGTTTTTTTTCTGGTTGAACAAGATGAAAGAACACTATCCCGAGATCAGGGAAAAATGCAGGAACAATTTCAATGGGCGAGACACACCACAGCAAGAAGCCGGTTCATGGGAACAACTGGGATGCCCTTACGAACAAGCGCTATCGTTGTTTGGTGGAAGTGACGACGATAAAAGAAAAGGTCTTTTGATCATTCAACAATTAGGAGCAGACGCTATTTATGAAAAACTCAAGATGGAAATGCGTTCTTCGGGCATAAAGAAAATTCCGAGAGGACTGAGAGGAAGTACCAAGGCCAACCCTGCACAACTCACCAATCGCGAACTGGATGTTCTTCAATTACTGAAAAGAGGAATTCAAAACAGGGAAATTGCCGAAGCACTTTTTATCTCTCCAAAAACCGTCGATCATCATATCTCATCGATCCTGTTCAAACTGGATGTTAACTCGCGTTCCAAAGCTGTAACTGAAGCAGCACGGCTGGGCATTGTAAAATAGGGAAGGCCACTCTATAAATTAGGGAACGACCCTTACATATCGGCGTAATTACAACAACAACTTTGTATGCACTAAAAAATCAAAGCAATGAAAAAATTTATTGTTGAACGAAAACTCCCTGGCGCCGGCAACATGACCGCAAGAGAGTTAAAGGATATTTCGAAGACCACGGTTGAAGTTATATCCTCTTTAGGCAAACCTTATTCATGGGTACAATCGTTTGTTACCGATGATAAGATCTATTGTATTCATATCGCAGAGAACAAAGATGATATTCGTCATCATGCAAAGGCAGGAAACTTGCCTATCAATACCATTGAAGAAATAAAACAAATAATTGATCCGGCAACAGCAGGCTAAGGGTTGTGATTTTTTGTTGTTGAAATGTTAACGAAAAGTCTACATGAACGATGGGAAAAAAAGCGCAACCGTTGGAAAAAGATAGGAATTTACCGGGTAACATCCAATGTAAATTGCCTGTTCAAAAACATATGAATAATAAAATCTCTAAAGCATTAAACCTTAAATTTTATCAGATGAAAAAGAATGTAATTTTTTTACTGTCAGCACTGGTGTCGCTCAGTCTTTTTGCAAAAACATCGGAAAGCAATGTACCGAATCCCTTATTCGGGGTTTACGCAAAAACTTTGAAAGGAGGAAAAGTCAATCCTGCAGTTGAAGCGAAATTCAAAAAACAGTATGGCTCTCCCGCTAATGTTTCATGGAGTGTTGTCGATGATGCATCAGACGTACGCATAACCATTGCAACATTTACTGACAATGGAGAAGAAAAGGAAGTGTACTATTACGATGATGGCGAGATCTTTGGAATTGGAAAAACAATCCGCAGGGATCATTTGCCGCAAAATGTAACAAACTCGCTCAATGCAAGATTTAGTTCAGGAGTTATTCAAACGGCTTATGAATTTAAAGAAAGGGCTTCCTCAACCAGGTATTATGTGAGAATAGTTACTCCGCGGCATGCCATGATCGTCTCCGCAAATGAATTCGGGGAGACAAGAGTTTATCAAAAAGAAAAGTTGAAACGCATATTTGAGTAGATCAAGGAGGCGACAAAACTCTGTTACATACACAATCAATTATCATTAACCTTAAATTTTATCAGATGAAAAAGAACGTAATCTTCATGTTACTGGCGCTAGGAACGCTAAATCTCACTGCGAGAACCCCGGCGGGAGGAATGGATCCCGGACCCGCAGTATTTGCAAAAGCTTCAATAGGGTCAAAGGTCAGTCCTTTGGTCGAGGGCAAATTCAAAAAACAATATGGCCCTATCGTAAATGTTTCATGGAAGGTCATTGAAGACATTTACATAGCAACATTCACTGACCTGGGTAGCCAAAGAGATGTGTTTTATTACAATGATGGAGAGACTTTTGGCTTTGGGAAATCTATCGACCAGATCGAATTGCCCAAAGTAGTACGCACATCGCTCAACAAGAGATTCGGCGAAGGAACTATCGTAGCAACCTATGAGTTTAAGACATCGGATTTCCCAACACAGTACTATGTCAGAGTACTTACTCCTGGTCATTCAGTAATTGCATCGGCAACAGAATTTGGTGACATAACTGTATACCAGAAACAAAAAATCAAGTGATCTCATTGATTCAATTGACCCCATAAGACGGAATACAAGTCATCCTGCGTAATGCAGGGTGACTTTTTCAGAGTCAATTTTCTTTTCCTGGCTTTAGGTATACAATATCTGCGATCGGCAGAATAGTCTCATAAATGTGAAGTATGATCATGACGGTAGTGTTATTTGTGACCCATTTTTTCAAAAGAAAAAATAATTACACGTCCCTGTTTTCAGCCGCGATATCGGAAGGCATAAAGGATATGTTTAAAGAAATGGGATATAATTCAAATGGAGTCAACAAAAAAGATAATGTAAAAGAGGATATCGGATCGCAGAGTTAGAGACAAACACAAGATCCGTCCAGTGATAAAGTTAAATAAAATCATTTCAAGGCTTATGAACCAAAAACTCATCATATCACTCCTGTTGATCGCGCTTATCCGTAACATCAACTCCACCCTTTCAAAAAATTTATAAAATGAGTGAGGTCGATTTCAATAGACTGACCAAAGACATCATTGGTGCTGCACGTGGAGAAGCAATTGCAAATTTGAGCGGAGTAAGGCCCCTCGATGAAAAGAACAAATTGAGCATTACATTAAAACTTGAAGTTACAATAAGCAAAAATTCGACACGGCTGTACCGGGACAATCAAAAAAGTTTACGGAAACTCGTTTTACTGACCATCGACGACCATGAATAAAAAGCATGAAGGTGATCTATCGTTTTATGAGAAATAATTATCCTGAAAACTACTACCGATTGGTACCAGAAGTTTCTTCCACGGGCCTGCTTGTACATTCTTCTATAAAAAGAGTCGGGACAAGGCGCATCCAATCTATCGATCTTTTAAGGGGCATCGTCATGATAATAATGGCGCTCGATCATGTGCGTGATTATTTCCACGGTGAGGCTTTTTTGTATAACCCCGAAGACCTTAATCACACGAACGTTATTCTTTTCTTTACCCGGTGGATAACTCATTTCTGCGCACCTGTTTTTGTATTTCTTGCCGGTGTTTCGGCTTACTTGTATGGCACGCAGAAAACAAAGAAAGAGTTATCTGTTTTTCTTTTTACACGGGGATTGTGGTTAGTATTCGCAGAGCTTTTTATACTATCCTTTTTCCGAACTTTTAATCCTTCCTATAGTTTTTTAAATCTGCAGGTAATTTGGGTGATCGGCATTACAATGATCTTCCTGTCTGGGATGATCTATATGAAACGGCCGCTGTTGCTGCTGTCAGGAATCGTGTTGATCGCGTGTCACAACCTGCTGGATAATGTGCATTTGCCGGGAAATAATATTCCGGCATTTCTCTGGGCATTGTTGCATGAGCCTGGTTACTTTACATTCGGACGGTTTACTGTTCACGTACACTACCCTGCCATACCATGGATCGGCATTATGGCTGTTGGGTATAGCACAGGCAGCCTGTTCACTCGCGCGTATGATACCGAAGAAAGGCGATCAATACTTCTCTCTGTTGGGTTGATTACAACCGCACTGTTTCTCATTTTACGTTTTATAAATATTTATGGTGACTTTTCTCATTGGTCAGTTCAAAATAATGTTGCCTTTACCTTTTTGTCTTTTTTAAATGTCACCAAATATCCGCCATCCCTTCTATATGTCCTGATGACAATTGGACCGGCACTCATCGTCCTTGCCCTTACTGAAAAACCATTGAAAGACCTTGCAAAAAGAATCACAGTATTAGGACGAGTGGCGATGTTTTATTACCTGCTTCATATTTTTTTGATCCACCTGTTTGCATTAGTTGCTGCCGTTCTGAGTGGATACAAGTGGTCCGATATGATATTGACGACCATGATCTATCGCACGCCAGCTTTGAAAGGATATGGATTCAATTTATTGACAGTTTATCTCGTTTGGATCGCACTCATTTTCATTTTGTATCCAGTTTGTAAATGGTTCGATCACTATAAGAGAACCCATCGCGCTGGTCAATGGTGGCTAAGCTATATATAAGTATTTCAAAAAATTTAAAACATAACAAACCAAACTTTAAACCACATCATTTTGTGAAAATTCAGCTCTCCATCCTTCTCATTTTATGTTCGGCGAATTCTTTTGCCCAGCTATCGATCAAAGGAAGAATAAAAGATCAGCGCCAAAATTTATCATTTGCCACGGTAGCACTTCTTAATTCAGATTCTTCAACCAAAAAAATCGTTGCGGCGGATGGCTATGGCGAATTTATTTTTGAAAACGTTGCCCCTGGTTCTTACCTGGTCTCTTCTTCCGTTGTAGGATATTCTAAATTCTTTTCGGAAACCATTGCCGTTGAAAAGGAGAATATCACTCTCCCGGATATAATTCTAAAAGAAGTTACAACTGAATTGAATGTGGTAACTGTAAAGGCAAAGAGGCCATTGTTTGAACAAAAGATAGACAGGCTGGTGGTAAATGTTCAAAGCAGCATCACTTCATCGGGTAATACCGTTCTTGATGTTCTTCAGAAATCTCCCGGCATCGTAGTGAACCGGCAGAATAATGCAATTACGATGAATGGTAAATCCGGCGTTAAGATCATGATAAATGGGAAAATAATAGAACTGCCTTTGGACGTCGTGATCCAAATGCTGGATGGCATGAGTTCGTCTAACGTTGAAAAAATAGAGCTGATCACATCACCCCCGGCAAAATATGATGCAGAAGGCAATGCAGGCATCATTCATATTGTTATGAAAGGCATGGCAGACTTTGGGACCAATGGTTCCTTTGGTCTTACGCTGGGATATAGATGGGCGGAACAGTTAGGCGGCAATTTTAATCTCAATCATCGTGGCAACAAGCTTGCTTTCTTTATTGACTATTCCATCCTTAGAAATCACAACCTTCATATTTTCAAGATGACAAAGGAATCAGTTCAAAACGGATTTGTACAGTCTGCAAATGATCATAGTCACCGCGAAAATGTCACTACACAGCAAAATTTAAATGCGGGTATCGAATGGAAGCTTACAAGGAGCAGTTTGCTAAACTTTTCTTTCACTGGCTACAGAAGAAACTGGGAACTAGACGCTTTGGCCAATGATGTTAATCATGCGGCTGCAGATTCTACCGTCATCACCAACATGAATATTCATGAATCAAACATCTGGCAAAGTGCGACTGCCGGGGTTGGATTACAAACAAAAATCAATCAGCGAACCGATCTGAATATTGGCGTAGATTACCTCTACTATCACAACGACAACCCGTCTCAGTATAATAATCAACTATTTTTCGAGCAGGGCAATATAAATGAGGACTCAAAGATTGATTTAAAGAAAGCAACACCTATCCGGTTTGTTATTGCCAATGCGGATTATAGACATGTCTTTTCACCGTTATTTACAATTGAAGCCGGTGTGAAAGGCGTAACATCAACTCTTACCAACAATGTCCTAACTCAAACTCTTGAAAATAATGTATGGGTGACTGATCCCGTTTTTACTTCGTACTCTAATCTTAGTGAGCAAGTTGGCGCAGCTTATGTTTCAGTAAAATGGAGCCCTGGAGGCGAGTGGCAGATCAATAGCGGTCTTCGCTACGAATACACTCACACGTCAATTGGAACGCCAGCTCAGAAAAATCTCGTGAACAGGAAGTATGGAAATCTATTTCCAGGCGTCGCTTTGAAAAAAGACCTGAACAATAAAAGAGACCTGGAGTTCTCTTACTCGAGAAGAATATCACGGCCGACCTATAATGACATAGCACCGTTCGTGTTCTTCTGGGGGCCAACTACGTTTTCGTCAGGAAACACGACGCTGTTGCCGGCTATTTCTGATGCAATCAAGGCCGGCTATCATGTAAAGCGATGGATCATTTCTTTACAATTCAGTCACTCAAAAAATGAGATCGCCTTTCTCCAACCGGAAAGTGACAGTGCGTCAAATCTCATTTACCGGTCGCAAAATTTAAAATACCTAAATACACTTGGGTTGGTGAACTCACTATCATTTAATCTCGCATCCTGGTGGGAAGTGCAGACTAATGTGACTGCGCAATATTTAATTGCCCGGACAATGCACTTGGCGAACAATGCAAGAATAACAAACTATGGAGTGAATATTAATATAATAAACGCATTGAAACTTCCCAAAGATTTTGCAATTGAGATCTCTGGCATGTATCAGTCAAAAACGCTTTGGGGCATCTCAGAATTTCTTGCGGTCAGTTCACTGAATGCAGGTATTCAGAAAAAGTTGGGGAAAGGAATCCTGAGGCTTTCCATAGACGATATTTTCAATACCAATAACTGGAGACTCAAAACGAGCCTTCCGGGGAATAATCTCCATTCATACTTTGATTACGATTTCCATCCGCGGTATGCGCGATTGACGTATACACGCAGTTTTGGCAACAATAAATTACAATCGGTAAAACTGAAACAGGGCGCTGAAGAAGAAAGGGCGAGAGTCGCCAACTAGAAAGATAAATTTATTTCTCATGTGGTTTAGCTAACACCTGGTGTTTTTACACTGGGTTCTTTTTTTTATCACGAATGACACGAATTAGCACGAATTACACAATGCTACATTTCAATAGATTTTATTAAGCCCTTTAGTTTGTCGGCGGATTTTGTTAGCAATGATTTTTCTTCATTGGTGATCTGGAGGGGGAGAGCTTCTCTAACGCCGCGACGGTCAACAATGCAAGGCACTCCCAAATAAACATCACTTATGCCATGGTAGTTTGTAAGCAAGGTCGAAACGTTTAGCACCGAAGACTCGTTCTTCAAGATCGCTGTGCATATACGGTCTAATGCCAGGGCGATAGCATAATACGTCGCACCCTTTGCTTGTATAATTTTATAAGCTGCGTCTCTTGTATTGATAAATATTTCATGTTTCTCCTCATCGCTCAGTAGAATTTCTGATCCGGCAATATTGGCAAGACTCCACACCGCAAGTTCAGAGTCACCATGTTCGCCAATAATATGTGCGTGGACACTTCGTGAATCAATATTCAATTTATTGCCGATGAGATAACGAAGACGGGAACTATCGAGCAAAGTGCCGGAGCCAATCACCCGTTCTACTGGCCATCCTGATTTCTTCCATGTAAAATAACTCATGATGTCAACCGGGTTGCTGGCAATAAGCAATATACCATCGTTGCTATATTTCAACACTTCATCCGTTATACTTTCAAAAATCCTGACGTTACGTTTCAAAAGGTCTATCCTTGACTCGCCTGGTTTCTGTGATACTCCTGCAGTAATGATAATGATATCGGCGTCCTTACAATCCGCATAATCACCGGCCCAAACTTTTGCTTTTCCTAAAAGCGGGAGACCATGGTTCATGTCCAGTGCATCGCCACTAGCTTTTGGTTTGTTGGAATCAATCAATACCAACTCATCCATGCGGCTTCTTAACAACAAAGTGTAAGCAGTTGTTGAACCAACAGCACCAACACCGATCACTGCAATTCTTGTTTTCTTTGAAGTTGGCATTGATCTAAAATCTCACTGCTAAAGTAAAGCAATTGGAAGGGGTTTGACGAGTTTTATGAACCTCGCTTCAGTACGGATGACTTTTGAGACAGGCTCTTTTTATTTTATTGAATAGTCTTCTGCCAATTACTTGTTCCAAACGGTCCAACCAACGGTCCAGTTGTTGGTTCCGTCGAAAGCACCGCGGTAGCTTACTTTCTCAAAAAAATCAGCGTTCAACGTACCGAAGTCAAACAAGGCGCCAGTTAATGCAGGAGAGCCTGCAGCTGGTTTCAAATCAGGCGCCGCGTTATTGAACGGATCGGTTAACATCAGATCAGCTGGATCATATACAATAGTAGATTTATATTGACCTGTTGTTTGCGTAGTGATAGATGCGACGTCATAAGAAGGAATTCCGGGTATTGTTAAACCGGTTTGTACGTCTACATCATTGGTAACCGCATGAAGGAAACTGTTGTAGAAAGCGCTTGTTCCCGTGACATAATATGCAATAGTTGAATCTTCCTGCAAACGCAGTCCACCTTTATGACCACCCACAACAATGGAATTTGCAAGAATAAATTTAGCGCCTCTTCTCCAACGCATACCCCATCCGTAATCTGCTGAGGTACCCGCTGCATCATTAGGTCCTATCGCAGTAAAATTTGACAAAACGGGAAATGTTATTGGAGCCCTTGACAATGCAAGGCCATTGGCCGGGTTTACATTATCAACTTCAAAATTATTTGACACATCACCAGTGGTTCCTTTATTATCGGTAAAAGCAGGATCCTTAACTGAAACCGCAAACTGTATCATTCCCCTGTATCCGTCATCCATATCAAAATCATCATCCGCGCAGTTATAAGCGATCAAATGTTTACAATTCACAGTGCCCCCAAAGAATTCGAAAGCATCATCCAATCCTCTTAACACCTCTACATTGTCGATGATGGTACCGCTGCCGACTGCATACAAAGACAATCCATTTACTTCATCGCCTGGGTTGACGGCCTTGCCAGCATATTCAATCCGAACATAGCGTAAAACACCAGAGTTAGATGCATCGTCGGTTCCTCCAAAAGCAGCATATGCCGGATCAACGCCTCCTTCAATCACTGAGTGATTATTGTTTCCCTTTGCCTGTCCCACTAAGATCACACCACCGAGGTCTCCGGGTGCGGGGCTGCTTTCATTAGAGGTAAAAACAATTGGCGAACTTGAAGTCCCGTCAGCAATGATCTTCGCATCTTTATAGATGACAAGCACACCAGCAGAATCTTTATTGGAAACAATTTTTGTGCCTGGTTCGATCGTAATGGTAGCCCCATCCGTTACATAAACATACCCACGCAGGCGAAAGACGAAATCCTTCCTCCAAGTCTGGTTTGTACGGATGATACCTCGAACATCTACAGTACTTCCAACTGCTGTATCAGGTCCGCCTCCTCCGCCCGGAGGTGGCGTTGTTTGATTGTCGCTCTTGCTACATGAAATGAGAAGGACAATAAATGCAGATAATAATAGACTCAGTTTATTCATAAATTTTGTGTTTGAGTTGCGAAACTATTTTCGCGTTGTTAGGGAATTGTTACCCCAGTTTTACCAAAATGTTATTTACCGAAACTGTAGCGAACACCCAATGATGTATTCGTACCGTATTTATAACTGTTCAAAATTCTGTCCGTGGATGGGTCATAAGTAGTCTTGGATGGATCGGCGTAATATTTATAATACCATGTATATGCTTGCGCAAAAATGTCGCTGACCGTAAGTTTTATTTCGAGCTTGTTGTGCATAAATTTCTTGCTAACCTGGAGATCCAAAACGTCTCTGGGTTTTTCAAAAATATTTCTTCCTGCTCCTGCAGTTAAGAAGGCTCTGAATTTCAGGCGCTGTCCAATTCTGTTGTAAAGAATGTTGAAAGAAAAATTATCATTGCCATTGCTGTAACTAAGCCCTGCATTTATAAGATAGGGAGATTGTCCCTGCAACAGGCTATTTATAGTCAGCTGCGAATATTTCACCGAACCATTTACATAAGCCGCGTTGGCATAAAAGATCAGTCTTTGAAAAAAGTTGCTATTAATAAAACTCAATTTTTTCCTGAATTCCAATTCGGTGCCATACACATCAGCACCCTCTGCATTTGTCCAGCTTAACACATCATTCCCAAGATTAGACTGTTCAATTGGGTCTTTAAAGTATTTGTAGAACACACTCGCCGAAATGATCTCGCCAGCGCTGGGAAAGAATTCAAATCTCACGTCACCGTTTGTGTTCTTACTTCTGATCAACTTGTCATTCCCCTGGATGATAAATGCATTTTCGTAATCATAGAATCTGTAAGTAGCCAATTCTCTGAACTCAGGCCTGTTTACACTTTGTGAACCAGCCACCCTGATATTCGTCTTATTATTTAATGCATAAGTGAACAGGAAGGATGGTAATACGTCCGTGTTATCAAGCGTGACTTTGTCTTTTCCTGCAGCAATTAGTTCTTGTTTATATTTTTCAACTCTTGCACCCCATGTCAATTTTATCTTGTCTGAAAATTTGTTATCCAACATTGCGTAGCCTGCATTCAGCATTCCATTTCCATCATAGTCGGTTGAGCTGGCGGGAATATTTCCATAAACAATACCATATTGGTCAATATTCGCCGGTTCAAGGAGGGTATTAAATGTTGTCGTTTTTGTTTCATAGATCTTATCACCGGTGGGCTTTAATGAAGCCAACCCGAGAGCGTCCACTTCTACATTGCGGGTGCGATAATAATTAGCTGTTCCAATCTTCAATTTCTGTTGCTGCCCTTTCCATTCAAATTGCTTTGTTACGTTGACATTCGCGCCATAAATGTATTCTGTCAGGTATGAATAAATGCGTCCTACGTCTTCTATTACAGGTGAATTTATATTGTTCAATTTTATAGCGTAATCCGTGGTATTCGGATCTGTGACGAATGTCATGATGCGTTGATCGGGTTGGCACCGGTAAGTTATTCCGAAAGAGGCATTCCAGTCAATCGTCCAATTCTTTTTTAGACTGTGCAGACCTTCGAGCACAGAACTTCCGACACCATTTTGCGCGGCTTCTGTGTTCTGACTTTTATAATCAAAGAAATAACCCTGGTTAACAGTATTAGTGCCATGCCTTAACGCAAATCCATTCAGGAAATCATTATTATACAAATTCTTTAATGAAATTTTGCTCTTTCCGTATGAATAGGTAAGATTTAAAAGAGCAGAAAGTACGCTGCGTGTATCATAACCAGCGGTATTGTAAGTGTAGTTGTGAAAATCATACGTCTCATATTCGTCCCTTAGCCTGTCGACAACTCTTCGTCCATAGCTGTAATCAAGTGCATAAATAAATCCCAATTTATTATCCTTGATCAGTTTTGTATTGCCTCCGGTATATGAAATGCTGAAATTGGGTTGACTTTTATTGGCTACCTGTTCGCCATAAGTATTTGGAAATTGCTTTGTGATCTCCCTCTTTTGATCATCGCTTAGAGTAAGATATTTCGAACCTCTGTTCTTATAATAACCTCCGGGGATCAATCTTTGATCATCGAAGTAACCAAGCCAATCGAGTTTTCCGTCAGGATATCCCTTATAGAAATTTTGAAAAGTGGTTTGCGAATTGAAGGTCAGTTTAACTGACAGTTCACTGAGATTTTTTGTTGGATAATCTCTCGTCGTTATTTTGACGGCACCTCCGGCAAAATCTCCGGGAAGATCAGGCGTCGGCGATTTGTAAATAGTAATATTATCAATTAAGGAAGAAGGAATGATGTCAAATGAAAAAGCTTTTTTATCAGGTTCGGTACTTGGTAAAACCGAATTATTCAAAAGAGCAGAATTGTATCGCTCATTAAGACCACGAATGATCACAAATTTATTATCCTGGATCGAGGTCCCGCTTACGCGGCGTAAGACTTCACTGGTAGTCCTATCCGGGGATTTTTTTATGACCTCTGCGGATATTGCATCTGAAATCGCAGAACTATTTTTTTGTATTGTATATAATGAGGCTGTTGACTCTCTCTTTGCGCTCGACCTAACAATAACATTGCTTAACTGCAGGTTTGACTTTTCTAATGAAACAGAAATAAAATCATTTCCAGAAGATTCAAACCCGTCCAATACTTTAGTTTGATAGCCAACGCTTGTGATTTTAATGGAATAACCTTTGCCTGGTTCAACACTCAAAAAGAAATTTCCTTCGACATCTGTTCTTGTAGCGCCCTTTGCGTTTTCTAGTGCCACTGTTGCACTCACGACGGGACTTCCTGTTGTCGAGTCGGTAACTTTTCCGGAAATCCTGGTGCCCTTCATTTGGCCCAGGAGCAAAATGGAAAACAAGCATGACAAACAACAGGTAAAGATTTTTTTCACAATGTAAGTTTTGGCAAAGGAATATGCCGGAGATTAACGGAATGTTACTCCCACGTTAAGGAATTGTGACCTGAATGTTACCTGAAGATTAATAAATCAAAATCTAAACTGGAGACGCACGGTGAGAATATTGTCTTCCAGGTCAGTGAGGTAACCTGGCAATAATGTTGATTCATTTTTTACGAGCTCGTAATAGCCAACCACCTTGACATTGTCATTAAAATAATAGGCATACCCAATTCCTAAAGTTGAATATTTGATGTCGGCAGCCGTGAGATTGGTTCCGGTCTCACCTATTTCTTCGTTTGAAACTTTTGTATTCGGATCATACCAATCATATTTTAGCAACAATTGGTGATGCGCATTCACTATGTTTTGAAGAAAACAAAAGAAGGCGCCATTAAAATGCCGTCGATACAAAGGCCCTTGCGGCAACACACCTGGGTTTATGGTTGTGATCGCCGTTCCGGGTTGTTGTCCCTGCCAATACTCTGCCCGCAATTCAGTTTGTCCCCATTTATGCTTGTAAGCGATTTGCACATCTGCGCCATGATAATGCCTGGGCGCGATTTGACCTACATTACTCAAAGAAGAGTCAAGTAAAAAGGTTTTTTCTCCATTTGATAATCCCATTTCATAAACATAATTTGACTCCTGTCGCCATCCGCCATAGAGCAGGGAAAGACCTCCGCTTACTGAAAATTTTCCTACCGAGATCGGCTTAACAGTTAACCTGCTAATAAAATCTTTGTGACTGTCGAAGTCCGTAGTCCCGGATAATCCCTGCCCGTTAAACAATCCTGCATCCACTTTAATGAACTTGTTTTTCGCCGAGCGACGTAAAGGCTCGTAAGTGACCATCACCCCGATGTCACGTTCGGTAGGCATCAAGGTCTGTGACATTCTTCCTCTTTCCGGTGTTTCACGATAGGCAGAGGAGAGATTCACTTCAAATCCATAAGGTCGCGCAAAGAGTCCCGCAGTGAATGAAAAGTTATTGCCCTTCGTCTCGTAAAGCCGCATAAACATGTCTCTTACGTTTACCCCTCGTTCCGTAGCATCGATCTGGAAAGTGAATAAGGCCTTTGGATACGCATCGCTTGTCACAACTATATAATCGATTTTCACCCTTGCCCTCCTTAACATGAAGCGACTTTTTGAGTGAGGCGCGAAATCGCCGCCACTAAATGTTGTTTTGGCTCCCTCTGTATCGGCAAGTTGAAACTGGGGTTGTATGTATCCTGAAAAATGGAGGTTTTCAAAACGTTTTATTAAGGGGCGTACCGTGTCGTTCAGGTACAAAAGGGACGAGTCGAGTTCTGAGAGGTAACGTTGAGAATAGCCGAAAAGAATTAACGGGAAAGAAATCAGAACTAAAAGCAGTCTCCTGGAAACTTGTTTTATCATTATATGGCTTTTGAACAACCAGGTTTTAAGGGCTGCAATTTAAGCACTTCTCAATATGAAAGGAATGTTAGTAAATCGTTTCCCCTATATTATTTCTATATTAATTTATTATTAATTCTCCCGCGCCACCT
>Ga0207674_10002402_pt1 | contig 23626 bp, 24 predicted proteins | sample KBSCornC72_FD_184303 | JGI IMG/M metagenome (GOLD analysis project Ga0207674, IMG submission 184303) | Corn rhizosphere microbial communities from Kellogg Biological Station, Michigan, USA - KBS Corn C7-2 (SPAdes) (version 2) | ecosystem: Host-associated > Plants > Roots > Rhizosphere > Soil ...
GGGAGCTGCCCGGCGGGATGGGCTTGCCGCTTGCGAAACCATACGTGAATACGATTCGCTCCGGTGGACGGATCTCCAGCACTTCGCCTGAGACTTCGACTGCGCCCGGATGGAGGATGAAGACTTTCCCGCCGGCACGCGGATCGATGGTGGACCCTGTTCCCCACCACTTGGCCCAGCGGGCGCTGTCGGTGAAGAATCGAAACACGGTTTCCGGAGCCGCATGAATCACCACCGTACGGTCGAGTTGATATGGCAGATTCGTCATTTTTTCTTCCCTTTCGTCTTCCTGCTGGTCTTCTTGTTGGGACGCGGACCCCGCCGGGTCTCCTCTAACTCCGCGGTGACTTTCAATTTCCAAAGCGCGTCGTCCCACATTCGTTCCAGCATTTTCCCCATCTCCCCGAGCGCCTCTGGACGAGCCTTGTAGTAGCGATTGCGTTTGTCAGTCTTTGGAACCCGCGCTTCGATCAATCCGGCCTCGAGCAGAGCTTTGAGCTGCAAGGAGACCGCCCCGAACGTTACGTCCGGCATGGCCTGATGAATCGCGCCCGCGGTCTGTTCCTCGCGCCAGGTCAGCCGCAGGATTTCCTGACGCCGCGGCGACGCCAGCGCACTGAGAAGTCCACCATCCAGGGCCACGGTTGTAGTTTAGTTATAACTAAACTATCTGTCAAGCGGAAAATGAAGGATCGATATGATATGCTTTGCCCTGGAAAGGATTTCTTGCATCCCATGGAACCAAATCTGGAACGTAAAAAAGCTTCCGACTACCCGCAGGAGCTGCTCAATCTCTTCGACAAGTACGTTCACGGCGATATCGACCGCCGGGCGTTTCTGGATGGCGCGCAGAAGTTCGCCGTCGGCGGCCTGACCGCCACCATGATCTGGGAAAGCCTGCGTCCCAACTACGCGTGGGCGCAGCAGATTCCCAAAGACGACAAGCGCATCAAAGCCGAGTACCTGACGGTCCCCTCGCCGCAGGGCAATGGCAGCATCAAGGGATACTTCGTTCGCCCCGCCAACGCCACTGGAAAGCTTCCCGGCGTGCTGGTGGTCCACGAGAATCGTGGCTTGAATCCTTATATCGAAGATGTGGCCCGGAGGCTGGGCGCCGCCAACTTTATGGCCTTCGCTCCGGACGGACTTACCAGCGTGGGCGGCTATCCGGGCGATGAGGAGAAGGGCGCGGCCAACTTCCGCACGGTGGACGGGCAGAAGATGGGCGAGGATTTCCGGGCCTCGGCGGTCTGGCTCAAGAATCGTGCCGATTGCACGGGAAAAATTGGAGCCGTCGGCTTTTGCTTTGGCGGGGGAATCGTAAATACCCTCGCGGTGAAGCTTGGCGCGGACCTGGCAGCGGCCGTTCCGTTCTACGGAGCGCAGCCGAATGCCGCCGATGCTGCCAAGATCAAGGCTCCCCTGCTGCTCAACTACGCTGCCATGGACGACCGGATCGACGCCGGAATTCCAGCCTATGAGGCCGCGTTGAAAGCCGCGGGCGTGCCCTACACCGTCTACATCTATCCGGGCACGCAGCATGGATTCCATAACGACACGACGCCGCGTTACGACAAGGCTGCGGCTGAGCTCGCCTGGCAGCGCACGCTCGAACACTTCAACAAGTACCTGCGAGCCTAAATCTTTATTAGGCCGAGACGAATTCCCCGGGTCACCGCCTCTGTGCGTGTGCCCGCGTTCAATTTCGCCAGGATCGAGTTCACGTGAAACTTGGCGGTGTGATCGGAAATCGATAAGCGATGCGCGATCATCTTGTTGCTCAACCCTTCGGCGAGCATCTCGATCACATCCATTTCACGCGCGGTCAGGGCTTCCGCCATCGGCTCGACTTCTGAAGCCGGTGCAAAGCCTTCAGCCGGTACCACCAGCAGTCCCGCCGCGGCGACGTGTACCGCTGCTCTGATCTGTGCAGGAGTGAGTTCGCGCGAGTGAACTCCCCGTTCCCCAATCACAACGTCTGCCCCTGAAGCGTCGTGAACAATTTGGATGGTCGAGTCGGCTGACAGCATCGACTCCAGTCCGCTGCGCGTGATCGCGGAATCGGCGTCGATGTAGACTCGGATCAAGCCGCCTCCCGCCGCAGTGCTGGGACCGCGACAGAAACTTCGCGTCTGGTGGCGCGGTTGCCGCGACGGAACTGCAGTTTCAAGACCGAGCCTGCGGCTTGCTCAATCGCTTCGTTCAAGTCATCCGTCGTGATGCCCGGCAGCAAGTCCCCGCTCATTAACGAGGCCCGCTCCGCGGCACTATTTGGATTCACCTGCAAGACGAGCAAGCCTTCTTTGACGGGCTGGATCGCGATTCCCAGCACGGGCCGGCTTCCCCGCTCGAGGAAGCGAACCACGAGTTCGCTGGGAATTGCGAGCGCCAGACCGCCCGAGACAACCATCGTGTTGACGCCGATCACGCGCCCCGCTGCATCTGCTAGCGGACCTCCCGAGTTTCCAGGCGCCAGCCGAATCGCCGCGTGGACCCATCTCCTGCGCCCTAACCCGCGGAGGGGGCCTGTTCCGTGAACCGAGCCGGTGGTCAGCGCACCAACGAAGCCCAGCGGATTCCCGATCGCCACCGCCAACTCTCCCGTGCGCAGCGAGGAAGATTCGCGCCACGACGCCGCGGGTAGATTCGAGGCTGTCAATCGCAACTTCACTAAATCCGCGTAGCTGTCGCGCGCTGTGACCGCAGCGGAGAGCGATCGGCCGTCCCACAGCTCCACCCGAACCAGATCCTCGCTGGCAACATGAGCATTGGTGATCACCGTGCCATCCGCGTCCCACACGATCCCCGATCCGCTTCCGCCCGAAGCCCGACTCATGCTGAGCACCTGCACGGTCGAGCGTCGCAGCTTCTCAGCGACTTCTCCGAAGCCTTCCGGGAGCACGGTTACCCTCTCTGCGGACGCTCGGCGATTGTGATCTCGAGATCAACAGGATTCCCACCCCGCAAAACGCGCGCCACGATCTTCTTTCCCACCGGTTCCGAACTCAGCACTTCTTGAACATTCTTCGTTCGATGCGTCGTGCGCCCGCCCAGTTCGAGCAGCACGTCGCCGATCGACATTCCAGCGCGCCCCGCTGGACCATCGTTGTCGACCGTTATCGCGATGAGTCCCGTTGATCCTTCGAGCTTGAACTTGCTCGTTAGATGTTCCGGAATCGCAATCGGTTGTAGGCCGACCCCGAGATATCCTCGCGGAACCCGCCCATGCGCCAGCAGGCTTTCGGTCACGCGCGCCACAGTCGACATGGGAATCGCGAACACCGAAACCCTTGACAATGCCGGAGTTGCGATACCCAGCAACTTCCCCGACGCGCCCACTACGGCGCCCCCGGCTCCGGCTGGATGCAAGGAAAGATCGAGTCTTACCACTTGGTCCAACCGGCCTCCACGCCAGGTCTGTGACGGACCCGAAAGATTGCTGATCACACCGAATGCGGCAACCGCGCTGTCCTTGGTCCGCCCGACGGCCAGTATGATGCTGCCCGGATTTGCCACGAGATGGTCTTCTCTGGACGCCACCGGAATGCCAAGGCCCTTGACGCGCAGCGCGGCGAGGTCGGTACCTGGATCGCGTCCGACGACCTCAGCGGCCAACGTGGACCCATCCGGCGCGGTCACGCGGATTCCTTCATCGCGGCGCAGAGCATGATCCGCCGTAACTACAATCTCCGGACCCCAATGAACCCCGCTCGAATCGAACCGTGGGCGCGCGTGGACCGATACGATCGACCGGGCGGCTTGTTCTACCGTCCCAGCGAGTTCCTCAGAAAGCGCGAGTAATGAATTTGCCAATGTCGTTTCTCCCTGACCTCAGCATGCGCCCTCAAAGCCGCTTCGTACACCGGACAATCGGGCAGGTCGCACCTGCCCGACCGGCCAGTGTAATATCGATTCGTGCAACCCAAGCTCACGCGCCGTGAAATGGGCGCCCTCATGGCCGGAGCGCTGGCCGCAACGCCGCTTGACGGCCAGACTCCTGCGCCAGTTCTCGATATCGCCGAGTGGTCCTACCACTGGTATGGCGTCGAACACGCTCTGCTCGCTCGCGGGACGGTCTGCAACGGTATGCAGATGTACGTCGAACACTGGATCCCCAAAGAGGTTCGACATCCCTATCCGGTCGTCCTCATTCACGGCGGCTTCGGTCAGGGTTCCGACTGGTTCAGCAGTATTGATGGCCGCCACGGCTGGGCGTCGCTGTTTCTCGAGCAAGGCTACAAGGTCTACGTGCTTGACCGGCCCGGACAGGGTCGCAATCCTTATCAACCGTTCGTGCACGGGGCTTTTGCTGCCCAAGCGCCCACCTTCGAAGCGAACGGAGGTAATCCCCAGGTCGTCGCTTCCATGAACCAGCCGATGCCCAATAACGCGCAGACCCAGAGCGTCTGGCGCTCACGAGGCGCGATGCTGCTGGACGACATCGGCCCGTCGATCCTGGTGACCGATGGCGATGGCGCGGTGTTCGCTCGTGTAACTGCGGAAGAACGTCCGGCGCTGGTCAAAGGAGTGGTAGCTGTCGCCCCGCCCGCGGGCGCCGCCTTCAAGGTGTTTACCACCGCAACCAACCGGGCGCCAGAATCCTTGCCTGCGGTTTTGGCGTGGCTCGATCGCACGTTCCCGGAAGCACCCGTTGCTACTGCACCCGATCCGCATCCCAATCGCGAATCAACCGCGTTGAAACTGGCCGACCAAGGCTGCTTCTGGGTGGGTGTCCAACGTAAGCAAATGCCTTACGGAACAATCGCTCAGGGACAAATGTTCGTCCAGTACATGATTCCTGCCGAGAAGCGCCACGCGCTGCCCGTTGTGATGGTCCACGGAGGCGGCGGCCAAGGCACGCACATGATGGGCATCGGCGGACGACCCGGCTGGGTGCACTACTTCGTCCAAGCCGGTTACAGCGTCTACTGGGTGGATCGCCCCAGCTACGGCCGGTCTCCGTATCATCCCGATGCGCTGGGTCCAAGCCACCTGCCCAACGTCCCGGCTTACGAGGGTCTCATTGGCAGCACTGCGGTCTTCAACACCGCGCAATGGCCCGGACCGGGCGGCATGAACGACCCCCTGATCGACCAGTTTATGGCCTGCGAACAGGGCAACGTCAGCGACGAGGCGTTCCATAGCGACCTGGTGTGGCCGGGCGGCGCTGAGTTGCTCGATCGCATCGGACCTTCCATCTTGTTTGTGCACGCGTTCGGAGGATTCTTCGCCTGGGGCGTGGCCGATCGCCGTCCCAACCTAGTGAAGGCGATTGTCGCGATGGAGATCAACGGGAATCCGTTCGCCGCGCAGTTGCGCTGGGGATTGACTGCGAGCCCGATGACCTACGATCCGCCTGTGACCGATCTTTCCCAATTCAAACTGGTGGACCAGACTGCCCCGCCCGATTCGCCTCGGCCGGTGGTGTCACCTTTCAAGCTCCAAGCTGAGCCCGCGCGCAAATGGAAGAACCTCAAAAGCATCCCGATCAGCTGGGTGACCAGCGAATTCGGCGGCGGCGGATCGCCGATATCGAACGTCGCTTTCCTAAAGCAGGCCGGGTGCACAGCGGAGATGCTGCGGCTGCGCGACTACGGCATCATCGGCAACGGCAACCTGATGCTGATGGAGAAGAACAACCACGAAGTGTTCGGCGTGGTTCAGAACTGGCTTAAGGCGTTGTAAGCGTCCGGCTCCAGCGCGTCTTGGTGAAGAAGTGCAGCGCGACGTCTTCCAGGTGCGCGATGTTCCAGGTTTCGAAGTCTTTCGTGGATCCGTCGTAGGACCAGTAAATCACCAACGGCTTGCCCACGATATAATCGCGCGGGACGAATCCCCAATAGCGGCTGTCAAGAGAATCGTCGCGGTTATCGCCCAACACGAACAGCATGTCCGGAGGCACGATTACATCTCCATCCTGAACTTGGTGCGCGAACGCTGCGGGTGCTGCAGCGGTTGGAAAATTGTCGCGATCGTCATCGATGTAGGAGCTGGTGTGCTGGACGTACGGTTCGTCGAGCGGCTGCCCATTGCGAATCACCCTCTTGTTTTGAAGATGGATTCGGTCGCCGGGCAGGCCGATGACGCGCTTAACGAAAGTCTGCCGCACGTCCTCGGGAAATCGAAACGCGATGATGTCGCCGCGCTTGACCTGGCGGGTGGGCAGAACGTAGCTGGTCCAGTTGTTGCCGGTGTTTGAGAACCCGACTTTATCCACCAGCATGTGATCGCCGATGAGGATGTTGTTCTCCATGGAGCCGGTGGGCACCACATAGGCCTGCACCATGGTGGTTGTTACGAACAGAAACAAGAGCAAGGTGACGGCCCACTCCTGGATGAGCTTGCGGCCTGCGCCCATTTGAGCGGATACGGCCAAAGATGCCGCGCGCCGTTCACGGATTACGCTGGCGATCCAGTCCATCGCCGTGCTCCCGGAGAAAGCGAGCCAGGACGCGCCACTCTGCTCACGGCAGCGGTCGCGAAACACCTGCTGCATTTCAGCACCATACTGGCGGCGGAAATCGCGAGGATAGGCGTACAGCATAGCGGCATAGATGCCGCACAGTCCGCGAATCGAAATCGAATCCATCATTTTCCTCCTGCCAAACCTAATCTTGCTCTAGCTGCAATCACTGCCTCTGCCAAGCGGTGAGCCTCGGCTCGAACCACGCCTCGCCCGAGATCCGTCATACGGTAGTAACGGCGTCTTTCGTCATCTAGTTCCGTATCCGGCCGTTCATCCGATTCCTCGACCAATCCAGCCGTCAGCATCCGCTTCAGGCAGCCATAGAGTGTGCCTGGGCCAAGTTGCAGGGCATCATTGGTCTGGCGAGCGACATCCTGCATGATTCCGTATCCGTGACGTTCCTCGTCGGCCAGCGCCAACAGGATATGAAATACCGGAGGGGTTAACGGGAGCAGGTTCGCCGCGGGGGCGGGCTTGGGCATACTATATCCGCTACGGATATAGTATGCGCCTTGCGCCGCCCTGTCAATAGCGAAGGATTAGCTTAAGGATGGCTTAGCTTCATCCTCGTAAAACTTATGATTTGGCGACGGATGAGTGACTCTCGGGTTCAGGTCTTCCAGGCCGAGTTCGTTCATCCAGAGCTTCATACTTCGGGCGCTCTCGCGCCGGGCGACGTCAAGAACGTCGGCTCGGGTCAACAGATGAACGGCTATGCGGCGGAGGAATCGGGGAGACTGCCAGGCGCAGATACCAAGGCTGATTTCGGCCAGCAGAATCAATAAAATAACCGGATTGATGTACTCCATTGTGTTCAACTCCTGCTGATTAAGAATACATTCCGGGGTCGCCCCAGAAAATCCTCCGGAAGTCCCGGCAGGGGGGAACAAAAGTCCCGGTACGACTCTGTTGTTCCGATCCACTACAACCGATTATTGGCCCATGGTAGATTTCGACCTGCGTACTTTTAGCCGGAAGATCCTCCTGATTGTCGCGATTCTCTCCTGCCTCTCGATCGCCGAGATGATGCTTGTGGCGCGCGAAGAACCGGCACAGCAAGTCAGCCTACTTACCACTTCCTCAAATTGAAGCTGTAAGCGCTTTGGCGCGCAAGGTGATTCTCGCCCAAGTCGCTAGGCTAGAATCAAACCATGGTCCGTAAAGCTAGCGTGGTCATTGAGAAAGATGAGCATGGCTTCTACGCTTGGTGTCCTGAACTAAAGGGGTGTCAATCGCAAGGTAATACTCTCGAAGAGGCCGTTGCTAACGTTCGAGAGGCGATCGAGCTGTATCTGGAGACGCTTCCGCCTGAGGAGCGCGATGAGCATCTAAGCCGAGAAATCCTGACGACGACCGTCGAAGTAAATGCCTAGATCTCCGAGGCTTACCGGCTTCCGAGGCCGAGAGTCTCCTGATCCAAGCCGGATTTGAGCGGTTGCGTTCAAAGGGCAGCCACAGGATCTACGGAAAGGCACAGCTCCGAGTCACAGTCCCCTTCCATTCGGCCAGCGTCTTGCACCCCAAGATCGTGAAACAGGTAATCGAGACGATCGAAGAGTCTCGGCGGGGCGAGTGATTGAGGCGTAGTAGAAAATTAGCCCGGTTGATTACTCCTACCCGCCTGTGCCAAGATGTGGCGTCAGTACATAGTCCTGAAAACCCGCCACGAGGCGACACACCCACTGGGAGGAATCCATGCAGAATCTTTTGAATAAAACTACGGCTAGTTGCGCGTTTGCGCTCGCCTGTCTAGCCCAAGCCGCCAGTGCGCAAGGTCCCGCGCAGGCGCCCCTCGCGGTGCCGAATCCGACTTATATCGCTATTCCGCTCGAGATCATGGTGAATAAGCCTGCCGCCGAGGTATGGAAACGAGTCGGCAAGTATTGCGATATCGGCGAGTGGCTGCGGGTCCCCTGCACCATCACCCAAGGTAAGGATGGCGAATTCGGCGCAGTCCGGTCCATTGGCAACGAGGTTCTGGTGGGCAAGACCGAGCTTTCCTACACTTACACGCAGCCCGTCCGGGAAGGCCGGCCGTACAGCCTCTACCATGGAACGCTGGAAGCCAGGCCTGTAACGGCAACGACGTCTAAGCTGGTCTACACACTGGTGCTGGATAACTCAATCCTTGCTGACGACGCCGCGCGGGATCGGGACAAGGCGCAACGAGCGGCCCAGTTCACCACAGCGCTGGAGAATATGAAGATCCTGGCAGAAGGCGGGACGCTGCCACCTGCCCCGGCTCGCGGCGGCGGACAAAAGGGCGGTCCTCCGAAGCAGTAGTTAGTTGCCACTAAATAAACCATCATGATGCGCATTCGATCGCTCGCCTTGTTGCCGATAACGTTCGCCTTGGCGCTAACGCTCTCGTTAGCAGCGGTGCCACCCGATATCGCCACGCAGTTGAAAGACATGGGACGCGTGGTGAATCCCGCGGGTACCGCCAAGTTGTATCGGCCACTGCAACCCAAGGCTCCCTACCCGGGAGTGAAGGTCGAGCGCGAAATCAAGTACGGCACTGACCCGAGGATGGTGCTGGATGTGTTTGCTCCCGAGAAGGGCGGCGGATCGCGTCCGGTGCTGATCTACGTCGCGGGCGGCGCGGGCAACAAGATCGAGCCTGTTCCGGATGGCGATGCGTTCTACGACAACATCATGCTGTGGGCCGTGAAGAACGGCATGACCGGCGTCAACGTGCAGCGCCGGGGCGGCCAGGGCCTGGAATGGGATGAGACCGCCAAGGACATCGGCAAGGTGATCGAGTGGGTGCAGGAGAATGTCTCAAAGTATAAAGGCAATCCGAAACGCGTCTTCATTTGGGCGCACTCGGCTGGCAACGGTCCGGTGGGTACCTACATTGGACATCCGGAATTGTATGGGCCGAAGGGCATCGGCATCAAAGGCGCTGTCCTCATGTCAGGGAATTTCAATATTCTGCCGGTGACAGTTGCTGTGCCGACAGGCCAGCCGGGTCGCGGCGATGGAGCGCCGAAAGGCGGTCCGGATGGAAAGGGCGGCGGCAAAGGACGCGGCGGTCCTCCGGTGGATCCGGCAGTCCAGTTGCAGCGATCCAATTTGCCCGGCTTCCAGAAGGCCAAGATCGGTTTTTTCCTGGCGACCGCCGAGCTGGATCCGGCCAACATGGGCGCGTTCGCGGATACGTTAAAGGAGCAGCTCTGCAAGGCCGGCAATTGCCCGCAGCTTCTGGTGTTTAAGGATCACAGCCACATGTCGGAAGTGTTCTCGCCCAACACTCCTGATGATTCGGTCAGCGGTCCGATCCTGAAGTGGATGAAGAAGGTGAAATAGTTACCGCGGACCCATAACCTGCACGCGATATCCATCGGGATCGCGCAGGTCGGGCGCGCCAGCGATCTCGGACGTATCGAGCTTCACCCCAGCCTGCTGCAGCTTCTTCACGGCGGCATCGTAATCGAATTTCGCTACTGACACGCAGTAGTGATTCACGCCCGCCTTTTCGCCTGCGGGAGTTTGCAGCAACCCGATGCGGCCGGTGCCTGCCTGGAACCAGATCCGGTTGTTGTTGCGCTGCGTCACAGGTCCCAGAATCTTCTCGTAGAACGCGGCGGACTTTTCCGGATCCGTAACGTTCAGCAAAATGTGGTCGATGCCGGTGGGATGAAAGACCGGCTCACCGCCAATGGAAATCGTTTCGGGTGACGCGGTGCCCGTCAAGAGCTGCGCCCAGCCGTTGTCCGTCGCCAGTTGCAGGCGTGTGCCGTCAAGGTCGGCAACGGCAAGATCCTTGCCGCTGGGAAAATCGCGATAGGGCACGCCCTTCGAATCCAGATACGCGTGGACCGCGGCGACATCGAATTTAGGGATCCCGGCGCAAACGTGGTCCACTCGAACCTGCCCCTTGTCCATGGCGAGATAGCTGGCGCCGATCTGTACGTATCGCCGCGTGGTCTTATTGTTCTTCAGAACTGTATTGCCGAAGACGCGGGCGTAGAATGCCGCGGACTTCTCGACGTCGGAGACCAGGAATTCCACATGGTCGAGCGCGGTGAAGCGCAGGGCGGCATCCGCAGCCACGGCTTTACGTAGCGCGACAGCGCTCGCACCCAGGACACCAAGTATGTCGCGTCGTGTCATGCGTGGTCAGTATATCCCAACCCCGGAAACGATGTATGATAACGGACCGGAGCTCATCATGAGAAAGTTTTTGCCTATCGCGGGCGCACTTGCGCTCGCCTCGATTTCGACCACGGCTTTCGGCCAAGGTCGAGGTGCTGCGCCGCCACCCCCGCCGATGCCGGCCGTCCTGCAGAATTACCAGCCCGTGACGGCCGAGCGACTCAAGAATCCCGGCGCCAACGACTGGCTGATGCTTCGCCGCACCTACGACGGCTGGGGCTACAGTCCGCTGGAGCAGATCACGACGGAGAACGTCTCGCGCCTCAAACCCGTGTGGATATTCTCCACAGGCGAGGCTCGCGTGCACGAAGCTGCGCCGATCGTCAACGACGGCGTGATGTTCGTTTCCACGCCCAACAATCAGGTGATCGCCATCGACGTGAAGAGCGGGAATGTTCTGTGGCGTTATCGCCGTCCGCGTCCGACCGGTTCAAACGTTCCGCACGATACCAGCAGAGGCGTCGCCCTATTCGGCAACCGCGTATACTTCGCCGCGGGAGAAGCAGTATTGGTGGCGCTGGATGCCAAGACTGGCCGCGAAGTGTGGACCACAAACGTCGCCGACAATAAATCTGGCTATTACATTTCGCTAGCTCCGCTGATCGCGGGCGGCAAGGTGATGGTGGGCGCATCGGGAGGTGAGTACGGAATTCGCGGATTCGTCGCGGGGTTCGATGTCGAAACAGGGAAAGAATCCTGGCGGACCTATACGATTCCGGCGCCGGGCGAGCCCGGCAGCGAAACCTGGCCAAAGGGCGACCAATGGAAAACCGGCGGCGGCTCCGTGTGGGTCACGGGCAATTACGATCCCGACACGAACCTGGCGTACTGGGGAGTGGGCAATGGTGGACCCTGGATGGGCGACCAGCGCCCCGGGGATAATCTCTACACGTCATCGACCATCGCGCTGGACGTCGCCACGGGCGCGATCAAGGGGCATTATCAGTATCACCAGAACGATTCTTGGGATTGGGATGAAGTCTCGCCGCCCATCCTGGTGGATTTCCAACGCGACGGGCGCCCAGTCAAAGGGCTGATCGACGTGGCCCGCGACGGCTATCTGTGGTTCGTCGATCGCAGCGTGGTCGGCCGCGACGGACGGATGAAGTTCGTCGAAGGCAAGCCGTTCGTGAATCAGAATGTGTTCAAGAGCCTGGATCCGGAGACCGGAAAGCCGGTGATCGATCCGGACCATAAACCTGGTACCGGAAAGAAAGCAGAGTTTTGCCCCGGAATCCATGGCGGGAAGAACTGGCCGCCAATCGCGTTCAGTCCCAAGACCCGGATGATTTATGTTCCCGCGAACAATAATATCTGCGGATCATCGACGGGAACTCCGGTTGAATACACCGCGGGCCGCGCTTTTACGGGCGTGCAGATGGGCGGCGCGCCGTCCCCCGCGGGCGCCGATCACTACGGCGAAGTGCAGGCATGGAACGTGGATACGGGGGAGAAGGTGTGGACGCACAACTACGCGAAGTCGCCGAATTGGGGAGCGATGCTGGCCACCGCTGGCGGCGTGATCTTCAGCGGCGGCACGAACGATCGCAAGATCCACGCGTTTGACGCGGTAAGCGGCAGACTGCTTTGGGAGTCGCCTACCAGCTCGGGAATTCTGGCGCCGCCGACGACATTTTCGGTGGATGGCAAGCAGTATCTGGCCGTCGTCTCCGGATGGGGCGGCGATTCCCGCGGGATGCAAAACACGCTGAACGGGATGAATCCGGGCGAATTTCCGGAAGTGCCTGAGGGTGGCTCGGTGTGGGTGTTCGCGCTGGAGTAAGCTTACTTAACGCTGCAGCCCTTCGCGGCTTCATCGAACTGATCGAACAATCGAACTGCGCCCGCGCCTTCTAGCGTGGTCATCACGTGGCCTTGTCCCTTTTCGATCGTAAAGCGGACCTTCATGCCCTTGGCACGAAAGATGGCGGCCTGAGCCTGCATGGTGTCGAGCCATTGCGCGTCCAATTGGCCGACGTGCATGTTCAGGCACATGCCTTTTAACGCAATGACGCGCTCATCGGTAGCATCGAGAAGATACCCTGGGAATCCGGTCACCGACAGGAAATACTTGGGATACGACGCGGCGATATGGAATGAGCTGAGCCCGCCGTTTGAAATTCCGGCAATGTGGAATTTCCCGCCGCGGATCTTGTAGTCGGCGAGCAGCTTGTCGAGGAACGCCGGGAAGACCACTCCCCCGCCCTCGTAAAATCGACCGGCGGCGGGTGCCGAGAGGACAGCAACGATGTAGCCGTGCTTGTCCGCCTGGAGTTTCAAATTCCGCGCGATCATGCCGTCGACCATGGGCATGGTCTGGGCCCCGCCGGGGAACGCGATCACCGCGGAATACTCTTTGGCTGCGTCGTAATCCTTGGGCAGGATTACCTTGTAGTACAAAGTTGTGCCGGCGATCTGCTCATTCTTGGTCAGAATTTCAGCGATCGCCGGCAGTCCTCCGAGAACAATTCCGAGTAAGGCAGCTGCAGACAGTCTCGTCATGCAGCTACCGTATCAGAATGTGAAGCGCGCCACCATCTGGCCTTGTCGCTGGCCTGTGGTATTGGCGTTGTTGATGTATCCGAAGCCGGCCGTAGTTTGGCCCGTGCTGGTCTGGCTTTGCGTTGCCAATGCGTTGGTCGACGTGGGGCTGTTCAGCACAGTGCGGTTGAACATATTCGTGAACTCGCCGCGAATCTGAAGACTCATTTTTTCCCGGACATGAAACTCGCGGGCGAGACTGATGCTCTCGGCCGGACGGCGGCGGTCCCGGTAATCACTGTAGTAGGCGGCTGACGTCCCATAAAGTCCGGCCGGTGGATTCACCCAGGCCTTGGGATTTAGGACGAACGTTTTGTTGGGATCGAAGCAATGGCAGTTGAGGTCCTGCGTGAACAAGGGCTCGCCAGGCACGCGGTTCATGACCGTCGGCTGAAACAGGTAAGTGGCCAGGCTAGTGGTAGCCTGAGGCACCAGGAGAGGCACCCCGCTGGCGTAACGCAACAGAGTGCCGAGCTGCCAATCCTTGGCGACGAACGACAAGGTCTTCATTAGCATCCCGTCCCGTTTAATCCCGGGAGTCGTGTAGCTACCTGCGAACACCAGCTGGAACGGTTGATCGTACACCGACAGGGCCTTCTGGTTCGGGCGGTTAAACACATCGTTAATATAAACCCCGCCGCCGCGCCCGAACTTATCCTCGACGCCGCTGACCAGGCTCTTTTGCCAGGTGAAGTTGGAGCTGAAGTCCAGTCCGTGAGAAAAGCGCTTGGTCAATTTCGCTTGCAACGAGTTGTACCAGGTTTTGCCTAAAGGGACCCAGTGGTTGTTGGAAAGATCGCCGAACTGCGGATAAGGCCGCAGCGTTTGGGCTACGGTGGCGCCCACCGGATAGCCCGGATAGGGCAACGCGGCGAAGCCTCGCTGGGCGGCTATCGAGGAGAACAGAGGCGCCGCCAGCAGTGTGCGGTCGGCCGCCACGGTGGGATCGAGATGGTATCTTGCAAGATCCGAGGGCTGCAGGGCATTCTGAGCGATGAGACCTGCCGCGTTCCACCACACCCCCAGGTTGCCCACGTAACCAACCTCAACCAGCAGATCCCTGATCAGTTCCCGTTGGATTCCGAAACTCCATTGAATCTGCCGAGCAGGACGCCCGGCGTGCCGGTCCATAAGCTGCCCAATGGCCGTTGTTGTGCCCGGAAGGGGATACTGACCTGGATCGAAATTTGGGAACTTGATCTTGTACGGCAGGCCATCCCGCATGTAATAAGCGGGGTCTCCGTACGACGGCGTGCTGTACAGGAACTGAGATCCGGAGGAGAAGCCGAAATTGTTATCGTCCGACTTGTTATAGGAGATGCCCAGTCCGGCGCGCAGCACCGTCTTCGGCATGATCTGATAGGCAACTCCTAGCCGCGGACCCCAGGCGTAGGGATAGTTGTGGGCCAGGTCGCACTGGCAACGTCCGGGTTTGTAACCGTCGTAGACCACCGCGCCGAGCCGCCCGCCGGCACTGGGGTTCGGCGTATTGGGACCGAACACGCCATAGTAGCCGTTCCCATCCCGCAGGTAGGTTCCGAAATCGTAGCGCAGGCCGTAATCCAGCGTGAGTTTCCGAGTGATTTTCCAGGTGTCCTGAGCGAACCCCGAAAGCGTATGGGATCCCATGTGTGTAACCGAGCGAACCGCAGTTTGGCCGTTATCGACCCCGCCCAGAAAGAAACTGGCGTAGTTGAACCCCGGCTGCGCGGCCAGGCTCACTCCATTGAGAGCAGGAAGTCCGGTCTCGGTCGCACTGAAGGTTAGGTAACCGTTGGCGTATGTCCCGTTGCGATTGAGGTATCCATTCACCAACATTTCGCCGCCGAATTTGTAGGTGTGGTTGTTTCGGACCCAGGTCAAGCTGGCGTTGGCCGTGGGCTTGTAGTAATACACGTTGATGTCCTGTCCCGGGCCCATGCCCGCCGACATGCCGCCCTGAGCATTGCTCATTCCGCCAAAGACCGGAAACAGATTGTTGTTGGTTCCCTTTAGGCCGATCAGCGCCACGGGATCGTAGCGATTATGCGGCTGCGAGTTATGCAGGCCTAAGAGCCCGACACCAAAATGCAGCAACACCGAAGGAGTCAATGTTTGGTCGAAGTTCAGGCGCACGGTGTGCGACGTCAGCAAACTGGGAAGGCCGCCGCGGATGGGATCCGGCAGAATGTTGACGTTGGGATTGTCTTGCGAATTGTAGGACCAGAATCCGGAGATTTTCGCAGTCGAGCTGAGCTGGTAGTCGCCCTTGATGGAGGGAATCGTGGTGCTCTTCGGGTTGACGAAGGATCGAGAAAAGTTATTCGTAAGACCGGGGCCGGTCGGCAGCGGAATCAAGTCCTGAACTCGCTTCGCGACTGGATCCATGTCTGTCAGCGGAACTACGTTATTGGGATACGGATCCCGATAACGAAGGCCATCCTTCTCCACACGGTCCGTTGAGGGGTTGTAGACGGTGTTTTCGAAGACCTGCCGGCCCAGCCCGTCGGTGGTGACAAGGCGGTTGGTCCGGGCGGCTCCGAAATCGCCGGCACGATAGGCGAGCGTCGGGAGAGTCGTTGTCGCACCGTTATTGACCGTGGTTTCACGGTACTGCTCGTAGCCGAAGAAGAAGAAGGCCTTGTTCCGGCCATCAAACAGTTTCGGTATATAAACCGGACCGCCGACCGTGAAGCCCAGATCGTTTCTCCGCTGGCGGGTCCGGATCAGTTGACCGGCTTTCTGGCTATCGGTTAATCCCGCGTCCGTAAACGGCTGGCCTGCGTTGAGGAATTCGTTGACGAAGTAGTCGTAGACAGTTCCGTGAAGCTGGTTGGTGCCAGACTTCATGGTGAGGTTAAACACGCCGCCGCCGGCCAATCCGAACTCGGCTGAATAGTTGCTGGTCTGAATGGCGAATTCCTGAATCGAGTCCACGCTCGCCTGGGTCTGGGATTGAGTAGAGTACCAGCCGTTGGTGGCATCCTGGCCATCGATTCGCATGGCTTGCGAGTTCGTTGGATTCCCGTTGATGCGAATGGAGGAATCGGTGGCGTAATTTGAGCCCGGCAGTAGCTGCACCACAGCGTAGGGGTTGCGAATACCAGAAGCGCTCGCGCTGGCTCCGATCCCCAGCACGGGGAGGTTGTTCATGGTGCTAGTGGCGACGGTGTGGCTCAGCTCACCGCTTTCCGTTTTTAGCAGAGGAGCAGCTTCCGTAACGGTTACGGACTCAGTACTCGAACCAACTTCCAGCAGCACATCCACGCGAAAGGTCTGCGCCACACCGACGGTGAGACTTTGACGAACGTATTTCTTGAATCCCGCAACGGTCACGGACAACTCGTATTGCCCCGCCGGAAGCTGAGCGATGGTGTAGTTGCCGGTGGCCGAACTCGCAGCGCGATTGACGATTCCTGTTTCGACGTTTTTGATTTCGATCGGAGCGCCAGCGACTACCGCGCCTGCGGGATCCGAGACTGTGCCAGTGATGGTGCCACGGTCGCTTTGGGCAAACATCGCCAATGCGAATGAGAATGACCAAACAGCGAGCTTCAAGGATCGCATCGAACCTCCCCTTAGGCGGTCCAGTTTGGACCAAACCGCCGGGGAGCAGTCTATGCCTTCCGGATTACGTCGTCAAGGGGCTCAGGGGTTAGGAGATAGAGCACTTCGAAACTGCCCTCGCAAAGGCTGACTAGATCAGATGAGGGCGAGGTAAGAACGACCTGCTCGTGCGATCGCTCGGAGGATTCGTAGCCCATCTTCTTGTGAACCCGTATCGAACTGTTTTCCTGAGTGATCGACCGCATTGCTGACCATTGCAATGGCTGCGACTGAGACTTGTCTCGCAATGCCGAACGAGAACAGGGACGCCGCTTGCATCTCAACCGCCAGTACGCCTTCACTCGACCACTTTTCCAGTTGAATTTTGCTCTCCCGGTATGGGGCATCTGTCGTCCACACCTTGCCCGAGCGAATTGCCCATCCGGTAGTGTTCAACTCCTGTTCGAGAAGTGGGATTGCCTGCGAATTACACACGACCTCTTTCCCTGGAGACAGATAATGATAGGACGTTCCCTCGTCGCGGATCGCGCTAGTTGCCACTACAAGGCATGGCAAAGGCAATTCTGGAGATACGCGCCCAGCGGACGTTAAACCAATGATGAGCTTCGCTCCCGCCGCCTGAAGTTGCTCAGCAATGAGTACCGCGTAAGGCCCACCAATCGTGCGCGCAACAATTCCGCACGTTATACCTTCGAGATCCATGGCGAACATTGAGGTATGAAAACAGGCCCATTCCGCGAAGGGTTTGGCCACACCTTCTCGAACCAGCCAGTCGGTCAAATCGCCATCAAATTCTAGGATGCACACCGCAGGAACATTTCCGGTAGGAATTTGTCGCCTTCGACGTACATCGTTGATTAAGTCCTGAGCCGTGAACGCCGACGCATGATCAAGCGGATGGTCCAAGATCGGAGGTTTCGAATCATTAGTCATGCTCAGTGTCCATGGCGTTGCTCATTCTTACCGAAGAGAATACTCACTCCACCATGAAACAGCAGTAGAGAAACTGCTGCGTGGTCCCGAATGGTGTCTGATGCAATTCCGTTACGCTTTCGCTGAGAAGAAACCGTGAGCCAAACTCTGCCTGTAACGAGTTCACGTCGTATCGGACAGTGCTTAGGCCGCTGCACTTTACTGGGCCTCCTGGGCCGAAGGTGCCGATAATGACACGGCCCCCGTGCTTGACCGTCTTAGCAACTTGACCCACGTATGCGATACGCTGTTCCGGCTCTGTCAGAAAATGGAATACGGCACGATCATGCCAAACGTCGTAACCATGCGCGGGCAATTCGGCAGTCGTCACGTCGGCAACGAGCCAAACGGCTTTCGACGATACGGAACTCATTCGTTTCTTGGAGTGCTCGATAGCCGTTCGGGAGATGTCCAAAACCGTGACGTCGAGGTACCCTTTGTCAATCAGATCGTCGACGAGAGTGGATTCGCCGCCGCCGACATCGATAATAGACGCAGAACGATCGCCTGCGACGCGTTCGATCAAGGCTAGCGATGTTTCGAGATGGGGCCGAAACCAACTCACCTCGGTCGGCGCTTTTGAGCTGTAGACGCGTTCCCAATGGGATTGCGTATCCATTCGTTACCACAGTGTAGCGCCCGATCTGAACAGGATGACGTGGCCTCGTTTGAGGGCTTAGAATTCAAACTATTGATATCACGGGGTTTGGCTGGATTGTGCTGAGTGCTTCGGGACACGTCGAAAGAATGTCGCAAGAAACCTGTCACAAAACAGCTGCGAACGACGTTGTAGAGGTGTGGATGCATCGCGCGAAGCAGTTGTCGAGATGAGTTCCGATCCGGGTCGGTTGGAAATCGAGACGATCTTTCAGGCCGAGTATCAGCGAGTCACCCGCGTGATTGCACGTGTTCTACGGGACCCTGCCAGGGCCGAGGAACTCGCGGTTGAGGTCTTTCTGAAGTGGTCGCGAACCCCCCAAACGCAGGGCAACAATTATGAAGGTTGGCTATATCGGGTGGCCGTCAGGACTGGCTTGGACGAGCTACGTCGTGAAACCCGCCGCACTCGACTGGGTCACATGCTGCCGTTCGTCTGGCACTCGGCAACCCCTGAGGAAGTTCGAGCTTCGCGAGAGGAACAGGCAAGGGTTCGTGCGGTGTTAGCAGCGATCCAACCCAAGCAGGCTGAGTTGCTGGTTCTTCGCAGCGAGGGCCTCAGCTATGACGAGTTAGCTTTGGCGCTCGATTTGAAACCCCCATCCATTGGAACTTTTCTCAATCGTGCGGAACAAACGTTCCGAAAGGAGTACATCAAGCGATATGGAAACGAATAGCGAGAAGAACATGGACCGCTGGGTGGAGGACCGTCTAGCAGGACTTGCTCCGAACAACGACTGGCAACCGGATACACATCGCGGCCTCGCGCGGTTTCGTGCGCAACGCGAAAAGGTAAGTATGCGCAAGCGAAGAATGGGTTGGCTACTTGTCAGCGCCGTGGCGGCTGGTCTTCCTATCATGGCGTTTCCCACGACACGAGTATTCGCCCAGCGCTGCGTTTCGGCGTGTGTCAGCCAGACAGGCTGGGTCCGCAATCTATTTGCAGGCAACATATCCAGTTCCGCTCCGAGTACGGTGTACGTCAAGCCTGAAAACCGCAAAATGGCTCCCGATTTCGTCTTGGATGATGCGTCTGGCAAGCCCGTCAAGCTTTCTGAATTCCACGGTAAGGTGGTTCTGCTGAACTTCTGGGCGACATGGTGTGCTCCCTGCAATCTTGAGATCCCCTGGTTCATCGAGTTTCAAAACACTCACCAAGACTCAGGCTTTACGACGCTGGGCGTTTCCTTGGATGAGGATGGCTGGGATGCGGTAAGGCCTTACATCGATAAGCGCAAGGTGAACTACCGCATGATGGTGGGTAACGACAATCTGGCGCAAGTGTACGGCGCTACCTCGCTGCCGACTACGTTCATCATCGATAAGTCAGGCCGCATTGCGGCAACGCATGTAGGTCTCTGCAGCAAGGGCGAATACGAAGCCGATATTAAGGCTGTGCTCAACGAACGCTAAGAGAGGAACAAACCAATGAATATACTTCGAATCGGTTGCGTAGCGATGGTTCTATCGATTCCGGCTTTCACGAGTGGAAGTGCGAGCCTGCCTTCCCAAGTGGAAGGGCACCAATCGAGAATGACGGCAAAGGTCGTTTCCGCCGACGGAACGGCTCGAACGGTGAGACTTGAGGGCTGGGGCTGCACGGAAAGCATGTGTTCAAGAGTCTTTATCAGGACCAAGGGTGAAAACGGAGCGCCCCTGCGAACCTTCCTTGATTCGATTGCTTCGATCAAAGACACGACCGCGACCGATGCCCTTTTTGTGATGAAGGATGGCACAGAACACCGGCTGGCTTTCGTGACCGATTACCGAATGCTCTATGTATCCAATCGAATCGGCCCAACAGAAAAGCTTGATTTGGCCAAAATCCGTTCGTTTGAATTCCTCGATCCACGAAAATGAGGATCGCTACCGTTACAGCAGGAATCATTGTGCGAACGATGCTTCTGGCACTGGTCATGTGCCCGACGTCACCGGCGCAGTGGTTGAACCTTCGGACACCGGGTATCCCACGGTTAGCGGACGGCATGCCAGACTTGGCTGCGCCTGCGCCTAAGACGTTCGATGGCGAGCCCGATCTTTCGGGCATCTGGAGATCCGACCCTACGGAGGGCGTGAATTACATCCAGAATGTCGCTAGAGACGTGCCGCCAGATGTGGCCCAACCCTGGGCGAAAGCGCTGTATGAACACCGCATTGAAAACTTGCAAAGAGATGAGCCGTGGGCGCGCTGCCAACCGGCTGGACTGCCGTTGCTCGACACCGCTGGATTCACGTATCGAATCGTTCAGTCTCCCGGATTGCTTGTGATTCTGTATGAGGAAACGACCAGCGTACCGCGCCAAATCTTCATGGATGGTCGCGAGTTGCCCAGAGATCCCAATCCCACCTGGCTTGGATACTCGGTAGGGAAATGGGAAGGAGACACTCTGGTAGTACAGACAAGCGGTTTCAACGATAAGACCTGGGTCGACGCGAATGGACACCCGCATTCGGAATCCCTCAGATTGACGGAGCGCTTTCGCCGTCTGGACTTTGGACATCTCGAACTCCAGATCACAATCGACGATCCGGATGCGTTTACAAAACCGTTCACTGTGGTAAAGCACCCTAAACTCCGAGCGGACTACGAAATGCTGGAATATTTTTGCAACGAAAACGAAAGAGACTCCCGCCATATGGTTGGCAAATAGAGTCCTGAAAGGAGCGTTGAGTATGGGCCTCAGAACTTCACGACTGCAAAGTCTGTTTTTCATTGTTTGCTTATACGCGATTTCCCTGCGTGCGGCTGGGTTTCCTGACCCGGTAGTGGACAACAAGAGTTTACTGGGAGATCTCTTGAAAGGAGACCAGACAGCAGTGCTTGCAGGCGGATGCTTTTGGTGCGTGGAAGCCGTCTACGGGCTATTCTAACCGCATTAGGCAAAGACCGTATGATGCGGGGCAGTTTCGAAGCCTGCTATCTCCTAACCCGTCAAGGGGCTCAGGGGTTAGGAGATAGAGCGACTCGAAACTGCCCTCCCATCGCTATCCGCAGGCGGGACGGAGTCAGAGCGCGCCGAAAGTGCTTGACCCGTAGTCAACTACTGGTTCTAGACTGGTAGCGAGGCATCCCGGCATGACCACGCTGAGGATCGGTGAACTGGCTGAAAAGGGCAACGTCCATTTGGAGACCATTCGCTACTACGAGCGTGAGGGATTGCTAACACCACCGAAGCGCACATCATCAGGCCACCGAGCTTATTCACCCGGAGATGTACTCCGTCTGCGTTTTATCAAGCGATCGCAGGCGCTGGGTTTCACCTTGACCGAGATCAAGGAGTTGCTGGCAATCAAAGTGTCGCCAGCCCAACCGTGCATCGACGTGGTGCACCAGATCGAGGCGAAAGCTCTCGAAGTGAAAGCGAAATCATCCACTTGCGAGCCATCGCGCGCGCTCTCGATAACATGAAAGCTTCTTGCGAAGGCCGGTGCGTCGTAAGTGAGTGCCCGATCCTAGAGAGTTTGGATTCCGAAGACCCAACGTGAGAATCACCTTTGGACTTCTCGCACTGATCATCATTTCCATTCGAGCGTTCCCACAAGAGCCGCCGACCGCCACGGTTCGCGTGACAGTAAAGACAGAAGCGGGTCCTGTAGCTGGAGCAGCCGTTACTATAAACGATGCCTCCATTTCCACCGACGCAAATGGCATTGCAGTAGCCTCCCTGCCATTGGGGAAAGCTGATATCGCCGTTTCGAAGGAAGGATTTCTGCCCGCGAATGCATCGCTCGTGCTGGATGAAGCGCGAGAGTGGCCGATCACTGTCGATCTCAAGCCCCAACCACAAGCAGAAGATCAGGTAACGGTTTTCGCCACGCGGACAGATACCCGAATCCAGGATCTGCCGACTCGTGTCGAAGTGCTCGGCCAGGACGAGATCGAAGAAAAGACCATGATGACGCCGGGTGACATCGTTATGATGCTGAACGAAATGGGCGGCCTTCGTGTGCAGAGTACTTCACCTTCTCTGGGCGCGGCGAGTGTACGCATCCAGGGAATGCGGGGACGCTATACAGCGTTCCTGGGAGATGGTCTACCGTTATTCGGGCAGCAGGGTGGCGGATTGGGGCTGTTGCAGATTCCTCCCGTGGATCTAGGTCAGGTGGAAGTGATCAAAGGCGTCTCGTCGGCTCTATACGGCGCGGGTGCGATGGCGGGAGTGGTGAATTTAATCTCCCGTCGCCCTACGAAGGAGGCGGTTCATGAGATTCTCCTCAATCGCACCACACGAGGGGCGACCGACGCTTCGATCTTCGCTGCATCTCAACTATCGCCGCATTGGGGAGCGTCCGTACTCGGAAGCGGGGATTGGCAACAGCATAACGACATCGACCACGACGGCTGGGCGGACCTTGCCGGATACTCACGCGGCGTCCTGCGACCGAGACTGTTCTGGGACGGCGGCAACGGACGAACCGGGTTTCTTACAGGCGGCGTCACGTACGAGAATCGCGATGGCGGGACGGTTCAAGGCGCGGTCCTACCGGCGACTGGAGCGCCCTACACGGAAGCTTTGAACACCCGCCGCTACGATATCGGCGGCAACCTTCAATATGTCGTAAGGCAGAACTACGTCATCAGTGCCCGCTTCGCTGCGTCTTGGCAGGACCACGATCACCTCTTTGGCGACGTCCGCGAGCGTGATCGGCACGAACTGCTCTTCGGCGAACTCACCGCGCGGGGTACGTTCCACAGGAACACCTGGGTCGTCGGGGTGGCCGCTCAACGGGACGTCTATCTTCCGCGCGACGTTCCTCGGTTCACATACAGATACAACACTCCAGGAGTGTTCGTGCAGGACGACTTCGCGGTCTCCCGATGGCTTTCCGTATCGGCAAGCGCACGCGCGGACTTCCAAAACCAGTACGGTACTTTCCTGAGCCCGAGAGTATCCGCGCTGGTTCGCTGGCGTGGCTGGACCAGCCGCGTCTCAGCTGGCGAGGGATTCTTCGCGCCGACACCGTTGACCGAGGAAACCGAATCAGCCGGGCTGACGCGGCTGGTGATCCCGAAGCCGCTGATTGCCGAGCGCGGACGCAGCGCTTCCGTAGATCTGTCGCGGAAGGTGGGTCCCGCATATTACACAGTGACGTTATTCGACTCCACCGTGAACCACCCCATCAATGTGGAGCGAGCCGACACCTACCAGCTTGTGAATTTGTCTGAGCCGACGCATAACGTTGGGGCGGAGTTTCTAGGTACCGTACGTAAGGCTGCCTTCTCCGCTACGCTAAGCTACACCTACGTGCGCTCGCGCCAGGTCGAGTTCGGCCAACGCGTCGATA
>Ga0207674_10002403_pt1 | contig 23617 bp, 25 predicted proteins | sample KBSCornC72_FD_184303 | JGI IMG/M metagenome (GOLD analysis project Ga0207674, IMG submission 184303) | Corn rhizosphere microbial communities from Kellogg Biological Station, Michigan, USA - KBS Corn C7-2 (SPAdes) (version 2) | ecosystem: Host-associated > Plants > Roots > Rhizosphere > Soil ...
TAGATGGCACTACTTGGTCCTATGGTTACGATCGAGGCGTCTTGATGGTCACAGATGATGTCACTCAGGCGGTTAAAAACTTTGTGACCCTAGGAGGAGCTCCGCTACCTGATGCTTGTGGAGCAGTATTCGGACAAATAGACAATTCTTTCTATATAGAAGATGAGCATGGTCCCAATATGACCTTACAGGGCTGTGTCGCCTGCGGCAATTCCTGTAACCAATTTTCCAAGATCATCGTTGATGAGCACGAGCGAGGCTGCTGCTTTTGCAATCTCTGTACCTTTATGGCCCATAGCCACTCCAATGTGCGAAGCTTTCAGCGCTGGCCCATCGTTGACCCCATCACCCAGCATGGCCACCACTTCACCATTTTTCTTTAATGCATTTACCACTGACAGCTTTGCTTCGGGAAACATCCGGGTAAACAGTGTCTTTTGATCGGAAGCCTGTAGCAATTCTTTTTCTGAAAGCCGGTTGATCTCCATTCCGCTGATAACACTATCGTAATTTTTGATGCCTGCCTGCATCGCAATAGCACGGGTAGTTTCTGTATTGTCTCCCGTAATGACTTTTACCTTGATGCCTGCATCATAGAATTTGCGGAAAACTTCTTCAATTCCTTTTTTGGGTGGATCATAAAAGACGACAAATCCCAGCAGTTCAAATTCAAAATCCTGTTGCTGTTCGGGAAAGTTGTTACCGGCATAAGTCGATTTTGCTACACCGAGCATCCTGTATCCTTTTGATCCAAAATCGCTGAGTAGAGTTTGTAACCTGCTTGTTTCATCTGCAGATAAATTTGAAACCCTGATAAGTGCTTCAGGTGCACCCTTGGCAGCAACAATCCTCACTTTTTTATCATTTTCAAAAATATGTGTCATCATCGGAGGCTTCCCGTCCAAGGGATACTCATGAATCATCGTGTAATCTTTCCGTAGATCTTCCGATTGAGATTGCTCGTAAACCTTGTGCAGAGATTTTTCCATAGGGTCGAATGGTACAGGTTCACTCGCCCACATGGCATAGCAGATCAGTTTGGAAAAACGGTTATCATGAAAATGATCTTCCTCAACAACCTCCCCCGATTCGAAATCATAAAGCCATTTCAATTCCATGGTATTCTCCGTAATAGTCCCTGTTTTATCTGTACAAATCACAGTAGTGCTTCCTAAGGTTTCGACGATGCTGCTCTTTTTGATGATGATGTCTTCACGCATCAGCTTCCAGGCCCCTAACGCCATAAAGGTTGTAAATGCTACTGGTATCTCCTCAGGTAAAATAGACATGGCGAGGGTAAGCCCGTTGAGCAGGCTTTCGATGATATTGCGGGAGCGGTAGAATTCTACTACGCAAACGAGGAGGAAAACTGCCACACCAATGATCGCCATTGACTTTACAAATCGCCCGATCTGTGTTTGCAGCGGCGATTTTTCTTCTTTGATGTTCGTTAACGATTCCCCGATCTTTCCAAGCCTGGTTTCTTTTCCAATTTTTTCTACTTTAAAAATCGCAAGTCCCGAAACTGTCAATGTGCCGCTATAAACTTTATTATCTTCAGAAGCGCGGTCTTTAAAAACCGAAAAGCTTTCACCAGTAAGGGATGATTCATTCACTGAAAAATCATTGCTGTGGACAATAAAGCCGTCAGCGTTGATGATTTTTCCTTCTTCGGTTACACACAAGTCGCCCACAGCGATCTCCCTTGTAGGAATCTCCACAATCTCTGCATTCCTTATTACTGTACTTAAAGGTTCATTCAGTTTTTCCAGCGCTTCCAATGCCTTTTTACTTCTGTTGTCCTGGTAAAACGATATGCCTGACACTGCGATGATGGCAACCAGCATAAATATAGCCTCCCCATAGTCTCCCACCAGCAGGTAAATAGCGGCAGTTGCAATGAGCAATATGAGCATGGGCTCTTTAAGGATATTCCAAAGTAAGGTGATCCATGTACTCTTCACAGGAGGTTTTATGGAGTTAAATCCAAACTCTTTTTGAGCATTTTGCACCTCAACATTTGTGAGCCCTGTGAAACCAGACGGAATGATTATCGGCATATGCTAAATAGAACTAAAAATGTTATGGGTTAGATATAAGCAATCGGCATATATCGCACAACCACTACTCATCGTTCTTAGTTTCCTTATCCCGAAAAGCTGGCAAATTCCAGTGAAAATGCAGCCCCAAAAAACGCAAACCAAAACAGACCACTATCGCGATTACCGATACAATTTCATTTGAATAACGGAAATATTCTCCTGCAACCACAATGATCGCTCCCACCATCGCCGCAGACGCGTAAATCTCTTTTTTCAATATTACAGGAATGCGGGCAAGTAGAATATCCCGTATTACACCGCCACCTACAGCAGTAATAATTCCGAGCAAGATGGCAACTTCGTAATTGTGCGCGAAGACGATAACCTTTCGTGCTCCGGATACAGCAAAAACAGATAACCCCAAAGCATCAAATAGTAAAACGGGATGATTTAAAATATTCACCAGGCGGTAAAAGACAATAGCGATCAGGCCTGCAGCAATTACAACCACTAAGTAGCGCCAATTGGTTAAACCTGCAGGTGGAATAGCGCCGATACAAAGATCACGAATAATGCCACCGCCACAAGCTACGGTAAAAGCAATGGAGAAGATTCCGAATACATCCAGCCCCTTTTGCTTTGCTGCTACGGCGCCGCTTAATGCAAAAACAAACGTTCCGATTAGGTCAAGAAGTTTGTAAATATCATATGATGGATTCGTCATCTATCGTGCATTCAGCCAAGCAGCGGCGGCAGTTATCATCGTCACGAATCCCGTTTTTAAGGTGGGATGCAAGACTGGTGCAAACTTCGGCGAATGATTGCTGGGAATGGTGTTAATGGCTTTATTTTTTTTCGCTTCCAAAAAAATATCTTTGTCTGTACCGCCAACAAACCAGAACACATAAGGAACATTCCATTCCCGGCCGAACACACTAAAATCTTCGCTGGCAGATCTACGCGGCGTTTCGTAAGAACGATCGCCGAATTCGGCTTCAAACGCTTGCGCAACCCTGGCCGTCGCCATTGAATCGTTCTCCGTTAATGGATAATGACTGATAGTTGAAAATTCAGGCTCCTTTGGTGCATTTGAAGCCTGGCATTCCGCACAGCAAACACGTTTCACTGAAGCGATGATGTGGCTTCGCACATCTTCATTAAAAGTGCGGATGTTCAATTTAAGGGTTGCATCATCAGGGATCACATTCTCTTTTGTCCCCGCTTGCAAGGAGCCGACGGTTAGTACCGCACTATCATTTGGGTCAATCTCGCGTGATACAATCGTCTGTAAACGGATGGTGGCAGCTGCAGCCATGATTACGGGATCAATGGACGTGTGAGGTTGCGAAGCATGTGAGCCACGCCCAAATATTTTTACTTTTAAGCTATCGCCACCCGCAAGAATAGTACCGCTGCGGTGTCCAACATTTCCTGCAATACCCACCATCACATGCTGTCCTAATATGATGTCGGGCTTAGGAAAACGGCTGATCATGCCATCATCTATCATTCCTTTTGCCCCACGGCCCACTTCTTCACCAGGTTGAAAAACCGCAAGAATGGTCCCACTCCATAAGTCTTTCCATTCGGCCAATAACCTTGCGGCGCCCATTAACCACGTTACATGAAAATCGTGGCCGCACACATGTGAAACGCCAACTTCTGTTCCATCTTCATCTTTAGTACGCACCGTGCTGGCATAAGATAGTCCTGTCGCTTCAATAATTGGCAACGCATCCATATCAGCTCTCAGCATTACAACAGGCCCTTCGCCATTTTTTAGAATGCCAACAACACCTGTTACACCGATGCCCGTCGTTACTTCCCATTTGTATTTCTTCAGATAATTGGCAGCAATCTGCGCTGTGCGTGTTTCCTGCATGGAAAGCTCCGGATTGCGGTGAATGTCCTTGTATATTTCTTCCATTTCAGGAAGCATTGATTCAAGAGGGCCGTCCATTTTCGCGTTGAGCGATTTGATTTGAGCGATTGTCATAATAAGTTGCTTAAATTCTCACGGTTAATTAACCCTTGTGTGGAGAAGATGCTGGACAGGCGTAAATTTAGTACAGTTTTAGAAGAGTTTATTACACAATCTTCCTTTCATATCCGCGCCCTGCGTGAAAACAATTATTACTTTTAAAGCACGCTCAACAGATTGGCAACCTGGCAGGAGATATGGGATTTTATTCTACACTGGTACTGGATTCCCATGACTGTACTTTACACAGGCGTCATTATTACTATAGTAAGTGAGAATCGGAATCCGAGTAAATCGTTGGCATATATACTCCTTCTTGTTTTTGTTCCAATTATTGGTTTGCTGATATATTATTTTGTGGGCCGTAAACCACTGTTTAAAAGAATGGCTCTTGAGAAAAGACGGCTGGTAGACCTGCAAAAAATGCAGCACTATTATAAGGAGTTAGCGCCACAGATGGAAGAACGACTGCTATTGCTGGAACAGCAAATCGGTGACATGGCGTTTCCTTTCCGGTATCTCTATTATCAAAACCAATCACTGATCAGTACAGGTAATGCGGTAACATTATTGAACAATGGCGAGGAAAAGTTTCCTGCCCTCTTTGAAGCACTTGAAAATGCACGTTCACATATTCATGTCGAATACTACATTCTAACGGCTGACGACATTGGCAATCGCGTCATAGATATTTTACTGAGAAAACACAGGGAAGGTATTGAGGTGCTGGTGGTGGTAGATGACGTTGGATCTAATCATATAAAAAACATTCCGAAGCGGTTGCGGGAAGCAGGTATTCCGTTCTTAAAAATGATGCCGGTGGTATTTGATTCACTTTCCAACAGCAACTTTCGCGATCATCGCAAGATCGTTATTATAGATAGTGAAATCGGCTTCATTGGAGGTATCAATTTAGATGAACGCTATATAAACAATGGCAAGCACAAACTTTATTGGCGTGATGCAGCCGTCAGGATCGAAGGCCGGGCGGTAAAATTGTTGCAGGTGCAATTTCTTTTAAGTTGGTTTTTTTCCGGCGGCAAGGATGTCTTTGGCGATCGTAAAAAATACTTCGGCAACGAGCACGAAAAAAAAGGTAACGCTATCGTTGCCATTGCAGCAAGTGGACCCAGCTCGCCCGTGCCATATATAATGGAAACCATTTTGCTTGCGATCAGCCAGGCGAAAAAGACCATCCGTATTTGCACGCCCTATTTTATCCCTAACGAACAGCTCACCTCAGCACTTGTAATTGGTGCGGCCAACGGTGTGGCTATAGAACTGATCATGCCGAAAAAATCAGATTCTTTTATCGTCCAGCACGCTTCATTTTCATTCCTTAAACCCTTGCTGCAACGTGGGGTTCGAGTCTATCTTTACGAAAAAGGTTTCATGCATGCCAAGACCATTTCCATTGACAACAGCCTGGCTTTTGTAGGTACCGTAAACATGGACACGCGCAGTTTCTTCCTGAACTTCGAGATTACTTCCGTTATCTACGAACCAACTCTCTGTAAGGTCCTTGAAGACAGTTTTGAACAAGATAAACAAAACAGCCGTTTGGTGACACTGGAGGGTTGGAAACGCCGTCCGGCTATTCAACGGGGATTTGATTCCATATGCAGGTTGCTGGCACCATTGTTATGATCTTTATTTTTTCGGGATGAACTAAACATCTTAAATACTTTACTGAAGGACAAAAACCGCCAACAATATTGATGTCGCGAAAATTTCCAATTTAACAAACATGCTGTAAGTGGATCACGAATTGATAATTTCCCAGGTACCCGCATAATTAACCTAATTTGGATTCGATGTACGAAGTATTTTTTGAAGCCCTAAAGAACAAAGTTGATTTCGACGAGGATGATTTAGCGTTAATCAAAAAACGGATCACCGCCAAAAAGTTACGCAAAAAACAATACCTTCTCCAGGAAGGCGACATCAGCAAATTCGTTGCCTTCGTGGAAAAAGGAGTATTGAGATCTTATACAATTGATGAAAAGGGTACCGAACATGTACTTCAATTTGCATTGGAGGGCTGGCTGATCTCCGACCTCGGCAGCTTCCTGACCGGCGAGCCTGCCACATACACAATTGACGCTGTTGAAAACTGTGAACTTGTGCTGATCAGCAAAAACGCGCATGAAGAGTTGCTAAAAACCTTGCGTAAATATGAAACGTGGATTCGATTGCAAATTACAGGAGCTTATATCGCTTTGCAGAAAAGATTGACTTCTATTATTAGTTTTTCACTTGAAGAGCGATATGAAAGCTTTATTTCAATTTATCCGCATATTGTTCAACGAGTGCCGCAACACATGGTCGCTTCGTATATGGGGTTAACACCCGAAACCCTCAGCCGTGTGCGAAAGCGGATCACAACCGAAAAGAAAACTTAATAGCTGCCGCACGCAAATATGTCTACTGCAAAAAATTAGCAACGGCTATGGTCATTTCGCTTGCTTACTGAACCAACAGGCAATAGTTATAACTTAGACAAAGAATAACCAATTTGTCAAAGCAATCTTCATGAAACACTTACTTTATTTCGCGACATTAATGGCAGTGCATAGCTGTACTTCTACAAGTGATGATTCAAAAATGCAGTATCCCAGCAAGAGCTACCATTTTGTTTCTGTGGACAAACAATCGTTTAGTTCTGTTGAACAATATTATGTTCCCGTATACTCACATATATATGGAAATACTGGCAGGCAAAAATTTCTCTTGTCGGCAACATTAAGCATCCGGAATATCGGTTTTACGGATAGCCTCTACATTTCCAAAATTGATTACTATGATTCTGAAGGGAAATTGCTAAAAAAATACCTTGACTCGGTGGTCTTGTTAATACCGATGGCATCCATGGAGGTAGTAGTAACATCTGATGAAAAGGACGGAGGCGCTGGAGCCAATTTTGTGGTAGAATGCGTGAGTAACAATATCCTAAATGAACCTTTAATTCAAACCATAATGACTGCCGGAGATTTGAGGACCGGTTTTGCTGCGAATGCAATAAGAATTAAAACCAGGTGACCATTTCATTTACGCTTTGGAAAAGGCACGTTTGTAAATGAGTTGCTAAATTGAACTGCTCTGCAAGTGACAATTGCTGGTACTGACCTATTCTCATTCATTGTATTGACATAAGTCAATAGTTTTTCTTGCGCGCACGCAATGGCGCAAGGATCGTGCTGTGGTAGCTTTGCATTATCAAGTACACCATCATCAAAACAAAAACGGCACTAGCCTTATAAGCGTTTTCCGTGACCTGTGTCGACGTTCAGAGAAGTTAATAAATAATCAACCAATAGTAGTTCACTTTAAAATTAAGTATATGAAATTATTAGAAAATAAAGTTGCCATAATTACCGGGGCAGGCTCCGGGATTGGTAAAGCAACCGCTGAGTTGTTTGCAAAGGAAGGAGCGAAAGTAGTTGTATCGGATATCAGTGAAGCAAATGGAAACGCCGCTGTGGACGGAATTAAAAAGAATGGGGGAGAAGCTTTTTATGTTAAAGCTGATTCTTCGAAACCTGCGGACAACGAAGCATTGGTAAAACAAACCATTCAAAAATACGGTACACTGGATATTGCAGTGAACAATGCAGGGATTGGGGGGCCGCTGGCAGTAACCGGGGAATACCCGATAGACGGTTGGGAGAAAGTTATAGCGATTAATTTGTCGGGCGTATTTTACGGCCTACGATATCAAATTCCGGCAATGCTTAAAAAAGGAGGAAGCATTGTCAATATTGCTTCAATACTTGGAAGTGCAGGAACAAAATTCTCTCCCGCTTATGTAGCAGCCAAACATGGTGTTGTGGGATTAACAAAAGCTGCCGCACTGGAATATGCAGATAAGAATATTCGCATCAACTCGGTTGGTCCGGGTTACATAAAAACACCACTGGTAATGAATTCACTTGACAAAGCTGCATTAGATGCCCTGGTAGGTTTGCATCCAATAGGGCGGCTGGGTGAGTCAGAAGAAATTGCCGAATTGATTTTGTGGCTGGCTTCTCCTAAATCATCTTTTGTGACCGGTGGTTACTACCCCGCAGACGGTGGCTATTTAGCGCAATAGTCAATTCAATGTTACGCATTGCTGGAAGTATTGCACCAAGCACCGCAGTGTTTTGCCTGGCAGGATATATTGTATTCTTCCCTGCCGAAGTGAAGGCATTTCTATGAATTAACTGTTACAAGCGAAACTGCGGGATGGTATCTTCCTGACTAGACCTGAAAAGGCCAATGCTAATAAATATCCCGACAATCAAAACAATTGCGAAAGGATAAAGTATAAACAATTTTAAAAGGAGTAACACAGATGACAAGTTTATCAGCATTTAACAGATTTACCACCGATTTGAAAGAACAGGAACAATTAATGCCCGTCCTTTTCATAGGACATGGCTCACCGATGAATGGAATAGAAGACAATGAATTCAGTCAGCGCTGGAAAGCAATGGCACAAGAAATACCTGTGCCAAAGGCCGTATTAGTCGTATCGGCTCATTGGCTTAGCAATGGCACGAGAATAACAGCAATGGATTTTCCAAAAACCATTCATGATTTCGGTGGATTCCCGAAAGAATTATTTGATGTGCACTATCCAGCTCCAGGTGATGTGCAGTTAGCCAATGAAACAAAATCTATTATCAGATCAACAAAGGTTGAACTGGATCATGATTGGGGATTGGATCATGGCACATGGACCGTGGTACGACACATGTATCCTGATGCCAGGATTCCGGTTTTGCAATTAAGTATTGACTATACAAAAGGCCCGCAATACCATTATGACCTGGCCAAAGAGTTATTTGGTCTAAGAAAAAAAGGAGTGTTGATCATTGGTAGCGGCAATATGGTTCACAATTTAAGAATGGTGGCATGGGATAAATTAAATGAGAGTGAATATGGTTATGACTGGACCCTAAAGATGAACGAAAAATTTAAAGAGCTTATTGGTAGTGGAAGCCATGACCAATTGATCAATTACGAGTCTTTGGGAAAGGAAGCATTGCTCTCTATACCGACGCCCGAACATTATTGGCCCTTGCTTTACACATTGTCATTAAAGGGAAATAAGGACGATATTTCTTTCTTTAACGATAAGGCCGTTGGCGGATCGCTGACGATGACTTCAGTAAAGTTCGGATAACGTTCTCCATAGACGGGTAATTGATAGCAGATCTAGAAGAAATCCTTGCCCGCTTTTGCCCTTAAACTTTAAACATGCTTTGCGGCGTTATCATTTCCGATATTTGAGTACCGAAAGCATTTTATGGAAACAGGTCGTGGGGATATTTCGCTGAAAGTTAAAAAGTTGGAAGATTTGCTTTATAAATCTGTTATTCCATTATCATGCAACCGGTTGCTGCATCCGGATGTAGAGGAATATATTGTTCACGAAGCAGAAAAATCGCGGAGAAATTCAGCTTTTCACATCGCGATACAAATTGCCGAAGAAACACCTTCCAAGACACACCAAATAACATCTATCATTCACAAACATTTCGAAAGCAAACATGAACAAGAAAATCATCAAATGAATAAGATCTTGACGCTGGGCCTGACAAGCCTGTGCGTTGGATTTGCGTTTTTGGTTGTCATGTTCCTGATCACTAAAACTTTCATGGCCTTATTGCCGGAAAATGCATTGATGATAACCTTGAGAGAGCTTTTTATTATTCTTGGGTGGGTTGCCTTGTGGAGACCCGCAGAACTACTTCTTTATGAATGGCGTCCCCATAAACGAAATGCAAAATTGTTCGATAAGCTTGCAAAATGTGATGTGCAGGTGATCCGGTGAGCGAAGTCCAAATTTATTTTATTTGCGTATTTCCAGTTTCTCAACCATTTCATCTGTCACCGGTTCGCTGTATATGCCATATGCGTTCACCAGTACACCTTTCAAGTTTTTGCTTTCCGATGATATTGCGTACAGTATGGCTGCGTCTGAAGGATTACTCGCGCCTTCGAACCGGAAGTACTTGTCGACTTTAAACTCGTCGGCAAAAACCTGGAATTGACCATTGCGGCATTCAAGGCAATTCTGGTGAAGATTGAAGTCCTCGACGTATCCTTCCTTGCGCAATTCGCTCATGGTTTCGGAAAGTGTATTGTAAGGTTGCATAGTTTTTTAGTTTATATTGAAATTTTAATTCCGGTTTGTCTACATGCGGAACAATGATAATAAAGACTCAAATAGCAGCTATTGACCTTTCATTTTTCCAGCTCCGCTAGAAGCGTATCAAGATTCAAAGCTTCGGTAAACATTTCTATCGTTCCATCGGGTTTATATTTCCATTGATCCCTCGGCCGATCCCAGTATAATTCAACTCCATTATCGTCAGGGTCGTCTAAGTAAAGTGCCTCTGAAACTCCGTGATCAGATGCACCAGTTAGCGGATAATATGCCCTGCGTACGCGATCATAAATTTCAGCAAGGTCTTTTCTTGTTGGAAATAAAATGGCAGTGTGAAATAATCCGACGGAATGTTTTTCGGCATGAGGCGCACCTTTCGTATACCAGGTGTTCAAACCAATATGATGATGATAACCACCGGCCGAAATAAAAGCGGCATCTTTTCCATACATCGTCGTAAGTTGAAATCCCAAAAGATCACAATAAAATTCCAATGAGCGTGTGATGTCGGAAACCTTCAAATGAACATGACCGATTCTTGTTTGTGGTGGAATGACGTATCTGTTTTCCATATTTACGCGTTGATGATAAAACCCTTATTGATTCCAGCATACTTAATAGGCAAAGTCGTTTGTTTGGAAAGATTACTCAACTCTGTCTGTGACAGGGTCGGGTTTCTCTCCAAGAAATTCGACCCATGCTTTTTTCATGCACGGATAATTTTTTGCCGCTTCCACCAGGCTCATAAAGGCTGCAATGTTTTCATCAAACCGTTTTGCTAAGACAGTATTTGCAATTTGTCCATCAGGGTTGAATGCCTGGTGTGCCATGGCAAGGGAAAACATATCCGGGAAAATCCGGGCACCTAAATGTTCAAGCGGGATACGCAGCGACCATAGACCACGATTACCTCCCGCCATCGACGGCGAAGCAGACATCAGCAAACCGTGCAGTTCATTAAACGGCTGTGGACGAAATCGTGAAACCCAATCAATAGAATTTTTGATCAGGCCGGGCATTGAGCCGTTGTATTCGGGCGATACTACAATAAAAGCGTCATTCGCTAACAATCGCCTGCGAAATTCTTCCGCACCTTTCGGATGGAAATTATCCACTTCCAAATCCTGATTGAACGAAGGCGCATCAAAATCCTTCATGTGTGCAAGGTCAACTATGCCTCCGTATTTTTGAATTACACCCACCGCAAGGTCGGCTAGTTTTGTGTTGAAGGAATCTTTTCTCTGCGAGACGGAAAAGACCAGGAAACGAACCGGTCCTCCTTTTGTATTTACCTGCTCCATGCTACTTTATTTATGACGTGAGGTATCTTTTTGACTCTTTTATAGTGATTCGTCGATGACGGAACATTAGTATGCATATGATTAAAGTATTTTTCTTTGGGGAACAGTAATTCACACCCCATATCAATAATAAGATGCCTGGTGCACGCGATCAACTGATTATTTATCCTCATCAAGATCATTATGATCATCGCCACCAATGCTGTAGTAATTATTTTCTTCGTCTTCCTCACCAATCAATTCATCTGCATCGTCCAATTCCGATCCTGGAACATCAAGACCTTCATCAAGAGTAGATTCTTCTCCATTTTCGATCACCTCTTTTTTCTCCCTGTTATAAATATCTTCATCCGGAGAATAAACGGGATCACCAGGCAATTCTTTTTCATGGTGTTTAGATTCAGTAGAATTTTTGTGTTTCTTTTTCATATTTCAATGATTGTTGTCATTAAATAAAAACATATTCACACTGTATACATAAATGTACGAGAAGATGACTTCATATAAGAGAGTTTTCATTCCTAAATTTCTAACGTTTCCAATGAAGTCAAAAAGCAGGAATAATATCAAAGCAGGAACACCAATACTAAATTACGATTAATCTTTTCCGAGCCAGTAAATTATTTCAAGCTTCGCCGATGCACACTTATACGGGCAACATTTGTTTTTTCTGAAGACGCAAATTTTAAAAAAAGCGATTGCTCAACTAACTTTAGAGTATTGGTGTTATATGGGGAGAATGTTTTACCAGCTTAGCATAGAAGAAGCAATTAACCAGCTTCAAACTTCTTTTTCCGGGTTGAAAAGTGAAGCGATCCCAGCCTTAGAAAAAAAATATGGGGAAAATGTCTTACAGGAAACAAAACAGAAAAGCAAATTCTCAATTCTTCTCGGGCAGTTCAATGATGTAATGATTATTATCCTTGTCGTTGCTGCAGGTATTTCATTTTTTGTTGGAGAACATATTGACGCTTTTGTTATCATAGCCATCATTATCGGAAATGCATGGATGGGTTATTCCCAGGAAAGTAAAGCGGAAGCGTCTATCAAAATGCTAAAAAAAATGGCCGCCCAATTTGCAGTGGTGCTGCGTGATAACAAACCCGCGAAAATAGAAGCAGCGAAACTGGTGCCCGGTGATGTGATTTTGCTGGAAGCCGGAGGCATAATACCCGCGGATGCAAGGCTGATTGACGTAAGCGCTTTCAAAACGGACGAAGCTTCTTTGACAGGGGAAAGTTATTCAGTCGAAAAGATAACCGATCCAATAGAAGAAGTCAACCTTGTTCCGGGTGATCAGCGAAATATGGTTTTTAAGGGAACGATTGTAAGCAATGGTTCTGCAAAGGCATTGGTGACAGCCATTGGTATGAACACGGAAATAGGCAAGATAGCTGACCTAATGGATGTGGGCTATCAAAAAACACCATTACAAAAAAGACTTACAGTATTCAGCAAGCAACTGGCCATAATTGTTATTATTATTTGCATCGTTGTTTTTGCATTGGGTTTGTGGAGAGGAGAACCTGCCTTTCAAATGTTTCTAACGGCGCTTTCTCTTGCCGTGGCCGCTTTACCTGAAGCATTGCCTGCAGTGATAACAATTGCACTTGCCCGAGGGGCTGCCAGGATGGTAAAGCAAAAAGCGTTGATAAGAAAATTGCCTGCGGTGGAAACGTTGGGCTCGGTTACTTATATCTGTACCGATAAAACCGGAACACTCACTCAAAACATAATGACGGTTGAAAAATTACAATCAGCAGGCAATAGGGACGACTTGTTGAATTATGCTATGCTCTTAAATAATGAAGTAAGATTTTCAGCGAAAGATGAATTGCTGGGCGACTCCACAGAAATTGCATTAGTGAATTACGCTTTAGAGAAGAATTATACCAAAGTGGATGCCGATGCAAAATACCCGCTGTTGTCAGCATTGCCTTTTGATTCGGACCGCATGCGGATGAGCACATTGCATAAAGACAAAAACAATTGGATTTTATTTACAAAAGGTGCTCCCGTAAAAATGGTGGAAGTGTTGTCGTCAAAATATAAGGACACCACTGCGGAATGGCTAAATATAAATAAGGAATGGGCAAGAAATGGATTGAGGGTTTTATTTTTTGCATTTAAACATTTCGAGCAAATGCCCGAAAAAATGGAAGCTAGTTTGGAAAAAGACATGGACTTATTAGGAATGATTGGTATGATTGATCCGCCTCGTGAAGAAGTTACCGATGCCATCCGTCAATGTAAAACGGCAGGAATTAAAACGGTGATGATAACCGGCGACCAACCACTTACTGCTAAAGCCATTGCCCAAAGGTTAGAAATTATTGATGAAAATGGTGTAGCTAAAACGGGTGCTGATCTTGAAAAACTTCAGGAAGATGAACTTCACAGGGAAGTCGAAAAAACTTTTGTATATGCCCGGGTATCTCCTGAACAAAAATTAAATATTGTAAAAGCCCTACAAAATAATGATGAGTTTGTAGCCATGACGGGTGATGGTGTAAATGATGCGCCCTCGCTGAAGCAGGCGGATATTGGTTTGGCAATGGGTATCACCGGAACCGATGTTGCTAAAGAGGCGTCTGATATGATTTTGCTGGATGATAATTTCGCCACCATTGTTAAAGCTGTAAAAGAAGGCAGAAGAATTTATGAAAACATCAGAAAATTTATTTTGTATGTACTCTCATGTAACCTGAGCGAAATTCTTACATTGCTTTTTGCACCTGTTCTGGGCTTTGCCATTCCGTTACTTCCCATTCACATTTTATGGATAAACCTGGTAACCGATGGTTTGCCCGGTATTGAACTTGTAGCCGAACCAGCAGAGGCAGGAATCATGAAACAGCCTCCCAGGCCGACAAAGGAAAACCTATTTGCCAGAGGCTTTGCATTGAAGATAATATTTGCAGCGATTGTACTCACACTGGCAGCGTTATTTATTCAGTGGTGGGCAATAAGAAAAGGATATGATGTAATAACACAACAAACAATGGTATTTACAACTTTGTGTTTTGTTCAACTGGGTAACGCACTTTCCTGCCGCTCACTTCATCATTCACTTTTTGCGAAAGGAATATTTTCAAATAAGCCAATGTGGATAACGATCATCGGTACAATAATCTTGCAGCTATTCATTGTTTATCTTCCCTTCCTGCACCCGGTATTTAAAACAACAAGCTTGAGCCGGGAGGCTTTTGAGATAATTCCCCTGGTTGCAATCATTTCCCTCTTGTGCATCGAGTTACTCAAATATGTAAGCAATAAACTACAGTGGGCTTGATTGTTTGTTTGCTAATTTACTTAAAGGCCCTTCCTGATTTTTTATCAAGGGCAGATCCTCTGCGGAAGTACTCATCGGCCGAAAGCGTGCCACTTCCTTTTATAGCAAAAAGAATAAGTAAGATAAGCGCGATAACAGACAGTATAAATTCAAACGCATTGTAATTCATCCTTTTGATGTTCACAAAAAAGACTGCTACAATAAGAACCGGAATGAGAATAATTGAAGATGCTCTTGTAAAAAGACCAACCGTTATAAAAACTCCGAACAATAGACTGAGGTATGCTATTACAAATGAAAGCACTGTTGAATTCTGCGAGAAAACACCTATACCTGTTTCTTCTATCAGAGATTTCAGAACCGCAGTATTACGAATGAAATTTATTGCTTTATACACAATGATCAGACCTAGTAAAATTCGTAAAACATCAAGCCAAATTCCCCTGCGGGAATTTTTCGTAATAGTTTCAGACATAAACGTGAATCGTTAAGCGCGTAGAAGAAGATACCGAATATATGAAATTATTCGGTATTTAGAAAAATAGCGAAAGAGGGTAGTGGGTCAGTTTGAAATTCCTTTATTGTTTTTGGTGATCAATATCCTTCCCTATTTGTTCTACAATATTCAATGCACTTTCCAGAGGAGGTTGCACTTTCCATTTTTCACGTTCCTTCCAGAAAATAATTTCCTTCATGAACCGTGAACTTTCGGGAGTAGTTAGTTCGGCTTTGTACTTGCCGGGATGTAGTTTAAACTCAAAAACATTGTAGTTTAATTCCAATCCCCGTTGGTGAATCGTAGTTTTAAAAAGAAAGTTCATTTATTCAGAGGCTTGATTAATCTGGTAAGAAGTTACGAAATTATTCATCCATTTTGAAAATTTCCTTTTCACTCAGCTTTTTTAAGTTGAGAAGCGGGTGGCAAGGCAGGCAGAGGTACTTTTTGATCAAGGCGGCGCTTAAGAAAAGCAATGCAATATTTTATAATCTGTTTTTATTTTTGAAATTTATTTCTCAATGTTTGTGCATTGATGGCAACGATTACCGTGCTTAGTGACATTAATACCGCACCGACTGCAGGACTTAGAATAAAGCCCGGATATAAAACGCCTGCCGCCAAAGGGATGGCAATTACGTTGTAGCCGATAGCCCACGCAAGATTTTGGATCATTTTTTTATACGTGGCTTTCGAAAAGGAAATCATTTCCACCACATCTTTTGGTTCACTGTTCACTAAAATAATGTCTGCCGTTTCAGCGGCCACATCTGTGCCTGATCCAACCGCTATACCAACATCTGCCTGAGCCAGCGCAGGTGCATCATTCACTCCATCGCCAGTCATAGCAACTAGCTCGCCTCTTGCCTGGAAGGATTTCAATTTGTCCTGTTTTTCATGAGGAAGAACATTAGCAAAATATCCATCCATACTTAGTTTTTCCGCAACCGATTTTGCTATACTTTCATTGTCTCCGGTAAGCAAATAACTTTTAATATTCATTCGCTTCAGCTTATCAATGGCCTCTGCAGATGATCCACGAATTGAATCGGCAAGAGTGAATATTCCTGATAATTGCCCATCAATCCAGAGATAATTGACCGTTTCTGTGGTTGGGTCGATGCTTTCGGGAAGAAAAGGGAGTGATTGTTTTTTTTGCCTGAAATAATTTGGCCCCGCTGATACAATTTCGCGACCATTGACAATACCTTTCACTCCAACGCCTTGCATGTATGTGAAATTTTCAACTGGCCATAATGCCAGATTGTTTTCGGCTGCTTTTTTCAATAAGCCATGAGCAATGTGATGTTCGGAATTTTGCTGTACAGATGCCGCGTATTTCAGCAGTTCGTCTGGAGAGAACCCGTTTCTGACCCCAATGACTTTTTGTATTTCATGTGAACCTTCCGTAAGTGTGCCGGTTTTATCAAAAACAACGATGTTTAGTTTTCTTGCCAATTCAAATGCCGTTCGGTTCCTGATGAGCAAACCATGTGTTGCCGACAAGGAAGTTGAAATGGCAACAACCAAAGGGATAGCTACCCCAAGTGCATGAGGACAAGCTGTAACCATTACCGTAACCATCCTTTCCAAAGCGAAAGCAATATTGTTTTCGCGACTGAACCAGTAGATAAATGTTACTCCACCAACAGTGATTGAAATAATAGTGAGCCATTTTGCTACTGTATCGGCAAGGTTCTGTGTCCTTGATTTAGATGCCTGGGCTGAGGAAACAAGTGCAATAACCTTATTGAGATAGCTGTTGGTTCCAGTGCCTGTGATTTTTACTTTCAATGCGCCATCTCCATTGATGGAGCCTCCGATTAATTTTTCGTCCCTTTGTTTTTTAACCGGAACACTTTCTCCTGTAAGCATACTCTCGTTCACATAGGAGACTCCTTCGAGCACAATACCATCAGCAGGAATTTTTTCTCCGGGTTTCACCAATGCCATGTCTCCATTATGCAGATCTCTTAAATTAATATCCACAACGCCTCCATTTCGTTCCACATGCACTACTGACGGCAGTAAAGCGACCAAACTTTCCAGGGCCCTGGAAGCTGCCATCTGAGATCGCATTTCCAGCCAGTGACCCAAAAGCATGATGTCAATTAAGGTAGCGAGTTCCCAAAAAAAATCCATTCCCCTGAGACCAAATACAACAGCGCTACTGTAGAAGTATGCCACAGTAATGGCGATCGCGACAAGCGTCATCATTCCAGTAGCATTCGCTTTTATCTCACTGGTCATGCCTTTCAGAAAAGGCATGCCGCCATAGAGATAAACAAAACTGCTTAACAACAATAACAAATATTGATCGCCCCGAAATCTAAATTCAAAACCTAGCCAGGTTTGAACCATATGTGATAACAGGAGAATAGGGATGGTGATGACCAGGCAAATCCAAAAACGTTTTAAAAAATCATGTGTGTGATGGCCTGCATGTTTATTATAGCCTTCGTGAGTTTCATGACCCCCCTGGATTTCGTGGTGTGACTGCTCATGTACCTGGGAGGGGGTGTGATGATGAGCATCTTCTTGCTGATGATGTTTATGCACGTCGGCCTCCTTAATAACCGGAACAAGATCCATTCCACATATAGGGCATTTGCCAGGAGCATCTTTTACGATCTCAGGATGCATGGGACACGTATACCGGCGCTTTTCCATTTTAAATATTGAATCGAAGTCTTTGATTAAATGGTATAATTTTTTTAGCGGTTTTGGTTTTTGAAAGAAATTTCTCGACGAAAAAATTGCGAGGAACAGATGCGTTTGTTGAAGATACGAATGATTAAGATGACACGATTCCTTACAACGAAAAAACAACCCGGCAAAATGAGTAAAGATGTTTTACTTTTCACAACATTATAGTTTCTTTAATTTTTTCTCCCGGCAATAATTACTATATTTGAAACCATGAGGAGCATTGTCAAAAAAAATATCAATATAGCGGCCAGAAAGCTTATTGCTCGTGGCATAAACAGCTATTATATTTGCTCCTTTACCGAATTTAATCCATTCTGTCCCGCACTTTATTACTTCTCCAGTTTCAAGGACTTTAAGACGAACGCCGGGGCTTAATTGCAGGCCTTCGGATAATTTTTCCTTACATCTTTCATCTTGTATTGATTAGTCGGCGGGATATGTATGTATGAGAATTTGTCCGGACCTCTGTCAGCCAATCCCATCTTCAATCAGTTCTTAGTGAAGGTACTTAACCTCAATGCACGTATTTATTAACCATCAACAATTTTACTCATGTCAACTATTCTCGTAGCAGTAATTCTTGTTTCCTTTATTGCGGCCGTTGTACTGGCGCTTATTTGGGTAAATAACAGGGATAGAAAGAAAGCCACGCTTAACCTTCTTAACAAGTTTAGTGATAAGGCTATGGAAAACAATTTATCTATCTCGAGCCAGGAAGTATTGGACAATACGCTGATCGGGGTCGACGGAGTTCAAAGAAAACTTTTGATCGTTAAAAAGATTGGTACCGATAGATATGATTCCCACCTTATAGACCTGAGGGAAGTTAAGAGTTGTCGTAAGAAAAGCGTTTACAAAAGCGCCAATGTTGCGGGTGGTAAAAAATCGGGGATCGGAAACCACGTTGAAAAAGTTATGCTTGAGTTTGAGTACACAGATGGAGGAACACTTCCGAAACTCATTTCGTTTGGCTCGCTCGATAATCACATTCTGACTATGTCCGAGTTAGATGAAAAAGCTAAAAAATGGGAAGGGATGATTGCTAAACTGTTGTCTAACGAGTTTAAAAAAATAGCTTAAGGAGATGAACAATTCTTAGATCTTGAATAATAACAAACACTTTTTTATGAGACCAATCCATATGCTTGACAGCGCTAAGGAAGTCAATAGTGAATACAACATGTCGGGAACACAAAATAAAGAAAGTATCGCGGTCCCAGGCCGAAGGATGAAGATTGCTGCGTCGCATAAAGAAGGTTCGATCGAGCCAAAACAAGCGCGACCTGGAAACAATCAAATAACCTTAGACAACAAATTTCCAGTGGTTGATTTGGAGAGCTGGGAAGTAGAACCTCTTATCGACCACATCATTGATAAGCATCACAAATTTTCCAGGAAGAACGCAGTCATTATTTACGACTTATCGCAAGCAGTTGCGTATGAATGTGGGAAAAATCAGCGGGAAATAAAACAATTGACTTCATCAATGTTTCTTTTTCTCCACGATTACCTGAATAATTTAAAGAAAGAGGAAGAAATACTTTTTCCCAAAATCAGGTATTTAGTAGAAAAGAATGCTAGGTCGGAAAGAGTCCTGTATTCAACTTTCGGGCTTGTGCAACAATGGATAAAGGCGACAAAAGACGAACATCAGTCTATGGTCAAGTATCTTCAGCTCTTCCATGAGCTTACCAATGACTATTCACTGACAGACGATGCGTCCAGCTCGTACACGACATTATTCGACAAGCTAAAACAATTTGAGGCGGACTTCATTCTTCACTCATACATCGAAAACGAAATACTTTTTCCGAGAGTACCTATGGAGGATGAACTAACTTTTAAAACAACAAGTCATGATTCGGAAACCAATTAAAAGAAACGAGCACATAAGAAAACTTTCACAGGAGCATCATTTCTGCCTTCTTTTCTGCTGGAAAGTGCGGCAGGGAGTGAAAAAGGAAATCGCACCAGACCGGATATGGCGATATGTGCAATATTTCTGGCACGGGCACTTGCGACCACATTTCAAAAGTGAAGAGAAAATCTTGTTTGCTCCTCTTAGAGATAACCAGGTTGAACGGGCTATCCGCGAACACAAGCAGATTGATCAATTTATTTCAGAAATGGAACGGCAATCAGCGTTTATCGGGCGAAAGTCATTGGCTGAACTTGCCACAATGGTGGACGCGCACGTGCGATACGAAGAAGGACAATTATTTCCGCACCTGGAAAGAAACCTGACAACCCAGCAATTGGAAAAAATTGGCGAATTGATTCAGAAATCAACCCCTGTGATATTGCAAGATCAATATGCCGACCAATTCTGGAACAACTGACAATGGATGAAAAGCATTCCGGAAATTCATTTGACTTGAAGTGGTCTTTGCGAAGGCAATGATCCAATTCGTTTTTAACAATAATATTTGATGTCATGAAAATTAAAGCAGCAAACAATAACAGGAATAAAAATAAAATGTGGACCAGGGTGGGGAGCAAGTTTAACCTAAGCTTCTCGAAGTACATCTCAATTGGAAATAAGTTCCTCGGGTTGGATGGAAGCAGAAGGAGACTAATGCTTGCAGCAGGGAAAGAATTGACGGGTTCCCAGGTGATTGACCTGGACAAAATAAAAAGCCTTTCAATAAGAAAGAGCTATGGCAGTATAAAGGCAGGGGAGTTGGGCAAAAGAAAATTTGAAGAATTTCTAAACTTCATCCACCTGCGATTTGAGTACACGGATCAAAACATTTCAGTGATTCCTTTTTACGAACGGGAAAAAGACGGTACCAAAGGCCTGGGTAAAATGGACCGCGCCCTAACGAATGTTCAATTACTCATTTCTAAGTTGATCGCTTCAACAAAACATCCTGAAAATACAGGCACCGCTATAGCTATCTAGATATACGGGAGTTATTTCTCTTTTATTAATTTTTAAACGAAAAGATATGACAGACAGCAAAACCCAATTCCCATTAGCAGGCCGATTATTCTATTCCTTTTATTAGCTAATCTCATCGTGATCAGTCAAGCTTATATCAACAATGAAAAATGGTATCGGTTTCTTCTTATTACGGCACCACTATTTTTCGTGGCAACATTTCATGCGCGCCAGAAGAGACGTGCCCAATTGACGTTAATGAACAAAAAGCCAGACCCTTCCTGGGCAAATGTTTTAAACAATTCAACAATTCAAACAAAAAATTGAAATTTCAAGTAATACAAAACCAGATCAATATGAAAAAGCAGAATAATAAACTAATACTTCTCAAAAACGATTATCAAACAATGATGTCTCTTTTGAATCATCAGCAAGGAAAGACGCTTTTTGACCGGCGAAATGCCGAGGAACTACACCTGGAATTAAAAAGGGCGAAGTTGGTAAGTATGGAAGATTTTCCTCTTGATGTAGTACGCCTTAATTCTACAGTGAAAGTTAAGGCGGACGAAGAAGATGAGTTAATGGAGTTGACACTCGTAACCCCCGACAAAGCCGATATCAAGAAAAAGAAGATTTCCATCATGGCTCCTATTGGCACAGCGTTGATTGGATTTCGCCAGGGGCAAAAAGTTCGTTGGTCAGTGCCAGCTGGTAAAAAGACGTTTACTATTATCGAAGTAATTAATGAATCGAATAATAAAATTTTGGAGAGTTAAAAATTCAGATGATGAACACTACAATAATAATCATATTGTTTCTGTTGCTGCCGGCAATAGTTATAGGGCTATTTAAGATAATTGAGGTCAGGAAAAAACGACTTGTCCGAAGCAACCTGCAGAGAACGATTGATGAACTTGTAAAGAATAATGGGTTACTTATTTCAGAAACGGAGTTTTTCAGCGATAAAGTAATAAGTATTGATAAAAGAAACAGAAAACTGCTGTTTGCCCATTTTCGGAAACAAGGGGTGAAAGCACTTTGCCTGGATCTTAGATCAATATCCTTTTGCAGAGTGACTAAGGCTATGGCCAGGTTTACAGGGGAAGTGACAGAAATCTTCCTACAAGTCAAGTATGCAGATACCGATCAATTGTTTCGTCTCCATTTTTATGACAGGGCCAAGGATGATTTTCGGACCGAGGAAGCGCTGCTTGAAAAAGCTCGTCTATGGAAAGATAAAATTAATCTCTACCGACGGCCAGCAAATTTTAAGGTTGTAATAGACGGATCGACATTATTTCCTGCATGACTCAATTAAAAGGGTTCAAAGTTCCGTTCATTCATTGCGATTGATTTTTTTTGCGTTGTCTTGCACAGATGACCGGTTTTTGTTCTTCTTCGTAGATACCACGATGTTTGTTTCCAAAGTACCTTTAACCAAACAACACATAACATGCAGAATGTTCAATTGAAAGTTAATGAGAATGGAAGAGGCGAATTTTATATCCTCAACGATGGTAAAGTAGTCGCTGAAATGGAAATCAAAATCGATACAGATAACCTGACTGTTTACCATACTGAAGTTGCAAAAGAAGAGGAGGGAAAAGGTTTGGCAAAAACGCTACTTGATCAAATGGTAGCCTATGCCCGATCGCATAAATTGAAAGTAATTCCACTCTGCCCTTACGTATATGCACAATTTAAAAAACGCAGGCAAGAATATGCGGATTTATGGGACGGAAAATGAATATGGGCAATTTAATTAAGAATTCATTTAAGTCAGGAAAGTACAATCACACAGAGCGAAAAATTTGGCAGGGAGCATAGAATACGCAATTGATTAAGTTAGATCATCGCACCATAAATACATATAGATTTGCATAAGTTACAAAATAGGAAGGATGCGTATTAAGAAAATTTTAGTGCCCACTGATTTTTCAAGCGCAGCAAATAATGCCCTGCTTTATGCGGCTGGCATTGCACAACACTACCGTGCTCAGATTGATTTATTTCACGCATATACAATACCTGTGCTAACTGCAAGAGGAAAGCCTGTATTGACAAACCCACAAGTTGCGCGAGCTAACAGACAAGTAGCGGAGGAGGAACTCGAAAAAACAAAAAAGATAGTTTCACGTCAAAACCTTCTAAGTGTTAATTCAACCGCTATACCTATCAATTGGCAAATGGAGTTGGCCGAAGTTATTCATAACCAAAAAGCCGATTTAATAGTTATGGGGACAACAGGTGCAAGCGGCTTGAAAAAAATTTTTATGGGGAGCAATGCAGCTCGGGTAATTCAAAATTCACCTGTTCCCGTATTGGCGGTTCCTGAACACGCTGAATTTCGCGCGTATCTGAAAATTGGACTTGCCTATGATGGATTGCAGATCAAAGAATTTCGAAAACTTTCTATTATTAACTCTTTCAAAAATACGCTCAACGCAAGCATCCAGGTTTTTCAGATTGTTGGAAATAAACGATCTCCGTCATCACATCTTTCTAGACTTATTAATTTCTTGTCAGATGCCAAAGGAGACTACATTTACGAAAGTGAAATTAAATCCGCTATATTGAAGTGCATTAAACGAAACCATTTCGACATGTTAGTTATGGTTCCAAGACATCATGGATTTTTTCACAATCTGGTTAATGGCAGCATTACAAAAAGAATAGCTTATAAAATTTCTATCCCACTTCTGGCTATACCTGAATAAGTTCAATGGACCCACGATTAAGAAAGAGTCCGGGTAGCTAATCA
>Ga0207674_10002404_pt1 | contig 23612 bp, 20 predicted proteins | sample KBSCornC72_FD_184303 | JGI IMG/M metagenome (GOLD analysis project Ga0207674, IMG submission 184303) | Corn rhizosphere microbial communities from Kellogg Biological Station, Michigan, USA - KBS Corn C7-2 (SPAdes) (version 2) | ecosystem: Host-associated > Plants > Roots > Rhizosphere > Soil ...
GGGCAGGTTTCCAACCTGCTCGCCGATTTTCTAATCGGCACAACTGAAGGACCGTAGACTAGATGTTAGTGCCCGAGAGAATCCCGAATAGGATACTGGTCCGCGCTACCAACTGGGTTGGCGACGCCGTCATGTCCCTGCCCGCTCTGCGCGCCTTACGCCAGCGATTCCCCCAGGCCCACATCGCGGTCCTCGCCAAGCCCTGGGTGGCCGATCTCTATCGCCGCGAACCTATTTGTGACGAGCTGATTCCCTACACCGCCAAAACCGTCCCTGAGAAATGGGCCGCCGCCCGAGCCCTGCGTTCCCACAACTTCGATACGGCGATCCTGCTCCAGAACGCCTTCGAGGCGGCTGCGATTGCCTACGTCGCCGGCATTCCCCTACGGATCGGCTACGCTCGCGACGGCCGTGGATTTCTGCTCACCCAGGCCATTCCGGTTCCGCAGCGCGGCGAAATACCGCGTCATGAGCGTTTCTATTATCTGGAACTGCTCCGCCGGTCGGGCATTCTCGATTCCCTGCCCCCGTCCGACAGCATCCGTCTGGAAACCGCTCCGATCGTGCGGGCGGCAGGCCTCGAGCGATTCCGCCAACTCGGCCTGGGCGACGTCGTCATCGGTGTCAGTCCCGGCGCCGCATACGGGACGGCCAAGCGCTGGCTTCCCGAACGTTTCGCCGAAGCCGCCAACCGATTAGCAACCGAGCTCGCAGCCTCTGTCGCCATCTTCGGCTCGAAAGACGAGCGCGATCTTTGCGCGTCCGTAGCAGCCTACATAGCCGCCCCGGTCAAGAACTTCGCCGGAGAAACCACGCTCGCCGAATTCATCGATCTGGCGGCGGCCTGCCGCGTATACCTCACCAACGATTCCGGAGCCATGCATATCGCCTCCGCGCTCGGCGTGCCGACGATAGCCGTCTTCGGAGCCACCGACGACAAGACAACCGGCCCTACAGGACCACTCGCGAAAATCGTAAGAGAAGCCGTCGAGTGCAGCCCCTGCCTGAAGCGCGAATGCCCCATCGATCACCGCTGCATGACGCGGGTTACCGCGGCACGAGTAGCGGATAGTGCGCTTGAACTGCTAGAACGTGACCTGTTGAAATAGAGAATCGCCACACGATGTTCCGAATCTTAGTTGTCCGGCTGGGCTCCATGGGTGATGTAATCCATGCGCTTCCCGCCGTCGCCAGCCTCAAGCACAGTTTTCCGCATAGCCGCCTCAGTTGGGTGATCAAGCCTCGCTGGGCGCCGCTGCTCGAAGGCAATCCCTTTGTGGATGAGATCATCCCCTTCAGCCGGACCGCACGAGAGATTCTCGCCACGCGGCGGCACCTGCGCCAGGAACGCTTCGATCTCGCCGTGGATCTTCAGGGTCTCATTCAATCCGCGCTGGTCGCTGCATCAGCAAAAGCGGACAAGATCGTCGGCTTGGCCCGTTCACAGGCGCGCGAAAGCTTCGCTGCCATGTTCTATTCCGCCGCCGTCCGCACTACCGCCATCCATCGCGTCGATCGATACCTGGAGCTGGTCGCCGCAGCCGGGGCATCCAATCTGCTGCGAACATTTCCGCTCCCAGCGGGCAAACCGGAGGGCACGCTGCCCGACGGTCCGTTTATCCTGGCCTGCCCCCTTGCAGGCTGGGGATCCAAGCAGTGGCCTCTAGGCCACTATGCCGAACTCGCCGGACGACTGAAGATGCCCCTGGTGGTCAATGGACCGGCAGATTCCGCCGATCTGCTGAGCGGGATCGAAGGAGCACATGTGCACCTTTCCGGTCTAGACGGGCTCATCGACGCGACCCGTCGCGCGCATGCGATCGTCGGCGTCGATAGCGGTCCTCTCCATTTGGCTGCAGCGCTCTGCAAGCCCGGAGTCGCAATCTACGGACCCACCGATCCTGCGTCCCACGGCCCCTACGGCTCGACTCTGCGCGTGGTGCGGAGCGCCAACGCCGTGACCAGTTACAAACGCCATACAGCCGACGACGGTAGCATGCGAGCCGTCAGCCCATCCGAAGTGATCGAGGCCTTGTCCCTTTGAGCTTTCCGAAACCGTATGCCGACGCAGTCGCGAAGCTGCGGGTCCCCGGGGGATTCCTCATGGTCGCCGCATTCCTATGGCTGGCCGCGCCAACATGGACATCCCTCGCCGTGGGACTTCCCGTATCCGCACTGGGTCTGGCTCTACGAGCCTGGGCAGCCGGACATCTTGAGAAGAATCGCACTCTCGCCGAAAGCGGTCCGTACGCGCATGTTCGCAATCCGCTGTACATCGGTACGCTGATGGTCGCCGCCGGATTCGTGATCGCGTCTCGGCGTTGGGAGCTAGGAGTCCTCTTCGCCGCGGTGTTCCTGTTGATATACCTGCCCGTAGTCGAGCTCGAAGAGCAGCACCTGCGATCGCTCTTTCCGGAGTATGTCGATTACGCCCGGCGCGTCCCACGGCTGTGGCCTCGACTCGCAAGATTCCGCGGGACCTTTCGATGGTCGCTATACAAACGCAACCAGGAATATCAAGCCTGGGCAGGCTTCCTGGCCGGCGTAGCCGTTCTTATTTGGAAGACGCTTTGAGCTTCTTGGCGATGCGCGGATACACCCGCCGGGCGTTGCCTTCGAAAAGCTTGTAGCGATCCGCATCCGTCAACGGCAATGCATCCACGTATCGTTTGGTGTCGTCGTAATACTGCCCCGTACGCGGATCGATGCCACGCACCGCACCCACCATCTCCGATCCGAACAGGATATTGTCCATCGGGATCACCTTCAGCAGCAGCTCGATTCCTGGCAGATGATATACGCAGGTATCAAAGAACACGTTCTTCAGCAGGTGATCTTCGAGAATCGGACGCTTCATATCCTGGGCGAGCCCGCGATAGCGGCCCCAGTGGAACGGCACTGCGCCGCCCCCGTGCGGAATGATGAACCGCAGCGTCGGGAAGTCCTTGAACAAGTCGCCTTGGATCAGCTGCATGAACGCCGTCGTATCGGCATTGATGTAGTGCGCGCCGGTGGCGTGGAACACCGGGTTGCACGACGAACTCACGTGCACCATGGCCGGCACGTCCAGCTCCACCATCTTTTCGTAGATCGGATACCAGTATTTATCGATCAGCGGAGGCGCAGTCCAGTGGCCGCCCGAAGGATCGGGATTCAAGTTGCAGCCGATGAATCCGAACTCATTCACGCACCGCTCCAGCTCCGCGATCGAATTGCTAGGCGGCACACCAGGTGATTGCGGAAGCTGACACACGCCCACAAAGTTATCCGGATACAGCGTGCAGACGCGATGAATCAGATCGTTGCAGTGCCGAGACCAGTTCGAGCTTGTCTTCGCATCACCTATGTGATGCGCCATGGCCGAAGCTCGCGGCGAGAATATGGTGACGTCCGTGCCGCGCTCGCGTTGCAGCTTCAACTGCGCGCCTTCCAGGCTCTCCCGGATCTGATCGTCGCTAATGTCGATCTTGCCGTCGTAGGGCGGCTGCGTCGGATCTTTCAACGCCGCGATCTGCGCATCGCGATAGTCTTGGAGCGCCTTTGGCGCGGTGGTGTAGTGCCCGTGGCAATCGATAATCATGAATCCTTCAAGCTAACAAAACTCATCCAGCGACTGCAAAACTCTGCCGTTCAGAATCGGAGTACAGTCGTGCGGAAAGTCCTGCGTGAATTGATGCCCCTCATCCCGAAGCTTCCGAAGGAAGCTTTCAAGGTTTCTCACTGCGCCGTTCGGAATATCGTGCAGCACTACCAGACTCCAGTCGCGTGACCGGCAGTCGGCCAGCGCTCGGTCCATCCAGCCATCCGGATCGCGAAAGTCACCCGGAACCGACGTCCACAGAACGCAGGTAAATCCTCCGGCCAGCAGCTTCTCTGTCACCGCGGGATGCAGCAGCCCCTTGCCCATGCGTCCAGCGCCGCCGCGAGGACGAAATAATCGCGCCGGCTGCTCCACCCACGCAAGTGCCTGCTGCGTGCGATCGAATTCCTGAAGCGCAGCTTCGCGGGTCATCTCACCCAGACGACCTGTATGCGACCAGGTGTGATTGCCGATCCAGTGTCCTTCACGGCTCGCGCGGCGTGCCAAATCCAAACCAACGGACGTACTGACGTGTTGGCCCAGCACGAAGAAGGTGGACTTCACCCCATGACGCGCGAGGCAATCCAAAACCTGCGGAGTAGCTTGCGGATCTGGACCGTTATCGAAGGTAAGAGTGACTCTCGCCAACCGCTACCGCTTGGCGACCAAAACACCATCGACGATCTCGCGGAACTCTTCGTCCGTCAGAAGGCCGCACTTCTCGATGCCTTTATCCTTGACGCGCTTCAGCATCTCGCCGATGGATTCATCGTCAGCATCCGTGATGCCCAGTTTCTCCAGGTTGTAAGTGATCGACAGCTTGCCGCTCTTTTTACCCAGCACCACTTCGCCTTTGCGCCCAGTGAGCGCGGGATGCGTCCCGAACATCGCCAGCGGCTCTTTCACCACAAGGTCCACTCCGATGCCCGACTCGCGCGTGAAGTTGCGATCGCCCAGGATAGGCTTGTTCGCGGCAATCGGAAACTTGCTGATGCGGCTCACCAACTCGCCCAGCTCCGGAAGCTTGGCCAGGTTGTACTTCGTGTCGTAGCCGTACAGAACATGCAGAGCAACAATGAGTTCTTCGAGTGCAGCATTGCCAGTACGCTCGCCCAGTCCGTTAGCGCAACTGTGGACGCAATCCGCGCCAGCTTCGACGCCGGCCAGCTCGGTCGCCACCGCCATGCCGAAATCGTTATGCGTATGCACTTCGACAGGCAGGTTGTTGGTCAGCTTCTTCACCATGCGGACCATGAACTTCATGGCCTCGGGCAGAATGCAGCCCATGGTGTCGACGACGCCCACGGAATCCGGCGGCGCTTCCTGCATGATGCGCGTCAGAACGTTAGCCAAATCTTCTTCGCGCGCGCGCGTCGTGTCATACGGGAAATACACCACGTGCATGCCGCGGGATTTAGCGTAGTTGATCACCGGAACACTCTTGCGCAGAACGTCTTCCCAGGTCCACTTGAATTGATACTTCAGCTTGGGATATCCGATGGGAACTTCGATGATCACGCCGTGGCAGCCGCACTCGATTGCCTTGTCGATATCGGCGTTGATAGCGCGCGCAAAGGTGTAGATCTTCGATTTGAGCCCCAGCTTCGAGATCTGCTTGATCGCTTCGAAGTCCTGCTCGGACACAGCCGGCATTCCGGCTTCGATCCGGTCCACGCCGATCTCGTCGAGCTTCTCGGCGATTGCCACCTTCTCCTTGATGCTCATCACTACGCCGGGCGTCTGCTCACCATCGCGCAGCGTCGCATCGTGGATGCTCACGGTCTTGGGAAGTTGGTACGTGTTCCGGACTTCGGGGACGAAGTTATAGGGGCTTACCCACCACTCGTTTTCGCGAAAGTACTTGTCGTTCATCAGCTACCAATTATAGACGCGCACAATTCAGGATGTCCGAGATCTCCAGAATCTGCTTGGGAGCGCCCCGTTTGGCGACGTTGATCATGGCCTTGCCCATGTCTTCGGTGGTCAGGATATAGCGCGGAAACAGACGCCGCAGGAGGGGTAGTAATGGTTTGGTCAAAGTATAGCCCACGCGGATCGCGGTTACTTTCGCGCGCTCCCCGTGCATCGGCTGGATCACTCCCGGCCGGAACATAAAGGCCGCTTTGAAGGGCAAGCGCAGGATCGCATTCTCGGTCCTGCCTTTGACGCGCGCCCAGGCGAGATTGCCTTTCTCCGTGCTGTCTGTTCCGGCGCCGGAAACGTACACAAACGTCATCTGCGGATTCAATCGCCACAGCGTCTCGGCCGCTGCCAAAGTTAGCGCGTAGGTCAGCCGCTCGTACTGCGCCTCGGGCATACCGACCGAGGACACACCCAGACAGAAGAAGCAGGCGTCGAAACCCGTGAGTTCCGGCTCGATACCGTCGTAGTTGAAGAGATCCGGCTGAACGATTTCGCGCAGCTTCGCGTGCTGGACGCCTGTGGGAGTTCGCCCAACGGTCTGCACCGCGTCGATCTCCGGATCCAGCAGGCATTCCCGAAGAACGCCTTGGCCGACCATGCCCGTTGCTCCGAAGATCAACACTCGCATTTAACGCTGGCTCGCCTCGCCGCGGCCGACCCTTTGATTGAACTGCGCGGATTGGTTGCGCGGAATGCTCAAGCTACGCCAGTTCTCAGACTGCAAGTGTTTGGCGAGAAATACGATCTGCCCCACGTGGTAGGCGTAGTGCGCCAATTGGCGGTGAATCGCCTGCATCACGGAGTGAGCTTCGCCCCGAATAGTCACCCGGCGCGGCAGATCCGCATCGGTCAAGCGTTCCAGAGCGCCGAATACGCATCGCCATCCGTCCTCCCACTGTTGGACGACCTCGGCGCGCTGCGCGGGCGGGCTCACAAACTCAGCGTCGCGATCGCGAGTGGCGCTTTCCCCGTCAGCATCCGGAAATCCGTTCCAGCGTGAAAGCATATTGCCGGACATGTGCTTGATGATGATGGCCACCGAATTCATCTCGGGATCGAGCGTGGCATAGACCTGTTCGTCGCTCAATTGAGCTAAAGCGCCATCACCCAGTTTCTTGTAATAGCGGAATAACGAAATGGCATCCGCGAGGCAGGATTCCGTAAATTCGAGGGCCATGACACGATCATAGCCCGCGACCGGCTCGGATCCAGAAAAAGGTCTTGCATAAGAACCACGCCTGTAGTAGAGTAACCCACAGAGATAGTCCTTACATATGCCGCTTCCGAAACTAAGCAAGCTGGAGTTGCAAATCATGGAAGCCCTATGGAGCCGAGGGGCGTGTTCCGTGCGCGAGATTCAGGAATCATTCCCGGCCAAAAAGCGTCCCGCCTACACGACGGTGCAAACCACCGTCTACCGCCTGGAAGTCAAGAAAGCTTTGCGACGCGTCAAAAAGATCAGTACCGCCAACATCTTCGAGGCAGCGGTTTCACGCGAGGCAGCGGAACGCAGGCTGATCGACGACTTATTGGGTCTGTTCGGCGGCCGGAGCCGGCCCATTATGGCCCACCTAGTTGAATCCGGCACGCTCACGCTGGACGATGTGCGCGAGGCCGAGAAAGCACTCCTAAGACTCGCCAGAGAGGACCAACCGAAATGAACCCAATCGCGGATCATCTGTGGCAATCTACCCTCTTCGCTGGAATAGTGTCGCTCCTCACGTTGGCGCTGCGAAAGAATCACGCCCGAGTGCGGCATGGGCTCTGGTTGGCGGCGTCATGCAAATTCTTGATCCCGTTTTCGCTGCTGATCGCATTAGGCGGCCAAGTCCACTGGCGGAGAGCTCGAGCAACCGTCGCATCCAGCATAACTATCGTGATGGACCAGGTAAGTCAGCCCTTCACCGCCACCGCGGCGGCAGCTACAGCATTGCCGGCCCCGCGTCCTTTTTCGAGGATTTTGCTAGGCATATGGGCATGCGGGTTCATCGGGATAACCTGCGCGTGGTGGATTCGCTGGCGGCGCATTCGGGCTACGGTCCGCGCGGGGACACGACTCAACCTAGACATTCCAATCCGGGCAGTTTCCTCCTTTACTTTCATCGAACCCGGTGTATTCGGCGTGTTCCGACCAGTGCTCCTGCTGCCCCACGGCATCACCGATCGTCTGGCGCCCGCGCAGTTACAAGCCGTCATAGCACACGAGCTTTGTCATGTCGGCCACCGGGATAATCTCATCGCGGCGATTCATATGTTCGTCGAAACCGTTTTCTGGTTCCATCCTTTGGTGTGGTGGATCGGAAAGCGAATGGTCGAGGAGCGCGAGCGTGCCTGCGATGAAGAAGTGCTGCGCGCTTTGGGCGAACCGAAGACATATGCCGAAGGAATTCTCAGTGTCTGCAAGCTATACGTAGAATCGCCCTTGACCTGTGTCTCTGGAATAACAGCGTCAGATCTCAAAAGACGAATCGAGGAAATCATGGCACATCGCGTCGCGCGAAATATGGATTTCGGCAGGAAAGCATTGCTATCCGCCGTGGGCTTGGCCGCAGTCGCAGCTCCCATCGTCATCGGGATGTCGGATGCGCTGCCACTCCGGGGGCAATCGAAGTCCGGTGAACGGTTAGCTTTTGAAGTGGCTTCCGTCAAACTCAATTCGTCTACGGATCGTCGCGGCATGGGCCTGCAGATTCTTCCCGGCGGGAAACTCGTCGCCAGTGCGCCGGTCTTCGTCGTCGCGGCAATTGCCTATGATGTGCCCATCCAGTCCGACCGGATGACGGGTGGTCCGGACTGGCTTCGCGCAGAACGATATGACATTGAAGCCACGCCCGACAAGGGCGCATTCCCCCCTGGCATTTCGGTCAAGGAACGCAATGACAAGGTTCATTCGATGCTGCAAACGCTGTTGGCCGATCGTTTCAAGATGGTCATCCACCGCGAGATCAAAGAACTCCCCGTATACGCCGTGACGGTCAAGAAGGACGGTCCCAAATTGCCGAAAGCGAAGGTCGCGGAAAAAGATTGCGTGGAGGTTACCCAAGGTCCTCAAGATCCTGCTTCCTGTCACACCTTCTCTGGTGGACAAGGCCAAGGGATACATGCACAGGCCGTGAGCATGCCGGACCTGGCATCGTATGCCTCGAGCTGGGCCGACCGACCAGTGATCGACAAAACGGGTCTCCAGGGACTCTTCAATATCCAGACCGAGGGTTGGGTTCCGATGCGTCCCAGACCCGCGCGCCCGGCCGGGCAAGATCCGACGGCAGAGGATCTGGCTTTCGCCGACCCGGCGCGTCCGACGCTATTCCAAATCTTTGACCGGCTTGGACTGAAGCTGGAATCTCAAAAGGCGCCCGTTGAAATGTTCGTGATCGAGAGCGCAGAGCGACCGTCTGCGAATTAGTGCTTCTACGACGTGCCTATTGCACTTCTACGTCGGCGCGCAGATCCTGCCAGTCCGGCAGATCCAACGGGCCGATGACGTGCTCGATGGGATTCGCCATTTCCTTGGCTTCATAAGCCGCCAGATTGGGCGAATGGAACATGAACCGTGCAAGCGGAGCCTGCCCCTGTTTGGAGTTTGAGGAACGCAGTGTTACGTAGACCGTAAGGCTGCTGAGAGGCGCGCTCGAATGATTCACTACCAGGTACTGAATCTCCGGCTTCTTGTTCAGCTCCACAAACCGAACGCCGCTCACTTCCAGGAACCGCGCCAGCGAATGCGAGTTGTCGGGGCGTTTCGCGGGTTGCTCCGACGTCGTTGTAACCATTGGGGCAACCGGGGTGCTGGCCGCTGAGCCGGGCATGATCCGATACGATGCGGCCAACCCTGCCGTAACCAGGATTGCCGTCACCGCAAGTCTTCCCGTCCATATGTTACTGCCCGACCATCCTGCGCGCCGTCCCGTTACTCCAATCGGAACCAGACCTGCAGCCTGCAAGGACAGAAGCTCACGCGGAAGAGCCGGACCCGGCAAGGTGATTCTGGGTTCGTTCGTCGTCGTGACCGGATTCGCCTCGGATGCTGCCAACCCCATCAGACGGTCCGCGGCTTCGAAGTAGCTTTGCAATTTCGCCAGTGCGGGCGCGGCCGAGCGGCCAGGCTGCTGGGGAAGTTGAACTGGATTCGGGGCAGCCGCCTTGGCTTCGGCCGGCTTGCTGGATACGGCACGAGCTGGCGTCCCAGGTGAGGCCGGCTGCGGCTTGAAGACCTGGTGCGTAGGAAGCTGCACGGCGATCGAAGGAGGCTGCGGCTCCGCCAGCAATCGCATCGTCGGAGGAGCTGCCAGTAGCGGCTGCGCTGGAGTCACGTCCAGAATCTTGGGCGTCCGCTCCGTGACATGCCGGGGAGTCGACGTATTTTCCACAATCCGCGGCGAGTCGTACGGCATGCGCGAGCCGTGCAGACGCTGTGCCAGGTCGGCCAAGCGGTCGGAGAATGTTTCCGCCTCGGGGAGCGGCGATTCCACAGCGGGCGCCGGAACAACTGGCGCTTCCGTCTTCGGAAGAACGATCTCCGCCTTCGCCAGAATGATTTCGGGCTCCAGAATTTCGGGCTCCAGAATTTCGGGCTCTATGACCCGTTCAGGCTCTGCAATCTTTTCAGCTTTTAAGATTGGAGGCTGTACGATCTCCGGTTGCAGGATAACCTGCGGCTCGGGAACTTTTGCAGGCGGGGGAGCTTCGACAGGCAGCGGAGCGGCCTCGCGCGGCGACATGACGGTCGCCAGGGGACCGTTCGAAGGCGAGGGCGCGGCATTCGTCTGCGGGTCGCAGACCGGGCATTCCTTGACTCCCGGAGCTATCTCCTGGCCGCACTCCGGGCAGATCCAATGGAACATAAATTCAATTTACACGGAACCGGATGAAATGCCTGTCGGCTACTCACCCTACCTACTAATACGCAGCACCTTAGCCAGATTAAGATTCAATCTCAGGTCCGGATCGATGCTTATTTCAACGAGTAGTCGGAACACTGCGGCTGCCCGCCAGCGCTTGCGTCGGCGCCGAGAGAAATTCCAGAAACTTGTTCTTGGATCCGGCTTCCACAACTCCACGGTTCATCAGACTGGAGGCAAGATCTTCAAACTGCTTCCCGAGTTTCGACTTCGGATCCACGAAGTCTCCCGAAGTCGTAGCCCGATTGACTGCCAGATAGTCGTTCACAAAACTATGCATCACCGGCACGCCCAGTACGTCCTGGACCTGCTGCGGCGTGAGCAGCGACTGCTTGGAGACCCGATTCAGAACCACGGATACGCGGTTGTCCAGATCCAATGTTTTCAGAAACGCGAGCTTTTCCCGAGTCAGGTGCAGCGACGGCACTTCGGCCGTGCACACCAGGAATACCTGCTGGGAATCGCGAATGATTTCGAGCGAATAGCGCTCCAGGTTGCCGGATAAATCCACGCACACAACATCGTAGTTGCGCAGCCAGAATTGATCCAGGTCGTGTACCTGCGCTGGATCCACGCGCACGTTCGGGTTCATCGGACCGGAATGCATCACATCCAGTTTGCCGATGGTGGTGACCAGCTGCTGCCACAGGTTCTCATCCAGCTCCTGCAGGTGCTCCACGGCCTCCATGATGGCGTGCTCGTTGCGGATCTTTAACAGGAATCGCAGGATGCCCGAGCTGAGATCCAGATCCGAAAGCAGCACGCGCGTTTTTTCCAGGCGAGAAATCGCACCGGACAGATTCAGCGCGAGCGTAGTAGCGCCCGAACCCGCCTTAGCTGGCAGGAAGGAGTAAATCCGTCCCTTGGCTCCATACACCGGCGGCTTCTGCTCGACTAGCGACTTCACGTTGCGCAAGGACTCGACCAATGCGCTGAGCTCGAATGGCTCGGCGACCAGCTCACGCACGCCGGACCGCATGATCTCGCGGAGCGTCAGGGCATCGCACACGCGATGGAAAGCGACAAATTGAACGCCTTCCGCCTCTTGCAGTACCCTAGCGATTACCTTCGCAGCCGGTTCGCCCTGCTCAAAACTAATGAAAACGACTTCCGGGGCATGCGCCCTCAGATTCCGAACCAGTTCGTTTTCATCCGGATAACTCGTCAGCACGCGGCAAACGTTCACCTCGCTGGCGAGCGCGCCCACGGCCTTTTCCAACTGTTGCGCCTGTTTGGCGTCCGGTCCGATGATGATCGTCCTCAGCATCTAACTATTGCCTCACCTACGAGACTACGTGACTTATCGGGTCCCGACAAATGGTTCTTCCCCCCAGTTTGGGTTGCAGAAATCCCTATAAGCTTGGAGATTTTGCTTAACCTGTCCCCGGGTGTTTCCCTTATGAGCCCGTCTCTCTGCATGTGTACCTAATCGGTTGTCTGCCAGCTTTCAGTAGGGTCGCCTCGCCATTCTGAATACAGAACGTGCAGGTCCGGCGCCGGGTCGGGTATTCTTGACATTGGCTATGGGCAAGATACTGGGACGTATTCTGTGGGCCGCGATTGCTTTAGCGGCGGCGTTCTCTATGGGCGCCGTAGCCCAAAGCCGTGGCGAGCCCGTGAACAGCACCTGGCTGGTGATCGCGTCAGTCTGCACGTACCTGGTTGGATATCGCTTCTACGCCCGCTTTATCGCCGCGCGCGTCATGGCGCTGGACGATAAACGCGCCACGCCCGCTGAACGGCTACGCGACGGGCACGATTTCGAACCCACCAACAAATGGATCGTATTCGGACACCATTTTGCCGCCATCGCCGGCCCGGGACCATTGGTGGGACCAACGCTCGCGGCCCAGTTCGGCTATCTTCCGGGATTCCTGTGGATCGTGATCGGCGCCACGCTGGGCGGAGCTATCCAGGACTTCGTCATCCTGTTCGGATCGCTGCGGCGCGATGGAAAATCGCTTGGCCAGATGGCCCGCGAGGAAGTCGGCAAGGTCGGTGGATTCACCGCGCTGGTCACCGTGCTCCTGATCATGATCATCCTTCTGGCGGTGATTGGACTGGTAGTAGTCAATGCATTAAAAGACAGTCCGTGGGGAGCATTCACTATCTTCGCCACCATGCCCATCGCCGTATTCATGGGTTTATATCTGCGTTACTGGCGACCCGGCAAAGTCGGCGAAGCATCGCTGATTGGATTCATTCTGGTAATGTCCGCGGTGTGGGGAGGCCAGGCCGTGGCGCAATCGGCGACCATCGCGCCGTGGTTTACGCTTAGTGGAAAGCAGCTCGCCGCAGCACTCATCATTTATGGATTCCTGGCGAGTTCCCTGCCCTGCTGGCTTTTACTGGCCCCGCGTGATTATCTGAGCACCTTCGTCAAGCTGGGCGTCGTGATTCTGTTGGGCGCTGGCATCATACTTGTGCGCCCCGATCTTCAGCTTCCCCCGCTCACGCGCTTCATCGATGGAACCGGTCCCATCTTCGCGGGCAAGATTTTTCCGTTCTGTTTCATTACCATCGCGTGTGGAGCAGTCTCCGGCTTTCATGCGCTGATCTCTTCCGGCACCACGCCGAAGCTGTTGTCGCGTGAACAAAGCGCTTTGGGCGTGGGATACGGCTCCATGCTGCTCGAAAGCTTCGTCGCTGTAATGGCGCTGATCGCCGCGGCGTCGCTGCAGCCCGGCGTTTACTTCGCAGTCAACTCGCCGGCTGGCATCGTGGGCGCGGCTCCCGCGGCCGCCACGGCCACAATCGCCAACTGGGGCTTCGCCGTATCGCCTCAGGAAATGAGCAGCTTGGCGGATCAGGTGGGGGAAAAGACTCTGTTCAACCGCACCGGCGGAGCGCCTTCGCTGGCCCTGGGCATGGCCCACATCTTCGTCAGCAGTACCGGCGGTCAAGCGTTCATGGGCTTCTGGTATCACTTCGCCATCATGTTCGAAGCGCTGTTCATTCTCACTACCCTCGACGCTGGGACGCGCGTGGGGCGGTTCATGCTCCAGGATTTGCTGGGCCACGCTTGGCCCAGGCTGGGAAGAACGAGTTGGATGCCCGGGATTCTCGGCGCCAGCGCGGTGATCGTTCTTGCATGGGGATACTTCCTGTATCAGGGCGTGGTCGATCCACTGGGAGGCATCAATTCGCTGTGGCCGCTGTTCGGCATCGCTAACCAGCTGCTGGCTGCCGTCGCATTGTGCGTGGGGACCACCATTCTGGTGAAGATGCATGGCGCGAAGTTCATGTGGGTGACGTGCGTTCCACTGGTGTGGCTGGTCGCTGTCTGCTTCACGGCTGGATGGCAGAAGATCTTCTCGCCAATTCCAGCGCTCGGATTCCTGGCTCAGGCCGATCAGCTTGCCGCAGGGCCCCAGACGGCGGTCACCGCGACTCTGGTGTTTAACGCGCGTTTGGACGCGGCCGTAACCGGCATTTTTCTGGTCCTGGTGGCGACCATTCTGATCGACTCCGTTCGTGTGTGGGCCGGAATTCTGGGCGGCACGCGGGTAGCCAAAACCACCGAGACTCCCTTTGTCCCGACGCGACTGGCGGAGGAGCTATGAGGGCATTCTTTCAGCGCGTCCTGCGGATCCTCACCAGCGTCTTCGACGAGTTATCCGATCAGAACGCCTATCGCCGCCATTTGGCGGCTCATGGTACGGTTCACTCACCCCAAGAGTGGCGCCGGTTTCAGGATGAACACTGGGCCGCAAAATCCCGGCGGTCCCGCTGCTGCTAGGCAGTCTTGGATTGCCGGTGAATCACGCCGGAGTCTACTGCAAACTCGGGCCGCGGGTATCCCAGAGCTTCGTACATGTCCCAAGCTTTCGGATCCACTACTTTTCGGACCACATCGATCTGCCAGTCGTCTAAGCCGCGGCGCGGGCGCTGTCCCGCGTGCACATTCACTTTTTTTGTTTCCAGCGCCGATTGCAGCCATGCGGAATCCGGCGATACTTTTCCGCGCGTGATCTCTTCCACGAATTCGCCTAGCATCTGGACATTGGACGTAAGATCTTCAGAGCGATAAATCTTGCCTACCTCGTCTTCGTCCAGAATCGCATTCAGCATATTTGCCGCGTGGACGAAGAGCCGCGATCGATAATCCCCGGGAGCCAGAACGATGCCCGAACGGATCAGAACCGCGTCCAGGTAATCGACATTCCAGACCTTCAAACCTTCGAAGTCATCGTACAACGCCAGTTGCGATTCCAGACGGGAAACCGGCTCGCGAACAACCACGACGGCGTTGAACTTAGCGCCAAACTTGCGCCGGCATTCCGGGATCAGGTGACGGCTGATTCCGTGAACTCCTCCAGCGGCGGTATGCGCATGGCCCTGGCTGCCGATAATCCGTAAGTAAGGAACACCGTCCAGCTTTTCGGAGTTACCCAGCACATGCCAGTGCATGTTGGCCGCGTGGACGCAGTAGATGTCAGGATGCCGATTCAGTACTGTCGCCAGCCACGCTGTCGCGGCGCATCCCCAGGAAACCACATAAAACAACTGCGGATATGGGTATTTTCTGAGAAATGCCTGTTGATAATCCGTGAGACCGTCGACAAACTGTTCCACTGTCTTCTCCGAGTTAAGTTTGTAGGGGTTGGAAGTAGCGTGAGGCGAAATATACCGCGCTGCACATTGTTATTTTCTTTTTTAACACACAAATTCGTCCGGGGACTCGATTATCTGCCGAATGGCACGCGAATCACTGGCGCTGCGCATCCCTTATAGGCGACTAATTTCCAAGCCCGACGGGTCCAGCTCGCCTGCCTCTAAGGCGTTGCTAGAATAGTTCCAACTACCGTGACCACTACAACGCGTTGGTTGTTAGCCTTACTCCTAATCGCCGGGCTGGCCCCGACTCCCGCCCAGCGGACCATCAGTGGCGAAATCGAGATTCGTCAGGCGCTCGAACGCCTCAACACCTTAGGCAGCGTCATGATGATCGGCGCGCACCCCGATGACGAGCGCGAACAAGTGCTTGCGTACCTTGCTCTTGGCAGGCACGTACGGACAGCCTACCTGTCGCTCACTCGAGGCGAGGGTGGACAAAACCTGATCGGACCGGAGCAAGGCGACGAGCTGGGAATCATCCGCAGCCAGGAGTTGCTCGCGTCCCGTCGCATCGATGGGGCCGAGCAGTATTTCACCCGCGCCATCGATTTCGGCTTCTCGAAAACGGCCGACGAGACGCTTCAGAAATGGGATCGTAATAAGGTCCTCGGCGACGTGGTGTATAACATTCGGCGATTCCGCCCCGACGTGGTCATTCTGGTCTTCTCCGGCACCCCCCGCGACGGACACGGTCATCACCAGGCGTCCTCGATCCTCGGCAAGGAAGCCTTCTCTCTCGCCGGCGATCCGACCAAGTTCCCCGAACAACTGGCCTACGTCCAGCCCTGGACGCCCAAACGCCTGATGATGAACTCTGGCGGTCCCGGCGGTGGTCAGAATAAAGGTAAGGGTGGCAAGAATAAGGCTGACAACATTCCCCCGCCCGACCTGTTGAATGTGGATGTCGGTGTCTATTCGCCTGAACTGGGAGCGTCGTTTGGCGAGATCGGCGGGGCTAGCCGCAGCGCGAATCGTACCCAGGGAACCGGCGCCGCGGAGACCAAAGGCTCGCAGATCGTTTCGATGGAAACCGTCTCCGGGGATAAAGCTACCAAGGATCTTTTCGAGAATCTCGATATCACCTGGAACCGGGTACCTGGCGGACCGGCTGTCCAACAAATCGTGACCCAGGCTTTGGCGGTCTTCGTACCGGCACATCCCGAAGCTCTGCTGCCGCAACTCATGCAGGCGCGGCCGCTGATCGCTGCGATTAAGGATCCCCTCGCAGAACGCAAACTGAAAGAGCTAGACGACCTGATCGCCCTCTGCGCGGGCCTGTCGCTTGAAGCACAATCCGACAAAGCGGCTGTGAGTCCCGGTGCGACGCTGCGCGTGAACTTCACGGCGATTCAACGCCTTCCCGGCCAGGTCGCTCTGACGGGAATCCGCCTCAGCGGCATTCCGGGCGCACCCGCAGTGAATCTGGCGCCCACCGTTCTAGTCAATAACCAGCCCAGCCGGTACAACGCGAGCTTCCCCATTCCCCCGGATCAGCCTTACACTCAGCCCTATTGGCTGGAGCAGCCGAAAGACGGCGCCATGTATTCGGTTCCTAATCCGAGCGACATCGGACTGCCGGAAAATAAACCTGTGCTCACCGCAACTTTCCGAGTGCAGGTGGCCCGCGCCGAACTCGAATTGACGCGCCCCGTGCAATATCGCTACGTCGATCGGGTGTTCGGCGAGCAGGTTCGTCCGTTCACGGTTATCCCCGCTGTGGCAGTGAGCCTGGCCGAGCATGCCTTGGTGTTCGGCGACGCGAAGCCGCGCCGGATCGAAGTCGCCGTCCGATCCAATGGCGGTAAGGTCGCCGGCGATCTGCGTTTGGATGTGCCGGCCGGCTGGATCGCCGACCCTGCCTCTAGCCATTTTGAACTGAGCGCTACCGAAGAGCAGACCAACGTGTTCTTCAATCTGGTTCCGCCCGCGAGCGATTTTCGCGGAAAGATCCGCGCCATCGCTCAAGTCGGGACCCATACGATTTCTACCGGGACCGAAGTAATTCAGTATCCCCACATCACCACACAGACACTGCTACCACCTGCGGAAGCTACGCTGGTTCGCGCCGATATAAAAATCCTTTCGAAGACTGTCGGATACATCATGGGCGCCGGCGATGACGTCCCCCAGGCCATCCGTCAACTGGGCTGCGAAGTGACCCTATTAACCGAGTCCGATCTGGCTCACGGCGATCTGACTCGCTTCGATGCGATCGTCACCGGCGTACGTGCGTTCAACACGCGCCCGGATCTGCGCGCGAATTATCAACGCTTATTCGATTACGCCAGCAACGGCGGAACGCTGATCGTCCAGTACAACGTGCCCGAAGGTGGTGCTCCTCCGCCCCCACCGGCCGCCGCTGCCGCATCCGGTCAAGCGCCACAAACAACCCCGGCTGTACCTCCGCCAGCCATTCCTGCGGCGCCTGCAGCCACCGAAGGCGGATTGCTCGCGCACGTCGGCCCCTACCCGATACGTTTCAGCCGTAACGACCGCGTCACGGTCGAAGACGCTCCCATCACGTTTCCAAATCCGGATCTTCGCCTGTTGCACGTTCCCAATCAGATTACAGCCGCCGATTTCGACGGCTGGGTGCAGGAACGCGGGTTGTATTTTTCTGACGAGTGGGATCCGAAATACCAGAGCGTGCTGGAGTCTCACGATCCCGGTGAAATGCCTCTCCAGGGCGGCATGTTGTACACGAAACTCGGCAAGGGCGCGTACATTTTCTCAGCCTACGATTGGTTTCGCCAGCTGCCCGCCGGCGTCCCCGGCGCCTATCGTTTATTCGCCAACATGCTCAGCGCGGCGAAGACGCAGTGAGCGACTTACAACGTCCCGTCATCGATGAACCACCGCCGTTTCTAGGCGCCTGGCCTCGGCTATACCTCGTCGTCTGCCTGTATCTCGCCTGCGTAATCTCCTTGTTCTACTGGTTTACGAAATCGTACGCCCCGCCCGCACCATGAGACCCCTCGATTGGGTCGTGATGGCTTGCTGGCTGGTCTTCCTGGTCTCCTATGGACTTTGGCGAGGCCGCGGATCCGCCAGTACCGATCAGTTCATGCTGGCCGGCAAGACCATGCCCTGGTACGCCATGGGACTCTCCATCATGGCTACGCAGGCCAGCGCAATCACCTTCATCTCCACCACCGCGCAAGCCTACGTAGATGGCATGCGCTTCGTCCAGTTCTACTTTGGACTGCCGTTGGCCATGGTGATTCTCTCGGCTACCGCGGTGCCCATCTTCCATCGCGCGAAAGTCTTCACCGCGTACGAATATCTGGAACATCGCTTCGACGCCAAGACTCGAATGCTTGTCACCATCATCTTCTTGATCTCGCGCGGATTGGGCGCGGGACTCGCGCTCTCCGCTCCCGCGATCGTTCTATCCGTGGTCCTGGGATGGCCGTTCCGCGTGACCATCATGATCATGGGCGGCCTGGTGGTGCTCTACACCACCACCGGCGGAATCAAAGCCGTCACCTGGGCCGACGTGCAGCAGATGGCCGTGATCCTCTTGGCCCTGGTCGCTGCTTTCGTCGTGGCGATCACCATGCTCCCCGCGGATGTCTCGTTCCTGGATGCGGTCAAGCTGGCCGGCGCGGCCGGGAAGCTGAACGCCGTCACCACCACCTTCGACTGGAACGATCGCTACAACATCTGGAGCGGGCTCATTGGCGGCATGTTCCTCGCGCTGGCGTACTTCGGAACCGATCAGAGCCAGGTCCAGCGCTACCTCACCGGGAAGTCGATCGGCCAAAGCCGCCTCGGCTTGCTGCTAAACGCGATGGCGAAAGTTCCGATGCAGTTTTTCATTCTCTTCATCGGCGCCATGGTGTTCGTGGTCTATCTATTCATTCAGCCCCCCATGGTGTTCCACCCCGTCGCGATGGAACAAGTGCAAGCGTCTTCGCAATATTCCGCCATCCAGGGCCGCTATGAGCAGGCTTTCGCGCAACGGCAGGCAGCCGCGCGCAGGATCATCGCGTCGGATCCCGCTGCACTCCAGGATTTTCGCACTGCACAGAAAGACTTCGATGCCGCCCGAGCCGAAGCGCTCAAGGTCGCAAATACGTCGGATACGAACTACATCTTCCTGTCGTTCGTAACGCACTACCTGCCCGTGGGAATCGTAGGACTGGTGGTCGCCGTGATCTTCACCGCCGCCATGTCCGCTATTTCAGGAGAGATCAATTCGCTGGCCACGGTCACGGTCATCGATATCTATAAACGTCATTTGGCGAAGGACAGTTCCGACAAACACTATGTAATGGCGTCCCGGATTGCGACGGTATTTTGGGGAGCTTATGCCGTAGTGTTTGCCAGCACAGCCACCGGATTCGGAGCATTGATCGAAGCAGTGAACCAGGTCGGTTCATTATTCTATGGGGGAATGCTGGGAGTCTTCGTCCTGGCTTTCTTCGTAAAGCGCTGCACCGCGACTGGCGCGTTCGCAGGAGTGCTTGCGGGCGAAGCCGCCATCTTCACCACCGCCAGATTCACGGAAGCATTCCTTTGGTACAACGTCGTCGGATGCCTGGTGACAGTAGGCACTGGGTGGCTGGTTTCCCTGGCCGGATCAGGGAACCATTCCGCGAAAAACTCCGTATCCTAGTCAGTGCGGGGCAAGGAGGCCAAAGATGTACTGCAATTCTTGCGGGACTCAGGTCAGCCAATCGGCTACGTTTTGTTCTAAATGCGGGAAATCCATGGGGACCAGTACCCTAATGCCCCGCCAGGGCCGGATCGCGGGACACATCCGACTGCTGGGCATTTTGTGGCTGGCGATCTCAGCCTTGCGATTGATTCCAGGATTGATCCTGATCGCAATTGCCGGCAGCCGGATCTTCCCTCCAGACGTACCGCCGTTCGTTTTAGCCGTGTTGCCCGCCATCGGGCTGTGCTTTCTATTTGTCGCGGCAATCGGGATCGCGATCGGATGGGGACTCCTCGCGCGCCAACCCTGGGCCCGTATGCTAACCATTGTTTTCGGCGCGATCAGTCTGATCGATATCCCTTTCGGTACCGCCCTTGGAATCTATACGCTGTGGGTGCTGTTGCCGGCGGAATCCGAACAGGAGTACAAGAGCATGGCCAGCGCAGCTTAAAACATCAAGTGCGCAAGACAGAGTTCAGCGACCCCTGGCGATAACCTTCCAGGTCCAGCGTCACGTAGTGAAAGCCCATCGGCTTGAAAATCGCAGTGAATGCGCGCGCCATCTCAGGCGCCAATGCGCGCTCCAGTTCCTCCGGCGCGATCTCGATCCGCACCAGCTCGCCGTGAAAGCGCACGCGAAACTGGCGGAAGCCTAAAGCCTGAATCGCTTCTTCCCCGCGCTCCACCGTTTTCACATTCTCGATCGTGACCGGAGTTCCATACGGGATGCGAGAGCTCAAGCATGCCGATGCAGGACGATCCCAGGTCTTCAGACCCGCGCGCCGCGATAGCTCGCGAATTTCGGCCTTGGTCAATCCCGCTTCCACCAGTGGCGCCTTCACCTGATGCTGCGTAGCGGCGCTTTGCCCAGGCCGGTAATCGCCCAGATCGTCCACATTCACGCCATAAATCACGTGTGCGATTCCCCGCTCCCGCGCGACTTCGTCCAGTCGCCCGAACAGTTCATCCTTGCAGTGAAAGCATCGATCCGGACCGTTCTTCACGTAATCCGGATTGTCGAATTCACGTGTTGAAATGTATTCATGCAGAAATCCGTGCTCGCGAGCGAACTCCTCGGCGTGGCGCTTGTGCGATTCCGGATAGGACGCGGAGTCTGCCGTGATGGCCACGGCTTGCGAGCCTAACGCCTGGTGTGCCGCCCAAGCTAGATACGCTGAATCGGCTCCGCCTGAGTACGCCACGATCACGCTCCCCAGGTCGCGCAGCAGGGCCAGTAGCCGCTCCTGCTTAACGTCGCTGTTAATGCTTGGGTCCGCTACCGTAGTCACCCTTTGAGTATAGCGAGGAGTGGTCGGGAGCCAGCACGATACGCCGCAGCTCGTTGCGATCCAGCCACAGAACGGCGCAAGGCTCGCAGCTATCGAGGTTCACGTTTCCCGGACCGCCGTAAGGATAGCTGGTCATAGTGCGTAAACATAACGGGCACGTCAGATGGCGATCCGCGTCAGCGTTGTCCCGGGGCTGGATGCTGGCGCCCGTCGAGCGCCAAATCGTACGCATGTATTCCACCAGCGGCAGAAAGTTGAAAAGCAGCACCAGCATGCCGCGGCACTTGGTGCAATAGCGTAGGGACCGGTTTTCGATGGTCGCGTCGGACAGCATCGCCTGGCAGATGGGACACGCTTTGTTGGTCTCGGCGCCTACCAGAACGCCGTCTTCATTGACTGTGTTTGTCGGGACTGTGTTCGCCGGTTGCGGCGGTGGAACCTGCGCGTCGTCTTCCATCTCTATTGCAACGGAAGATCGTTCTGTCCGTTCGTCCCGCCATCGGGAGCCTCCGGAATCAGACTTGCCGCAGCCACCTGATCGCCTGCATCGACGTTCACCAGGCGGACGCCTTGCGTCGACCGGCCGGCCTGCCGGATCGTGCTCGAATCGATGCGGATGATCTGCCCTTGCTTGGTGATGATCATCAGGTCGGAGTCTTCTTTCACCGAAAGAATCCCCACGACTTTACCGACCTTGGTGGTGGTTTTCATGTTGATGACGCCCTTGCGGCCGCGTGCCGTCAGCCGGTAATCCACCAGCGGAGTCCGCTTGCCGTAGCCGTTCTCGGAAATCGAAAGGATCAGGCCTTCTTTGCCGACGACCTCCGCGCCTACCAGGTAGTCGCCTTCGTCCAGATCCATGCCACGCACACCGTACGCGGGACGACCCATCGCTCGAACATCTTTTTCGTTGAAGCGGCAGGCCATGCCTTCATGCGAACCGAGGAAAATATAGTCCTGGCCGCTGGTCAATCGCACAGCCAGAAGCTCGTCGCCGTCTTCCAGGCCCATGGCGATAATGCCGCGCGACATCGGATTGTCGAATTCCGTCAGCTCGCATTTCTTGATCACGCCCTTTTTGGTCACCATGATGATGAACGTGCCCGCGGCGAATTCCTTCACCGGCAGGAACGCCGTAACGGTTTCATCCGCCTGCAGATTCATAAGACCCGAGGCGTGTTTGCCCTTGCCGGTAGTTCCGGCGTCCGGGATGGTGTAAATCTTCAGCCAGTACACGCGGCCCTTGTTGGTGAAAATCAACAGATAGGCGTGCGTGGAGGCGATGATCAGGTGCTCCACCACATCCTCGGCGCGCGTACCCATGCCGATGCGACCCTTGCCGCCCCGCGTTTGACGACGATACGTATCCACCGCCGTGCGCTTGAGATATCCGCCGCGCGTAACCGTAACCGCGACGTCTTCCACCTGCACCAGATCTTCGAGAGTGATCTCGCCGGTGTCCTCAATGATTTGGGTCCGGCGCTCGTCGCCGAACTCTTTCAACACTTCCTTCAGTTCGCCGACGATCACTCCGCGCAGAACCTTCTCGTTGCCGAGGATGTCCTTGTACTCAGCGATCCGAGTCTGGATATCGGCCAGTTCGTCCAGGATCTTCTGCTGCTCCATCCCGGTCAGGCGCTGGAGTTGCAGCTCGATAATTGCCTGCGCTTGCTTCTCGGAGAAACGAGGTCCGCGAGGATCTGCGTCCACCAGCTTGGCGTATTCTTTCGCCTCAGCTGGCGTAATGAACGCCATCAGGCCTTCGCGCGCTTCTTTCGGATTCTTCGACGCGCGGATCAACGCAATCACTGCGTCCAGATTGTTCAGTGCTCGCTGGAAGCCGAGCAAAATATGCTCGCGCTCCCGCGCCTTGCGCATCAAATAGTCTGTTCTTCTGCGAACTACATCAAGGCGGTGATCGATGAAGCGCTTCAGCGCATCCAGCAATCCCATCTCGCGCGGCTGCCCGTTGACGATCGCCAGCAGGATCACGCCGAAATTCACCTGCATCTGCGTCTGCTTGTACAGATTATTCAGGATGACTTCGGCTTGTTCGCCGCGCTTCAGCTCGAACACGATACGCATGCCGTCGCGATCGCTCTCATCGCGAATTTCACCAATGCCTTCGAGCTTCTTTTCGTTTACCAGTCCCGCCGCGTATTCGATCAGGCGGGCTTTATTAACTTGATAGGGCAGCTCCTGAACGACGATCGCCTGCCGATCCTTGCCCATGTCCTCGGTCTTAGCCAGGGCCCGCACTTTGATCGATCCGCGGCCGTTCACGAAGTAATCCTGAATGCCCTGCCGGCCCAGAATGATGCCGCCCGTGGGGAAATCCGGACCTAGAACCACTTCCGCCAGCTTCGCCAAAGGCGTCGCCGGATTCTGCACCAGCAGGATGCAGGCATTGACGATTTCCGTGATATTGTGCGGCGGAATCTTGCTGGCCATTCCCACTGCGATGCCTTCGCTGCCGTTGATCAGCAGGTTAGGAACTCGTGTCGGCAGCACTTCCGGCTCGGTTTCGCTGTCGTCGTAATTCGACTTGAAATCGACCGTTTCTTTGTCGATGTCTTCCAGAAGCTGGGCCGCGATGCGCGCCAGGCGTGCCTCGGTATACCGCATGGCCGCGGGCGGATCGC
>Ga0207674_10002405_pt1 | contig 23610 bp, 14 predicted proteins | sample KBSCornC72_FD_184303 | JGI IMG/M metagenome (GOLD analysis project Ga0207674, IMG submission 184303) | Corn rhizosphere microbial communities from Kellogg Biological Station, Michigan, USA - KBS Corn C7-2 (SPAdes) (version 2) | ecosystem: Host-associated > Plants > Roots > Rhizosphere > Soil ...
CCCGTCTTACGGAATCCCAGCGCGTCCACGAAGAACCGCTCTGTCTCGCCCACTTCGCGAACCGAAAGCACCGCGCCGTGAAATCCATGTGCCGCTTCGCTCTGGGCGATCTCCGGCGTAGTCCACCCTTGGCGCTGGTCGGCTTGGTCCTCAATGACTTCAAACGCCAGTCCCGCGGGATGCCGGAACCGGATGAAGGATTGGCCGAACCGCTCGGCCACCGGATCCTGATCCACTTTGTGCCGCTTAAGATGTTCCTTCCAGAACGGCAGAGAACCCTTGGTGACGGTAAAAGCCGTGGCGGAAACTTGCCCGGAGCCAGGACGGCCCGGCTTGCGGCTATACGGGAACGTCGTCATCACCGAACCCGGCTCCAGGTTGGCGTTGGAATAATACAAGTGATAGATGGGGATGGATCCGTCCATCAGAACGGTTTGCTTCGCCATCCGCAAACCAACCACTTGCGTAAAGAAATTGACGTCTTCCTGGGCGCCACCGGCGCAAGCTGTAATGTGGTGATACCCGGTCAGGGGATAATTCATAAGTTTCTCCTCAGCGGACACGCGCGGCGTACTTCAGGTTAGCGCGACGCGTCGATACGATCTCATTGATAGTACATTAAAACGGTTGATGAAGGCTCGATTCACGAGCTCAGAAACAGATTGGCGATCACCGATCGCAGCCACTTGCTCGCTGAATCCTGCGTATACCGTTCGTGCCAATGCTGCATGATGTAGTACGCCGGCATGCTGAAGGGCAGCGGGAGTACTTTAATGCTTGCAGTAGTTGCAAGATGACGGGCGAGTTGCTCCGGCAGAACCGCCAGGTAATCCAAGTTAGTCATGATAGACGCGATGCCCAGAAAACTGGGAACCGCAAGCCCTACCCTGCGCCGTATATTTTTCGCCTCCAATGTTTTCTCCACTACGCCGTGGCCCGTTCCGCACGTGGTAATGGCCAGGTGCGTCTCGCTCTCGAATTCGTCAACACTCAAGGAATCCCCCACCCTGGGATGGTCCCGGCGAAGAGCACACACGAATCGTTCTTTAAATAGCCGCTGCTGGCAGAAGCCCGCGCCCATCGGCTCAATGAATCCTACCGCGAGATCCGCTTGGCCCGATTCCAGGAACTTGGGGGTGCCTTCCGAAAGCCTTCGCAGATCGATCGCCACGTTCGGCGCGATCTTCCCCAACCGCTGCATCAGCCGCGGCATCAACGTCACTTGTGCGATATCCGTCGAATACAGATTGAACCGCCGGTCGGAAGTCATCGGATCGAAAACTACGTGCAGATCGAGAGCGGTCTGCAAGATGTCTTCTGCGCTCTTCAGTAGCCCGATGAGTTCCACGGCATGCGGTGTCGGATTCATCCCTGAGGAAGTCCGTACAAAAAGAGGATCGTGGAAGTGTTTGCGGAGCTTCGCTAAGCTCATGCTGATCGCCGACTGGCTCAGGTCCAGATTCTCGGCCGTCTGCGATACACTTCGGGTCTTGTTCAGTTCTGTAACCACAGCTAAAAGTTTTAGATCGATGTTCGTCAAGCCAACAAACGCACCCTGACTTCGGGCTACGCCCCCAATGCTGAGCTAGCATAACACAGGAATGCATGCATTTCTAGGCTTCTTTCCCCAACCCCCTGCCGTAGTAGCCACATCAAGACAAGGCGTCCCGTACAGAATGAGACCTGCTGCATGCATTTCAAGCAAAGGATATCAGAATGCTTGATGGAGACCATCAGCTTGAGCCACATCGCCGGGCTGATAACCATGCCTTAACGCAGAAAGGCCGCAAGCACACCGATGTGCGCCTGCGGCCCGAATGCGTTACGTCTCTATCGACTTCTTTAGAAAGTGAACCGGCCGATGAGCTGGCCGCTACGCGGCGTGCCCAGCTGTCCGCCGTTTCCAAGGTTTCCAAAGGTGCCCAAGCCGGAGATATATCTTCCGCTGACTTGGGTAAGGTTACAGGGCCCGGCGGAACTGCACTGATAGGTCGGATTGAGCGGGCTAACTGCGCCCGCACCACCGTTCACAGCGAGTCCTGTGGGATTCGGAAGCTGAATGCGATTGAACACGTTCTGGAACTCGATTCGAACCTGGAACGTGTACCGCTCTTTGATTCTGAAGTTCCGTTGGAAGTTCATCGATTCGGCCGGCTTCCGCTGTCCGCGGAAGAAAGCGTACGTAGACGTATCCGAGGCCCACTGGGCATCCGGTATCGTCTGCCATGCGTTCGGGTTGAGTACGACGGTTTTGTTCGGGTCGAAGCAGTGGCAGTTGATATCCAGCGGATCGGTGTGATGAGTACCGTCGTTATCGAACCAATCCACCGACCACGGACTCATGTAGCTCCCATCCGCGTTCTTCTTCAATTGCGCACCGCCCGGGCCGCGCCCAAGCCAGCGGTTAATGCCGTTCGTTGAGCCGGCCGCGGGACGATTCAGGAATGCTCCCGAGGAATAGTACAGCGCGCCGGAAACCGCCCAGTCCGAGAGAGCATAAGAAACGACCTTGTTGCCGAGCACTGGCAGGCCGCCTTTATATCGCGGCACCCGGTACTCGAAAGAGATGCGCAGGATCTGCGGCGGATTCAGGGTCGCGAGGTCTTTTCCAATACTCTGGTTGAACACGTCGGGGGTGCTGATCCATTGCAGGTTCTTGGAGTAGGTGTAGGCGGCGTTCGCTGAGAATCCGTGCGAGAAGCGCTTGGTGAGATTCAGCTGGAGCGAGTCGTACCATGACTTGCCCTGGGGCGCCGTGGGCGAAAGCGCGCTGCTGAACTGTGGATAGTTTTTGAGTGCCTGGAAGACCGTCTGGACGAACGGTCCAGATGTCGGGAACGACGCATACGGTATTGAGAATCCGCGGCTCGCGAGTGTTGATTGTTGCGCCGGGGTTAGCGAGTTGAGCCGGGTATTCAAGAGAGTCGCATCGTCCAATCCCTTTTGGGAAGTATCCACCGTGAAACCGTTGCGTTGTAGATCCTGGACCGAAACCGCATTGAAGTCCTGGAAACCGCCGGTGGATGCCCAAATGTTCCGGTTCCCCACGTACGCGGCTTCAACCACGAAGTTGCGGGTGAGTTCCCGCTGAATGCTGATGTTCCACTGATAGGTGCGGTCCGGGCGGCCGCCGTTCGGATCTACAAACGTGGCCAGATTTGTGTTGACGGTTCCCCGCGCGAAACCGGCGCTTGGATCGGAGGTCGCCACCACGGGATTATACTTACTGACCGGTATTCCGCTCCCCAGGGTGAAATCGTCGAAGCCGTTTGGCAGGGTAGGCGTAGAGATGCTGTTGATTACGTTGCCCGCCGTAAATGGTGTCGCACCGTAGGCGATACCGGCGCCGCCGCGAATAACCGTTTTCGAATCGAGAGTATACGCGATTCCGAGCCTCGGACCGATTGCAAACGGATAATTCTGAGCTAACTGGCAGTTGCACGACGCTTCGTAAATGTAGCCTCCGCGACGTCCATCCGCTGCCGGATTCGGTATATTCAGGCTGAAGCCTGCGACACGGCCATAATCTTCTTTCGCATACGTGCCGTAATCCCAGCGCAAACCGTAATCGATGGTGAGATTGCGCCGGACTTTCCAGGTGTCCTGAATGTATACGCCATACTGCTGTTTCGTCTTGCGGTACTCCGTCGGGACGGCTAACGTCAGATTGGTCACGCTGCCTAGAAGAAAATTCGCGAAGGGGAAGCCAACCGCATTCGAAAAACCCGTAAATCCGGTCAGGCCGTTCAGAGAGGGCTGCCACGTAACGCCATTGCCGGTCGCGGCCGTGGCGGTCGAAGTCCCGAAAGAATAGGTTCCCTGGCTGTTGGCGACCAGGATGTTTACCTGCTGGTTTTGCCGCGCGTCGCCGCCAAACTTGAAGGTGTGGTTACCGCGAATCCAGGTAAGGTTGGCCGACATCGATGGATAGCGTTCGAGCTGGCGGGTGGCTCCGGTATTTCCGGTGGCGTTCAAGCCGCCCAGTAGAGGACTGGAGACGACAAGATTAGTGGCGGGAGGAGCCGCCTGGAATCGGGGGAACGAATTCAGCGGGAGCTTCGCGCCGTTCGAGAACGTCAGCCCGAGCGTGGATGCGTCGAAATCATTCGTCTTGGGGCAGGCGCAGAAGTTGAATTCCTGCCAGCCCACGCCGAAGTGGAAGAGCATCGTTGGCTTGACGTTGTAATCGAGGTTGACCCGGAAGGTGGGTGAAGCCTCGAAGGTTCCGGAGTTCATGCTGATCGGTTCCGGAAATCCTTCGGCAAATGCCCCCGGCGCAACCGTCTGCGTGGGCGAATCGGTATGATTGTCGTTCCACGTAAAACCGACCCGCGCCCTGGACCCGACGTTCTGGTCGATCTTCACCGCCGGCGAGCGCGTAATGCGCGTTGCGCTGATGCCATTTAGGTAGTTGTTCGCCAAGATTCCCGCCGCGGCGTTCGGGCCTTGAGGAAGGGGGACGTATTTGAGAGTCGCCAGCGCGACTTTGTCCTGCAGGGCGGCAGGTATTCTGTTGCCGACAAACGGGGTACGAACCTGTAAGACAGACCCGGCTGTGCAATCCTGCGTGAGGGCCGTGTTGCACGGTACGTTTTGGGTCGTTCTTGGATCGAAAATCGTACCAAGAGGAATCACATTTCCCAGAGGATCTTTATAGTCGTGCCCGTTGATCTTCAGGTTGCCGGTAACGCCCGGCACATTGAGCAAGCCGCTGAAATCACCGTCGCGGTAAGCCTGCGTGGGGACCGTGGGAATAGGATTGATCGCCGCCAGAAAGAAGTTGTAATCGCGATACTGTTCCCAATTGAAGAAGAAGAAAGTCTTGTCTTTGCCGTTATAGAGTTTCGGGATCCTGACCGGACCGCCCACGTTGAACCCGTAGTCGTTGCGCCGGATGCGGTTCCTGGTATGCGGCCCCGCATCGTCGGCATTGAAGATGTCATTGGCGATGTAGTCATACATCGTGCCGTGATATTGGTTCGTACCCGACTTTACGGTCACGTTGAAAACGGCGCCGGATACCGAGCCGTATTCCGCATTGAAGTTGCTGGTCTGGATGGCGACTTCCTGGATGGCGTCGGGGCTCACGTTGTTGCGCGTGGTGATGGTCCCCTTCTCGCCCGAGTTCGTTACAGGCTCGCCATCGATCTTGTATTGGTTGTTGGCGTTGGACAGCCCATTCATGCGGGGCCCGAATCCAGTGCCGCCGCTCACCGCGCCCGGAAGCGTCAGCGCCAGCTGGTAGGGATCTCGAATGAACGTCGTGGCTGGCAGTACAGGCAGGTTCTGAATCTGCTGGGGATTGATGTTTTTGACCAACGCGCCAGTTTCCGTCTGCAGAAGGGTAGATTCCGCTCTGACCGTGACGGACTCGGTCGCCGAGCCCACTTCGAGAGTCACGTCGAGTCGGAGAGTCTGCGCCGAGGCGAGCGTCAAACCAGTTCGTTGAAACTTCTTGAAGCCAGGCTGCTCGACGGTTATTTCATATGCGCCGATCGGCATCTGCCCAATCGTATAGTTTCCCGTATCCGTTGTTGTTCCGATCATCGTGGTTCCAGTATCCACATGCACGGCTTTCACCGGAACATTCGCCACTACGGCCCCTGTGGGATCGGTGACTACGCCAGTGAGCGTCGCCCGGCCGGTTTGCCCATAAGCAAACGCAGTAATCGTCATCAACAGGGAAAGAACGCGAAATTTCATAGTTAACCTCGTAACGTGGTATGCCCGGAGGCATACTTGTCCTAAAGACCGTTGTTTAAGTATTCTCCGACTTCCGTTGAAATGTCAACTACACGCTTTGCTGCCCCATCTATTCGAAAGTGCAAGTAGATAGCGCCGGAGTGATAGAAGGAATCAACGAAATTGACGCATCAATCCGCTAGCGTCGCGCGCTGGGATCGCCTGTGGGTAGGGGTGCGTGGTCCTGTTCTCCCGCGGGACCCAGCAATTCAGTGAAGATCGGCTTCAAAGCATCCGCCCAGACCTGATACCCGGGAATCGCGGGATGCAGCTTGTCAGGGTTCATCATGCCGTCGAACAGCTTGCCCTCAGAGTCCGCCAGCCTCGTGTTTATATCCAGATAGCGGATCTTCTTGCCGTCTGTGAACTTCGACAGATTCCGATTGATCTTGTCGATAGCAGGCATCACCGCTATGTTGTCATTCCTGGGGAAGATCGCCGTCGCGATGATCGTGGCGTCGGGAGCCTTCGATCGCAGAGCGTCCAGTACAGCCTTGAGACCCCTAGTGATGTCCGCAACTTTCGCATCATCGCCCTCCAGCGGAACGGTGTTGCCGACATTATTCGTTCCGGCCAGCAGTACGATTATCTTCGGATTAATCCCATCCAGCTCGCCCTGGTCGAGCCGCCACAGAATGTTCTCTAGCTGATCGGCGCCCCACCCGAAATCGGCCGCATTCCATCCAAAGAAGTTCTGTTTCCAATTTGTCAGCAACTCAGGGTAATCGGTCGCTCCCCAGCGCCGCGTAATCGAATCTCCTTCAAAGTAGATGTCGATCCGGCCCTGCTTGGCCTTCGCGAGCAGTTGGGTGTGGGCAATTAACGAGTTCTGATCCGTACGCGCGACCGGTTGATCCGCCGGGACCTGGGCCAGCGCTGCAGCGCAGCAGAGAACGCTCAGCCCTGCGGCGGTTTTCATGGACGCTTAAGGAGCTTGTCCGCCCACGGAATGAAATACTTCCAATTGGGACCGTCGGTGTGCCCGCCCTCATGCTGCCGCCAGGCGAGCTGACCGTCGAGCATACTCACGTTGACGGCCGGCATCTTTTCCTTGTTGTAATCATCGGAAGTGCCGAGATCCTTTGCGCCCAACAAGCGAAAAACAGGCCCTGCGGCAACCGCAGCCATGTAACTACCCTGATGATCCAGCCATTTCGCGTCGCCCTTCTCAGGCACGCCATAGCTGATGAACGTCGGCCGCGGCGCACACAGAGCGATCAGCTCATGGGCATCCACGGGCAAATCACCCGCGTTCTTACTGCCGAACGTAGCCTCTGCGGCGCCGTACTTCATGAAGTTGCCCGCCATCCAGTGGTACTCGCCCGATCCCGTGAGATTCTCCACTGCTTCGCCCCAATTCCGGCGATGCAGCTTGGCCCCGCCTTCACCTGACGAACCGATAAGCACGATAGCAAAGCGAGTATCGTATGCCATCGTCACCAGGGCAGCCTTCCCATAGCGCGAAACACCCTCGATCCCTACGCGTTTTGCGTCCACGGCTTTGTCGGTTTCGAGATAATCCAGTCCGCGTGCCGCTCCCCATGCCCAGGCACGCAAAGAACCCCAATCGTCGGGCTTTCGAGGCTGACCCTTATTGACCAGGCCGATGATGCCCTTGGTTAAGCCTGCGCCATTATCCGCCTGGATACTGCCAGGATTGATCGACGCGTAGCCCCAGCCATCGGCGATCAACTGCTGCGTCGAAGGCGGATCCGCGCCCGGCACGGGAGGCGGTGGGGCTTTTCCGTTGGCCGGAGCAACTCCCGGGAGTCCGCCGCCGCCAAACATCATCATGACCGGCACCGGCCCTTTAGCATCGGCCGGCGTGACCAACGTCATCTGAATCTCGACGCTGATCGTCGGAAACGACGTATTATCCACATGGCCGACCAACTGCTTCCCGATGACAGGACGCGCGCCAACCAGGGCGCTCACCGTATTCGTGACTGTCCAGGTAACTTTCGGTACGTTTTTAGGAACGCGGCCCAGAACCTCACGGTCGAAATCCTCGATGATTTCAGGACGGCGCTGATTCTTCCACATTGCAGCGCTAGTGACTTTCTTCCCGTTCTTCAAGGTCAACGCATCCGGCAGGATCGGGTACGGATTAGCGGTGGATTCGTCGTAGTTCGCATGATTGGGCGCGGTCTCGGTCCCGCTGGGCCCCGGACGAAGCGCCTTTATCCCGAGCTGGTCCATCATGTTTCGATGGTCCTCGGCCGCAGTCCAGCTCACAGGTTGAGGAGCCTGCTGGCCAATGAGCCCGGTGACGGACCATCCCGCCAGGCCGAGAGCAAGTAGAAGAACACCTTTTGTAAACTTCATACTCCTCCTAAGCGTACTGTTTAACGCACCTGCGGGAATCCTAGATCCACCGTGCTGGTGCCGGGATCCGGCCAACGGCTGGTGACCACTTTGGTCCGCGTGTAGAACTGTACACCCTCAGGACCATAGATGTGAAGGTCGCCGAACAGCGAGGCCTTCCAGCCGCCGAAGCTGTAGTACGACACCGGTACGGGAATCGGAACGTTCACGCCAACCATTCCCGCATCCACATCGAATTGAAACTGGCGCGCGGCGCCGCCATCGCGCGTGAAGATCGCCACGCCGTTGCCGTAAGGGTTTTCATTGATGACCCGCAGAGCCTGATCATACGTATCTGCGCGCATCACGCTCAACACAGGCCCGAAGATCTCATCGCGATAGCAGCGCATATCGGTTGTCACGTTGTCGAGCAGCGACGTACCCAGGAAAAAACCATCGCGCTTGCTCGCCGGATCGCTGCGTCCATCTACTGCGACCGTCGCCCCTTCCGAAACGGCATTAGCGACGTACGACGCTACGCGATCGCGGTGCTCGCGCGTAATCAGCGGACCCATTTCGTTGCCCTCTTCCATGCCGGGACCGACCTTGATCTTGGCCATCCGTTCCCGAATCGCGGCGATCAGCGGATCAGCGACACCGCCCACCGCCACCACCACCGAAACGGCCATGCAGCGTTCGCCGGCCGATCCGAACGCCGCTGAGACTGCCGCATCGGCCGCCATGCCCAGATCGGCATCCGGCAAAACCAGCATGTGATTCTTGGCGCCGCCCAACGCTTGAACTCGTTTGCCGTTGCGCGTTCCGGTATCGTAGATCGACCGCGCCACCGGCGTGGACCCTACAAAACTGATCGCCTTCACATCCGGATGCTCCAGCAGCCGATCGACAGCGACCTTATCGCCCTGCACCACATTGAACACGCCGTCCGGCACGCCGGCTTTCTTCATCAGCTCCGCCAGGTAGAGGCTCACCGACGGATCCTTCTCCGATGGCTTCAGGATGAACGTGTTGCCGCAAGCGATGGCATTGGCGAACATCCACATCGGGACCATGGCCGGGAAATTGAACGGAGTAATGCCAACCACAACTCCAAGAGGCTGCCGGATCTGGTACACATCTATGCCGCGGCTGGCCTGCTCCGAGAATCCGCCCTTGAGCAAGTTAGGGATTCCGCACGCGAATTCGATATTCTCGAGACCTCGGGCGACTTCCCCCATGGCGTCGGGAACAGTCTTACCATGCTCGGCCGTGAGCATTTCGGCAATCTTCCGCCGATTGGCATCCACCAGTTCCCGCAGCTTGAACATTACTTCAGCGCGGCGCGACAGAGCCGATGCCCGCCACTCGACGAAAGCTTGCTTGGCGACTTCGACCGCCCGGTCAACTTCAGCCGCGTCAGCGAAAGCTACTTTGGCCTGAGCCTCGCCAGTGGCCGGATTCCATACGACACCGGAGCGTCCGGACTCCGACGCCACCAGCTTTCCGCCGATCCAGTGACTCACTGTCCGAACTTGTGTACTGACGTCCGCAATCGCCATATTCTTTACCTCACGTGCTCAAGATCCAGTGCGCAGTTTGCTCGGCCAACTTTCCGTAAGCCTGCACCGCCATTTCCAGATGCTCTTCCTTCGTATCTTCAATCCTATTGTGGCTGATACCGCGCAAGGACTGAACGAACATCATCACGGTGGGGATACCAGCGCGGGACACCTCCGCTGCATCGTGCAAAGGACCCGACGGCATGCGATGCACCACGCCAGCAATCTCCTTTACGGCTTGCTCGCACAGGCCAACCAGCGCCGGATGAAACTGAATAGGTTCGATATTCCAAATGCGCGACCACTCCACCGTGCAACGCTCGTCTTTTGCGAACCGCTCGCTCGCTTCGCGCGCGTCCTTATACATCCCGGCGAGCACTGCGGCATCGAGATCCCGTTGATCCAACGTCGCTTCGCAGCGTCCGACTACGGCCGTGACGATTCCGGGAAACGTCTTCACGCTCCCCATGGTGCAAACGGCGTCAGGATGGTTTCCAGCGATCGCACGGATCTCGAGCGCCAGTTTCGCGGCAGCCGCCAACGCGTCGCGTCGCACCGCCATCGGTGTCGAGCCCGAATGCGCTTCCTGCCCATGGAACGTGATCGCGTGCCGCTCCACACCTTTGGTGCCCAGGACCACTCCCAGCGGCAGTCCCAAGCCTTCCAGCACCGGACCCTGCTCGATATGCAGTTCAAGATAAGCCGCTGCGTTTTTTTGCTCGCGCCGTGCATCTGGAAATCGATCGATCTCGACTCCGCATTTGCGTAATGCATCTTCCAGGCGAATGCCGTCTTTATCGGTTCTGCCGCGGTCGGCGTCGATGCTGTGTGTGCCCGCGAATGCTGAGGAACCCAACAGGCTGCGTCCAAAACGCGCGCCTTCCTCATCCGCCCAATCGACCACACGAATCGTGACCGGCGGACGTCCATTGTAGGTTTGCGCGAAGCCGCGCAGAGTTTCGAGAGCCGCCATCATACCAAGGCAGCCATCCAGCCACCCACCGTTCGGCACGGAATCCAGATGACTGCCCAGAATCAGCGCCTTGTCCGATTCTCCGGCGAGCGTGACCCAATGATTACCCGCCGCATCGTAATGATCTTCCACCGGAAGCCCGGCCAGTTTCGCGGTGAACCATTCCCGCGCCTTGAGCCACATCTCGGTCCATGCGATCCTCTGAGCGCCGTTCTCATCGCCTGTCAGGGCGCGCAGCTCCTTCAGCTCGGCGACAGTTCGCTTCGGATCGACGTTCATCAGAAGTATGAAGGCTCCCGCTTCAGCAACCGGCCTCGTCCGCGCTCGCCCACGAACTTACCGTCCCGCACCTGGACCTTGCCCCTGACCGTCACAATCGACGGGCGCCCTTCGATTTCCATACCTTCGAATCCGCTGTAGTCGCAGTTCGTATGTTGCGTCGCAGCAGAAATCTTGCCGCGATACTCCGGGTCGAACACCACCAGGTCCGCATCGCTGCCGATGGCGATGGTCCCCTTGCGCGGGAACAGGCCGAACAATTTCGCGGCGCGCGTGCTAGCCGCATCGACAAAACGAGGCAGATCCAGAATCTCGCGCTTCACCCCATAGGTGTAAAGCAAACTGACCCGTTCCTCGACGCCCGGAATACCATTCGGGATTTGCGTAAACGCATCTTTGCCGAGAAGCTTCTGCGACGTATCGAATGGACAATGATCGGTGCCGACGGTGTCGATCGAGCCCGCCGCCAGCGCCTCCCACAGAGCCTTCTGATTATCGCGACTCCGCAGCGGCGGCGACATCACGTGTTTCATGCCTTCGACGCCGGCTCTTTCCGCATACGTCTTGTCTAGCAGAAGGTGCGGCAGAACGGACTCTATCCAGATCTTCACGCCCCGGGATTTAGCGGCCAAGGCGGCCTCCAGCGCATCTTTGCACGAAAGGTGCACCACATATCCCGCGGCGCCTGTGACGCCCAAGAATGTCGCGAACCGGTTCGTCCCTTCCGCCTCGACCACCTGCGGCCGGCTCGGCTCGTGCCACTCGGAACCGGTCTTGCCTTGCGCTAACAAGCTTTGCTGCAATCGACCCACTAGCTCCGCGTTCTCGCAGTGCGCCGTGACGATGACTCCCAACTTCTTCGCCAACTGAAGAGTCTGATACATCTCCCCATCGTCAACGCCGAAGAAATTCTTGTAGGCGAGAAAGATCTTGAACGACGCAATTCCATCCGCCACAATCTCGCGCAACTGCCCTTCGGTCTGATCTCCAAACTTGGTCACCGACATGTGGAAGGTGTAGTCGCACGCACTCGATCCCTCGGCCTTCGACTTCCACAATTGATATCCCTCGAGCGCATCGTCGAGCCGTGAAGGGCAGCACATCTCGATGTATGTCGTGGTCCCGCCGACCAGCGCCGCGATGCTGCCGGTCTCGTGCGTGTCCTTCGCGAACGTCGCCATAAACGGCAGATAGATATGCACGTGCGGATCGATGAATCCCGGAAACAGCAGCTTTCCCGTCGCATCGATCACTTCGGCGTCAGGTGGAGCGCCTAGGTTCGGACCGATGCTCGCGATCGTCTCGTCCTCGCAGTAGACGTCGGCGCGATAACGCGCATCCGCCGTTACAACGTCGGCGTTTCGAATCAGAAGGGCCATAGAAACCTAGTGAACATGAATGCCCTTCTCTTTGCGATACTTCTCCATCGCTTCCCAATCCTCCGTGACTTCAGGACGCAATTTCACGATCTGATCCCACGTCACGGATTCTCGCCCGGAGGGCGCCTCCACCATCTCGATGCAATGATCCACGGGACACACGTTGTAACACAAACGGCACCCCACGCAATCCACTTCCCGAACGCGCGGGTGAGGACGGGTTCCAGTGGCCTCCTGTTTGCCGTTCGAGCTCACTGCGTAAGAGTAGGGCTGCACCACGTTGCCTGCCGCATCGATCAAATCGATACATTGATGGGCCGTATCGTTGCACGCGACATAGCAGAGGTTGCACTGAATGCACTTCGTTTCATCGATGCGCGCAACGGCGCGGAAAGACAGATCGAAATCCTTGAAATCTGAAATTCGCCCCAAGCTCCGGCCGGATACATCAGAAACAGTTTGGAAGCCTTTTGAGTCCATCCAGTTCGACAGGCCATCACAGAGATCCTCGACGATCCGGAACCCGTAGTGCATCACCGCCGTGCAGACCTGCAAACTCGACGCACCCAGCAGCAGGAATTCCGCCGCATCCTTCCACGTACTGATTCCGCCCATGGCCGAGATGGGCAAGCGCGACCCGTGAACAACTTCATCCGCTCCCAGCGCGGCCAGCATGTTCAACGCGATCGGTTTGACCGCCGGACCGGCGTACCCGCCATGTCCACCCTTCCCTCCGATATTGGGCGAGATCTCGAGCGTATCCAGATCGACAGCCGTAATTGAGTTAAGCGTGTTGATCAAAGAGATCGCGCTCGCGCCAGCCGCCACGGCCGCACGCGCGGGACTCACGATATTAGTGATGTTCGGCGTAAGCTTCACGATCACCGGAATCTTGGCCACTTCCATCACCCAGCGCGTGATCTGCTCGCAGTATTCGGGAACCTGTCCCACGGCCGCGCCCATGCCGCGCTCGCTCATGCCGTGAGGACACCCATAATTCAACTCGATCCCATCCGCGCCGGTATCCTCAATTCGCCGGATGATATCGTGCCAGGCTTCCGGCTTCGACTCGACCATCGCCGAAACCAGCACAGCCCGATCCGGCCACGCGCGTTTTACCTCGGCAATCTCGCGAAGATTTACTTCCAGAGGACGGTCAGAAATCAGCTCGACGTTATTGATGCCCAGCATACGCTGGCCGCCGTAGTTCCACGACCCGTAGCGATTCGAAACATTCAACACGGGCGGTCCGATGGTCTTCCATACCGCCCCGCCCCAGCCCGCTTCAAACGCCCGGTGAATCTGCGCGCCGGAATTCGTCGGAGGCGCCGACGCCAGCCAGAACGGATTCGGCGAGCGAATGCCGGCGAAATTGATACTGAGGTCAGCCATTCTTCTTCCCCAATCGAATATGAATCGCCGCCGCGGCGAGCTTACCGTCCTGGACAGCCATCACCGTGGACGCCGAATTCTTAGCTCGAATACAATCACCGCCCGCAAAGACCCCCGGCAGACTGGTCTCGAGATCGGCGTTCACTCGAATGAAACCGCGCTCGGCTTCCAACCTCAGCGCCTGCGCCAACGAGGACTTCTGCTGCCCCACCGCCTTCACGATCTGGTCCGCAGGAATCACGAACTCGCCGCCATTTCCGATGGGTTGCGCGATGCGCCGGCCCGAAGCGTCCGGCACGCCCAATTCCATGCGGACGCAAGCCAACCCTATCACGCGTCCGCCATCCGACACCACCCGCACCGGCTGCGTCAGAAACCGAAACCCGACGCCTTCCTGCTTGACGAACTCGTATTCATGCGGATAAGCGCTCATCTCCTGCTCGGAGCGGCGATAAATCATGGTCACTTCATCCGCTCCCAGCCGCTTGGCGACGGTGGCGCAGTCGATCGCGGTGTTCCCGGCCCCGATCACCAGCACATTGCGCCCGATCCTCATTCCGGCCGGATTCAGTTTGCTCTGCTCGATATATTCCAGGCCATCCACGATCAGCTCTTCGCCGGGAATCCCCACGAGCTGTGTCGCACCCAGCCCCGGCCCCAGGAAAATCGCGTCGAAGCGCTTCTTCAAGTCGTCGAGGGAAATATTTCTGCCAAGCTCCGAATCGTGTTCCATCCGCACACCCATGCGCTCAATCATGCGGACTTCTTCCAGCGACGCTTCAATCGGCTCGCGCAGTGCGATGATTCCGTAAGTCGAAAGCCCCCCCGCCAGTGGACGTTTCTCGAAGATCGTGACGCTGTGCCCCCGCCGGGCAAGCTCGCCCGCGCACGAAAGCCCCGCCGGTCCCGACCCGATTACAGCTACGCTTCGGCCACTCTGAGGCGCGCGCTTAACCACATCTTTTCCGGACACGTAATCCATCGCATACCGTTGCAGCCGGCCGATCATAATCGGCTTATGCTCCGAGCCCAACACGCACGCGCCTTCACACAGCTCCTGCACCGGACACACTCGCGCACACGTCGCTCCCAGAAGATTCGCCTCAAGAATCGTCCGCGCGGAACCCGTCAAATTATCCGTGGAGATTTTCTTGATGAATCTCGGAATGTCGATATGCGTCGGACACGCGTGCGTGCACGGAGCGTCGTAACAAAAGAGACACCGGTTCGCTTCGACCAGCGCCTCCTGCGAACTCAGCGGCGGTAACTGCTCGCTTAGGCCCTTAATTTCGGCCACGTTCTACCGCCTCCGCGGAAAGAGCCGCCACGTGCCCTCCAGACATCAGCGCTACATACAACCCGGCTGAAACCGCGAAGCCTACAAACCAGGCGTAATCGTACAGGAAGCGCAGCGATGGGATCGCAAGTCCCAGCAGGGCCACCACGACGCCCATTGCCAGACTCACCACCGCCCGAGGATTAACGCCCTTCGAGTATTCATATTCGCCACCCCGCCGATACAGATCGTCTACGTTCAGCGAGCGGCTACGCACGATGAAGTAATCAGCGATCATCACCCCCGCGATCGGCCCCAGCAAACCCGAATATCCTACCAGCCATCCAAAAATATAAGCGCTGTAATCGCTCAGCAGTCTCCACGGCATCATCAGCACGCCCACGATCCCGGTAATAAACCCTCCCGTGCGGAACGAAATCAGGCGCGGATTCAGATTGGAGAAGTCATTCGAAGGTGACACCACGTTGGCCGCAACGTTGGTATTGAGCGTCGCGATCAGGATCGCAATCAGCGCAATGAAGGCCACCAGAGGTTGGTTAAATCGCCCGATAAGCGCCACCGGGTCCCAGATCGCTTCTCCGAAGAGCACCACAGATGCCGACGTGACCGCCACGCCGATGAAAGAGTACAGAGTCATCGCCGCCGGCAAACCCAGGGCCTGGCCCAGCGCCTGATCGCGCTGGCTGCGGGCATAGCGCGTGAAATCCGGAATATTCAAAGCCACCGTTGCCCAAAACCCCACCATCGCCGTCAGTGACGGAACGAAAAACTTGAAGAACGATCCGGCGTCCTGGAACTTGCTGGGAGCGCTCAGCACCGGCCCGAATCCGCCCGCCTTGCTCGTGATCCACCACAGCATCAACAATCCGACGCCGAGCATGAACGGCGCACCGATCCCCTCCAGAAACTTGATCGTGTCGATGCCTTTCCAGATCACGAAAATGTTGAGCAGCCAAAATGCCCCGAAGCAGATCCACACGACGCTCGGATCCGATGCCGCGGGCCAAAGAATCTGCAGCATCGAGTGGATGGCTTGGCCGCCGATCCAGGTCTGGATTCCGAACCACCCGCACGCCACCAGCGCTCTTAGAACAGCAGGGATATTCGCGCCGCGAACGCCGAATGACGCCCGCACCAGCACCGGAAACGGGATGCCGTATTTCGTGCCGGCATGCGCGTTCAGCAGCATCGGAACCAGGACGATTAAGTTGCCAAGCAGGATGGTGCCCACAGCCTGCCACCAGTTCATTCCTCCGGCGATCAGACCGGACGCCAGCATATAAGTCGGGATGCATACGCTCATCGCGACCCACAACGATACGTAGTTGTACAGACCCCAAGTGCGCTTGCTCAGCGCGACCGGCGCCAGATCGTCGTTATAGAGGCTGGGATCGCGATCCGTCAGCATGCGTTCCTGGCGAAATTATCGCACCAACGGCCGGCTCCTCGCCTGCGACATACTAATGACAGCGGAGGACCATGTGACTAAAGACGAAATCATTCTGGCCAACCAGGAGTGCCTGTTTCCGGCCGTCTTCCACTATTTCCGCGAACCCCTGGTGCTCACCAAGGCAAAAGACCAGTACGTTTGGGACGCCGACGGCAACCAGTATCTGGATTTCTTCGGCGGTATCCTCACCGTGAGCGTCGGTCACTGCAATGAAAAAGTGAACCAGGCAGTTCACGCGCAGGTGGACAAGCTCCAGCACGTTTCGACCGTATTCCCGACCGAGCCTCAGGCGGCTTTAGCCCGTAAGATTTCGACCATCGCTCCCGGCGCCGGCTGGAAATCGTTTTTCACCAGCAGCGGCACAGAAGCCAACGAGATGGCGATCCTGGCCGCCCGCTGCTTCACCGGATCGTCTGACATCATCGCGCTGCGGCATTCCTATCACGGACGATCGTCGCTGGCGATGGGCGTCACCGGGCAGGCGGCCTGGAAGCTGGGTCCGCCGGTGCAAGCCGGAATCACCTTCGCGCACAATGCCTACTGCTACCGATGCCCCTTCGGTTTGAAGTATCCCGATTGCGAGGTCCGCTGCGCGCAGGACGTAGGCGAGCTCATTCGGACCACCACCACGGGACAGATCGCGGGCATGATCGCCGAGCCGATCCAGGGCGTCGGCGGATTCATCACGCCGCCCAAAGAGTATTTCAAGATCGTCTCGAAGATCGTGCGCGAGTATGGCGGCGTCTTCATCAGCGACGAAGTGCAGACCGGCTGGGGTCGTACCGGCGACCGCTGGTGGGGCATCGATCAATGGGACGTCACGCCCGACATCGTCACCAGCGCCAAAGGTTTGGCGAACGGATTCCCCATCGGCCTCACCGCCGCGCGCCCGGAAGTTGCCGATAGCGTCAAGAAACTCACCATCTCTACTTTTGGCGGCGGCCCGATTCCTACCGCGGCTGCGAAAGCCGTCATCGATCTGATCGAGGAAGAGAACCTTGCGGGAAATGCCGCCGCAGTCGGCGCTCACTTGCGCGCTAGTCTGGAAGATCTAAAACAGAAATATCCCCTGATCGGCGACGTCCGCGGCATGGGTCTCATGCAAGCAATCGAGCTAGTGCAGGACCGTACCTCCAAAACGCCCGCCACCACCGAAACGTTGCGCCTGATGGAAGCAGCGCGGGAGAACCGTCTCCTGATAGGACGAGGAGGATTAAACGGCAACGTCATCCGCATCTCTCCTCCGCTCAACATCAGCGCCGGCGACGTGGATACCTTCATCCGCACCCTGGACGCCAGCCTGGCCCAAGTTTCCGCACCCAGCCTCTCAGGGACTGCCCGATAAATTACAGTTCCGACAGTTCCTTAAATTGTCCGTTGCTATCGCCCAGCGTTTCGGCCGGCACGCCTAGTTTATTTAGCAAAGTGAGCTGGAGGTTCGTGAGCGGCGTGTGTTCCGGATAGATCAGGTGACGTCCGCCCTTCAGTGTCCCGGAACCTCCGCCCACCACGAACGTCGGCAGCGGACCATGCGTGTGCCGGTCGCTGTTGCTAATGCCCGATCCGAAGAGCAGGATCACGTGATCCAGAAGCGAGCCATCGCCGTCCGGGGTGTTGCGCAACTTAACCAGATACTCGGTAAACAGCTCAATGTGATGCCGCTGGATGCGCGTGCATTTCTCCATCTTCACCGGATCGTTTTGGTGATGCGTTAGAGGATGATGCCCTTCGGGAACGCCGATCTGCGGATACGGCCGCCCCGTCTGTTCCCGGCCATACATGAATGTGATCACCCGCGTCAGGTCAGACTGGTAAGCCAGTAATTGCAGGTCGTACAACAATCGGACGTGGTCCACGAATCCATCGGGAATACCGGCCGGCTGAGGCACATCCGGTAATTCTTTGGAACTCTGCTCCTCGGCCTTCTGAATGCGTCTCTCCACGTCCCGCAACGCAGTGAGATAGTCATCCATCTTGCGATTGTCGGCGGTGCCGAGCTTGCGTTGAAGCTGGCCGACGCGATCGTTTACCGAATCCAGAAGACTCCGGTCCTGCTTGAGCCGCGCCGCGCGTACGCGAGCATCCGTACTATCGCTGGCCCCGAACATCCGCTCGAAAAGCACCCGCGGGTTATTTTCAGCCATCAGCGGCAACGTCGGAGTAAGCCACGATACAGTGCTGCTATAGGCGCAGCTATAACCCAGATCGCAGGATCCCAACAGGCTGTTTTCGTCCGACGTCATCTGCAGCGAAGAAAGCTGCGTGTCGTTCTCGAATGCCTTTGCGGCGATCTGATCCATGGAGACTGCATTCTCCAGGAGGCTGTCCGATTTCTTCACATGCACGCCCGTCAGATAGCTGCCGCACGCGCGCGAGTGGTCTCCGCCGCCATCCCCTAGCGGCTCTGCCGGATCGCTGGACAAGCCCGTGACGACAATCAATTTATCCTTGAAGGGCTCCAGCGCTTTCAACGTGGGGGATAGCTCAAAGTTCGATCCGGCGCCCGTCGGCAGCCATTTGTCGTAGATCACACCGTTCGGATGGTACACGACGCCGAAGCGACGTACGGGGGTGGTGGTCGCTGCCGGAGCAAAAGCCGGAATCATCGCATCCAGCAACGGCAATGCGACCGCTGTGCCCACTCCCCGGAGCAGGGTGCGTCGTGAGATGTGCTTTTTCGCAATGAACACGAGTTGTCTCCTTTTAGCGGCTGGCCCCTGGCGACTGGCCCCTGGCCACGGTTCTCATCTGGAAAGGCGCGCTCTTTACGATCGCCAGCATCATTGACGACCACTTGTAGCCGTCCGCCGCTGCAGCGCGATCGATCGCGCGAACCGCGGGAGCATCGTAGTATTCCAGCCCGCGTCCCAACGAGTACGTCAGCAGTTTCTCGGTAACAGCCGTGGCGAATTGCGCTTTCTGCGCCATCAGAGCCTGCCGCAGTTCCCGCGGCCCGGTAACTTTCGTTCCATCCAGCAGCACACCCGATGCGTCGATCGAATGGCCCGCATCCGTCGCGCGCCACTGTCCGATTGCATCGAAATTCTCCAGACTGAGCCCAAGTGGATCCATACGCGCATGGCAACCCGCACAAGCCGGACTCGCTCGATGCATCTCAAGCATTTCCCGGACCGTGAGCGGTTTGTTTTCCTTGTTGCTCGCCTCCAGAGCAGGAATGTTGGGAGGCGGCGCAGGCATCGGCGCTGCCAGAATATTCTCGAGCAGCCACTTCCCGCGAATCGTCGGGGAAGTACGGGTGGCATAAGACGTAACAGCCAGCACGCTAGCCTTGCCCAGCAACCCGAAGCGATTCTCATCCGCGAGTTTCACCGGCCGGAAGTGACTCCCGTAGATTCCGGAAATTCCATAGTGCCGTGCGAGCTGTTCATTGAGAAACGTCTCCTTCGACGTCAACAGATCGAGGATACTGTGATCCTCTTTCAATTGCGCGTCCAGGAACATCTCCGTCTCGGTCACGAACGCGGTCCGCAGGTTGTCATCGAACCAGGGAAACTTCGTGCTATCCGGATTGAGCAGCCACACGTTGCGAGTCTGCAGCCAGTCTTCAAAGAAATTGTGGACCAATGACGTGCGCGCCCGCGGATCGGTGAACATCCGCGAAACCTGTTGTTCCAGCACCGCGGGCTCATGCAGCTTGCCGCCGATGGCCAGATCCAGCAACGCGTCATCTGGAATACTGCTCCACAAGGCGAACGACAATCGCGACGCCAGCTCCACATCCGAGATTCGATACACGCTACCAGCAGCCGCCCCCGCAGGATCAGCTTCGATTCGGAACAGAAAATCCGGACTCACCAGCACGCGCTCCAGTGCCGACCGAATTCCATCGTCGAAGTTCCCGGCCCCCCGCGCACGGTTGTAGAAGCTCAGCAGTGTTTGGACGTCTTCATTCGTAGCGCCGCGCCGATACGCCCGTCGAGCCAAATTCGCCAGGATCTTCGTCGCGCAGGGTGTCTCTTCAACCGCATTCGCCGCACGGCACACATAGAGAAGTTGACGGCTCGGCGAATCCATCGGAACCTTGCCGTTATACGGACCCCCGATCAGCAACGATGCAATCGCGATAGGTGAGCTTGCGTTGTCACCCGCACGGCTGTAGGGCGACAGACGATCCGGGCCGCCGCCCTCCGGGGCCGCGTTATCCATCTTTAGCATCGTCGCCATCACCTGATGCGAGCCTGCTTTCACCGCTACGCGCGCTTGCAAGGCATCGTCGCCGTCGTACACAAAAGTCCTCGACGGTGGTGTTCCTCCGCCTAGCTTAAATTGCGCAACCTTCACTCCATCTACGCGAATCTCGAATTGATTCTGGACGTTCAAACCCCGAATCGACGTCTCCCAAGCCCGCTGCAGACGAAGCCTGAACACGTACTCGCCGTCTACCGGGAAATAGTGGCGCGCTGCGACGCCGCCCTTGGTTCCCAGCGGAAAGTCTTCGCCCAGGCGCTCCGTCTGGCGAAGATACGTCAAATCGTTAGGATTGTTCTTCATCGCGCCGTAGCGCACCACCGCCGGTGGCATGTTCGGATCGCCCACTGCCCGCCGCGCGATCGCCGTCGCCGCCGATACGTACCGGTCTAACAATGCTGGAGGAATCGAAAGCGCCTCGGCATTGTTCTCGAATCCGAACGCCTGCTCATCCGGCGGCAGCATCGCCTGCGCATCTACTTCCACCCCCACCAGATCCCGCACCGCGTTGGCGTACTCGGCACGATTCAGACGATGCAAGCTCGCCGTCCGGCCCGGGTTCACCTTAGCGGCAGCCGCGCGGTCGATTCCTGCTTCCAGCCAATCGGCCACTGCATCATAGGTCGCGTTATCCGGATGCGGCATGCCCGGAGGCGGCATCGCACGGCTGCGCAGCTTCACGATGACCTTCTCCCACGCTTCCGCCGAGTTGGCGGGGTTCGCAGAATCCGCACGATCCAGCATCAGGTTCGCGGTCTTCAGTTTCTGGTTATGACACGAGACGCAGTATTGATTGACCAGATCACCCGCAGGAGTGGCCGCGTGCGCATTCCCCTGATAACCGAATGCCATCCCGATTGCGAATAGATGAAGGCGTCTCAAGTTTCTCACTTCACTTCCCGGCACCTGTTCTGCGATTCGCAGGCGACCCCCAACTTGGGATCCGCGCCATGCTTCAGCAGCAGCTCCACGCCTTCCGTATTCACCAGGACGCCGCCCAGCCGGTCGCCTTGACCGTTCGCCGCGCGGTAGGGAGTCGTGCCGGCCTTGCTGACCGAATTCACGTTCACGCCCAGATCGATCAATTGCGCTAGAAGTGTATTCCACCCTCGATACGCCGGGCCAAACAAAGCGTTTTCGCCGACGGTCGTCTCGCCTTTCGCATCCACGCCGAGATCCAGCAGAAGCTTGACCGCTTCGATCGCCTGCGCCTCAGTCACCAGCGATTCTCCGATGCCGTGGTTCAGTCCCGTCGCCGCCATGATGGCCGTCGCCTTCGTCGCCGTCTGGATTTTCGGATCGGCGCCGGCCGCCAGCAGAATACGCATCATCTCCGCATCCTGCACCGACGCTGCCAACAACAACGGCGTCGCCCCGACTGCATCCGTATATCCCGTGGCGAACGACGGTTGACGCTTGGTCATGCGCGCATTCACATTTGCGCCGTGCGCCAGCAGTGCCTTTACCAGCCGCAGCTTGGCCTGACGGTCCGGAATCCCCGACATGGGATCTTCAAATCCGTACACGGGATTCGCCGAGTAGCCTTCCCATGTAGTCGATGCCCAATGCAGCGGCGTAAATCCGGGAGCATCGATGTTGGGATCGGCGCCATGATCCAGCAAATACAGCGCGACATCCACCTGAGCCCGCAGCGTCGCGACTAGCAAGGGAGTGTAGCCCGCTGCTCCCCCGACCCTAGCCGCCCTCGTGAGTCCAATGGTAATGGCCGGCTCCTCGCTGTCGGCGGACGGCGCCTGGTTGGTCTGAGTCTGGATGTTCACATCCACTCCGGCCGCCAGCAATAACTTGATACTTTCCAGGTCGCCCACCCGCGCTGAGAAGTGGATCGGCATGAATCCTTCTTTGGTATGTGCCTTAAGATCCGCATGCGCTGCGATCAGTGCACCCACCACGTCGGCGTGACGTTCGGCGGCGGCCCACATGATTGCCGTCTGGTTCTGCGCCGGCTCTTTGGCATCCACCTTGGCGCCGAATTCCACTAGCAGACGGACCGCATCCACGTTGCCGGTCTTCGCGCAGGTCATCAGCGGAGTTTCCCCGGTTGCAATCGCCGTATTCGGATTGGCCCCCGATTTCAGGAGTAGCCGCACAAACTCGTGGCTTCCGTTGGTGCACGCTTGCGATAACGGCGTCATGCCGAAGTCGTTCGTCGTGTTCGCGTCCGCGCCTGCTTTGAGCAGGAGATCCGCCGTCTCGACCTCGTTCCAGTGCGCCGACCACAACAGCGCCGTCGAGCCATCGCTGGACCGCGCATTGACGTCAACCTTTTGAGCTAAGAGCGAGCGAACGGCTTGGACATCTTGCGTCCTGGCTGCTTCCGGCAGTCCGGCCGCCCCGGCGAAACCGGCCACCACCAGCAGCGTCACCACGTAGTGCCTCATAGTTGCCTCTAAAGCCTTCTGTCCGCAGCCATTATACGAGATGCCCGGCTGCTTTGGGAGGGTGGGCTTCAGCCCGCGCGGGACTTCAGTCCCGCCTACTTGCGCAACCTCACGTCTGCAAAAACGTGTGTGGCCGACCCGCTGCGCGAGCAACAGCTTCGGCTGCGAGATACCCGCTGCGGACCGCGCCCTCCATCGTCGCCGGCCAGCCCGATCGAGTCCAATCGCCCGCCAGGAAGACATTCGCCGCCTGCGTCACCGTGACAGGACGAAGTTGCTCGATCCCCGGCCGCGCCGAAAATGTCGCGCGTAGTTCCTTGATCACGTGCGCGCGTTCCACCTTCGCTTCCGCTACCGCCGGAAAGAATTCGGCCAGTTCCCGAACCGCGAGTGCGATCACGTCGGCCCGTGGCATGTCCGTCAGCGACCGCGACGCGCTGACCACCAGTTGCAAATAGCGCCCTTCGCCCTTGTTGTACATCCACTGAATCGTCCGGTCCAGCAGCGTCGCGTGCGGCAACTCGGTGACCGGCCGGTCGAACCATAGATGGATTCCCGTGATCGGCGAATACTCAACCCAGGATGTGTCCACGTTTAGCCCGGGCGCCACCGAGCCCAATCGTT
>Ga0207674_10002406_pt1 | contig 23609 bp, 20 predicted proteins | sample KBSCornC72_FD_184303 | JGI IMG/M metagenome (GOLD analysis project Ga0207674, IMG submission 184303) | Corn rhizosphere microbial communities from Kellogg Biological Station, Michigan, USA - KBS Corn C7-2 (SPAdes) (version 2) | ecosystem: Host-associated > Plants > Roots > Rhizosphere > Soil ...
CCATTCCCCGAAGTCACCGGCCCTTAGGGGGTTCCCGGGTGGGGGCGGCTCGACCATCGCAAACCCATCCCGATTCAGAAACCGCCTAGCACAATCTGCCAGCGACTTGTCGGCGTGTGATGTCCAACGTTGAATCTGCTCCAACACGGTGAATTCTTCGATATTCAGATAGTCGGAAACCGCGAGCTTGCCGGGTTCTGGCTTTTCGGTCTTCCAGAATCGCTCGAGAACGGGGTTAGCGTTGATGTCAACGCCTTCGCATCGGAGTCGGTCCGCCCGTTTCCACATTGCCTGCAGAAGCTGCTCGAAGCCTCTCGTCGTCTCGTGCAGATAGACGTTCTGATACATGTAGTAGCGCGCGAAAATGTATTCCTCGATGGCCAGCGCCGACTTTGCCGGCCACACCAGGTCCGTATCGCCGTCATGAAACCCTACCGTCGTCAAAAGCCGATGCCAGTCGAAGTGGCCATAGCCGGCTCCGGTAAAGAGGCTGTCTCGCCGCAGGTAATCCAGTCGATCAACGTCCAATTGGCTCGACATCAATGCCCGTTGCCAAGCCGGATGGGTTGTGTTGTCCGAATCGATCAGGTCGGCGACGTGATTCGGCAGGTAAGCGTTCTGCGCTTTGAGCACTTGATGGACCTGCGAGCCCTCGTCGCGGATGACTGCAATCGACCATTGCTCATGATTGATGCCAAGGCAGGGCTCAAACAGATGCGAGTAGGGGCCGTGGCCGACGTCGTGAAGCAGACCCGTCGCGAGCAGCGCTTGTCGCGCGTTCTTGATCTTCTCCGCGCCGCTGGCGCGCTCGACGTGCTCCAACACCAGTTTCATCAGGTGCGTTACACCCAAGCTATGCGCAAAACGGGTATGGTCCGCGCCGGGATAGGTGAAGTTACTCACACCCAGTTGATGAATGCGGCGCAGCCGCTGAACTTCGGGGCAATTCACAAGGTCGATCAGCCAGCCGTCGCGCTGCCGATCAAAAGCGATGTAGTTATAGAGTGGATCGCGGAAGACCTTGTCGGACACTGCGCCCCCCGTTTGCTAGTTTGCGGGCTGCGCTTCGATTCGCTTCGCTAATACCAGCGCGGCTTGGCTCGCCGGGATATTGGCGGGCACTTTTTTGAATTCGGTCGCTCTGGACGACGCGAGATCCCAATCGCCCGTTTGACGATAGAAGAAAAGAATGGTCGAGCCGAGTTCCAAGGTCCACAAATTCTCGTTGATGAGTTCCCTACCAAGCCTCTCAAATCGATTCATCTGCGCATCGGGCGTGTGCGTGAGCAACTGGTGGGTTGCGGGCTTTAGACTATAGGTGTATTGCAAATCGCCGCCCGCGCGGCCGCCGGCTTCGTCAACAAGGCCAGCCGCCACGATCTCGTCGCAGGCGTCGGCGACGTCGCGCGAGTAAGGCCCGAAATGATGGAGCGTATAGCGGCAATCAAGCGAACAACCGGCTTGCTGGAGGAAGAACACCACCTTCTGGAGCCGCTTTCGTCCATGTAGTCCGTTCTCTCCTGCCCAAGACAGCAGTGTGGCGAGTTGAAGTCGGTTCATGTCGGTTTCCTCCGCGCCTCTCTAACGTTGCCTCATGCCTCATGCGACCGAACGTAATTCTAACATCGACCTGACTGCCTTCAAGACGTGACGTGAGAGATTTCAGATCCGAAACGACCCTAGCAAGTCAGCGGTGCTTCGCGGCTGATCATTACGTCTCGGCGGATTCTCGGCACCAACGAGTACGATTGGAGCAGTTCAGCGGGAGGACAAGACAGACGCCGGGTGGCGTCCTGTCACGAACATGCCTTGGGCGGTGAGCATGCGCTCGGCGGCGTTGATCTCGAGCTGGTCATCGGAGTCGTAGTCGATGCGGATTCCGACACGTCCGTTCCCTTCGCGCTCCTTCACGATCTGCACTCGGCCACCGATGGCCTTGGGGAACAGGAGGGCGTAGTCGGCCCCTACGATCTCGCGGAACTCGGCATGGCGCCAGCGCGCGTGGAACTGTCGGTGAAGATCGTCTACTTGCTGCGTCCCGAGCGATGTGAAGAAGGCGACGTGTGCCCGGTCGCGGTCCGGAGTGAAATAGAGAAACGGCGGTCGCTCCGGGCGGACGTTGGGAGGGGCTCCGTCCCAGGCGAATGGGTCGCGCAGTCCGGCGGGCATGCGGTAGATGTGGTCGTCGTGCCGCGGCAGGACGAACAGCTCGCCGGGGTATTCGGGTGAGCAGATGATTTCGTCGCCGTCCACCGTTCGCGCCACGTAGAACGAGCGTTCGACCTGACCTTCTGAAAGGACATCGCGTCCGGCATCCCAGAAGAAGTGCTGGCCCCATGGCTTGCCGATCGGTGCGAAGTCCGTTGTCACCTCGGCTGGCGGAAAAACGTAGACAAAATCGCAGTAGGTACCGGAGCCGAGCGTGGTCATGTACTCTCGGTAGTCCGGCGGGAGGGGGAGGCCGAACCGCTCGCGGAGCCAGTCCTCGAACGCGGCGATTTCGCCGGGTGGGAGTGGGGCGAGCTTTTCGGAGACGAGATAGACGTCGCGAAAGGTCATGCGAGGCCCATTAGAGAGCGTGTTTGGACGGCCGGCAAATGGTGTCCTGCGCATGCAGCCTCTGTCGCCCCGTTGGGGCTGTCGTCTGTTGGCGTTTGGTAACCCAACTCTGGCGACCTGGGCTATTGTCTTGCGCCGCTTCGCGGCTGTTGAGGGTCGGCAGGTTTTGGACTCTCGAAACGGACGTCAGCCTTTCGGCTCGCCGGGCCTCGCCACTCGTGCAATGAATTGGCGGACTAACGCCTGCGGAAGATACCACGTGCTGTTCCCGCCCTCTGAACAGGGGACTTCTTGGGGCTTGACGACTTCGTCCGGGAAATCGACCGCGAGCTCCACCCATTTGTCCCAGCCGTGCGGCTCCTCCGATTCGGCGATCAATTCGCGGAGCCATGGGAAGTCGTAGAAGACGAGAGAGGGGACGCAAACGGTGCCGCCTTCGAGGTCATCGAGCACCAGGGAGTGGGTCCAATTCAGCGGCAGATTGTCTATGAGGGCGGTGGCGATCCTACGGTCCGTCACGAGGTAAAGGCGCATTGGCGATTTCGGGATTACCCGATGTTGTGGCCCGCGTCCGGCGGCTGATGGAGGCGGCATTCTAGTTCGGCGGATGGTGGAGGATCAGGGGATTCCGCTCGCTGAACAACGATGAGCGTTTGCGCTTTGGTGCTCGGGCGTAAGCGACTGTCATGTCGAGCGCGGCGAAACATCCGGCTTCGACGTTCCGAGCCAGATCCTTCGCAAGCTCAGGATGACGGTTCTGATGACCTGACGACGATTTGCGAGGTGACTGCCGTCGCTAATGCGCATCGTTGTGAAGCGAGCCCTACGAAAGGCGCCACTGGCAAGCTTGAGAGCTTGCCAGCGCCACCCGAGGGGGAAAACGGTGCGAAACCGCAAGCGACTGCGGGGGCGATCGGGGGGGGCGGGCGGGATGCGGGGGTTCGACGGATTCCGCTCGCCGAAGCGAGCCCTACGAAATGCGCGGGCCGGGAAGGCGCAAGAACCCTCTCGAATGATGGGGGGTTGCCTTTTCGGGAATTCGTGTGCAGTTGCGTTGGATTGACGCGGCCGGCGAGTGGGCCGCCTAAACGTGGCGGGCGCGTCAAGTGGTTTCATCAGGGTCGGCGGCGACGGGGGCGGCATCGCGCGAATAGCGGGCGTAGACGCTTTGGCCCAGGGGGTAGGTCTCGTGCGAGCCGATCGGGGAACGGTTGACGCGAAATGCCTGGGGCAGGGTTTGCGCCAACTGCGTGAAGAATCCGAGGCAGTTTCGAAGCGCGCCCCACGCGGTGTATCGCCAGTAGACCTGGCCCGGGTCGATGTAGCGGGCGACGCCGCGCGCGACCATGCGGTCGACGCGCCGGGCGTAGATGTCGAGCAGGGCGTCGGCGGCGCTGGCGTGGTCGAAGCGGCCGGTTCGCCCGCCGAACTTTTCGAGGCGCTTGCGGTGGGCGGCGCAGAGGTTTGGCAGGCGGGTTCGGATGACGCGCTTGGTCAGGTATATGCCGGATCGGTCGCCTTCGTCGTTGTTGTCGGTGGTGACGAGGAGGCGGCCGTCGTTGAGGGGCGTGAACAGCCATGTTTGGAAGGCGGGCATGTTCCATACGGTTCCGGCGCCGGTCAGGAGGACGACATCACGCTCGGGGGAGAACCAAACGGTTGCGAGGATCTTGATGCGGGGGGCTTTCGCGTGCGCCATGGCGCGGTCGAAGACGAATCCGGCCGCGAGCGCGTCGTCGCTCATGATGCGAACGTACTCGGGCAGATCGGTCGGATCGGGGGTGTCGTCGGCGTACTGGAGAAATGGCGGCGGTGGCTGGGGTGCGTGACGGGCTCCCGGGGTCGCGTGGGCCATGGCGGTCGGAGCGCTGTTTGGCAAAGCGCCGCCGGTGCGCGCGGGGATGTACGGGCGAGTTAGCCGCCGTTCCAGAATCGACACGGTGAATAGCAGGAGCAGAAAGCCCGCCGGTATGACGACGCCCCACACGGCGGAATTTGCGAACAGTTCCCTTGCGAGTTGCTCCATTTGCTACAGTTGTATCGTGATCGCGTGGGTCTGTCTTGCGGGGAATCCCGGCTCGCTGAACAACGATGCGCGTTTACGCTTCGGCTTTCGAACGTAAGGGACCGTCACGTTGAGCGCAGCGAAACATATGGCTTCGACGTTCCAAGCCAGATCCTTCGCAAGCTCAGGATGACGGTTCTCGCGGCCCCGCGGTGACTTTTCGGGCGAGGCGCGTTGCTTAGCGCGCAACGTTGTGAAACGAGCCCTGCGATACTGCTTTTCCCGGTTCCTTATGTGGGTCTGTCTCGCTCCGCCCGACTCCGGCGGATGACCGGGGCCGTGAGTTTTTCCGTTGCGTTTGCGGTGACGCCCACTGGCAAGCCTGAGGGCTTGCCGGTGCCACCCGGCGCGGGCCGGTGTTTTTGCGAATGTCGGGTGCACGGGTCTTGGAGTAACGCGACTTGTGGTGCTCGCGCGAGCGTTGGAGATTCGGGGGATTCCGCTCGCTGAACAACGATGCGCGTCTGCGCTTTGGCAGTCGCGCGTAACTGACTGTCAAGTTGAGCGCAGCGAAACATCTGGCTTGGCAGTTCGAGGCCAGATCCTTCGCAAGCTCAGGATGACGGTTCTTTCGATCGGACAATGATTTGCGACGCGTCGGGCGTCGCCAAACGCGCACTGTTGTGAAGCGAGCCCTACGGAATGGGAAGGCCACGGGCAACGGGGTACCGTTGCCCATGCCACCCGGAAAGATTCGAGAGGGGTTTGTTCTTTTGGGAGTCTTTGTGCGGTGGCGCGGGGTGGACGCGGCCCGCGAGCGGGCCGGCTAAACTTGGCGCGCTGGCGGTTAGCTCAGGACGGCGGTGGCGCTGCTGACGAGGTCGTCGAGGCGGGTGGCGGTTTGTTCGATCAGCATGGGGTCGAGTTGGACGTCGAGGATGCCGCCGTCTTCGTATTTCTGGCGCAGGGCGGTCAGGTTGAAGCCGCGGTTTTGTTTGCAGCAGAGGGTGTCGGCGACGAAGACGATGGTGGCGAGGAGACGGTTGCCGTCGGAGAGGGAGGCGGGCTGGTGGTGGTAACCGGCGACGAGCTGGCAGGAGCGGGGGAACTTCCAGAGTTCGGCGAGGCCTTGGCCGAGCTGCTGGTGGTCGGCGCCGATGATCTCGCGTTCGATCTCGCAGAAGTCGCGCTGGGTTTTCTGGGCGGTCTCGCAGGCGAGCTTGAGCTTGTCGGGCCAGGTCTGGAGGGAGACGAGCAGGCCGGTGTCGTGGATGAGGCCGGCGAGGAAGGCCTCGTCGGCGATGGGGACTTTCATCTGGCGTGCGATCTCGCGGGCGGTGACGCCGACGGCGATGCAGTGGGTCCAGAGGTCCTTGGCGGTGAAGCCGTCGCAGAGCTTGACGCCGCGGAAGAGCTGACCGAGGGAGGCGGCGACGGCGATGTTCTTGATGGCGTTGAGGCCGAGGAGGACGATGGCGCGTTCGACGGAGCCGATCTGCCCGGGGAGGCCGTAGAATGCGGAGTTCACCACTTTGAGGATGCGGGTGGCCAGCGCGGGGTCGTGCGCCACGATTTTATGGAGCGAGGCGGCGGTGGACTTGGGGTCTTCGACCGTCGAGACGATCTTGGCGGTCACCTCGGGGAGGGTGGAGATGCTGGTGACCTTTTTGAGCGCGTCTGCGACGAGGGCGTTGGATTCGACGAGCAGCGTGGCTGTTGGCATGTGAACGGTACCTCTCTGGTTTTATCGGGAGGAGCCGTGGGGGGCTTAAGGGAAGCGGGGGTCGGTCTTCAGTAATTAATGAGTTTCCGGCGCAGGGCGGGGGTGAGGGGTGTGCGGGCGAGGATCTGTGTAATGCGGCTCGCGGTTCGGCCGGCGCCGTAGATGTTGTGGGGGCGATAACGCAGCGGGTGGCCGTTGTTCCAGATTTTTGCGAGGGCGCGGCGGATGGCGGTCTTGGTGAAGGGGACGGTGGTCACATTGTGGCCGCGCTCGCGACCGGCTTGTCGAGGTCCGATATCGACGACGGGGGTGCCGAAGGAGGCGGCTTCGATGATGCCGCTGGAGGAGTTGCCGACGAGGCAGGCGGCATCGCGGAGGAGGGCGAGGAAGGCGGGGCGGGGAAGATTCTTGACGAAGAGGCGGCGGAAAAGTTGTTGCGGGAGCATACGGTAGCGGCGGTGTTGGAGTCCTTCCCAGCACTGCACGATTCCCACGGAGCCCGGATCGTTGTTTGGATAGATCGTCAGGACATGATCGACGGGGACGGAGAGGGTGGCATGGAAGAGAAGGTCGGCCCGCGCGTGCTCGGCCTGATCGTCGGCGTCGGTGGGGTGGAGGAGGAGGAGGGCGTAACGATGCTTACAAAGGGGCTTGGAATGTGGGATACGACCGGTGGCGAGCTCCCAGAGCGGCGTCTGATCTCGCAACGCGTCGAGGCATTGCTCGAATGGCCAGGCGTCGGTGGTGATGTTGTCGAGGCCGGGGGAGCCGACTTGGTGGATGCGCGCTTTGTCTTCGCCGAGTTTGGCGATGCGCTGGGCGGATTGTTTGGTGGCGGGGAAGTGGAGGTGGGCGAGCTTGGTGATGGCGTGGCGGAGGGCGTCGTCGACCTGGCCCATCGCGCGGTCGCCGCCGTGGACGTGGGCGAGGACGCGGCCGGCGAGGTGGGCGGCGGTGGCGGCGGCGAAGGCTTCGACGCGGTCGCCGACGACGAGGACGATATCGGTCTTGAGTTGTTCGAAGGTGGCGGCGAGGCGGGCGGTGGCTTGGCCGGTTTGCTGGGCGAGTTGGGTGAGGTCGTTTTTGGCGGGTTTCCAGGGGATGGTGGCGTCAATCCTCCAGCCGTCGGCGCGGAGTTGGTTGAGGGTGCGGCCGTGGGCGGGGTCGAGGTGCATGCCGGTGGCGATGAGTTGGAGGTTGAGCGCGGGGTGGGATTGGATGGCGCGCAGGGTGGACTGCATGAGGCCGAAGTCGGCGCGGGTGCCGGTGACGAAACAGACGTTGCGCTGAAGACCCTCACCCCTGCCCCCCCTGCCCTCTCCCACAAGCGGCGATGCGGATTGCGCGAGTGACGGTTGTGAGCGCTTGCGGGAGAGGGAGGACCGGTCCTTGTCCACCGCGGGCGCTGACGATGATTTACGCGGCATGGAGCATGTCCCAGGTGAGGAGGGTGCCGGCGGGGAGGGGTTGGGCGAGCTTGCGGCCGATGACGTTGGGGAGGTCGGCGGCGGGGATGCCGGTGCCGGGGCGCTGGACGGTGAGATCTTCTTCGCGGAGCGGGTCGCCGGGGTTGAGCGCGCGGCGGAGGACGAGGGACTGGCGGGAGACTTTGCGGACGTCTTGTTCGGCGGGCAGGACGCGGCGGCCGGGCGTGCCGCGGAGGCGATCGGCCTGGCGGATGAGGTTGACGTATTGGGCGAACTGGGCGGGGTCGAAGCTGGCGGCGTGATCGGGGCCGGGGGCGGCGCGGTCGTAGGTCAGGTGTTTTTCGATGACCTGAGCGCCGGCGGCGACGGCGAGCGGGCCGGCGAGTGATTCGTTGGTGTGATCGCTGTAACCGACGGGGACGTTGAAGCGCGTGGCGAGCTCGGTGATCCAGCAGAGGTTGGCGTCGTAGTTGGGCGTGGGGTAGCTGCTGACGCAGTGGAGGAGGGCGAAGGGGGCGTTCCACTCGCGGAGCCAGCCGACGGTCGTCTCGATCTCGGCGGGCGTCGAGGCGCCGGTGGAGATCAGCAATGGTTTGCGGAGCTGGGCGGCGCGCTGGAGGAGCGGGCGGTTGACGAGATCGGGGCTGGCGATCTTGATGGCGGGGAGGCGGAGGTAGTCGATGAGCTTGAGGTCGTCGGGGGAGAAGGGCGTGGCGATCGGGAGCATGTTGCGGTCGCGGATGGTTTCGACGACGGTCTCGACTTCGTCGGGGGAGAGTTCGTATTGCCGCAGCATGTCGGTGGCGGTGGCCTGGGCGCAGCGGTCGAGCTGGTAGGTCGCGAAGGACGTGGACGCGTGCATCAGCGTGCTGGCGCGGAAGATCTGGAGCTTGACGGCGTCGGCCTTGGCGCGGTGGGCGTGGTCGACCAGCTCGAGGGCGCGGGCGAGGCTGCCGTCGTGGTTGACGCCGATCTCGGCGATGACGAGGGTGGGGTCGGCGGGGGAGATGGGACGGGCGAAGATGGTTAGGGACATGGGGGGTTCAGGGTTTAGGGTTCAGGGTTTAGGGTTTAGGGTTCGGGGTTCGGGGTTCAGGGGGAAGGCGTCAGCTTGCTTTGGCGAGGGGGTGTTCGGATTTGTCGCGGAGGACGGCTTCGGCCCAGTAGAGGTCTCGGAGGTGGTCGATCTCGATGGTGTCGCCCATTTCGGTCTGGATGGCGCGGCGGTCTACGCCGAAGAAGGCGTGGGGGTCGTGGGGCATCACTTCGCCGCGCAACATGCTGGCGCGGGAGACGGCGACGACGGCGCCGTCGTGGAGATAGGTGGGGGTGAGGTCCTGGCGGCGGTGGATGCTGCCGGCGTGGAGGGGGACGACGCGGTCGTTGTCGAGGGCGCTCATCCAGGCGGGGTGCCACTTGCCGACCGGGCAGAAGGAGCGGACGGAATCGCAGGCGGTGTCGCGCAGGTGCTGGATGGCGCGGTCGATGACGCCGGTGGGGCGGACGGCGACGTTGCCGTAGATCGTGACGAGGGCGTCGGCGCGGAATTGCGGGTGGCGGGATTCGATGGTGTGCAGGGCGTGGAGCATGACGTCCTGGACACTGGCGTCGCCGGTGGCCAGGGCGGCGGGGCGCTCGACGACGTCGAAGCCTTCGGCGAGGGCGAGGCGGCGGATCACCGGACAGTCGGTCGTGACGCAGACCTTCGTGAGCGATTTGGCGGCGCGGGCGTGTTCGAAGGTGTGGCAGATGACCGGTCGGTTCATCAACAGGCGGAGGTGCTTGTTGGCGAGGCCGACGCTGCCCGCGCGGGCGAGGATGATTCCGAGTGTGTTCATCGTGTTTATCACGGTTAAGGGCGGTGCCATTGGCGGCAGGCGGTGCAGAGGGGGTGATCGTTCCAGCGGCCGTTCTGATGGTCGGAGCGGAGTTGTTGCAGCGTGTGCCGCCAAGCCCGCCGCACCCCGCCGTCGCCGGCCCGTCCCGACGGCTGTTTTGCGAGGACGTCCTCTTCGCAGGACGCGATCGTGCCGTCGCTGTGAATGGTCATCCGCGTGTTCAGCCGTGAGCAGGGGCGTCGGCGTGCCGGCGACATGTCTGCCGCCGCGTGATCGGGGATTTGGCCGGCGCAGTCCGACGGCCCGACGATGACCGCCATGCCCAGGACGCGGAGCCAATGATCGTACCACGGTTCCATTTCGCCGAGGTTTTCGCGGCACTTGGTGAAGGTCGGCACGACCAGCGGCAGCGGCAATCGCGCGGCCAGCAGGCGTTTCAGGTTCTCTAACACGGCTGCCATTGCGTTGACGCCCATGACGCGTTCGTACGTGACCGCCGTGGCGGCGGGGAGGTGAACGCTCAGCACGTCGATCGGGTACGCCGCCAGCGCCGCGCGGTTTTCGTCGGAGAGTTCGACCAGATCCGTTTCGACGTGGACGGCGGGAATCTTCGCCTCGTGGACAAGCCTGAGCGCCTCCGCGAATCGCGAATGCAGCAGCGGATCGCCGACGCCGGCGAAGGTCACCCGGAGGTCGTCTACATCGGCAAATTGTGCGAGGATGGATTGCAGCGTTTCGAGCGACATTTCTCCGCGCGCGAAGTTCAGATGGGTCGCGGGGGCATAAATGGGGCGCGTCGCGCGGCGCGGCGTCAATTCGATCACGATTTCCCGGGGATGCGGTTCGTTCCACGGCTGGGCTTCGAGCGCCGCCAGAAGACCTTGGCCGTCCGTCCGCATCAACTGGCCGTTCAGGTGCGTCGTCGCCGCGGCGATTCGACGAACCTGACGATCCGAGTCCAGCGCGAATCGGTGCGGGGTCCGGGCCACCGCCGGCGGCACGGGCACGCACATGTCGTTGGTGATGGGGTCCAGGCCGGGCGTGTCCGGCGAATAGGCGAGCAGTCGCCCCGGGTGTGCGTTCGTGGTGGCAAGGCGCTCCAGCAGCGCCGGCCGCAGCGCCACGCCACAGGTCCCCGGCGCGGCTTGGGTGAAGAAGAATTCGCGATGCGGGTGGGCGATGGCGTGTTCGATCAAGCCGTCGACCAGCGCCGGATCGACCAGGGCACTGGCCGGGTCGATCAGCAGGATCAGTTCGGCCGGCCCCGCCGCCTCGCGCACGAACGCCCCGTGGAACCCGCGATCGAAATGGCACGTGCCCTGCAGGCCACCGCGCCAGCCGTCGCTCCACCGCTGCGCCGCGGAGATGCGATCGATCGACGCGAGCCGGGTGCGCGGTTTGGGGAAGACGGGCACGCCCGCGTCTTCCGCGATACGGTTAATCGCGTTGCGTTGATCGTCCCAGCAGATCACCGTTGCGCCGTTGACGCGCTCGCTCCGTTTCAGGCGAGCCAGCGTCCATGCCAGCACCGGCCGATCGCGAAACGTTCGCACGGCGCTGTTTCGGGACGCGTCCGTTTCGTGCAGCATCGAAATGACGGCGGTGGTAGAAGACATGGCAACTCGCGGCCTACGCCGCTTCTTTCTCGGACGTGGCCGGATCGGTAAATCGCTTGAGCTTGGCGATCGCCTCGTCCATCAGGCGCTGGAATTGTCCGGCGGCTTCGGCGACGGCTTTGACGTTGTCCAGGTCGCGCTCGATTTGACGGCGTTGCAGTTCGAGTCCGGACAGTCTGGCGGCGCCGATCTGGCGGTCGCGCTGGAAGCGTTCGAGCTCGGTCTTTTGCGTGAGCTGGGTGACGAGGTCGTACGTCGGCCCGAAGGCGTCGATGCGATTTCGCAGGGTGTCGATCTGGGCGATGGCGCGGTTGACGCGGGCCTGGTCGTCCACGTGGTCGCGGATTTCTTCGAGCAGCGGCAGCGTGTCCTGGCTGATCAACTCGATCTGGCGCGCCTCTTCCCGCCGCGCTTGCAGGCTGGCGACGCACCGGCCGGCGCGGAGCCACTGCTGTCCCGGTCGTCCGTCGGCGACTTGGGGGCGGGGGAGCGGCCCGTCGCAGAATTGGCGGATCGCCTCGGCGAGTCGCATCGATTCGGCGCCGCGCTTACGCGCCCCGCCTTCGGTGGCGTCGATGATCTTCGTGGTCGTCCCGAGGAAATCGCGCTCGAACTGCTGGAGGTAGGTGTACAAGCGTTCTTCCGTGTACATCGGCTTGCCCTCGTGATCCGGAATGCGGCGCAGGATGTGGCGGTCCCGCGCGATGAATTCCCACTGCTTCATCTCGACGGTGCAGAAGCGATTCAGCTCCGGCCGCCAGACTTCGTCGATGTTGGTGCCCGGCGCGTAGGCGAGCCCGTCTGAGAACCCCAGGTCCTGGCCGACGAAGATGATCGGGTCGCAGCCCAAATGCTCGGCCAGGTAATAGGCCAGGTGCGCCACGGTCGCACCCGAGCGCAGACGGCCCTTGGCGACGTCGCCCGAAATCTCCCGCAGCAGCCGGTCGGCGTAATCGTTGCCGAGCACCGTCACCGGGCCGGGGTAGACGTCGAAGATGCGCGGGCTGGCCTTGGGCTCGGCAATGAGATGGGTGCGGAGATCTTTCGGGAGCTTTTCGTAGTACCGCGTCGATAGATCGTGATAGTCGAGCGACGTGACGAATTGCGGCTCGATGCCCATTTCCAACAGCGGTTGCAGGATCGTCTGCACCGCGATGAAGACGGCCCGGCCGGACGCGTCATTCAGCAGGTGCTTGTTCTTTCGCAGACTCGGCCCGGCGGAGACGACGATTGCGGGGCGGCCCTTGTATTGGTCCTTCAGCGCGTCCACGCTGGGCGTGCCGACGTAATCGCCGAGGTTGCGCGACACGTTCTCGGCCGTCCGACGGCCGTTGATGACAAGCGTGTTCAAACTTGTCCGCGAGAACGCGGCGAACTCCGCCATCCAGGTCTGCAACTCGGCGAAGTATTCCGGGTGCAGCGTCAGGCTCGGCGCGTGCGTGATCCCCTCGAAGCCCATCGAACACATCGCCGAGTGGGGCGTGAGCTTTTTGAACAGCTCGGCCTTGTCGACCCGGCCCATGAGATTGAGCCGCCCCGATGCAATGATGCGGGAGAGGTCGCGGTGTTCGAGCGCGACTCGCAGCAGCCGCAGATCGGGCTCGAAGACGAAGAAGATCGATTCCTCACTCACCCGCTCGACGAGCGCTTCCAGCGCGTAGCCCAGCCCCAGGCCGAGCAGGTAGTACGCGACGCAGGATTGGGTCTTCACCGGCTCGATCAGTTTGCGCGCCTCGGCCGCCGGATCGTATTTCGAATGCAGCGTGATCGCCCGGCCGTCGGGCAGGTGCGCGGTGACCGTGGGCGTGGCGCTGCGGGACGAGGAGACGACGTACGTCGCCTGCGCCTCGGGCGCATCCTGATCGTCCAGCGCTTCCACCGCCCGCGCCAGCGCCGGGTGATTTGTCCACAGCGCCGCCAGGTTCGCCAGGTACGGAGCGTCGTCCGGCAAGACGTAACGGGCGGATAAATCGGTGCTTGCGATCATGCGGGCCGGCCGATAGCGTGAACGCCCCCCTCACCACGAGGAGAGCGCCCGTTAACGTGTTATCGGACCCGTCCCCCCGAAAGGTTGAACGATTCATGGCCGACCTGCTCTTCGACACCCCCTACTGGCTGCTGGGCCTGCTCGTGCTGCTGGGCGTCGGCCTGTTCATTTCGGGCAATTCGCGGCAGGAGGCGCGGGTCCGCACCGCCGGGCTCGGTGTCATCGCCTTGGCCGTCCTTCTGGTCCTGCTCAGCTACTTCATCGACACCGATAAGGAGAAGGTCGCCAAGCAAACCCGCGAGCTCGTGACCGCGGTTCAGAAGCGCGACCGGGCCACGCTCGACCGCCTGCTCCACCCCCGCGCCAGCATGCTCTGGATGACCAAGCCGGACATCATCGACAAGGCCGTCTGGGCCGCCGACCAATACCACCTCGACAACATCGGCGTCTCCTCCATCGACACAACCCAGCCCAACCCGACCGAGATCGAGACACAGATCACCGTCTCCACCCATGTCGAATTCGGCGGTTACTCCGGCGAAGCCCCCTCCTCCTGGCGACTCACCTGGCAGCGAACGGGCAGTGGCTGGCAGCTCACCGACATCAAGGCCACCAAGCTGCCGGGCGTCGACCTGGAGACGTTGATCGGCCGCGGGCGCTGAGGGACGCGGCCCGTACCGCATCGGTTTCAGGTCGGGGGCATCGTGGCCAGACAGGGACTCGCCCCCGAGCGTGGGCGAATCTCGAAATGCATTGTTGGGTTTACTGAATCGCCTGATTCGCCTTCCCACCGGTCGCCGCGGCGGCCGCGGGTTCAAAACCGTCGCACCCGCTGATCGGCGTCACCTTCAAGTGCAGCGACGCGTGCCGCGGGTGGCCGCAATCGTCCAATAGATCGTCCGGCGCGCGGTGTGTGCGGCGGATCTGGACCAGCTTGGGGTCCGAGCCGTGATCTTCACCGAAATGCGAGCACAGCCCGCACTGACCGTTATCAACTGCCAACATCATAATTACCTCCTGAGAATGAACCTGACGTCGATGAAAACGGAGGGGAATCGTTCTCATCCGCCGCGACTGCCTCGCGGCCAACCATGATCGAGCAATTCCCGCGCCAAAGCCGTAAACTGCGCGCATGACCATCGTCCGGCCCGCCTTGGCGATCATGATTCTCCTGCTTTTGGGCGGTTGTTCAAAAGATCATCGGGCCGCGCCCCGAGCCATACCGCCCGGCGCTCGTGCCGCGGCCGTTGCCGTTGAAAGTGTTACCTACAACGGCTGGCCCAATTCCTGGCGTGTTCGCAACGCGTCGTGCGAACTGGTCGTCGTCCCGGCCGTATCGCGGGTCATGCGGTTCGCGCTCACCGGCGGCCAAAACGTCCTGTGGGAGAATCCGGAGCTCGCCGGCAAAACGTTCCCCGCCGACGACGGCACGTGGCACAACATCGGCGGTGAAAAACTCTGGCCCACCCAGCAGAAGGACTATTTCAAAAAGTACACCGGCCACGACGGCTGGCCACCCCCCTGGCCTTGGGACGCCGGCGCGTGCCGCGCGGACCCGATCGCCAACGGCGTCCGCCTGATCCTCCCGCACGACGCGCGGTTCGGCGCCCACATCGTCCGCGAGTTCACGCTCGACGACGCCAAGCCGCTCGTGCACGTGCATCAATACATCGAGAAAACCGAAGGGCCGTCGACGTACATGACGGTCTGGACGGTCTGCCAGGCGAACAATCCCGTGACAGCGTTTCTTCCATGCACCGACGGGAAGTTCTTCCACTTCGACGAAACGTCGCCGCAGATGCAGGTCAAGCCGGGCTGCGTCGCGCTCGGCCGGGACGAGAAGCGCGGCCTCAAGATCGGCGTCCGTCCCGACGGCCAGAACGGTTGGGTCGCCGCCGTCTTCAACGATGCGACCGCCGAGCGGCAAGTGATGCTCGTTCAGTCTCACCAGGTGGTCACCGGCGCCGGCGCCGCCCCGTACCCGGACGACGGCCTGCAGGCCGAGCTCTACACGTCGCCGAAGAACTTCGCCAATTACACGGAGATGGAGTTGCTGGGGCCACTTACACCCTTGCCGGCGGGCAAGCGGTTGGAAGACGACGCGGTCTGGCAGTTGATTCCGATCGCCGGGAACGCCGACCACGTCGGGATTGCCACTGCGGCACATCGCGAGGCGCTGGACCGACTCAGGTAGATTTGTCTGACAGATGTTTTCGGCCGATCGCGCCGGACGGCTCGGCGGAGTACCTTGGCATGACGGCTCGGCCGGTTTCGGTGCGAGCTTTCTAATTCCCGTTCAACCGCGTGCGGATGAATTCCGCCCGCGCCGCCCGGCGGACGTCGCCTTCCAGCTTCCGGCCCTGAAGTTTCTGCAAATGCGCCGGCTGGGTGAGGAGGAACAGCTCGTTGATCGTGGGGATGTCGACGTCCTTGACCCGGCCGAGGTTGACGCCCATGCGGAGGTGGCTGAGGAGGAAGAGGGTTTCCTCGCTGGCCATCAGGCGGGCGGAGCGGAGGACGCCCAGGGCGCGGCAGACCTTGTCGTCGAGGGCGGTGGTGCGGTCGTTGAGCAGCGTCTTGCGCGCGTGGTGTTCGTAGTCGATGATCTTGGGGATGACGACGTGGCGGAAGTCGGAGATCAGATCTTCTTCGGACTTGCCCAGCGTCGTTTGGTTGGAGACCTGGAAGAAGTCGCCGGTGGCTTCGGTGCCCTCGCCGTACAGGCCGCGGACGGCGAGCTTCATGTCCTTGGCGGCGCGGAAGACTTTCTCGATCTCGCCGGTCATCTTGAGGGCCGGGAGGTGCAGCATGACGCTGACGCGGATGCCGGTTCCGACGTTGGTGGGGCAGGCGGTGAGGTAGCCGAAGCGGGGGTGGAAGGCGAAGTTGAGCTTGGCCTCCAGCGCGTCGTCGATCGAGTTAATCTGGGCCCACGCCTCGTCGAGTTGGAGCCCGCTGCGGAGCACCTGGATGCGGAGGTGATCTTCCTCGTTGACCATGATGGAGACGGTCTCGTCGCCGGAGACGCAGACGCCGCGGGCGCCTTCGCTGGTCGCGTGCTGCTTGGAGATGAGGTGGCGTTCGACGAGGAGGTTGCGGTCGATCTCGGGGGCGTCGTCGAGGTTGACGTAGAAGGAATTGGGGGCGACCGGGTTGTCGAGGAGGACCGAGCTGATCTGCTTCACCAGGGCGTTGCGCTGGGTGCGACTGGCCCGCCCGAGGAACGGGTGCCCCGCCAGGTTCCGCGCCAGGCGGATGCGGGAGGAAATGACGATCTCACTCATCGGCCCGTTACCGCGAAGCCATTCGCCGGCGCGGGATGTCAAATCGGATAGCTTCATGTTTTACTGATCAACTGCCTCGGTCACTCGTCCGCCCGCTCGCTCACTCCGGCCCGTCTAATCGCGCGGTTACTGCTGCTCGGCCTCCTTGATGGCGTCGCGGAGCTGGGCGGCGCGCTCGTAATCTTCGTTCTCGATCGCCCGCTGCAGTTCCTTCTTCAGTTTGGCCATGTCGATCGTCTTGCGCTTCTTGGGCACGCCGGGCGTGCTCGCGCCCGCGCGCGTCGGCACCTTGCCGGTGTGGTGGGTGGCCGCCTCGTGCGCCCGCTGGAGCAGCGGCGTCAGATCTTTTTCGAACAGGTCGTAATCGTGCTCACACCCGAACAGCCCGTGCTGGCGGAATTCCGCCCAGGTGATGCCGCAGTGCTCGCACGTCGTCCCCATTTCCTTCTGCAATCCCGAATGGGCCATCACGAAGTTGGTCAGCAGCTCGTTGATCGGGGTGTGCTGCTTCATGGGTACCCCCTCCGACGCCGCCGCGCACTGCTCGCACAGGTGCTTCTCGATCTTCTTCCCGCTGCGGATTTCCGTCAGGTGAACCGTCGCCTGCTTGTTGCAGTTGTCACATTTCATCGCCGGGCCTTGAGGTTATGGGCCGTCTGCGTATTCGGGCATTACTAATCGTATTTCGGCCACAATTCATCGTCAATACAGCTACGGAACGTACGCCGCCCGATTCGCCGAGGTTTCCCATACTTCCACGCGGGTCAGCGTGACGCCGGCGGGGAGCTTCAGCGCGAGTTGACGCCCAATATAGTAGGCGACGTTTTCGGCCGAGGGATTCATGCTCCCTTCGGCGAAAGGCGGGACGTCATTGAGATGACGGTTGTGGAAGGGATTGATGATGTGCCGGACGAGGCGTTCGAGCTCGTGGAAATCCATGACCACGCCTATGGAATCGAGGCCGGGCGAGGCGACGGTGGCGCGAACGCGCCAGTTGTGGCCGTGGACCGGTTCAAGTGAACCGTCGTAAAGCCGCAGCGCATGGGCCGCCGCGAACTCGCGCGTGGTCGAGATCTCAAATCCCATACAAACGCGATTGTGAACCCAGTTCCCCCAATTGCAACACCCCCCCTCTCCCCATCGCCCCTTCGCCCATTCAATCTTCTTCCCCCCCCACCCCGCGCCAACTACAATCCCCGCCATGCCGAGGTATTTTCCCGATGCGCAGGAGTTCGAACGGGTCGTCGCGGGCGGTGCGCAGGTCGTGCCGGTCTGGCGGCAGCTCCTGGCGGACCGGCTGACCCCGGTGACCGCGTTCGAACTGCTCGGCGACGCGGATCACGCGTTTTTGCTGGAGAGCGTCGTCGGGATCGAAAAGATCGGGCGCTACAGCTTCATCGCGACGTCGCCGTCGTTCGTCTACGAGGCGAAGGACGGGCGGGCGGTGGTCCGCGGCGAGGGAAATGCGAACGGCACGCATGCGACGACCGACCCGCTGGCGGACCTGGAGCGGCTGCTGCCGAAGAAGCGCTATCACCACGACCCGCGCCTGCCGAACTTTACTGGCGGCCTGGTCGGCTATGCCGGTTACGACACGATCCGCTATTACGAAGGGGAAAAGCTCACCAGCCCCCCTGCCGACGATCGCGGGTTGCCGGACATCCTCTTCGGCTTTTACGGCGAGCTGGTCATCTTCGACCACCTCGACAAGACGATTAAGGTCGTCGCCAACGCCGAAGCGGACAAGTCGAATGCATCGGCAGCCTATCGCGACGCCTGCGCGCGCATTGATTCGATCGTCGCGCGATTGCAAAAGCCCGTCGCCGGCGAACAGGGGGAGATTGACACGTCGGGGCAGGTGACGCTGGCGTTCGAGAGCAACATGACGCGGGCGGCGTTCGAGGAGGCCGTCACCCGCGGCAAGGAATACATCAAGGCCGGCGACATCTTCCAATTCGTGCCGAGCCAGCGCCTGCGCGTGGCGAGCAAGGCCAGGCCGTTCGACGTCTACCGGGCGCTGCGGGTGATCAACCCGTCGCCGTTCATGTTCTTCCTGAAGAGCCCGGCGTGCACGCTGATCGGCGCCAGCCCGGAGATCCTCTGCCGCGTGATGGACGGCGAAGTGACCAGCCGCCCCCTCGCCGGCACCCGCCGCCGCGGCGCCAGCGACGCCGAAGATCGCGCGCTGGAGGAGGAGTTGCTGGCCGACCCGAAGGAGCGCGCCGAGCACGTCATGCTGGTGGACTTACACCGCAACGACGTCGGGCGGGTGTCGGAGATCGGCAGCGTCAAGGTCAGCGACGTCATGACCGTCGAGCGCTACAGCCACGTCATGCACATCACCAGTCACGTCAGCGGCAAACTGGAGCACGGCCGCTCGGCGATGGACGCGCTGAAGGTCAGCCTGCCGGTCGGCACCGTTAGCGGCGCCCCGAAGATCCGCGCCATGCAGATCATCGACGAACTGGAGCCGACCCGCCGCGGGCCTTACGGCGGCGCCGTCGGCTACCTCGACTTCGCGGGCAACATGGACACGTGCATCGCGCTGCGGACGATGGTGTGGCACCGCGGGGGAACCGGGCCGGCCGACACGGGCGGCGTCTACGACGTCCAAGCCGGCGCCGGCGTCGTCGCGGACTCGGTGCCGGCGATGGAGTACGAGGAGACGATGAACAAGGCCAAGGCGCTGCTGAAGGCGGTGGAGGTGGCGGCGCGGGGGTTTTAGCCGTGGACGATGGTCAATTGCTCGGCTGCGTCGCCGCGGCCTTCGCCTTGGCCTTCGTCTCCTTGATCGACGCGTTGACCAGCTTGATGAAGTGGATCGCCTCCTGGACCTTGGCGGCGTCGTCCGGGTCCTGCGACACGGTGAGCAGGTCCTTCATCACCGCGTCGATCTTCGAGGTCTGAAGCTTCGCGTCGGCGTAAGCCTTCTGGTAGTCGGCGCGGACCGTTGCCACCGCGATGTCGGCGTCGGTGATGCGCTGTCGCTGGTCCTTGATCGCCTGGGCGAAGGACCCGCGGAAGTGGCTGCGAAGGCTCCCGCCGGTGTCGACGATCAGCACGTCCGCAATGGCCTGGGCGTCGGCGTCGCGACCCTGTTGCAACTCGGTGGCGGACAGGTCGTCCAGCGTATCCATCAGGCGGCTGAACGCCTCCTGGTACTCCTGATTGAGGCGTTTCACGCGCGCGTCCTGTGCGTCGCGAAAGGCTTGGAGATCCTTGGCAAGGTCGCGGGCGTCGGCCTTCGAGCGGTCGGTGTTGTAGCAGCCGGCCGCGAGCGGGAGGCACAGTGCGACGATCCAGATTGGGTGGCGGGGCATCGGGTTGCTCCTGAAATGGGTGAATCCGAACGTGAACGCGGCGCGTGGGTGTCAGTGGACGTTGCCGCCAATCCAGACGAGCAGGGCGTTGGTGATCGCGCTGGAGACGACCTGAACGTCCTTGTCCGTGATGCCGGACGCGTGGAACGCCTGGAGGTCGCCGAGCTTGAACCGGTAGCCCGCCTCCTCGACGCGGGACGAGAGGGAGTCGAGGTTGACGTCGTGGGACGCCAGTTCGGCGCGCAGGCGAACGGTGTTGTCCTCGGAGATGTGTTGGTTGAGCGAAAGCATCAGCAGGTGGCCGTCCACGGTGCGCACCGCCTGGAAGAGGCGTTCGTTGGCGACGCGGAGGTGGAAGCCGGACAGGTCTGATGCCTGTGGGGCGACGTGCCAGGCGTGGGCGGTTTCGGCGAGCAGGCGGATCGAGGTAAGCACGCCGTCGCTGTGGACGGTAACGTCGAACTCGTTGCCGGCGGCGTTCGGTTTCGCGTCCGTCGGCGCGTAGTGGACGATCGGGTGGATGCGGAGCTCTGGCTTGGCCGGATCGAACGCCGGCGGCGCGCCATCCACCGTCGTCCCGCCGACGGTCTTGAACGGGTGCGCCTTGTACCAGGTCTGGATGTACGTCTCCGTGTTGAACAGCGACGGACGGAACTGCTCGCCGGCCTCCTTCAGGTCGGGCTCGTCTCGCTTCTCGTTGAAGTTGTAAACCTCGCTGTAGACCTCGTCGAGCGATCCGAGCAGCTCCCACCGGCGGAGTTCGACGTTCGCCAGCGTGAGCATGCCGTCGGCGTGGCGGACGTTTTCCTGGGCGAGCTCGGTCTGCGCGCCCAGGAGGTCGCCGAGGAAGCGGAGGATGCGGTCGTGCTTCTCCGTCTGCTCGTGCTGGATGTCGTCGACGACACCGCCGAGGTACTTGAGGTTGTCCTCCCCGATCGACTTGGCGCCGTCGCCGACGAAATCCGCGAGCTTCGCGTCGAGCCCGACGAACTTGTCGAGGAAGTCGAGCCCCTTGAGGGCCTGGTCGTCGGTGATCTCGAGACCGGCGAGCGCGTCCTGCTTGGCCTGTTTCTCCGCCTTGGCCGCGCGGAGGTCGGTGGCGGGGGCGCCGGCGACGGAGGCCGCGGCGATCTGGCGATCCAATTCGTCGATCCGCGCCAGCAGATCGGCGCGGTGGGTCGCGATGGCGGCGCGTTGCCGGTCGGTCATTGCCAGCTTGGCCTGGTGGCGCTTCGCCGTCACACGGGCGGCGGCCTTCGCCAGCGAAACGCCCGACCCGGGCTTCTGTGGGGCGATGCGGCGGAGCTTCGCCCCCGCCGCCGTCGTATCCTTTCGGATCCCACTGATCGCCTGAATCGTGTCGTGAAGGTTGATGCGCTGCAGCACATTCGTCGTCTTGCGCTCGACTTCCGGATTGGCGGCCTTCCCCCCTCGCTTGCCGCCGGGCCAAAGCAGAGTGCTGTATTGGTACGCCGCATGCGCGGCGCGGGACGGCCCGGGTTTGGGGGGCGGCGCGCCGGCGTCGGCGCCCGCGGGCGCCCGGCCGCCGGCCCGCTGACTCATCGTCCGCATCGTGTTCGAACGGGCGACGCCCGACGGGCTGACCGCCTGCGTACCACCGGCGTCGGCGCCAAGGTCCTCCGTGGCACACTGGGACGGCAGCTTGTCGAGGGCGTCTTTGATCGCTTTCACGACGGCGTCCGGACCGCCTCCAAACGCGTTCGACGGGAGTGCCAGCACTTTGGGGTCGAGGTTTTGGTCGGCCAGCAACCCGGCGAGGCGGATCGCCGCCTGCGCGTTGCACAACGTCTGCTGCAGGCCGTTCCAGGCGCGGTCGTCCTCGTCGTCCTTATCGCCGGCGGGGACTTCGGGTGCGTGTTTCGTGAAATAGGCCAGTTGCTCGTCGAAGTATTTCAGCAGGCCGTCCAGCAGCAAGAAGTCCTGATCGCTCAGGCCCGTGCCGACCACGGCGACCAGCGCGGTGGCCTCCTCCGGGTCGCGGCTCTTCTCGATGTCGGCCAGCAGTTTGCGCTGTAATTCGTTCGCAGATCCCAGCAGCTCCTTGTTTTTCGCGATGTCCTGACGAACCTTCTTGAACGTCGTGTAAAGCTGGCTGAGCCACTTCATGCGCGCATCGGCTTGCGCCTGCGCGGTGGCCAGGTCCTCGCCCGCGGCCGGTGGCGCGGCGGACGGGTCGTCCTTCGCCAGTTCGGCCGAGTTGGCCTTGAGCTTCTTCGCGGCCTCGAGCGCTTCGGAACGATGGGCCTCGGCCAAAAGTTGAAGCACTTTCGCGATCGCCGATACCTTGACCTCGCGGACCACGATGCGAAGCGCGAGCTTGTCGTCGAGGCGGTCGCCCCTCGGCTTTGTCGGATGATCGGGATCGTAGCCGGCGGCGAGCACGCGGGCGTAGGTCAGGTCCTTCGGGTCGCGGAGGTCGAGCGCCACCGGCCCCTTATCCCCGTGCCGCGTCAAGAGACCCAACGAAGCCAGCGTCTCCAGCCGCAGTCGCTCCCAAGTCATATCCGTCGTGAGGTTGACCCATTCGACGTCCTTGACGCGAGTCCGCGTGTCGCCAACCGCCTGTTCGACCTTCTGCCGCGCGTCGATATTCCGCAACAGCGTGGGCGCCAGGCCGTCCACGTCGCTTGCAAACGACTCGAACGATTGCAGCGCTTCCTGCGAGAGCTTCGCGTTGGCGTCATTGTGTACGTGGTTGACGCGGTAAACGTCGTCGCAGCCACCGACGCCCAAAAGTATTGCGGCCACCGCCACCGCCGCCACCACCACACGCACTGCGGCCGCCCGCCTGCCCGCCACCGACGCGCGCGACGTCCGGCGCTTGAACTCCGCTTGTCCGTTCATGACTCGTCCTTGAAAACAGAGAGATGACCCGACCGGCGCCGGCGCCGCCGCGCCAGTCGCGGCCTGCGCCCGCCCCGTGTTACCGGGCACGACATTACGCCGGCGCCCCGTCCGAATGCGATTACCCCGTTCTGGCGAGAGGGACCACCCGGCGGCGCCGCGGGCCCACGCTTAGCCGCGCGCCCTCGGCCGGTGTCGCAATCCGCCGATCCATTTGTGCTTATTTAGCGCCGCCCGATTACAATTCCCCTGTTCCGGCTAGTCATCTCAGACGCAGGCGTAGAAAGTGGGTCGCGTGAACATGCCTGGGGCGAACGGGTCGAAGCTGGGGAACGTGTCGGCGATCGTTAAGGTCGTTGCCAACTTACCGATCGACGGCAACGACGGGACCGACCGACGCCGCAAGCTCGTCGCCGAACTCTGTAAGATCGTCGGTGCCCAGACGAACGGTGGCGGCGGTGTCGCGCCGGGCGTCACCGACATCTCCCCACGAATGCGCCAAACCCTCCAATACCTCGTCAAGGGCGACACCGAGCGGCAGATCGCGCTCAAGCTGAAGATCAGCCAGCACACCGTCCACGTCTACGTCAAGCAGCTCTACAAGCGCTTCAACGCGAATAGCCGCGGCGAACTCCTCGCCAAGTTCATTCCTTCGGGGGGATAATCACCGGCGAAATGCGCCCGACCCCACCCCAGCCGCCCCCCCTTGGGGGACGGCTGAGGCGGAGGCGAGGAACGGCGGGCAGGACTTCATTGAAACCGCCCCGCCTGACGCTGGCCATTCACCTGAACTGGGTAGGGCACCCTGCCCTCACCGAATTCGCCGCGGCGGGCCGGCAACTCTTGGTATTCTCCATGCGTCCACGTTTTGCAGTTAGGAACTTCCCCGCCCCCGCGTCTTGCTCCTCGGAAGGATCGTGACGGAACTGACCGAACTGGCCGTGGTGGACCTGGTGATTCGAGCCCGTCGCGGCGACGGTTCTGC
>Ga0207674_10002409_pt1 | contig 23603 bp, 24 predicted proteins | sample KBSCornC72_FD_184303 | JGI IMG/M metagenome (GOLD analysis project Ga0207674, IMG submission 184303) | Corn rhizosphere microbial communities from Kellogg Biological Station, Michigan, USA - KBS Corn C7-2 (SPAdes) (version 2) | ecosystem: Host-associated > Plants > Roots > Rhizosphere > Soil ...
CACGCTCAGCCCGCCTCCACCGTGCTCGGACGGAATCAATGCGGCCAGCCAGCCGGTCTAAGTTAGACTTGTCTCCGCTCCGCTCGTTGCGCGCCTCAAGCCGAATGAGGGCGGTGATAAGCTGCAGGTTGTTCTTCACCCGGTGCTGGAGTTCTTTCAGCAAGATATCCTTATCGCGGATTTGGCGGGCAAATTCCTCTCGCTGGGCACGTTCGCGCTCAGTCACGTCAACAAGCGCAGCAATGCGATATTTTTCGGCGCCTTCGTCATCTTGAATCACTCCGGCGTAGACCTCAACGAGAGCGGGCTTCGGGCCTTGCAACTGGAATGTGCCAATAGAATCCTCATCGGTAACCAGCGCCTGGCCGAGCGTGACTTGCGGATCGTCCTCGTTCCGGAACGCGTCCAATATCGACCAGCCCCGGCCCCTTATTTCCCCAAGCTCCCGGCCTGTAAGAACCTCGAAAGCCTTATTAGCGTAAACAATGCGATGCTCGCCCCGCAGGGACTTTGAGACGATGACGGCGATGGGAACATGATCGAGGAAATGCTTAAACTCCTCAAAGTTGACGGCGCTTGCGAGTTCGACCGCATCGAAAATGTCGTTGACCGGCGCCACTGCTTCAGAGGCTTGCTCAGGCTCGTCGGAATGCTCCATCGATACTCGCTCCGCTAAGACTGGCGGCCGCATGCCACCGCCTTGCCAACAATATCTCTGCTGCGACCAGACTATGACGCGAATTAATCTGTGTGAAGCGTCAAGTCCTTGCTTGACCATGGCGGCAGACGCCGCAACTGGCACAAGGCTTTAGCCCTGCCTCCTAGGTTCAGGGAGGCCTGCTGCTTTGTTCGCCCCCCGTGGCCGCGCACAGGGGATCACCAGGGGGCTGACGAATAAGAGCGCGAGCTTTCACACCCGGGTCAAGATCAACACCACCTGCTATTCTACAAGCGCGTCCTTCCGCTTCGTGTCGTGCACCGCCACAGACGAAAGCACCGGCATTTGCAACACGGTTCGCGTGCTGGCCCTCCCGCAACTGCGTCAGCAGGACAATCTTCCCATCCGGAAATTCCAGAGCGTCATGATAAGCGTGCCGTTTGGCCTTGTTGACCTGTTGGAACTTCGCCACCTTGTGTCCGGGGCTCCAGGAGAAGATCACTCCCTCGCATCGGATTTCCTTTTCAAAGGAAAGCTCCGTGCCCGGAAGCAAGCACACGGCCACGCTACGATCGTCAGCCGCGGCGAAACCGCGTGTAGGCGTGTCGTGAAAGCTCGTTGATACCAACTTGTCACCGCCCTTCGCAGGCCGATCACACATCGAGGATACTCCGTTAGAAGTACCCCCCGTCCTAATCCAAATCATAGGCGATCAAAGCGGCGATCTTTTGTCGGCAGCTAACTCCAGGCGTGTGACCCATCGACGCCGCAACGGATGTTGGTGCAGGGGAACCGTTGCTGTGACAGCCAAAGATTGTCTACGCGGCAAATTTGGACGTTAGCCACCACATCACGGCGGCGAGGATCCCGTTGCCCAATATCTGCAACCAACTCAACAACTGCACTCCACGGTAATCTCCAGCGGGGTTGCTGTAGAGCAAAGCCAGGGTGACCAGGGTGAAGGCTGTGGCTAATCCCATCAGGGGTCACCTGCTTCATCTCGCAGGCTCGAAAAGGCGGCTGGGGCCAGCCGCTCGGCCTCAACGAGGATCCTTCCAATTTCTCGGTGGCCTGCCGTCAGACGGGGCCGATCACGGCCGACATCTCAAAGCCGCCCGAGCGGGAGGAGGTCTTCAGCGAGAAGACCAGCATCTTCTTCAAGAAGACACGCATCTACCGCATCCCCGATTCGAAACGGAACATTCTCATCTATCTCGCCGTCAGTTCGAAGATCATCGAAGGCTCGCCGGCTAACGCCGTCAGCGCCGTGCCGGTCATGCCGTGGCCGAAGTAATATTGAGAAGCGCTCAGCATAGTAGGCACGTGGGATCGCTACCTCAGTCCCTCGGCGGCCTTCAGCACCTCATCGGCGTGGCCGTCGACCTTCACCTTGTGCCAGACCTCGCGGATCACACCCTTGGCATCGATGAGAAAGGTGGCCCTCTCGATGCCCATATATTTCTTCCCGTACATGCTCTTCTCCACCCAAACGCCGTAGGCCTCGGTCACCTTGCCGTCCTCGTCGGAGGCGAGTGGAAAGGGGAGCTTGAACTTCTTCTTGAATTTGTCGTGGCTTGCGACCGAGTCGCGTGAGATGCCCACGACCTCGGCCTTGACCTTGGAGAAGTCAGGCAGGGAGTCGCGGAAGGCGCAAGCTTCCGCTGTGCAGCCCGGCGTGTCGTCGCGCGGATAGAAATAAAGCACCACGGTCTTGCCCCTCAGTTCCTTGAGGGAGACCTTGCCGCCTCCGTCTGTGGGCAAGCTGAAGTCTGGTGCCTTGTCGCCGACTTCGAGGCTCATCGTCTTCTCCTCCTAGGGCCTGAGCTGCTTCGTCATTTTGATATGGGGAACCGTGTTCTCGTCGAAAGGCTCGTCGACAGCCCGATAGCCGAAGCGCGCGTAGAAGCCTTCAACCCCCATGCGGGCATTAAGCACCATCAGGAAGAAGCCGCCGCTTGACCCCCACGCCTCGGCGTGAGCCAGCAGTTGGGCACCCACTCCCGCCCCGCGCCGATCCGCCGCCACGGCCATCTGCTTGAGCTGAAGGGTCGTCTCGTCGAGTGGCTTGAGCGAGACCGCGCCCACCACGACGCCATAGGATAGCGCGCAGAAATGCTGCCGCGACGCGTCATCGGCAAGCTCCTCGCGCGTGATGGTCAAGCCTAGCGGCCGGCGCAAGACCGTCTCGCGCAGGCAGAGGCATTGGCGATACAGGTCTGAACCGAGCACGGCTTCTACGACGGCGATGTCGGTTTCAGTTACCAAGCGGACCTCACGGGCTCTTTGCCAGCTGCTCGACCATGGACCAGATGGCGGCGATCTGGGGAGCGTCCTTACCGAGATAGTCAAGGTCGGTATAGCCCCACCAGTCCCAGCAGCCCTGCGGGTTGATCGCGTTGGCCTTGATCTGCGGAAAGAGGATGACGAAGCGGTTCGTGTCGGCGACCTGGGCGTAACCGGACTCCTTGATGAAGTCGTCGCCGACCGTCTCGCGAGACTGCTCGCAGCCATGGAGGGCGATATGGACGCGGCAGCCTGGTTGCGACGCGCAGGCCAGAGGCACGTAAACGATGCCTTCGTCGGCGAGCCCATCGGCGGGCTTAGCGAAGGCTTGCTGGTCGAACACGATGAAGCGCCCTTTCGGCTCAGCAGCGGACGCCTGGAGCGGACCATAGATCCAAGCAAGGATGGCCTTGGCCTGATCGTAGTCGCAGTCGCTGACATAGGGCTTGGCGCCGACGCCGCAAGCCGCTCCGCCCTCCTCGGTGATGAAGGCGTGCCCGCCCTTGCTCTCCACCAGCGTGATGTTGGTCTCGGGCACGCCGACGTCCTTGAAGAAGTCTCGCGCCGCCTCCACCACAGCCCGCGCAACAGTCTGATCCTCGTTCCCGAAAAGATAGATGTTGTCCTTGGCGAGCCCTGAAAGCGGGTCGATCTTGCCTTCGTCGGCAAGCTCTTTTGCCCGCTCGGCCAATGCCTTAGGATCTGGCACGCCGAGCGTCGTCTTCATGCATTTATAGAGCGCCTGCTGCGCGTTCTGCGCTACCGCCATGGGCCAGAAAGGAACGAGCTTGCTTGCCTCCGTCTCGGCGCAAGCGAACGGACCGCCGGCCACGATGCCGGCGCCGACGATTTGACTCGAATGAGCGACTTCGATCTGGCCCGCCATATAAGCTCCAGAGGACAGACCCGAGACGGAGGTCGCAGCGACATCGGCGCCGAGCGCTGGCAGCTGCTCGGAGGCTCTCGCCGGATGGGCGGAGATCGCCACGGCGAGCAGCGCTGCCGCCAGGACGAGTGTCGCCGCCTCGAGCGCGAGGCGTTTCATTATGAAACTGTCATCATGCTCCGCTCGGCGAATGTCGGAGCTCAGATCAGTGACATCAGCCTCGCCACTCGGAGCGACGCGCGAAACTTTTTTGAGGTCATTCTGCCTCATGGGTCAAAAACCGCTTGCATCGCTCGAACGTGGGTGTAAATAGCGCCTCGTTTAGACTTGAACATCTGCTGGTTGGAGGGAGGACGCCATGTCCAGTGACGCCCTCTTCCAATTGGGGATGGACTTGGATCATGGTTCAAGCACCGCCCAAACGGAAGAAAAGCTTTCCCGGTGCCCCTCTGAGCAAGAGGGACGCAAGGACTTTTTCTGTGAGCGCGATGGTGTCCGCTACGCGGGCACTCATCTGATCATCGATCTCGTTCGAGCCAAACGGCTCGACGACCTGGAGCACATTGAGCAGACGCTCCGGCGATGCGTGGAGGTGGCGGGTGCCACCCTTCTGCACATCCATCTTCACCACTTTACACCGAACGGCGGGGTCTCTGGCGTAGCGGTTCTTGCCGAGTCGCACATCTCGATCCACAGCTGGCCGGAATATGGCTATGCCGCGCTTGATGTGTTCATGTGCGGCCATACCAATCCGAGAGCGGCCATCGACGTCCTGAAGGAGGCGTTCGAGCCTCGCAAGGTGGTGGTCAAGGAGCAGTTGCGCGGCAAGGAAATGAATCGATGGAACGCTGGGTCGAAGAGACGCTCCACCGGGGTTTCCGCGTCCGCCTGAGTGCGGACCGCGTCCTTTTCGACAGCGAGACCGAGCACCAGCGCCTGATTATCTTCGAGAACTCGGACTTCGGCCGGGTGATGATGCTCGATTCGATCGTGCAGCTCACCACCAAGGACGAGTTCGTCTACCACGAGATGATGTCGCACGTGCCGCTGTTCGCCCATGGGCGGGCTCGGAAGGCGCTGATCGTGGGGGGCGGCGACGGCGGGGTGCTCAGGGAAAGCCTGAGGCACCCGGAGCTCGAGCAGGTCACGCTGTGCGAGATCGACCGTGGCGTTATCGATCTATGCCGGCGGTATTTCCCGGAAATCTCGGCCCGCGCCTATGACGATCCGCGCAGCCGGATCGTGATTGCCGACGGCACCAAGTTTGTGGCCGAGACCGACGAGCGCTTCGACGTGATCATGGTCGATTCCACCGACCCGATCGGGCCGGGGGCGGTGCTGTTCACCCGCGAGTTCTATGAAGGCTGCCGGCGTTGCCTTGCTCCCGGCGGGCTGCTCGTGACCCAGAATGGCTTGCCCTTCCTGCAGGCATCCGAGCTCAAGCAAAGCGTGGGTTATTTCCGCGAGCTGTTCGATGACGCCTTCGCCTATCTCGCCACCACGCCGACTTATTTCGGCGGCCCGATGTCCTATGGCTGGGCGACCGACGACACGAAGCTCAGGCAGCACAAGCGGCGCAAGATCGCCAAGCGCTACGAGAAGGCCGGCAGCTTCCCGACCCGCCACTGGCGGCCAGATGTCCATGTCGCCGCCTTCGCCCTTCCCACCTATGTGCGTGAGATCGTCGAAGCGTAGCTAGAGCCGCTCGAACTTGGGCAGGTCGCCCACGAGTGGGCGGCAATAGGCATCGAAGGCGGGGCTCACGTCGTTCTTGCCGACAACGAATTCAGCGGGCACATGTTTGGTCCGACGCGCCACCTTGGCGAGCTCGGCGCGGGCGCATTCGCTGCGATAGGCGTCGGGCGCATTGGACGTGCGGACGATGATTACCGAGGCGCTTGCATCGCCCTTGGCGGCAAGCTCTGCCGCATAACGACCGACCGCGCGCGCCTCCTCGGTATCGACCGGCGACGGCTCGGGCCAGCAGCGCTGGATATAGCCGAACGTGTCGGCACGGACACGCGGAGGCTTGCCGCCCTTCGGCGTCAGTCCCGTCTTGACCAAGTCGGCAAGCCCGTCGCCGAGAGCGCCTGAGCCTGAGAGCTGCACATTGCCATGGGCATCGACCTCGCCAGAGCGCATCAGCTTCGGCGCGATCTCCTCGCCGGATCCGTCGCGAATGCCTTCGCTGACCGCAATCTGGCAGCGGCCGAGCTTGGCGTAGACCGCCTCGACATCGGCAAGGAAGGAGTCGGTTGAGAACGGCACCTCCGGTAGATAGATGAGATGCGGCGCGGGCCGGTCTTGCGGCGCGGCTCCATTGGTCGCCTCTCCGCGGGCGAGTGATGCCGCGGCGGTGAGGAAGCCGGCGTTTCGCCCCATGATGACATTGATCTTGATGCCGCCGAGGCTCGCATTGTCGAGCGCGTCCCCCATCAGCGCGAGCGCCACATAGCGCGCAGCGGATGGGAAGCCCGGCGTGTGGTCGTTCTCGAGGAGATCGTTGTCGATCGTCTTCGGCACGTGGAAGCAGCGGAGCTCGTACCCGGCCGCGGCAGCTTTCTCGCTCACGATGCGGCAGGTGTCGGCCGAGTCGTTGCCGCCGATATAGAAGAAATAGCGGATGTCGTTCCTGCGGCAACCGTCGAGGATCTTCTCGCAATAGGCCTCGTCGGGCTTATCGCGGGTCGAGCCGAGGGCCGCCGATGGCGCACGCGCAATCGCTTCGAGCTTAGCCTTGCCGATGGAGGACAGGTCGAGCAGCCCTTCCGAGCCCGGCTTCACAAGCCCGCGCACGCCATGGCGCGTGCCGAATATGCGCTTGACCTTGCCCGAGGCGGCGAGCCCGGCATTCAGGCCTTCGACCACGCCCGCGAGTGACTGATTGATAACGGCGGTTGGGCCTCCGGATTGGCCGATCACCGCATTGCCGGTAGTCAAGTTGGCCATGGAGTGTCTTTCCCTGTTGCGAAGGCCGGGAGAATGCCGAAGGCTTCATTCGCTGGCAACCAGTGCGTGATTTCGACGAAGGTTCCAGGTTTGGCCCACATAGTGCGCCTTAATCGTTATGTCGGAGCGAGCGCCTGGCGGGGTATAAACGGGCATCTCAGATGGCAACAGCAATGAATCGTGCGAGTTCTGCGTGGCCCAATTTGCCCTATGTGGCCTGGAAAGACACCTACGCAACCTTGCATCTCTGGACCCAGATCGTTGGCAAGATCCGGCTCGCGCAGACGCCATGGCTCAATCATTCCTGGCACGTTGTTCTCTATGTCTCGCCCCGGGGCTTGACCACGTCGTCCATCCCTTATGGCGACCGCAGCTTCGAGCTCAAGTTCGACTTTCTGAATCACGCGCTGGTCGCTACGGCCGACGACGGTTCGATCAGGAAGGTCGGGCTTTATCCGCGGTCTGTCGCCGATCTCTATGCCGAGGTCATCCAATCTTTGGAGGAGCTCGGCATCGAGGTCCGCATTCATGACATGCCTAACGAGCTGCCCGATCCGATCCGCTTCAACGAGGACAATACCCACGCGTCCTACGACCGCGACTTTGCCGAACGGCATTGGCGCATCCTGGCTGAAGTCGAGCGGGTGCTCTTCAAGTTCCGCACGTCCTTCCTTGGCAAGTGCAGCACGGTCCATTTCTTCTGGGGAAGCTTCGATCTTGCCGTCACTCGCTTTTCCGGCCGGCGGGCCCCCCTTCATCCTGGGGGCGTGCCTTATCTGCCGGATCGCGTTACGCGAGAGGCCTATTCGCACGAGGTCAGCAGCGCGGGCTTCTGGCCTGGCAACGATCTCGTGCCTTACCCCGCGTTCTACTCTTATGCCTATCCCGAGCCGGAGGGTTTCGCGTCGGCGCCGGTCAGCCCGGCAGAGGCGTTTTATAGCGACGATCTCAGCGAATTTATCCTGCCTTACGACGCCGTCGCTCGTGCCGAGGATCCGGAGCGTGCATTGATGCAGTTTCTGACCAGCACCTACGAGGCCGCTGCGTCGCTCGGAAAGTGGGACCGCGCGGCGCTCGAGTGTCCTATCGGCGTGCCGGGCAAGCCGCGCGCGGTGGGAAGCTAGGCCCCACGAGGATCATCGCCGAGATCCACGTATTCGATGCCAAGCGGACCAATGGCCGTGACCTGCGTGACGTACTCACCAGACTTTGCCCAGTGGAAATGGGACGTGTCACCCGGGAGAACGACGACGCTGCCCGGCGGAAACGCCTTCACCTTATCGCCATCAAACTGATCCCCGAGACCGATGTAGAAAACGCCAGATATGACTGTGTAGACGCGGTCCTCGGGATGTCTGTGCGGCATCAGTTTCACACCTGATGGCACCTTGACCCTTATCGTATAAGGGCCGGGCTCCGACGGGTGACCAACGACGACGGCAAGTCGTACCGAAGGCGGAAATGCCGGAAACGGCTTCCAGTCGATATCCTCGGGCAAGATCGATCTAAAAGCGGCTTGGCCTGGTTGATGGGCCTGAGCCATCTTTTCCCGCCTACCTCTTGGGATATGCGGTGAAAACATAATCTTTTTTCGCCACGATCGTATGGCACGCGAAGCCGCACTTGGCGTCGTTCCCCTGCGGCGGCTGGTCAGCTAAGGTTGCGGGCGTGAACGTGTCGGTGGTGGCGTCATAGTTGAAGGCCCCCCACCCCCATCCGCCGCTGTCCGTGAATCTCTTGCTATCCCTCACCATGAAGTCAACGTCATGCAGGGTACCCGGAATCCTCGTCGTCGGATCGGGGGCCTCGGCGCTCTTTTCCGGCTTCCAGTGGATCTTCGCCATCTTGGAGCCGTCGGGGAAAGGCTTGCCGTTGCCGGGAATGCCGGCCCGATAAGCGTCAATCATCGTAGGATTGGCGAGGATGACTGCGAGCACGCCTTCCGTCTGACTGACCGCGACAGTTTGCCAGTCCTCGTATCCTCTGAACTCAGAGAACGCGAGACCGCCCGGCACTTGCACAGTGTATTTGTCCTGCGCGGAAATGGCCCTGCCGCCTAATGCAGCAAGCGCCACCGCTGCGATCGCAATCGCCCAAAGTAAGGCTGTCCTCGGGGCTCGTTTATGTCGGAGTAAGTGCGTGCCTATAGCCATTGGCGCCTCCCACAGAGAACACTTTACCCGCCAAGTGTATCACTGGCCCACGACGAGCGTGTACCCATAGACGCGAGGCTATTCTTTCTTGACCGCTACGAGCAGAGGGCGATTTAAGGTCGCTCCAACCTCGTCGTGCCGGGCAAGCCGCGAACGGCCTAGTGCAGCTTCAGCGCACCACCTTTCGATAGAGGTGCCACGTGGCGTGGCCAAGCACGGGCAGGACGACGATCAAACCAAGAAAAGCGGGTAGCATCCCGATGGCGAGTCCACCGGCCACGAACAGGCCCCAAAGCGCCATCGGGCCTGGGTTGGTCGCCACTGCGCGAACCGAGGTCGATACCGCGCTGTAAAGACCGACGTCGCGGTCAAGCAGCAGCGGAAACGACACCACGCTGATCGCGAGCACCAACAAGGCGAAGAGGAATCCAACTCCCACTCCCACTACGATCATCGTCCAGCCTGCGCTCGTGGTGAATAAGTCGCGGACAAACGAGGCGATCGAGACGGGTGGCTCAGGGCCGAGGGTGAGCCCGTAGATCACACTGGCCGCAAGCAACCACAGCAGGAAGATCGCCACCAGCACCAATCCCAGCACGAGGATCGCGCCGAATCCGGGCGAGCGGACCACACCGAAGGCATCGATCCAGCTGATGCGATGGCCTTGCTCGCGGCGCCGGCTCATTTCATAGAGGCCCACCGCTGCGATTGGACCTACAAGCGCAAACCCAGAGGCAAGCGGAAACAGGAGCGGCAGAAGCTGATAGCCGAAGATCAGCCAGGCCAGCGCGAGCCCGACAAGCGGGTAGATCAGACAGATGAAAATAACGTCCGACCGATAGGCGCCAAAATCCTCAAGCCCCTTCCTCAAGACGTCTTTGAGATCAGCGGCATTGATCCGGCGGACGGCGGGCAGCGGGATATCCCGGCTCCCTCGTATCGAGTGACCCAGCGAACCGACGGTCTGGGACGCAAGCCATAGCTGGTCTGCCGTCCACTCGACGGGGTTTCGGATGTGCTCTCGGCTTGTTATCCTCGCTCCTCCCGAACTGTCGGTTCGAGGGCCCGGGGCCGATCAGGCCGGGCTTGACGCCAATCGGCCGAGGGCGAGCGCGTTCAACGCTTATTATACACTATCCTGGCTCTTAAGTCCCACTTCTCCCACCGGCGGAGATCCCGAGCTAGGTCAGTCGAAGCGAAGCAGGTGCAGACTGAAGAGATTGTCGGAGTCGGTCCAAGCCTTCACCGGCTGCCAGCCTGAAGTACGAGCAAGCGCGTGGAACTCCGGCACGGTGTATTTATGCGAGTTCTCGGTGTGGATGCGCTCGCCATCGGCAAACGTGAAGGTGCGCCCGAGAATGTGAACAGCCTGCCGCGCGAGGCTGACGAGATACATCTCGATGCGGCCCTGGGCCTCGTTGTAGACGGCGTCATGCGCGAAGCGGCTAAGGTCGAACTCGCCGTCGAGCTCGCGGTTGATCCGGGCGAGCAGATTGAGGTTGAACGCCCCGGTCACGCCGCGCGCATCGTTATAGGCGGGAAGCAGAATCGACGTCGGCTTCTTGAGGTCGACACCGATCAGAAAGACGCTGCCCGGGCCGAGCAGCTTCGCGGCATTGGCCAGGAAGGCTTGCGCTTCGATAGGGGTCAGATTGCCGATGGTCGAACCTGAGAAGAAGCCAAGCTTGCGATAGCCTTGCGCGGCCTTGGGCAATGCGCGCGTCTTGGTGAAGTCGGCAATGAGCGGCAGGATCGTGAGCTCTTCATGCCGGGCTAAAAGCCACTCGGCGGCCTCCCTCAGGCTCTCGCCCGCGATGTCGATGGGGATGTAAGCGGGAAGGTTTCCGAGAGCGCCAATCAGGAGGCTCGTCTTCCGGCTCGACCCAGATCCAAACTCGACCAGCACACGGCCGTTGCCGGCAAGCTTCGCGATTTCGACGCCATGAACTTCGAGCAAAGCGGCTTCGACCCGCGTCGGGTAATATTCCTCGAGCTTGACGATCTCCTCAAACAGCTTGCATCCCGCCGCATCGTAGAAGAAGCGGCAGGGGATGCTCCGCGGCGTCCGCGCAAGGCCTGCGAGCACGGCCGCGGCGAAATCCACCTGAATGTGCTCCTGCTTCGCGTGGAGCCCGAGCGCATGCGCTTGGATATCGGAGGGGACGTGAAGGGAGGTGTCGCTCTCCATCACGCGGAGGAGGCGAGACGCAGGCCCATGAACTGCCAGCGCTGATGCGGATAGAAGAAATTGCGGTAGGTCGCCCGCACGTGGCCCTCTGGCGTCACGCAGGAGCCGCCCCTGAGCACGAACTGATTCACCATGAACTTGCCGTTGTACTCGCCAACGGCGCCTGCCGCCGCCTTGAAGCCCGGATAGGGGAGATAAGCGCTTGCCGTCCATTCCCACACGTCGCCGAACATCTGCTGAAGCGTGGCGCCAGCCTTGGCTGGCATGGCGCGCAAATGATTTTGGCCGAGCGTGCGGCCCTGGGGGGGCACACTCGCCGCGGCAATTTCCCACTCGAACTCCGTCGGCAGCCGATGACCGGCCCAGCGGGCGAAGGCGTCAGCCTCGTAATAGCTCACATGCGTGACAGGCGCGGCGAGATCCACAGGGCGGAAACCGAGCAGGCTCATCTGCATATAGCCGCCTTCGGCCTTCTCGAAATAAAGCGGCCCCTGCCAATCCTGACTGTTCACCGTATTCCAGCCGTCGGCGAGCCAAAGCGTCGGGGTCACATAGCCGCCACCCTCGATGAATTCGATCCATTCCCCGGTGGTCACGCACCGCGTTGCGAGCTTGAATGGGCGGATCAGCTCCTCGTGACGGGGACTCTCATTGTCATAAGCAAAGCCATTGCCCTCATGCCCGACTTCGAAGATGCCACCGTCGAAGGAAAGGAAGCTCAAAGGCGTCGCTTCGCTTGTGGCGACACCGGCAGGAGCTGAACGATAGGCAGGCTTGAGCGGCTCTGTCGCGAACAGGCTCAAGATGTCGGTGAGTAGCAGCTCCTGGTGTTGCTGCTCGTGATTGATGCCGAGCTCAATAAGCTCTGCCGCCTCGGGCTGAAGCGCCTGGTCAAGCAAGCGCTCGAGCGCCTCATCGATCGCAGCGCGATAGGCACGCACCTCTTCCGCCGAGGGACGCGTGAGCAGACCGCGCTTAGGCCGCGGCTGCCGCGGCCCCACGCTCTCGTAGTAGGAGTTGAAGCAATATTCGAAGCGCTCGTCGAACACCTGGTAGCCGGGAAGGAAGCGCTTCAGCAGGAAGGCCTCGAAGAACCAGGTGGTGTGCGCAAGATGCCACTTGGTAGGGCTCGCGTCGTCCATCACCTGGACGACCTGGTCCTCATCGCTCAGGGGCCGCGCAATTTCCGTCGACAGCGTTCTCGTCCGAAACAGACGATCGCGTAAGATGGACGTATTCGATTGGGTGCTTGGCGTTGGCTCGGCGAGCACGGCGTTCCACGCACTCATCACTGGCTCCCTTCCGGCAATCGCACCCAACGCGAGATTTAGCAGCTTGTTCCGACAGGCGAAATGAATAACCATGCACGACTCCGTGAGCGCGATTTGATTTTCTTAGGAGTCTTGATGCTGGATATGGTGCCAAGGCCGAGGATCCAATCGTCTCCTTCGACGGGAGGCAATCGGAGGTCGCAGCCGAACTGCAACGAGGCGTGTGCCGGGCACTTCGCGCGCTCGGCCACCGTGTTGTCACGGAGTTGCCTCTCGCCAATGACCGCCGCACACTTTGTGGCGATGTCAGGAAGCGGCGACATTTTGATCGTCGAGATCAAATCCTGCCTCCTCGACTATCGCACCGACGCGAAATGGCAGGATTATCTCGAGTATTGCGACCGGCTTTATTTCGCGGTGCGGGCGGATTTCCCTTGCGAGGTCATCCCGGAAGAGGCTGGGCTCATCCTCGCCGATCGCTATGGCGCGGAACTCGTGCGGGAAGGGATTGAGGAGCGGCTGTCGGCCGCACGCCGCAGAGCCATGATGCTCGCCTTCGCGCGCGCCGCAGCACTCCGGTTGCAGCAACACCTCGATCCCGGCTGCAGCTTCGAGATCTGATCTATTTCGGGGCGCGCTTGGCGAGGATGCGCTGCAATGTGCGGCGATGCATGTTGAGCCGCCGCGCGGTCTCAGAGACGTTGCGATTGCAAAGCTCATAGACTCTCTGGATGTGCTCCCACCGCACCCTGTCGGCCGACATCGGGTTCTCCGGCGGCGGCGCCTTCACCGCGGTCGTGGACGCCACGAGCGCGTTGTAGACATCGTCGGCGTCGGCAGGCTTGGCGAGGTAATCGACCGCGCCGAGCTTCACCGCTGTGACAGCGGTGGCGATATTGCCGTACCCGGTAAGCACCACGGCACGCGCCTCGGGCCGCACGTCTTTCAGCGCGGCGATGACGTCAATGCCGTTGCCGTCTTCGAGGCGCATGTCCACCACCGCGAACGCGGGAGGTCTGCGCCGCAGAGACGACAAGCCATCCTCGACCGAAGCGGCAGCCTCGACTTCGAAGCCGCGTGTCTCCATGGCGCGCGCAAGCCTCGCGAGGAAGGCACGGTCGTCATCAACGATGAGAAGAGTGTTGTCGGACACGCGGGTTGCCTGCGCGGGCGCAGGTGAGATCTGCTGAACGTCCATGGCCCTCTCCTAGGAACCTGTCCCAGCCCACTAGCGAGCTAAGCGGTTTCGCGGCACTCGGCAACAATACCAAAGTAGGGGGTAGCTGGAAAATGAACTGCCGGTAACCTTCGGCAGCTGTTCGCGATGTCCACCGACCAAGTGGCAATTTGCGCGCCACGCTAGGCAACCGGCTCGGGCTTCAGCTCACCTCGCGCCGGACGCTGCTCGAATTTAGCGCGCGACCAGGTTACTGTCACCTTCGCGCCGCCTTGCGGCCGGTTGGCGAGCGCAAGCATGGCGCCTGAACGCTCGAGCAGCGTCTTGGCGATGAAGAAGCCAAGCCCCATACCAATATGCTCGTCGGGCGCTTCCTGCCGCCAGCCCTGCGCCGGCCGGGTAGTTACGAATGGCTCGCCGAGCTGCTCGAGCACGTTGGGCGGGAAGCCCGCGCCGTCGTCGGCAATGACGATCTCGACCGCCTTGTCGGACCAGCGCGCCTCGACCTCGACCTTGGTGGCGGCGAAATCGATCGCATTCTCCACCAGATTGCCTAGCCCATAGATGACGCCGGGATTGCGCTCGGCGACCGGCTCCTGAGCCGCGGCAGTGCGTGGCGCCACGTCCTCCAAGGCAGTGGTCCTGACCTCGATGGGCACGGCGACGAGGCGGTGCGGCGCCACCACCTCTTCGATCAGGTGGCTCAAGGTAAGCCGGGACACAATGAGGTCGTGCTGCTCACCGCCACCGGCGAGCTCGGCCAGAATCTCCCGGCAGCGCTCGGCCTGAGCCCGCAGCAACACCACGTCGTCGTAATGCGGGTCGGTGGGCTTGGCGTCGCGCATCAGCTCTTTGGTCACAACGGCGATGGTCGCGAGCGGGGTGCCGAGCCCGTGCGCCGCAGCGGCGGCTAGCCCGTCGAGCGCCGAGAGTTTCTGCTCGCGGGCTAGCACCATCTCGGCGGCGGCCAGCGCCTCCGCCATGCGCCGCGCCTCCTCTGCTGTCCGCCAGGAATAGAAACCGATGAACAGGATGCCCGAAACGACCGCGGCCCATACGCCCATCACATAAGGGAATGGGAGCAGAAGGTTGGAATGGTGGAACCAGGGGAGCGGATGATGGAAGTTCGTGAGCAGCGTCGCCGCGCCGATGGCAAGTGCGCCAAGCAACGCGGTGACCCTGATTGGGAGCGTCGAAGCCGACACCGTGACGGGTGCAATCAGCAGGAAGGCGAACGGGTTTTCCAGGCCGCCAGTCAAATAGAGAAGGGCGGCGAGCTGGAGAACATCGTAGGCAAGCATGACAAAGGCATAATGACTGCGCAGGCGCTGGCTCGCGGGGTAGCGGATACGGAGCGCGACATTGATCCAGGCAGAGAGCGCGATCACCGCGAGGCAGCCGCCGATCGGCAGGTCGATGCCGAGCACCCAATAGGCGCCGACTACGGTGATGGTCTGGCCGAGCACGGCAAGCCAGCGCAGGCGCACGATGGTCTGGAGGCGCAAGCGGCTTTCGCCCTGCCGCAGCCAATCCGGGACATGGGCGCGACGGCTGATTTGACTATTGTCGATGGCGGCCATAGCTCAAGTCTAACACGTGGGATCGAGCCATAATTCCGACAAAGCGGACGAGCAGCGCAAGGTTATGGACGAGAGAGTTGAAGGTTTCGGCAAAGGGGCCGGCGCTGGGCCTGCTGACGATAGTGTAGCGGCAGCGGGGGTCCCAGTGGCGGTACGCGACCTCACCAAGGTCTATGGCCCTGTTACCGCTGTCGATCATATCAGCTTCGAGCTGGCGCAGGGAACGACAGTGGCGCTGCTCGGCGGCAATGGCGCTGGCAAGACCACGACTATCGCCATGCTGCTCGGCCTCGTCATGCCGACCTCCGGCGAGGTCAGGGTGTTCGGCGCCGATATCAGCCGGAACCGCGGGACCGTGGCGCACAAGCTCAATTTCCAGAGTCCTTATGTCGATCTGCCGGCGCGGCTGACTGTCAGGCAGAATCTGACCGTGTATGCGGGGCTTTACGGCATCGCCAATATTCCCGAGCGCATCGCCTATATCGCTGAGGATTTTCAGATCGAGCCTCTGCTCGACCGCGAGACCGGCAAGCTGTCGGCGGGCCAGAAAACCCGCGTGGGTCTCGCCAAGGCCCTTCTTAATGCCCCTGAACTCCTCCTGCTGGATGAGCCCACAGCTTCGCTTGATCCCGACACCGCGGATTGGATCAGGCGGAAGCTCCGAGATTATGCGCGGTCGCGCGGCGCGACGTTGCTGCTCGCCTCCCACAATATGACCGAGGTCGAGCGGCTCGCCGATCGCGTCATCCTGCTCGACGCAGGCCGCATCATCGAGGATGAGACGCCCAAAACGCTGATCGCGACTTTCGGCCGGAAGACTTTGGAAGAGGTGTTTCTCGACGTGGTGCGCCGGCGCGCGAAGCGAACTCGCGAGGAAGCCGACGAATCCTCGGCACGCAAAGCATCATGAGCGACGCTCGTACATTGCCGCTGGGTGTAGAGCCCATCCTGTTGCTGCCCACAGGTTTGAGCGCCTCGATCCGGCGCATCAGGTCACTGGTGCAGCGCTACATCTATCTCTTGCGAAGCTCTGGCGTGCGGTTGGTCGAGCTCATCTATTGGCCGTTCCTCCAGATGCTGACCTGGGGCTTCCTCCAGAAATATCTCTCGGGCACCACCAACCCAGTGGCGCAGGCTGCCGGCGTGCTCATCGGCTCGATCCTGCTGTGGGACATTCTGTTCCGCTCGAATATCGGTTTCGCCACCACCTTCATCGAGGAGATGTGGTCGCGCAATCTCGGCAATCTGCTGACGAGCCCGCTCCGTCCTTATGAACTCATCATAGCGTTGAGCGTCTGGAGCGTGATCCGCCTCAGCGTGAGCATGATTCCGGTGGCGACGGCTGCTTATCTCCTGTTCGGCTTCAATCTGCTCGATCTCGGCCTGCCGCTCGTCGCCTTCTTCGCCGTTCTGGTTTTGACGAGCTGGTCGCTCGGCCTGATTTCGGCAGGCGTCATCCTGCGCTACGGGCTTGGCGCGGAGGAGCTCGCCTGGTCGCTTGCCTTTCTGCTGCTCCCACTCTGCTGCGTTTACTACCCTGTCTCGGTGCTGCCGAGCTGGCTGCAGGTGATCGCGCTCGCGCTACCCCCCACGCACGTGTTCGAGGGCATGCGTTCTATCCTGCTGCATCACACATTCGATGCAAAAGAGCTGTGGTGGGCGCTCTCATTGAACGCCGTGTACCTCTTCATTGGCTATCTTACCTTCAGCCGCTTCCTCGCAAGCGCGCGGGTCAACGGCACTCTGTTGAAGTTGGGAGAATAGATGCGCCGCCGTCTCCTCATCGTGATCCTTGCCGGCTTTCTCGTTGGCGCGCTCGGAGGCGCGGCCGCGCTTATCGTCACCAGCGCGCAAGGCCCCAAGGTCGAAACCACAGGCACGGCCCTGATCGGTGGACCCTTCACGCTGGTCGATCAAAATGGCAAGACCGTCACCGACCGCGACTTCCGCGGCAAATACATGCTGATCTTCTTCGGCTTCACTCATTGCCCGGACATCTGCCCGGCGGAGCTGCAGGTCATGTCGGCGGCGCTCGATGCGCTTGGCTCAAAGGCAGACGAGGTCGTTCCCGTTTTTGTGACCTTGGACCCTGAGCGCGACACGTCCGAGGTCGTGGGGACCTACGTCAAGAATTTCGGCAAGAACTTCGTTGGCTTGACTGGCTCGCCCTCGGCAATTGCCAATGCAGCAAAGGCTTATCGCGTTACCTACTCAAAATTCGAATATAATGGTAAAGATGTAAATTACAGGTATAGCATCGATCATTCTGCACTCGTCTACCTCATGGACAAGGATGGTCAGTATTTGACCCACTTCACCTATGGAACTCCTGCCTCAAAAATGACGGAGACTATGCGCAGCTACCTTTAGCCGCGCGACCGATGCGCTCCTGTGGCAAGTTGCCGTTGCGCCGCAACATAGAATCACCATCTGATTCCGCGATGCAGCATTTTAGCTATATCGTAAATCCGTAGGCGCGAGGTCCGTCCATGCTTTATCATCTATATGAGCTGAACCGGGCGGCGCTCAGCCCTGCGCGGGCCGCAGCCGACGCCTACAGGCTCCTCTTCCGCAACCCCTTGAATCCGGCTGCTTATACCCCGCTCGGCCGGAGCGCGGCGGCTGCGCTCGAGCTGTTCGAGCGGACGACGCGCCGTTATCCGAGGCCCTCTTGGAATATCGATCAGACGGAGATCAAGGGCCGACGTGTCGCTGTCCGCGAGCGGGTCGTCATCTCTAAGCCCTTCTGCAATCTCATTCATTTCGAGCGGAACGTTTCGGCATGGCGCCGCCGCCGGGACCCCAAGTTTTTGATCGTGGCGCCGCTGGCCGGCCATTTCTCCACCCTGCTTCGTGGCACGGTGCGCGACCTCCTGCCGCACCACGACATCTACGTGGCCGAGTGGCAGGACGCCCGCTTCGTTTCGCGCGCCGAAGGCTCCTTCGATCTCGACGACTATATTGATTACATCGTTGAGTTTCTGCAGTTTTTTGGCGGCGATGTGCATGTCATCGCGGTGTGCCAACCGACCGTGCCGGTGTTCGCCGCAGTGTCCTTGATGGAGACAAATGGCGACCCGGCAGTGCCGCGCTCGATGATCCTCATGGCTGGTCCGATCGATGCGCGGGAGAACCCAACCGCAGTCAACCGCTTTGCCGAGGCGCGCGCAATCGAGTGGTTCCGGCGCAACGTCATCACCCAGGTTCCGTGGCCCTATCCGGGCGTGATGCGCAACGTTTATCCCGGATTCCTGCAGCTTAGCGGATTCATGGGCATGAATTTCGATCGCCATGTTACGGCGCATCGCGACCTTTTCCATAATCTGATTAGAGGAGATGGCGATTCCGCCGATAAACACCGTGAATTTTACGATGAATTTCTGGCAGTAATGGATTTAACCGCCGAATATTACCTGCAAACCATCGAAACGGTGTTCCTAGAGCATAGCCTTCCACGCGGGGTGATGACGCACCGCAACACACTGGTAGACCCTACTAAAATCTACAGGGTCGCCCTCATGACAGTGGAAGGGGAAAAGGACGACATCTCGGGAAGCGGCCAGACCTATGCTGCACATGTTTTGTGCAAGAATCTTCCACACAGTAAGCGTGAGCACCATTTGCAGCCCGGAGTGGGCCATTACGGCGTCTTTAACGGATCGCGCTTCCGCTATGAAATAGCACCGAAAATCCAGCATTTCGTGAGGGCTCATCAGCGTCGCGGCGGGATCCTGTCGCGGGTCTTCGGACTGACTGCCTAAAGCAGAGGCGCGCGCTCCCCGTAAACCCTGTGCTAGTGTACCGCCCGCCGAATCGGGAGGCGGACCGGGCGGTAGTAGGGAGCGTAAAAATGCTTAAGAGGCTCAATCTCGCTCGCGGCGAGACTATCGAAGTCAAAATCCGCGGTCTCAACATTCCAATGGTGCTGAAACGAAGCGCGCGAGCGCGACGCTTCAGTTTGCAGGTCAGCGAGGCGCGGCGCGGCGCCGTGCTTACCATGCCGTGCTATTCGAGTTTCGCCGACGCAGATGAGTTCCTGTCGCGGCATCTTGGGTGGCTGAAAGAACGCGTTGCGGGATTGTCGGAGCCAGTTCCTTTCACGCATGGCGCCATCGTGCCATTGCGCGGTTTCGCTCACGTACTTCGCTTTGCGGGGTCAGTGCGGAAGCGAGGCGTCGTGTGGCTCGAGGAAGCGGAAGATGCGAAGGCGGCGCCGGCCTGGCCCGAGGGCGCTCGCGTTTCAGTGCGCAGATTGCCGCGGCTGTACGTGGCAGGCGAAGATGGGCACGCTCCGCGTCGTTTGCTCGATTGGCTGAAGCGGCAGGCTCATCTCGATCTCAAGACGCGCGTCGCGGTGCACGCGAAACGCCTCGATCTCATGCCGAAACGGATTTTCGTGCGCGATCAGACCACACGATGGGGATCGTGCTCGACCAGCGGCGCGCTCTCCTTCTCATGGCGCCTCGTGCTCGCGCCCCCTTTTGTGCTCGATTACCTCGCTGCGCATGAGGTCGCGCATCTCGGCCACATGAATCATGGGCCGCGTTTCTGGGCGCTGGTCGAGCGCACCATGCCGCGCCATGAAGAAGCGAGGAGCTGGCTCAGGAAACAGGGCGCGAGCCTGCACCGCTATGGCGCCGAGGGTGGCTTCCCTTCGTCGCGCACCTCGCCGAAACGCAGCATCGAATAGCTACTGGCCGGAGAAGACTCCGAGCACGCGCTGGAAGAGTGGCGTGCCGCTCTTCGCCGGCCAGGGCAGTCCGGCAATTGCCTCTTGGAGACGCGGGCCGCGTATGTTCGGCAACGGCAGCGGCGTCTTATCGGTGTGCGCGTAAAGCATGATCTCATGCCAGAGCTTGGCTGGAAGCGTGCCGCCGGTGACCTTCTTCATGCGCGTGCCGTCGTCATTGCCGATCCAGACGCCACCCACATAGTGTCCGGTGTAGCCGATGAACCACGCATCGCGGAAGCTCTGGGTGGTTCCGGTCTTGCCGGCGGCCATATGTCCCTCTATCGCTGCCTGCTTTCCGGTGCCGCTTGTGATTGTCGCGGTCAGCATGTCGTTCATGGCCCCAACATCGGCGGCCGACACCACTTGGCCGAAGGTCGAGTGCTGCCGCTGGTAAAGCACCTTGCCGTCGCCATTCTTCACGCGAGTGATGACATGGGGCAGCACACCCTGGCCGCCATTGGCAAAGGGCGCATAGGCGCTGGTGAGCTCGAGCAGTGTCACCTCTGATGTGCCGAGCGCGATCGAAGGATTGTCTTGCAGCTTGGAGTGAATGCCGAGCCTCTGCGCCGTCCGTACCACGGCCGAAGGTCCGACTTCCGTGGCGAGCCTGACCGCCACCGTGTTGATGGAGTGAGCCAGGCTGTCACGCAAGCTCACCTCGCCCTGATATGAGCCGCTGTAGTTCTTGGGCGACCACCCGGCAATGTTGGTCGGACCGTCATAGGCGAGCGAGTCGGGCGTGTAGCCGCTTTCGAGCGCCGTGAGATAGACGAAGGGCTTGAAGGCTGAGCCTGGCTGGCGCAGCGCCTTCACCGCGCGGTCGAACGGGCTCGTTGAGTAGGAGCGGCCACCGACCAGTGACTTCACGCCACCGGAAGGATCGAGCACCACCACCGCGCCTTCGCTCGCGTGGCGCGCTGGTCCTTCCTCGTCGAGCATTTGGCGTAGCGCTTGCTGCGAGACCCGTTGCAGGCCGGCATCAATGGTCGTCTCGACGATGAGGTCGCTGTTCTTCTCGTCGACATATTCCGGGAGCAGCTCGGCGACCCAATCCACGGCATAGGGATATCCGGTCTCGTCGCCCTTGGCGGACAGGTTAAGCGGCTGCTCGTTAGCGCTGCGCGCGGCGTCGGCAAAGAGGAACCCCGCCTCCACCATGTTGTCGAGCACCTCGTCGACGCGCGAAGCGGCCAGCTTCACGCTCCGCGTGGGCGTATATTTTGACGGCGCCTTGAGCAGGCCGGCGAGAAGGGCGGCTTGCGGCAGCGTCACATCCCGCGCCGGCTTGCCGAAATAATGCTGCGAGGCGGCTTCCACGCCGTATGTGCCCCCGCCGAAATACACTCGGTTGATGTAGAGCTCGAGGATCTCGTCCTTGGTGAAGCGTTGCTCGAGCCAAATCGCGTAGATCACCTCCTCGAGCTTGCGCGCCATGGTGCGCTTCGGCGAGAGGAAGAGATTCTTGGCGAGCTGCTGAGTGATGGTCGAGCCGCCTTCCACCACCGTACCGGCTGTTGCATTGCGGAAGCTCGCGCGTACGAGTCCGAGCGGGTCAATGCCGAAATGGCGGTAGAAGCGCCGGTCCTCGGTCGCAAGAACCGCCTGGACGAGGTAAGGCGGCAACGAATCGAGACGAACATGACCACGGCGCAAACCGCGCTCGGCGAGCACGGTGCCGTCGGCGGCAAGCACGGTGACGTTGGGTGGTCGGTCGTCGAGCGCGGCGATGATCGGGTCCGGCACCTGCGAGATGAAATAGACGATCGCGGCGCCGAGCACGATGGTGCCCCAGATAAGGCTGAGCAGACAGAGCCTGATGCCCTTGTAGAGCAGCGGATGATTTGCGAGCGCGAGCTTCAGCCGCGAGGGTTTGCGTTTCTTGCGTGGGCGGCGCCACGGCGCATGCGCGTTGGCGCGGCGCGGGCCGATCTTGGGCTCGCTCCGGCGACCGACCTTAGCGCCGGGTTTTGCGCTCCGCCGCGCACCTTGCATGGATTTTCCGCCCCGATCGAACGCGCGAAATCAAGCCTCGCGGGAGCTCGTTTCGCGCCCCGCGCGCCTGTTGGACGGAAGCCTAGATGTTACGCCTTGACGCAGCGTTAAGGGATCGAGGCGACAGGCACGAAGTCACAGAGCAAGGGCCTTGCCTCGGTTCTGGATCAGCGAACGAAATCCGCCTCGTCTAGCTGGGGGCTGCGGGCTCGATGCGGACGCAGAGCTCTTCATGACTTCGAGGCCTTATACAGTTGCGGCCTTTACCACATCCACTGACACTCACACGTCGAGATTGGCGACTTGCAGCGCGTTGGCCTGGATGAACTCGCGGCGCGGCTCGACCACGTCGCCCATCAGCCGCGAGAAGATGTCGTCGGCATCCTCGCCTTCCCTGATCTTCACCTGCAGCATGGTGCGCGTGTCGAGGTCCAGCGTCGTTTCCCAAAGCTGCTCGGGATTCATCTCGCCTAGTCCTTTATAGCGCTGAAGCGTGAGTCCCTTGCGGCCTGCGACCATAACCGCGTCGAGCAGCTCGCTCGGCCCATGCACGACGAGGCTCGCGTCCTTGCGCTTGAGCGTGGCGGGTTTGGCATAAACTTCCTGCAGATGCGGGGCGAAGCCGTCGAGCTTGAGCGCGTCTGCCGAGGCAATGAACGGCCCATCGATCAGATGAGACTCCATCACGCCTCTGAGCTCGCGCCAAAAGCGCAAACCGCCCTCCCGCAGAGCCTCTCCATGCCAGCCGCGCTCGGTCTCCTCGGAAAGTGCATCGAGACGCTTGGCGATATAGGCCGCGGCAGCTTGTGCCTGCTTCAAATCCTTCAGAACCTTGGGACTGAGCGCGCCGGCAATCGCGGCTTGCTCAATGATAAAGCGCGGATATCGGCTGTGCATGCCCTTTAGGATTGCGCCGATCCTGCGCGCGGTCTCGACGATATCGCGCAGATCTCCGCCGCCCCGGCTCGCATTCTCGCCGGTCACCAGGATCGCGTCCTCGAGCCCTTCACCGATGAGATAATCCTCGAGAGAGCGCTCGTCCTTGAGATAGCGCTCGGACTTGCCGCGCGACACCTTGTAGAGGGGCGGCTGGGCGATGAAGAGATAGCCGCCCTCAACTAGCTTAGGCATCTGCCGGTAGAAGAAGGTGAGAAGTAGCGTGCGGATATGCGCGCCGTCGACGTCGGCGTCAGTCATAATGATGATCTTGTGGTAGCGAAGCTTCGACAGGTCAAACTCGTCATGGCCGATGCCAGTGCCGAGCGCCGTGATGAGCGTGCCGATCTCCGCGCTCGACAGCATTTTGTCGAAGCGCGCGCGCTCCACGTTGAGGATCTTGCCGCGCAAGGGAAGTACCGCCTGGAAGGCGCGATCGCGCGCCTGCTTTGCGCTGCCTCCGGCTGAATCGCCCTCGACCAGGAACAGCTCGGACTTGGCCGGGTCTCGTTCCTGACAGTCCGCGAGCTTGCCGGGAAGCGAGGAAACGTCGAGTGCGCCTTTGCGCCGGGTGAGCTCGCGCGCTTTCCGGGCAGCCTCCCGCGCCGCGGCAGCCTCAACGATCTTCTGCACGATGTTGCGCGCTTCCCCGGGGTTCTCCTCGAACCACGCCGAGAGCGCATCGGCCATGACGCTCTCGACCATGGGGCGCACCTCCGAGGAGACGAGTTTGTCCTTGGTCTGGCTCGAGAATTTGGGATCTGGGACCTTGACCGAGAGTACGCAAGTGAGCCCCTC
>Ga0207674_10002411_pt1 | contig 23602 bp, 19 predicted proteins | sample KBSCornC72_FD_184303 | JGI IMG/M metagenome (GOLD analysis project Ga0207674, IMG submission 184303) | Corn rhizosphere microbial communities from Kellogg Biological Station, Michigan, USA - KBS Corn C7-2 (SPAdes) (version 2) | ecosystem: Host-associated > Plants > Roots > Rhizosphere > Soil ...
CCGGTCTCATGGTATTGCCGGCCGATGCACCGGCGGGCAAGCTCCTCGCCGATTATCTCGGCTTGCCGGATGCGCGCATCGAACTCAAGCTCACGCCGAATCGCCCGGATTGCCTTGGCCTGCGCGGATTGGCCTACGACGTCGCCGCGTTATTCGGCACGGAACTCAATGCAACGAACGTCGAGCCGGTTGCCGCCACGAGCACCGCCACGCGTGAAGTGAAATTGCAAGCCGACGCCGACTGTCCGCGTTTTTGCGGCCGCGTGATCGAAGGCATCGATGCCCGGGCGGCAACGCCATTCTGGCTCGCCGAGCGCCTGCGCCGCTCCGGTTTGCGCCCGATCAGTCTGCTTGTCGATGTCACCAACTACGTCATGCTGGAACTCGGCCAGCCGATGCATGCCTTCGACGGCGAGAAGCTGACCGGCGCGATTGCGGTGCGGCACGCGCGCGCAGGCGAAACGCTCAAACTGCTCGACGAGCGCGAAGTGAAGCTCGATGCGGATTTTCTCGTCGTCACCGATGCCGATCGGCCCGTTGCGCTCGGCGGCATCATGGGCGGTTATGACACGCGCATCACTGACGCCACGCGCAATGTGTTTCTCGAGGCAGCGCATTGGAAGCCCGCGGCGATCATGGGTCGCGGTCGCAAGCTCGGCTTGCACACGGATGCGGCGCACCGTTTTGAGCGCGGCGTCGATCCGGAATTGCCGCGTCTGGCGATCGAACGCGCGACGCGCTTGATCATCGATGCGGCCGGCGGCAAGGCGGGTCCGGTGATCGAGGCGAGTTTGCCGCAGCACCTGCCGAAACCGTCGACGGTGAAATTGCGCCGCGAGCGGCTCGCGCGTGTGCTCGGCATGCGTGTAGCCGATGCCGAAGTCGCGCGCATTCTGAGCGCGCTCGGCATGCGCGTCGATGCGATCGCCGATGGCTGGCAGGTGACGCCGCCGACGCGGCGTTTCGATATCGAAATCGAAGAAGACCTGATCGAAGAAGTCGTGCGCGTACACGGCTACGAGCGCGTGCCCACGCGCGCACCGAGCGGTGAGTTGCGGCTGAATTTGCGCGCGGAAGCCGAACTCGCACCGGCGCGCCTGCGCGCGCAGCTCGCCGCGCGCGACTACCGCGAAGCGATTTGCTACAGCTTTGTCGCGCGCGAACTGCTCGAACAGTGGTCGCTGGCCGATCGCGCGGTGTCGCTGGCCAATCCACTGAGCGCCGATCTCGCCGTCATGCGCACGTCGTTGCTGCCGGGCCTGGTGCAGGCGATCCGGCACAACCTCAACCGTCAGCAGGAACGCGTGCGGTTATTCGAAACCGGACTCGTGTTCAGCAACCCGGCCGATCTGAGCCAGGTGCCGCGTCTGGCCGGCGCGGCTTGCGGCCGCGCAGCGGCGGAATCCTGGTCCGCCGACAAACGCGAGCTGGATTTCTACGACATCAAGGCGGACCTGGAAAGCGTGCTCGCGCTGGCCGGTCACGGCGGCGCCGTGCAATTTCGAGCCACCAGCGCGCCGTGGCTGCATCCGGGCCGCAGCGCCGAAATCGTGATCGGCGGAAATACGGCCGGCCATATCGGAGCACTGCATCCGCGACTGTTGAAATCGCTGGATCTGGCACACGATGTCTATGTTTTCGAAGCAGATCTGGCCATGATCAGCGCCGGCGCCGTGCCGCGCGCCAGACCGCTATCGCTGTTTCCGTCGTCGCGACGCGATATCGCCATGGTGGTTCCGCAGTCAGTGAGTTACGCGGCCGTCGAGGCCACGATCCGCGCCGCCTTGGGGGCGCAATTGACGCAGGTCCTTGTTTTCGATGAATTCCGTGGTGGAAATCTCGGTTTCGGTGTAAAAAGTCTCGCTATAGGCTTGATTTTGCAGGACGATTACCGCACTCTTACGGACGAAGACGCAGATGCCTGCGTGGCGCGCGCGGTAGCGGCATTGGAACGCGAGCACCAGGCCAGGTTGAGGGGGTAGGGATGGCGTTGACCAAGGCGGAGATGGCCGAACGGTTGTTTACCGATGTCGGCCTGAACAAGCGTGAGGCAAAGGAGTTCGTCGATGCATTCTTCGACGCGATCCGCGACGCGCTCGAAAAAGGGGAGCAGGTGAAACTGTCCGGTTTCGGCAATTTCGACCTGCGCAAGAAAAACCAGCGTCCGGGGCGTAACCCGAAGACCGGCGAGGAGATTCCGATCTCCGCCCGCCGCGTCGTCACGTTCCGTCCGGGGCAGAAGCTGAAGGTCCGAGTAGAATCCTATGCTGGATCAGGGCAGCAATAGCGATCTGCCGGTTATCCCGGCAAAACGCTATTTCACCATTGGTGAGGTCAGCGAACTGTGTGGCGTCAAGCCGCACGTGTTGCGCTATTGGGAACAGGAATTTCCCAACCTCAAGCCGGTCAAGCGCCGCGGCAACCGCCGCTATTACCAGCGCCACGACGTACTGATGATCCGCCAGATCCGCTCGCTGCTATACGACCAGGGCTTCACGATCACCGGCGCCCGCCAGCGCCTGGATGGCCAGCAGAACAAGATGGAAGTGAGCATCTCCAACCAGATCGTGCGCCAGGTGCGCATGGAACTGGAAGAAGTCCTGCAAATTCTGAAGCGCTAGCAGTCCGTCTGCTACAATTCGTATCGCAAACCAAGTCGGGGCGTAGCGCAGCCTGGTAGCGCATCTGCCTGGGGGGCAGGGGGTCGTGGGTTCAAATCCCGCCGCCCCGACCAAAAATAAAAAAACGGGCCCTTGCGGCCCGTTTTTCATTTTTGGCCGACCCGCGATTCACGCCAGCCACAACTCGCGCGTTGCAGCCAGACTCTGGCGCCTGAGAGTTTTAACGTCGCAAACGGACGGCGGCCTGCCATCCGCGCAAATCGACTCAATCCGGCAGCATGCGCCGCATGGCGTCGACAAAGTCCCATTTGGTGACGAGCAGATCGACGAGTCTGGGCTCAAACTTTTTCCCGCGCTGCTCCTGGATGTACGCAAGAATATCTTCCTTGGACCACGCTTCTTTGTAGCATCGCTGGCTGCCGAGCGCGTCCATGACGTCGGCCAACGCGGTGATCCGTCCGCCAATCGGAATTCGGTCACCAGCCAGACCGCTCGGGTAACCGGTGCCGTCCCAGTTTTCATGGTGGCTGCGGGCGATTTCCGCTGCCAGACGGATCAGCGGCATGTTCGATTGTTCGAGCAGTCTGGCGCCCTGCTCTGCGTGCCGGCGCATGATGACCGCCTCTTCGGCCGTATGCGGCCCGGGCTTGTTGAGGACGTAATCCGGCACGGCGATCTTGCCGACATCATGCAATGGCGCGGCGTAGCGCAACTGCTCTGCGGATTGTTCGTCCAGGCCGTACTCGCGGGCCAGGAACTCGGCGAGCAGACCGACGCGCTTGACGTGATTGGCTGTTTCGCGAGAGCGCGTTTCGGCGGCTCCGGCGAGCAGGCAAATCATCTCGAGTTGCGAGTTCATCAGGTCTTGATGCAAGTGCAAGTTGTCGAACGCGATCGCGACATTCGTGCAGAAGACTTTAACCAGGTGAAGATCAAGCGCCGAAAGACGCGCGGACTCCCCCACGATCAACAAGCTTTCCGAATCGTTGTGTGCGACGAAATGCAAGACGTAATGGTCGTCGGCAAACACGTGGCGCTTCTCCTTGCGCGCGATGCGCAGAGAGTGCAGCAGTGGTTCCGGAACATGATGGTCGACCAGTTTGGAGACCAGTGGCGCGAACTGCCCGGTCGCTGCCGCGATCTGAATCGGTGCTGATCCGTTTTCGTCATCGCGCGGCAACGTGCAGTACAGAGCGCCGCGCTGCAATCCGACGAGCGCGGCTAGTTGCGACAACACCGCCGACGCGAACTCATGGCTCCTGTGCTGCGAGTGGACATGTGCGCTGGCGGCAATGACTTTTTCGAGTCCCTCGCGGGCGGCTTCGATAATCGTCATGTCGCGATATCCGCGCAATGCCGTGATCACGACGGACTCGAGCTTCGTCGAAGTGAGCTCGGTTTTTTCCTTGTAATCGTTGATTTCGTACTCGCGGAGGATGCGGCGCTCTGGCGCCTGACCCGGATGCCCGGTGCGCAGCACGATGCGGACAAATCGGTTCTTGAGCTCCTCGCGAACGAAACGCACGAGGTCCAAGCCAGCGCTGTCGGTCTCCATCACGACGTCGACGATAAGAAGCTCGAAGCGCGAGTCCCTCGCCAGGATCGCTTTGGCTTCCGCACCAGAACCCGCCTCGACGATCTCCAACCGGCGCCCGTCGAGCTCAAATCCTCCGAGTACCAGGCGCGTAACGGCCCTGACCTCGGGCTCGTCGTCGACGACGAGTATTCGCCATGGTCGGTCTGCTGACATGTCCTCAAGCCCCTGTGCGAAGCCGCCGCTTCAGAACCCGAAGTCCGGCGCGCTCGATTCGGCTATAGCACCATGCGCAAGCTTCGATGACAAGTGGCAGCGAGTCCAGAATTCTGAATCACGGCCGCACTTGCTGACCTGAGTCCATGGGGCGACGGCGATCCTTGAACAAATCCTGGAACAGCTGTTCGGTGTCGTCATCGGCGGAATCAAATGCCGCAACGGTCCGTGCGCGGTGGAACGGGATTTTTGCACTGCGGACCCATTTGGAGACGTGCAAGCTGCAGGCGGCCGCGATGCGGCCATCAATGCGTGATCATGATTGTTGTTCAGAAGCGTGAACTGTCAATGATTATCTGTGGCGCGCGGCGATGGCACGGTACTTGGATTACGCAACATCGGAGCTTGAGAAATGGATTTTTCGGGGGGCTTCCAATGAAGCGTTGCTCGCACGCGTTTGACTCCTGGACTGCCATGTCCAATTCGCTGTCCATTCTGATTCCTCATTCCGGCTGGGGTGCGGCAAGCGGCGGTCTTGCTGGTTTGAGTGCCGGTCTCATTGTGCTCGCTCTTTTGCGAATAGAACTGAACGTTGCCGTTTTCATGTTGCTCGTCTTCACGGCCAGTGCTGCCATTCTGGGCGCCTGGATATGCACGCCCATAGAAACAAGCTCAGTTCCCCCTCCGGAATTGCGGGAAGAGGATAACGGTCGAACGCAGCTGCTGGTGGATTCCGATCTGCGCGATCCCGCAATGCTTTCAAAGACGTTCCGTCGTAGACTCACGCGAGTCTCATCCTCCACCACGTGATATACAGCGGGCGAGTCGAACTAGGCTCGGTATATTTGCCATGGTGAAACGGTCAGCAGCGATTCTCCTGATCGACGATGACACGTCACAGGGCCTGGCCACGGTTGATCTGTTGGCTGCGCACGGTCATCGGCCGGCCTTGGCTGCGTCTGCGGAACGGGCGGGTGAACTGTTGACGGCGCCACATCACATCGACGTAGTCATACTGGATCTTCAGCTGGGCGCCGACCGCGGCGAATGGCTCATCGAGAAACTGCGCCACGACGGCGCAAAAATTCCCGCGATCGTCATTCTCTCGGCGCGGCCGTTGCCAGAGCTGACCACGGCTTCGAAGTTCGTAAAGGCCGAGTGCATCTTGATGAAGCCTTGCTCCGCACAGCGCCTGCTCGAAGCCATCGAGCTGGCATTGAAGTAGTCAAAAAAAAGAGCCCGCAAGCGCGGGCTCTCGAATAGCGGGCTCAACAACCCGGTTCAGTCATCGTCGTCGACATCGCCGTGATGCTCCTCGTGATCGCGATGGTGCTTCTTGTAGTGCGCGACCACATACTCATGTCGTGTGTAGGGACGATCGGTATCCAGCTCGATCGCGACACCGCCGCTTCGCACATACGCGCGCTCCTCCGGAGGCAATGTCACACCTGAGCGCCAGGTACTTCCCGTACGCCAGTAATACGTCTTGCTGTCTGGCGCGAAATAAATATCGTGATCTCCATAGAAGATGTACTGATGCTTGGTGGTCGTCGTGGTGGTGGTCGTCGACCCATCGGGCCTGACGGTACGTTCCGTGGTGGTCGTTTGCGTTGTGGGTTCGGCGTGGCGGTAATGACTTACGACATATTCGTGGCGCGTGTACGGCACGTCAGTATCAAGTTCGATATCGACACCGCGAGAGGTGACGTAGGCGCGGTCTTCCGGCGGCAAGACCGGTCCGGACTGCCAAGTGCCGTTACTCATCCAATAATAGGTGTTGCTCTCCGGCGCAAAATAAATGTCGTGGTCGCCGTAATAGACATAATGATGCCGACCGATCGTTACAGCGTGCTCTTCCGAGAGCGCGGGCTGCGCCGCGGCGGCGATCGCTATCGCCAACGCAGCGCTTCTGATGACGTGATTGCAAGGGTTATTCATGGCGTCCTCCTTCGGATCGGGTCGGCCGAGCACGTAAGCGCCTGCGCCGACTCCGTGGAAGACCCTACACCGTAGCGATGAACGCAAAATAAACCCGCACCCGTTGCATGTTGGTGCAGCCGGTCCTTTTTCTCTTGGCAGCCTATTGCTCGAACGCAGTGCGGAAGATCAGATCGGCATCGTGAAAAGCGGGAAGTGTGGATATGACCGTGACGGGTCCATTGACGGGCGCAAAATAGCCTGGGCAATTTTCTTCCAGCAGATACAGGCCGCTGGCTTCTGCGGAAAAGTACGCGCACGAATTGACTGTTGCGCCGATTGTCTCGATGACACCTTCGTCCAGATTGTAGATCGGCGAACCTGAGGCGCCGGGTAGCAGCGAGGTATTTGCGATGTAGACGCCCTGGGGTGAATCTTCGTTGATGTGCTGGACCGCAAGGTCCGCCTTGGCCGGGATGAGCCTCTGGCTGAAAGACACGTCGGCGAAGCGGGCTTGTGGCGACGCGAAGCCGCTCTTGCGCACTGCCAACGGTGTTCTTCCAACGACCGGGCGGTCCAATGTGATGACGACAAAATCGCCGGGCGAGCTTGCCGAGTGCGTGTTCAACACCACGCCGTTGTACAGGCCATTGGCACCCGATGAAGCGAAATAAATGTCTTGCGCGCGAATGTGAGCGGCGTCGGGGTATTGGCAAACCCCGCCGATGTTGTGCGCGCGCAATCCAAAAATGTAGACGTACGACGTATAGGCGAACGGCACCTGGTGCGCGACGGTCAGCAGGGTGTTGCCCGATATCAATACCGCAGTGCGCCCGGTGGGGGCTTGCGGCATGCCGTAGTAGGCGGAGGCTGGATCGAGCGGGCCCAACGGCGAATTGGTATAGGTGCCCATCGGAACCATCGCATAAGTTTCGTCGGCGTTCTTGACGAGCTGCTGATAGTTGAGGTTCAGCATGAAAGCCGTCGCGTCGAACAACCGCGATATCCCAGCGTCTTCCGTGGCGCACGCGTCCACCATGACTTGCGCAGCGCCGCTGGCGCCCGCGCGCAAAGGCAGCGACAGGCACACCGCGGCGAATAGAACAGAAGTCCGGCTCATTTGTGCGAATTCCGCGTCAACCCGTTCGAATCGTATCGTCGGTCTGCAACCGGGGCGGAAACCATCTTACGCGAGCGCTCGGGTGAAGTGGGCACCGGAAACGGATCCGCCGTTCGATTCGCCGCACATCGGCGGGGCGTTGAAGGGTTGCCCCTCAGTTCACGAGAGGCTCCGTCAAGGGCGGTTTATGCGCGCTTCGAGCCGTACCTGCTGCGGCCACAATAATCGCCGCGATCGCCAACCATTGCAGAAGAGTGAGGCGTTCCTGCAGGAACATGACTCCGGTCACCGCGGCGATTGCCGGCTCCAGGCTCAACAACGTACTGAACGTACGCGCCGGCAGTCGGGTCAGCGCGATCATCTCCAATGAATAGGGCAGTGCCGAGCTGAGCACAGCCACACCCAGCGCGTAGGGCAGCAGCGCCGGTGACAGCATGGCACTGCCGGCATGCACAACGCCGAACGGGATTACCAACAACGCGCCGATCGACGTACCCAGCGTCACTGCATCTGCACCATAAGCCGCGCCTGCCTTCTGTCCGAGCACGATGTACAGCGCCCAGCCCACGCCGGCGGCCAGCGCGTACATCACGCCGACAGGGTCGAGCGCTTGCGCTTGCTCCTGCAGCGGCAACAGCAAGGCCAGGCCGACGACGACCAGTGCGATCCAGACGAAATCGAGCAAGCGCCGCGAGCCGAATACAGCCAAAACCAGTGGTCCGGTGAATTCCAGCGCCACCGCGATGCCGAGCGGGATCGTGCGCAGCGACATGTAGAACACGAGGTTCATCGCGCCCATCGACAGTCCGTAACCCCATAGCGCGCGCCAGTCGCGCCGCGTGCCGGAGCGGCGCCACGGCCGCCGCCACAACAGCAGCATCACTGCGCTCAGCACCAGGCGGTAAGCGGTCGCGCCTTCTGCGCCCACCTGCGGAAACAGGTGCTTGGCCAATGACGCGCCGATCTGGTACGAGACCATGCTGATCAACAGCATGCCGACCGCGAGGGTCACGGGGCCAACCATATGACGTTGTGTCATGAGTTCAGCAGTCGCCTGAGAGTGCGTCATGATGCCTGCAGATTCGCGCAAAGCCCATCACGCAAACAGCTTCGCGTTGCCACTGCTGACAACGCTTTGTCAGCAGTGTTTGATGATTGCCGCCCATCGGTTGACTCGAATGCAGATCCTCGCTTGCATGTACATCGAACCCGGAGAGTCAAACGGAGAAGGCTGTGGCAATCAAGATCGTGGCAGCCATCGCGACGTTCATGGTGCGTTCGCCGCGGTCAGTCAAGTTCGTTCGCCCCACCGCAACTCCTATCCAAAGCCACACGATATCCACGATTAGGATGACGGCAATGCACAAAGCGATTTTCAAGGCGATATTGCTCGACTCCGCGGCCGCCAACTGCAGAGGAGATGCCAGCAACGCCGAAATCGCCAGGTACGCTTTCGGGTTTGTGATCCCGAGTAACAAGCCCGCGAATGAAGAATAGGTGCCGGACCGATCGGGTTGATCTTTCCCGACCGGCGAAGTCGCGATCGCGTAGGAGAGATAGACCAGGTAGACCACGGCCGCGACGACCATGACCCGAATGACTGCCGGGTAGACCGCCAACAGCGAGACCAAACCGGCGCCGCAAATGATGACTACCAATGCAAGTCCAACCTGGAGTCCCGCGTAGTAGCGTAATCCGCCTGGCCATCCTTGTGATCTTCCGACCGCGAGCAACGCGGCGATCCCGGGTCCCGGGGAGCCCAGCAGAGCGGTTGCCGCCACCACGAACAACCCGATCGCTTGCATGTTCATGCGTATCCATCCTCACATTCGATGCTGAATGGTTGCGAGGCTATCGATGCGAACGGTATAGTGGAATCGAATTTAAATACTGAGTGCTATTAGATAAGGTAATGACGGCTCTTCGCGACATCGACGTCGGACTGCTGCGCACCTTTGTGGCCGTAGCGGAATCCGGAAGAATGACAGCCGCTGCCAGAATCGTCAGCGTGAGCCAGGGTGCCGTCAGTCAGCAGATCAAGCGTCTGGAGGCGTTGTTGCGGGTGACACTGTTTGCGCGAATGGCGGATGCCGCGCGACTCACGCGCGATGGCGAAAAGCTCATGCCATTGGCGCACCGCATGATCGCGTTGAACGATGAAGTCACGGCGAATATGGGCGCGACCGACTACACCGGCGAGGTCCGGCTCGGAGTGCCGCACGATGTGGTGGGGCGGCTGATGCCACCGATCTTGCGCGCTTTCAGTCGCGAACATCCGAGCGTGTTGATCACTCTGGTCAGCGAGCGGACGTCGGTGCTGCACAAATTGCTTCGAGAGCGAAGCGTGGACATGGCTCTGATGACCGAACCCGCTCGCGCGGAGCGCGGGCAGCACTTGATGAAGGACCAGCTGGTCTGGGTGGGAGCCAAAGGCGGTGACGCCTCGCTGCGGCGTCCGTTGGCTGTCGCGCTCGGTCAAACTGGCTGCGCTTTCCGCGCTCTGGCGATCCGCGCATTGAACGCGGCGAACATTGAATGGCGAGCGATCTGTCAGGTCGGAAGCATGGAACCGGTTTTCGCGACGCTTGAAGCGGATTTGGCGGTGGCGCCATTCTTGCGCCGCACCGTGCCTGACCGGCTGGCTATACTCGTTGACGCCGCATTGCCGAAGCTGCCGAGTTATCACATCAACCTTAAAGTAGCCGCCGGCGAGGCTTCCGCGTCCGCGCTGGAACTTGCACGCCACATTCGCGAAGGATTCGCGCGGCGCTATTCATAAGATGGATCCGTACGCAGCCAAGGATTCGCCGATGCCAAAAATTTACCAGCGAGCCCTATGTCGGCTGATTGCTGCAAGCAGCGCCGCGATCGCGATGTCTTGCAGTGCGCAGTCCAATACGTCGCCGTCGCTACCGTCGCTGGCAATCACCAACGTGACTGTGATCGACGCAGTGCACGCGCAGCGCCTTCGTGCGCGCACGGTGCTGATCGACGACGGTCGCATCACAGCGGTCGGGGCCGCCGCCGCGATCGCGTTGCCACACGACGCTGTGCGTATCGACGGCCGCGGCAAATTCCTCGTGCCCGGTCTTGTCGACATGCACGTGCATCTGTTCAACAACGCTTCGCATCGGCCGCCGAACGATTGGACATTTCCGCTGTTCGTCGCCAATGGCGTCACCGGTGTTCGCGAGATGGCGGCGCGACCGGAGCAGATCGCGCAGGTCAGACACTGGAATGACGACGTGGACAGCGGCGCTCTTGTCGCCCCGCGCGTGCTCGCCGCCGGCGTTCCCGTCAACGGTGCATCCGCAAGTGACGTGCGCGCGAGCGTGCGCGAAGCCGCGGAGCAGGGCGCCGATTTCATCAAGGTGTTCTCGGAGGTGCCGGCGCCACAGTGGCACGCGATCATCGACGAAGCGCAGCAACGACGCATTCCGGTCGATGGCCACGTTCCGGCCACGGTCACGCTGATCGACGCGGCACGCGCGGGCCAGCGCACCGCCGAGCATCTCATGCAGGCGTACGAGGCGTGTTCGTCAATCGAGGACAAAGTGATTGCACTGCGGGTAGGACTCGCTGGCGATGCCGCCGTCGAATTGCGCGATCAACAAGAAAGCGAAGTCCTAAAGAAGTTCGACCACTCCACGTGCGTCAAAAAAACAAAGCTTCTCGCGCAAACCCGACAAGCCGAGGTGCCGACGCTCGTGCTGAGCCGATTCGAAACGGTACCGGCGGGCTCCGACTTCAGCACGGACCCGCGCTGGTCCCTGCTGCGTGCCGACGAACAGGTGCGCTGGCAGCGAATTTTGCGGCAGCGTTCAGCGGACGACGCCAAGCTCGCCGCGCAGCGCTGGAAAGTCAGCTGCGGCATCACGCGTATCATGAATTCCGCGGGCATCGCGTTGCTTGCAGGAACCGACACACCGATGCCGCTGAACTATCCCGGCTATTCGTTGCATGACGAGCTGGAGCTGCTCGTCGAATGCGGCTTGAGTACGGCGCAGGCGCTGCAAGCCGCGACGACGCGTCCGGCACGCCTTTTGAGTCTGGCGGACAGCAGCGGTGCGGTCGAAGCCGGCAAGCGCGCCGATCTGGTCCTGCTCGACGCCGACCCGTTGCACGACATCCACAACTTGCGGCGTATTCGCGCAGTAATACTTGCCGGACACTTGCTGCGGCGCGAGCAGCTCGACGCGGCGCTCGGCACAGCTGCGCATAAGTAACGTCTTCCATCGCACAGACCTGCAGCCTCGTAGCGGATGTAATTTTTGCACTTCCTGACGCCTGCAAAGGAGTGCAAATGCGCGCGCTTACGTTGCTTCTCGCCGTGGTTGGCGCGCCCGCGCTGGCCACGGATTGGCTGCAATTCGGATTTGACCCGAGCCATAGCGGCGTGAATCCCGCCGAACACACGCTCACCCACGCGAACGTCGCGCAACTGGGGCTGTTCTACTCGGCAACTCTGCCGGGCAAGGTCGAGGGCGCACCGGTCCTGCTCACCAATGTGACCACGCCGCTCGGCGTCAGGGATGTGTTGTACATGACCGTAACGAACGGCACGCTGATCGCACTCGATGCCGCGAACGGCACACTGTTGTGGTCGCAATATCCAGCCGATACGCACCCGTGTGCGATCCAGGCTTCGCCGTGCGTGACAACCTCGTCGCCGGCGCTGGATCCAAACCGGCAATTTGTATACAGCTACGCGCTCGACGGGCGTGTTCACAAGTATCGAGTCGGCGATGGTGTCGAAACCACCGGCGGCGGCTGGCCGCAGCTGGCGTCCGCGAAGCCTGACGTTGAAACGGAATCGTCCGCGCTTGCCTTTGCCACCACATACAACGGCACGACGTATCTGTACACGACATTCGGCGGTGCGATCTGGCTTCCGGATTTCAGCGGCTACGACTATCAAGGCCATATCACGGCGATCAATCTGGCCACCGGCACGCAGATCACATTCAACGTCGCGTGCAGCGACCAGGGTAGCGTGCATTTCGTCAAGAACGACCCGAATCCGCCGGTCTCGGTCACGCCGGACTGCGTGCAGCAGTGGTTCACCAACAACGGCAATACGCTGGCCGATGGCGACGGCGGCATCTGGGGCCGAGGTGGCGTGACGTACGATCCGGCCAACAACCGTATCTATGTTTCCACCGGCAACGGCCTGTACAGCGCGAACAACGGCGGACACGATTGGAGCGATTCCGTGCTCGCGCTGCCGGCCGCGCTGGACACCGCGCGGACCGCGCCGCTCGACAGCTACACGCCGGCAAATTATCAATACATGATGTACAACGATTACGATCTCGGCGCGACCTCGGTGACGCTGGTGCCAGCGCCTGCAGGATCGGCGAAGACGCACATTGGCGTGCAGGCCGGCAAGGATAGCTACCTGCGCATCATCGATCTGGACAACATGAGTGGCATGGGTGGACCCGGCTATGCGGGCGGCGAATTGTTCATCGACAGCGTGGCGCAAGGTTTCATGATGATCGCGCAGCCGGTGGTGTGGACCAATCCCGCGACCGGCGCGATCATGTTGATCGTCGCCAACAACTGGGGCATCTCGGCCACGCAAATCATCGTCGACACCTCGAATGGCAATCTGCCGGCGTTGCGCAAGTCCGGCGCGCCGAACTGGATCAATGCCGGTGTCCCGGTACCGGGCAGCGCCACCAGCACCAGCGGCACTTCGCCGGTACTTGCGAATGGCGTGCTCTATTACGCCGGCGGCAGCGGCGTGCTCGCGCTCGATCCGGCCAGCGGCAGCACGCTGTGGAACGACGCATCAATGGGTGCAGCCGACGCCAACAACAGAAGCAGTTTCCACAAGCAAAGCCTGATCGTGGCGAATGGCCGTGTCTATGTAGCGGACGATCACGGCAAGCTCTGGGTTTACCGAATCAGCGACGATATTTTCGCGAACGGTTTTCAGTAAGCGATCAGTGTTTCCAGACGATGCTGAAACCTGCAAACAACGTGCGCCCCGCCGCCGGCTCAAAGTATCGGCCATTGCTTTCGTTGACGATTACCGAGCCGACATAGCGTCGATCGAAAACATTGTTCACGCGCAGAAATGTCGAGATGTCTGCTGCCGCGCGCGTGAACGCGTAGCCGATGCTCGCGCCGGCGATCGCATAACCGGGAGCGAATTGGGTATTCACATCGTTCACGGGTGTCCTGCTCGCGGCGTCGGTGTCGATCTTCATGTTCCAACGGGATGCCGTTTCGTAATTCAATTCCGCGTGCAGCAGCGACTTCGGCACGCCGGGAATATGCGCGCCGGAGCTCACCGGAGTTGTTGGCGTGGTGCACGGGCCTGCACACGTCAGAAAGGCGGACTGGAATGACGCGTCGGTATAGGTATAGGTGATCGCAGCGCGAAGATTCGGCGCAAACGCGTATCTGAAACTTTGCTCCACGCCCTGACGCCGGGCGCGATCGATATTTTGATAACTGGTGCGGCCGCCCGAAGACGTGGCAACCGCCAGTTCGTGATCGGTATTGGCCCGAAACAGCGCCAAGTCGAATTCGCCTTGGCCAAGCTGCAGTTTCGAACCGATCTCGCCGTTGCGGCTGCGCGCAGGCTGCAAATCGAAATTGATGCCGGCAGTTCCGTCGGGCCGGTAGCCGAGCTCGTTGAAGGTCGGTGTCTCGAAGCCGGTGCCGTAAGCCGCGTACAAGTGCCATGCGGGTGTGGCGCGGAACAGCAGTCCGGCTACCGGTGTTGTCGCCGAATACGATCGGTCGCCGCTGTCGTCGCCATTGCCGACGAAGTGATCGTCCACCGCAAAATGCACCGCACTGTGGCGCGCACCGGCACTGAGCTTCCAGCGCGCCGCGAGGTCCCACGTTGCCTGCAGATATTGGTCGAAATTGTAAACGTCGTCCTGTTCATCGCGGCGCAGATCGCCGCGTACACCGAGTATGTCGTCGACGAAATTGTTGTAGCCGCGACGACGGACGTTCTGCCGGTCGTAAGTCGCACCGAGCGTTATTTCGAGTGGCCGTTGCGCGAGTGAGCCATGCCAAGACCAGTGGGCGTCGGCGCCACCGTAGCTGCCGTCCAAGTCGATTACGCCGCCGGGGCTCGTCGATTTCGCCTGCACACTCAACGGAATTGCCTGGAACTGGTCCACTGCGCGCAGACCGTAATAGCCCAGCACGCTCAAACTCTGATGCGCGTCAATTGCCTGTTCGTAGATCGCGCCGATTTGATCCTGATGCACACTCTTGCGCGTATCGAATTGCACCGCAACCGGTTGCGCTTGGCGCGGATCGGCATCGAACTGACTGCGCGTCAGCCCGAGTGGGTCGTCGACGCCAGGAAGAACGACGCTGTTGGCCAGCAGCGTCAACTTGCGATCGTCATCGATGTGAATATCGGTTTTGAGATTGCCGTTCTCGCGTTCAGCGCGGCCATGCGCACGATAGTTGTCGGTATGGAACTGCGAAAGACTCACGTTGTAGCCGACCGCGCCATTAACTCCGCGGGCGCCGATGCCGATGCGCCAAGTGCCGTAATCGCCGGCGGAAATGGCGCCGCGCAATTCCGCTGGCTCGGTGCCGGCGGCAGTGAATATCTGGATCACGCCGCCCGACGCATTGCCGTACAGCGCCGCAAACGGTCCGCGCAGCACCTCGATGCGATCGGCCGAGTCCAGATTGAAGTTGGAGACCTGGCCTTGTCCGTCCGGCATCGAGGCGGGAATGCCGTCGCTGAACAGGCGCACGTCGCGTACGCCGAAACTCGAGCGTGCGCCAAATCCACGAATCGAGATCTGCTCGTCCTGTGCGTAGTTTTGCCGGTCGCGTGCGAGCACGCCGGCAACGCCCGACAGATACTCGGAAGGATTGATGCCGGGCGTGTTGGTCTCGCCTTGATTCATTGAGACCACATCGACCGCTGCCGGAAATTCGAATGCTCGTTGCGCCTCGCGCGTTGCCGTGACCACGATCGGCGCAAGCGTGTCTTCTTGTGCCGGTTCCGCAGCGGCAGCGACATGAGCGCAAAGCACCGCAAAAACCAGCCCGGAAAAATTGCGCATCGGATCCTCTCCTTGGATACAAATTCGCAGCAAAGCTTGCAAGCGCAGCTCCTAGGGTATCTGCACACCCCAGGGCAGCTTGCCGACGTCGATTTCCTTGATCGCTTTCAGCGCGGACGTATCAATGACGCTGACGCTGCCGGAACGACCATTGGCGACATAAAGCTTCTTGCCTTTATCGGCCAGCGCCATATTCCACGCACGCTTGCCGACCGGAACCTCGGCGATCACCTTGTCCGTGCTGGTATCGATTACCGAAACAGTCGCGCTGCCGCCATTGGCTACATAGACGCGCCGACCGTCGGGGCTCGCGATCGCTCCCGCCGGACGTGTGCCGGTCGGGATCGAATGCAGGACTTTGCGCTGATCGATGTCGAGCACGTCGACAGCGCCGGTCGTTTCCTGTGCGATATATGCGACGTGCTTGCCCGGCAGGATCGCAATGCCGCGCGGATGGCCGCCGACGTGCACGAGCGCCACCGAACGCCGCGCCTTGAGGTCGATCACATCGACATCATCGGAATTTTCGTTGCTGGTCAACAGCAAGCGTTCGTCGCTGCTCCACTCGCAGTGTTCGGGATTCTTGCCCTGCGTCGCTACCGTGCCGGTCACTTTGCGCTTGGCGACGTCGACGAATATGACGGTATTGTCTTCTTCACTGCATACGGCGATGGTTTTCCCGGAGGGCGAAAGGCTCGCGCCTTCCGGGCTTTTGCCCGCGGCGATCCGCTGCACGACTTCGCCGGAGGCAAGGTCGACGACATTCAGTTGACTATTCAGCGCATCGACGACAAACAGCGTATGTTCGCCGCGGTCGGCGAGGGCCGCCTGCAATTTGTCGCCCTGGTCGCCATGCACGACGATCGTGCGTTCGACCTGATCTTTTTGCGTGTCGATGACAGCGACCGTGCCGTCGCCCTCGTTGGCCACATAAGCGTGCGGCGCGCACCAGGCAGATACGGGGAACAGCAACAACAGGAATGACCGAGCAGGGTTCTGGATTCGCATTTCTCGTCCTTGTGCAGATCAGAACGGCCGTTATCGTAGCACTGGTAGAGGCCGACGAATTCGCGTGGCCGATCCCGATTATTCCACGGCGATTGCCGGGGCCCCGGCCAGGAACTCGCCAATGCGCGCCGCGCGCGCGAAACCGCCAGCACGGAAAGCCGCGAGCACCTCGTTGGCCGATCCCTCCGCGCAAGCGACGAGCAAGCCGCCGGAAGTCTGCGGGTCGGTGAGCAGGGCTTGCCGCGCGGCGTCGATGCCGGCGCCGAGATGTACCTGCGCGCCGTATGCTGCCCAGTTGCGCGGTGAGGCGCCGGTAAGAATGCCGCCAGCGGCCAAGTCGTACACATCGTCGAGCAGGGGAATCTCGCGCATGCGCACGCGCGCGCCCAGATCCGCGCCGCGGCACATTTCCAGCAGATGTCCGAGCAGACCGAACCCGGTAACGTCGGTGATCGCGTGTACGCCGTCGATCCTTGCGAGATCGGGACCGACGCGATTCAATTGCGTGGTTGCCTCGATCATTGCGCGGTAGGCGTTGTCGCCAATTTTTCCTTTCTTCAGCGCCGCCGAAAGAATGCCCACGCCGAGCGGCTTGCCGAGTACGAGCGCATCGCCGGCGCGCGCATCGCTGTTGCGTTTCAACTGGCGCGGGTCGACGATGCCGATCGCGGCCAGGCCGTAGATCGGCTCGACCGAGTCGATGCTGTGTCCGCCGGCGATCGGAATGCCGGCTTCGGCGCAAACCGTCTCGCCGCCGCGCAGGATTTCCCGGATCACTTCGCGCGGCAGGACATTGATCGGCATGCCGACGATGGCGAGCGCGAACAGCGGCGTGCCGCCCATCGCATAGATATCCGACAACGCATTCGTTGCGGCAATGCGTCCGAAGTCGAACGGATCGTCGACGATCGGCATGAAGAAATCCGTCGTCGCCACGATCGCCTGTTCGTTGTTGAGCCGGTACACCGCGGCGTCGTCGGAATTTTCGGTGCCGACGAGAAGGTCCTTGAATGCGCCCGGCGCCGGGGCGCCGCTGAGCAATTCGGCGAGCACGCCGGGGGCGATCTTGCAGCCGCAGCCGCCGCCGTGCGAAAGGGAAGTCAGGCGCGGAGTAGCAGTTACGGTTTCAATCATGTTTGCTCTCCAGAAAATGGCGGAAGGCAGCAGGAGTCGAACCTACCCGGGAGCGGCTGACGCCCCCAACCGGGTTTGAGGCCCGGGCGCATCACCGGATGCGATTGCCTTCCTCTAGAAAAATCCCTCGTGCCCGCTGCGCAACCGGTGCGCGTCGTGCACGCGTCGAGTGTAGCCAACGCGATCGAAGAACTCCAAGATATGGATGGCGCGTTTGCGACCCGCGCCGATGCGATCGCGGAATGCCGCCGCTGCAATTTCGCCGTGTTCGCTGGCCAACTGCGTGATGACAGCGGTCAGTTCGCGCACGCGCTCGGCCGTATAGAACAGGTCGTGGACGATCTGGTGCACCTCGCCTTGCGTGGCCAGTTTGCGCAAGGTCTGGCGTACGCTGTTCTCCGATGCGGCAACGGTCGTTGCCAGATCGCGTACCCACGGTGGGTCGTAGCCGCCCGCGGCAATCAGTGGCGTCAGTACACCGGCCAGACTGATCTCGTCGGCAGACATGACGACGTGATGCCCGGGCAGATGCAGCCACGGACCCTTGCGCGCAATGCGTTGTTCGAAGACGAGTTCCTCGATCAGTGCGCGCCACGGCGCCTCTGGCATCATCGGCGTGGCGATGCGGCGCAGACGCGTAATTTGCGCGCCTGGTTCTTCAGGGGATTTCTCATGGAATTGCCCGAGCACGGCGAGCACGGTTTCGCGCAACGCTTGCCGGTTCAATTCGGCTATGACCCAGTGCCCGGATTTTGCCTGCAATGTATGCGTCTGGGTCGGCAGCGTCAGAGCCTCGGCGGGCATCCCCGTCAGGCGCTCGAGATCGGCGATCGCAAGCCCGAATGGCGCTACACGCAGCAACGCGTCAATACCGCCATCGTCGAGCCAGTTTTCGATCGCAGCGAGATAACGCTTGCGCTCGGCGCTGCGGCGCCTGCGCGCGGGGGCGTTGGCGTCGAGCACGCGGCCGCCGCCGATCGTGTGGCGCGCCTGCGCATCGCGCACGATCAATCGATCGCCATTGGCAGCGCAGACCGGCACGTCGAATACGAGTTGCGCGCACGCCGAAGTGCCGGGCGCAATCACATCCGCATCGAGAGGCACGACGTGCGCGAGCGCATGCGCCGCGCCCAGATGCACATGCACAGCCGACCAATTGCGCTGCGCGTTTGCGCTTTCGAGCAAGCGCAAGTGCACATCGACGCGCGGGCTCGGCGCGAACGCGCGCGGGTCGGCAAGCCAGTCGCCGCGCACGATATCGGAGTTGTCCACGCCGGCGAGATTGATCGCGCAACGCTGGCCAGCAATGCCGGTTTCGCTATCGCGATTATTGGCGTGGATGACGCGGACGCGCGCCGACAAGCCTCGCGGCATCACGCTGATTGTGTCGCCGACGCGAACGGAGCCGGCGTGCACAGTGCCAGTGACAATGGTGCCGTGTCCGGCGAGCGTGAACACGCGATCGATGGCGAGGCGAAACAGGCCAGCGCTGCTGCGCGCGGCCGCTGCGATCGCCGTCGCGTGCAGGTAAGTGCGCAGAGCTGCAACGCCGATGTCGTCTGCGCGTGATGCGTTGACCACGAACACCGGCGCGTTCCGCAACGCACTCGCGGCCAGCAACAGTTCGATTTCGTGGCGCACATCGGCGATGCGCGCAGCGTCGACGCGGTCGCTTTTGGTCAACGCGACCGCGCCTTGTGCAACGCCGAGCAGGTCGAGAATGGCCAGATGCTCGCGCGTCTGCGGCATCACGCCGTCGTCGGCGGCGATCACGAGCAGTGCGAAATCGATGCCGGTCGCGCCGGCCGCCATCGTATGGATCAGCTTCTCGTGCCCCGGCACGTCGACGAAGCCGAGCATCTCGCCGTTGGCGAGCGGCACGTATGCGTAGCCGAGTTCGATCGAGATGCCGCGCGCTTTTTCTTCCTTGAGCCGATCGGTGTCGACGCCGGTCAGCGCGCGCACCAGCGTGGTCTTGCCGTGGTCGATGTGGCCGGCGGTGCCGATGATCACGGACGGACTCAGCGCACGAGGTGAGCAAACTGTGCGACGAATTCGCCTTCGTCGGATTCGTCCAGACAGCGCAGATCAAGCCATAACGTCTTGTCGCCAAGACGGCCGAGCACCGGGCGCGGTAATGCGCGCAATGCAGATTCGAGCCGCGCCAGGCCGCCGCCCTTTGCTGTCGCGGGGTGAATCGCGAAGCCATGGCTGGGAAGCGCGTCGACTGGCAGTGCGCCGCTGCCGATCTGGCTGGACATCGGGGCCGGCTCGACGCTGAACGCGGCTCCGACCGCATTGCGCAAATTCGGCAGCAGGCGTGCGGCTTGCGCAGCGATCGCTTGGGTTGGGCGCGTGAGCAGGCGCAACGCGGTGAGCCGCTCGCGCAGAGCATCCGGCGCGCGATAGAGGGCGAGCACTGCTTCGAACGCGGCCAATGTCATCTTGTCCACGCGCAGCGCGCGCTTGAGCGGATTCTTCTTGAGCCTGGAGATCAAATCCGCGCGGCCGACGACGATGCCGGCCTGCGGCCCGCCGAGCAGCTTGTCGCCGCTGAACGTGACGAGGTCGGCTCCGGCTGCTATCGCGTCGCGCACGGTCGGTTCTCTGGGCAATCCGAATTGCGACAAGTCCAGCAGCGCACCGCTGCCGAGATCGACCGCGACCGGCACTGCGCGTTCGCGGCCGAGATGTGCGAGTTCTTCGAGCGCGACACTGTGCGTGAAGCCACTGATCGCATAATTGCTCGTGTGCACTCTCATCAGCATTGCGGTACGCGCGCCGATGGCGTTGGCATAGTCGGCGCGGTGCGTGCGATTCGTTGTACCGACTTCCACGAGCTTGGCGCCGGCGCTGCGCATCACGTCGGGAATGCGGAAACTGCCGCCGATCTCGACGAGTTCGCCGCGCGAGACGATGACCTCGCGCCGATTGGCCAGCGTGTTGAGCAACAGCAGCACCGCGGCGGCGTTGTTGTTGACGACCGTCGCGGCTTCGGCGCCGGTCAGTTCGAGCAGCAGATCGGCGACGAGATCGTCGCGGTCGCCGCGTTTGCCTGCATTGAGATTGAATTCGAGATTCACCGGAGCGCGCATCGCGCGCGCGACCGCTTCGATGGCGGCTTCCGGCAACGGACTGCGGCCGAGATTGGTGTGCAGCACGGTGCCGGTCAGATTGAACACGGCACGCAAGTTCGTACGATGACGCCGCTGCAGTTCGGCTGTGATCGCCACGGCGATGGCGTTGTTGGCCAGTTGCGCCGCATCGAGCGCACCCGCTTGCGCCTGCTCGCGCAGCGCGTTCAGATGCACGCGCAGTGCACGCGTGACTTCGTCGCGGCCGAACTGCGTGAGTGGCGCGGCGAGCGCGTCGTCGCGCAGCAGGCGATCGAGCGAAGGAATCCCTTCCACGCCGGCGGGCATCGGTCAGTCCTGCGCGGCCTGCCACAACATCGGATTGCCGCTGGCGCGATGAAAACCTTTTTCAGCGAGCAGCACATCGAGCGCGAGCGTTGCCACGTCGTCGGCAACCGGATCGACCATCATGTCTTTTTCCTGATAGACGATTTTGCGATAGCCATGACATTCGTCGCAGGCTTCCGCGCGCAGCGCCGCGTCTTTCACGGCTGCTTCGTCGTTGGCTTCGACAGCTTGCAACGTGTGATAGGCGACGTGCTTGCTGTCAGCGCCGCAATGGCTGCATTGCACGCGCACCATGTGCCATTCGGTCGCGCACAGCGCGCAATGCAGGTAGCGATAACCCTGGTACGGATTCTGCGCACGCACGATGCTTGCAACCGGCAGCGTGCCGCACAGTGGACATACGCCCGGCACGTCGAGTGGTTTGACCGCGTCGGCATTCGCGAACGCGGCAGTCAGCGCGACCCAATGTACCTGCAACGCCGCCATGACGAATGGCGCCATGGCGAGATCGACCGATTCGAGCGTTGCGGCCAGCAGCGCGTCGCCCTGTTCTTCGAGCGGATCAGCCGCGCTCTTCGCCACGGTTTTGCAAATGCTCACGACGCCTTGCGGCATCGCCGCATTCGCCGCGACCGCGCGTGCCAAGTCGCGCAGCATGCCGATCCAGTTTTCATCGCGTGGCCATGAGGTCGCCGGTATCGGCGGCATATGGAATTCCGCTGCGCGCTCGATCTGTTCTGCCGTCGGCATCTGCGGGTGAAAATCACCGAGGGCTTGTTGTTGCGCGTCGGCGATCGCAGCAAGAAATTGCAGATAGCCGTCGATCGCGCTGCCTTGCGCAAGTGCGCGCAGGCGCGTCGCGCGGCGCGCGAACACGTCTGCGCGATCGGGCAGGCGCACGCGCGGGATCGACCGTGAAGCGAGTGTCTCGATCTGACCGCGTTCGAGGATGCGCTGGGTCATGCGGCCAATCTTAGCCGATGCTTGTTGTTCCGGCATGCCTTGCCGGAATTGGCTTGCAGGACCGCTGTTTTACTTGCGCGCTGCGCTCCGCGTCACATCGCGAAACCACGCGCGATGGTGCCGCCACGCCCAGCCGTAGGAAACGGTGCCGCGTGTCATCGCGCGTACGGAGCCCTTGACCCAAATCGCCGCGTAAATGTGCACGATGATCGTGAGGATCAGCACGAAAGCAAAGAATGCGTGCAGCAGCGAGGCCAGCCGCGTGAGTTCGACCGGAAAGTACGCGGTGAAATAGGCGCGCCAGATTTCCAGTCCGGTCAGCAGCAGCACGGTTGCGCAGGTGATCACGCTGAAGAAGACGAGCTTCTGGCCGGCGTTGTAGCGGCCGACGTCGGGCAGTTTTTCCTCGCGGTTCGCGGTGACATCACCGAGTTGCCGCAGCCACTGGCGGTCGCGCGCCTGCATGCGCATATGCGTGAAGACCTGGCTCGCGACTGCGATGAACGCGACGACCATGACGAGTCCGATCCATGGATGCACCGCGCGCATGATGTCGCCGCCGCCGAACAGATTGCTCAGCCAGTACAGCGGCGGATAGAACATCGCTAGGCCCGAGAGCGCGAGCAGCAGGAAGGCGAGCACGAGGATCCAGTGCGCGATGCGCGTGCGCGGTGCATAGCGCACGATCTCTTCGGTGCCGGGGATGGGGCGATCGACAGGCGTCGTCATGACTGCTTCTCCAATTCGCGCCGCGCGGCTTCTTCGTCTTCTTTCGTGACTTCATTCGGGCCAACGCCGACGTAATGGAGAAGGCCGGCAAGGGCCGCGCCGAGGATTGCCAGCACGGCGAGCGGTTTGGTTGCGCCTTTCCAGAGCCGCACCATCGTGCTGATGTGCGGATCTTTCGGCAGACCCGAATAGATTTCCGGCTTGTCGGCGTGATGCAGCACGTACATCACGTGCGTACCGCCGACGCCGGCCGGGTCGTACAGGCCGGCTTGTTCGAAGCCGCGTGATTTCAGATCCTCGATGCGCTCGTCAGCGTGGCGCTGCATGTCATCCTTGCTGCCAAACACGATTGCGCCGGTCGGGCAGGACTTCACACAGGCCGGTTCGAGGCCGACGCCCACGCGGTCGGAACACAAAGTACACTTGTACGCTTTTTTATCCTTTTTCGAAATGCGCGGGACGTTGAATGGGCAGCCGGTAATGCAGTAGCCGCAGCCGATGCAGTTTTCCTCGACGAAATCGACGATGCCGTTCGCGTACTGCACGATCGCGCCCGGGGCCGGGCACGCTTTCAGACAGCCCGGATCGGCGCAATGCATGCAGCCGTCCTTGCGGATCAGCCATTCCAGATCGCCCTTGTCGTTCTCGTATTCGGCGAAGCGCATCAGCGTCCACGACTGATCGGACAGATCGGCTGGATTGGTGTACGTGCCGGAGCATGTGCCGACTTCGTCACGCAGATCGTTCCATTCCATGCAGGCGACCTGGCAGGCCTTGCAGCCGATGCATTTGGTCACGTCGATGAGCTTGGCGACTTCGCCGGTGTGCGCGCCGCGTGCGGCGGGAGCGGGGATCGTCGTGGCCGAGCGGCGGATGATGTCGAG
>Ga0207674_10002414_pt1 | contig 23588 bp, 21 predicted proteins | sample KBSCornC72_FD_184303 | JGI IMG/M metagenome (GOLD analysis project Ga0207674, IMG submission 184303) | Corn rhizosphere microbial communities from Kellogg Biological Station, Michigan, USA - KBS Corn C7-2 (SPAdes) (version 2) | ecosystem: Host-associated > Plants > Roots > Rhizosphere > Soil ...
GGACGTCCACCCGGCCGCCGCGGCCCACTAGCTAAGCGGCGTCGAGCTGGAGCTGCATGACCGGCAGCCATGCAGCAACCACTGAGTGCGGGCGGTACCACAATGCCGAACGTGCCCGGTGTGCCCTCGCGCCGCCCAACCGCCCACGCAATCTCGAGGCACGCCCATCAGACGGCAGATCCCGCGGCCGGGCTTCCGCTCAGCCAGGGCCAGAGCCCGCCAGCTCCAGCCCCGGCCCCGGCCCCAGCCCCAGCTCCGGCCCCAGCGCCGGCCCCGGTCGCGGCGGCGAGCGCCGCCCGGCCCAGCTCGGCGAAGCACTCAGCCTCCGAGCCGTCCTCGTCCCGCCAGGACCACAGCCGCGTGGTGGTCAGCCGCAGCCGGTGCTCCTCCGTGGTCCCGATCGCGCCGTGCAGCTGATGCGCGATCGCCGCCACGACGCCTGCGCCGCTGCTGGCCTGCGCCTTCGCCGCCACCACGGCAGACACCCCCTCCCCGGCGCCCGGCAGGTCCGCAGCGACCGCGGCCTGGGTCGCGGCGCCGATCAGGGCGACCTCGCCGGCCATCCGGGCGAGTTCCTGCTGCACCGTCGGGAACCTGGCCAGCGGTCGGCCGAACTGCTCGCGTTCCTGCACATACGTCACGGTCAGGTCGAGGGCCCGCTGGGCGGCCCCGGCGATGAGCAGCGACCGGAACAGGCGCAGCAGGCGCCGGGCGTAGTCGGCCGTTCCGGCGGGCACGTCGTGCACCTCGGCGTCCCCGCCGAAGATGACCTCGTCCCGCGGCTCGCCGGCCAGATTACGGCCGGTCCCGCCGCGGCCAGTCCCGACGCGGCCGGTCCTGCCCCGCCCGGCCGGCTCGATGACGGCCAGCCAGTCGCCGTCCCGGCCGGACCCGCCGGACCCGCCAGAACCGCCAGACCCGACGGCCACCGTCGTGGCCAGCCGTCCGTACGGCACCCGGCGCAGCCCCGGTCCCGAAGCGACCGCCACGGTGAGCGCCCCGGACGGAATGGCCAGGCCCGCCCGGCTCAGCAGCATCCCGGCCGCCAATGTCTCGGCCAGCGGCACCGGGGCGGCCGCGGCACCGGCAGCCACCGCGATGTCGGCCGCTGCCGACAAGTCGCCGCCGCTTCCGCCCGCCTCCTCCGGCGAGCCGGCCAGGGTGAGCCCGGTTTCCTCCAGGGCCTGCCACAGGCCGGCGTCCCAGCCGGCACCGGCGGCCGCCGCGGCCACCCTCGCGGCCGTGCAGTGCCGCGCCAGCAGGTCCTCGACCGTCCGCCGCAGCAGCTCCCGCTCGCCGTCCGCCGCGGTCATATCAGCGTTCACCGCAGGCCCAGCCCGCGGGCCACGATGCCGCGCAGGATCTCGTTGGTGCCGCCGCGCAGCGTGAACCCGGGCGCGTGCAGGACCGCCTGCGCCAGCAGCCGGGCGATCCCGGCGCCTTCCGGGTCGGGCTCGACCCTTAGAGTCGCCGTCAGCATCCGGGCCACCTCGATGATCTCGCTCTCCAGCCGCGTCCCGACGTCTTTGACCAGCGCCGCCGCGATCTCGGGCGCCTCGCCCGCGGCGAGCGCCCCGGCCACCGCCAGCGACATCTGCCGGCACGCCCACAGCCGGGAGACCACCCGCCCAACCGCGCCCGCGCCCGCGTCGGCGGCGCCTGCGCCCATATCACCCGACCTCGAACGCAACGCGAGCTCGCCGACCAGGGTGTCCAGCAGCACGAAGGTGGACAGCAGCCGTTCCGGGCCGCTCCGCTCGTAGGCCAGCTCCGAGGTCACCTGGGCCCAGCCCTCGCCGATCGTGCCCACCACCTGCTCGTCAGGCACGAACACGCCGTCGAACACCACCTCGTTGAAGTGATGCTCCCCGGTCATCGAGATGATCGGCCTGATGGTCACGCCCGGCTGCTCGAGTTCGATGAGCAGCTGGCTGAGGCCGACGTGACGCTTCCGCCCGTCGGGCGGCCCGGTGCGCAGCAGCGCGATGAGGGCGTGCGCGCGGTGCGCGCCGCTGGTCCAGATCTTCGTGCCGGACACCGTCCAGCCGCCGTCCGCCCGCGTCCCCGTGGTTCTGACCGCGGCGAGATCGGAGCCGGCGTCCGGTTCGGACAAGCCGATGGCGAAATAGCACGTACCCTGCGCGATGGCCGGCAGGTACCGCCGCTTGAGCGGCTCGCTACCGTACCGCAGCAGGTTCGGCCCGACCTGCCGGTCGGAGACCCAGTGGGCCGCGACCGGAGCCCCGGCGGCCAGGAGTTCCTCCACCACGACGTAGCGTTCCAGCGCCGAACGTCCGTGACCGCCGTACTCGCGCGGTATCGTCATGCCGACCCAGCCGCGTTCGGCCAGGCGGCGGCTGAACGATTCGTCCCATCCGGAGAGCCAGGCGTCACAGGCGGGGACGAAGCGGCCCGCCGTCCGTTCGGCCGAAAGAAAGCCGCGGACCTGTGACCTCAGCTCCGCGGCGCCGGCCGGCAGCGGCCTGACCGGCGGCAGCAGCGTCCCGTCTCGCATCGTTCGGTCACCGTTCGCGAACTGTTGTCCGAAAAAATACCTCTAGTTAGAAACCTTTTAATCAGCTTACTATTTTGCCAGGGCCCCGGACGGCTTCCGCCGCCGCCAGTTCACCCCGTCCCGGCCAAAGCGAGACGAAGCGAGACGTGACGAGAGGGGATCGCAGTGGCAGCAGAGAACGACATACCGCTCGATGCGCTGGCCGACAGCTCGCGCCAGCGGCCGGCCGGCGGCTTCGATGAGTTCTCGGCGTACCCGCCGATCGCGGACTACGCGTTCCTGTCCGACTGCGAAGTCACCGCGCTGGTGGCGCCGAGCGGCTCGGTCGAGTGGATGTGCCTGCCGAAGATGGACGGCCCGAGCGTCTTCGGCTCGATGCTGGACCGGGACGCCGGCTGGTTCAGGTTCGGCCCGGACGACGTGAGCGTGCCCAGCGACCGGCGCTACCTGCCCGGGACCATGGTGCTCGAGACCAGCTGGGACTGCGGCGAGGGCTGGCTGGTGGTGCGGGAATGCCTGGTCATGGGGCCGTGGCAGCACGACCATCCGGACGGAAGCACGCACATCAGGCCGCCCACCGACTACGACGCCGAGCACATGCTGCTGCGGACCGTCCGCTGCGTGGACGGCCAGGCCCAGCTCACCCTGGACTGCGTGCCCGCCTTCGACTACGGCCGCCAGCACGCCCGGTGGCGGCACACCGAGCGCGGCTACACCCAGGCCGTCGTCGAGCCCGAGGGCCTGGACCTGACCCTCACCCTGACCTCCGATATCCGCCTCGGCCTGGAAGGATCCAGCGCCCGTGGGCGGACCCTGCTGAAGGAGGGCGACACCCGCTTCTGCGCGCTGTCCTGGGGCCGCCGCATCCCGGAGAGCTATGCCGACGCGTACCGGCGGCTGGTCTGGACCGCGCACCACTGGCAGCACTGGCTGTCCCACGGCCGCTTCCCCGACCACCGCTGGCGCGGTCACCTGGCCCGCAGCGCGCTCACCCTCAAGGGCCTCACGTTCGCGCCCACCGGCGCGATCGCCGCGGCGGCCACCACCTCGCTGCCCGAGACGCCGGGCGGGGAGCGCAACTGGGACTACCGGTACACCTGGATGCGCGACGCGACGTTCGCGCTGTGGGGCCTGTACACCCTCGGCTTCGAGTGGGAGGCCAGTGACTACTTCGCGTTCCTCCGCGACCTGGTCGAACGCGACCGCGGCGACCTGCAGATCGTCTACGGCATCGACGGGCGCCGCGAGCTCGACGAGCACGTGCTCGACCACCTGAACGGCTACCAGGGCGCCCGGCCGGTCCGCATCGGGAACGGCGCCTACGAGCAGGCGCAGCATGACGTCTGGGGCGTGGTGCTCGATTCCATCTACCTGCACACCAAGTCACGCGACCGGCTCGACGACCGGGTCTGGAAGATGGCGCGCCAGCAGGTGGAGCGCGCGCTGGAACGCTGGCGCGAGCCGGACCGGGGCATCTGGGAGGTCCGCGGCGAGCCGAAGCACTTCACCTCCTCCAAGATGATGTGCTGGGTCGCGGTCGACCGCGGAGCGCGGCTGGCCACCCTGCGCGAGGACAAGGACCTGGCCCGCATCTGGCGCAAGGCCGCGGCCGAGATCCACGCCGACATCTGCACCAACGCATTGGACGACCGCGGGGTGTTCTGCCAGCACTACGAGACCACGGCCCTGGACGCCTCGCTGCTGCTGATGCCGCTACTGCGGTTCCTGCCGAAGGACGACCCGCGGATCCGGGCCACCGTGCTGGCCATCGCGGACGAGCTGACCCGGGACGGCCTGGTGCTGCGCTACCAGGTCGACGAGACCGACGACGGGCTGTCCGGCGAGGAGGGCACGTTCACCATCTGCTCGTTCTGGCTGGTCTCGGCGCTCAGCGAGATCGGCGAGCACGAGCGGGCCCGGGACATCTGCGAGAAGGTCCTGTCCTACGCCAGCCCGCTGCTGCTCTACGGCGAGGAGATCGACCCGTGCTCCGGCCGGCACCTGGGCAACTTCCCGCAGGCGTTCACGCACCTGGCGCTCATCAACGCCGTCATGCACGTGATCCGCAAGGAGCAGGCCGCGCAGCGGCGGGCCATGGCCCGCGAGGTACCGGAAGGCGAGGAATAGATCACCGGCTGCCTTCCAGAGCGCCAGGGGGCTCCGGGGCCGGGTCGAAGTAGCCGGGTACCCACCTGAGCACTTCGGCGCGGAACTCGCCCTCGCACTCCAGCTGGCACAGCACGCCGATGCCGGCCGTGGACACCCGGTGGATGAGCACGTAGGACGGCGGCACGTTGAACTGGCGGCTGATGTTGCCGGCCCGCATGTCGGTGACCCGGCTGGCCTCCTCGCGCATCCACTCCCGGGTGAACTTGAACGAGTCCACCTTGGACGGCTCGGCGAGCGGTGCCAGGAAGGCTTGCAGCGCCTCCAGGTCCACATGGATCCCCGGCCGCAGGAACCCGTTGGCGCGCAGTTCGCGCTCAACTTCCTCGGTGTCGGGGTCGTCCTCGTGCATGATCCGCAGCAGCCGGCCGAAGAACCGCGGCAGCCCGCCCGGCAGCCGGTCCACCGCGCCGAAGTCGAGCACGCCCAGGCGCCCGTCGTCGAGCAGGCGGAAGTTGCCCGGGTGCGGGTCCGCGTGCAGCAGCCCGGCCCGCGACGGTCCCGAGAATAGGAACCGAACGAGCAGGATTCCTGCTCTATCGCGCTGTTCTTTGCTGCCCTCGGCGATGATCCGGGACAGCGGCGTGCCGTCCATCCACTCGGACACCAGCACCTGGCCGGTGGACGTGACCACGTTGGGCACGTAGATGTCCGGGTCGCCCGCGTACGCGTCGGCGAACATCTGCTGGGACATCGCCTCGAGCTCGTAGTCGAGTTCCTCGCTGATCCGGTCCTTCAGCTCATCGAGCAGCGGCTTGACGTCCAGTCCCGGCATCAGCATGCCGAACAGCCGACCGGCCCGGCTCAGCTGGTTGAAGTCGCCGATCAGCGCGCGGCCCGCGCCCGGGTACTGGATCTTCACCGCGACCCGGCGGCCGTCGTGCCAGACGGCCTCGTGCACCTGGCCGATCGAGGCCGCGGCGGCGGGCGTGTCGCTGAACTCGGCGAAGAGGTCCCGCCAGTCCTCGCCGAGCTCTCTGGTCAGCACCTGGTGCACGGTGCGGGTCGGCAGCGGCGGCGCGGCTTCCTGCAGCTTGGTCAGCGTGGCCCGGTACGGACTGGCGATCTCCGGCGGCAGCGCCGCCTCGAAGATGGACAGCGCCTGGCCCAGCTTCATGGCGCCGCCCTTGAGCTCGCCCAGGACGCGGAAGATCTGCTCGGCGGTGCGCTGCTGGATCTCCTGCGCGACGATCTCGGCCGGCCGGCCGCCGATGCGCTTCCCCACCCCGATGGCCGTGCGGCCCGCCAGTCCGATCGGCAGCCTGGCCATCTTCGCAGCCCGGGTCATTGGGTTCTTGGGCACGTCGCTCACACCGATCATTGTCCCGCATGACCAGGGGCGTTTGGTACGGCCAGGGCCCGCCGGAGTTCGGCCTGGTCGTGAGCTGGCAGCCAGTCACGCGCGGCGTCGTACTCGAGCCACCGCCGCCGGAGCCCGGTTTCGGCGAACTGCCGGAGCAGCGTACGCAGCAGCGGGTGCCGGTCCTGGGTGAGCCAGATCAGCGACCACGCGTACAGCGGAGTCGGATCGGCCAGCGGAACCGAGCGGACCCCGGCGCCCGCGGGCAGCGCGACGTCGGCGGGCAGCAGCGAAAAGCGCCGGCGGTCGGCCCGGACGTGGCTGATCAGGTGGTCAAGGCCGAGGTTGACGGCGCCATCTTCGACGGCGATGCCGAAGTGGTCGGCGAAGCGCCGCAGGAAATCCAGCTTGCCCAGGGTGGCGGGGCTCCACAGGATGCTCTCCCGCAGGTCGGCTGGGCGGAGCACGGGCCGGCCAGCCAGCGGATGTTCGGCGCCCAGGATCGCGTCGACCGGTTCCAGGCGGGCGAGCCGTGACGCCAATCGGTCCAGGCCCTGCTCGCCGGCCGGATAGACGCGGCCGAAGCCCATGTCGATCTCGCCGCGCCGCAACGCCGTCACCGCGGCGGAAAGATCACGGCTGTGGCCGATCTCCGTGTTCAGCCCGGGTATGGCCGCGACGACCTGCCCGACCGTGCGCATCGGATCGTACAGGTGCCCCCACACGTCGATCCGCAGCGGCCGTCCCGGGTCCCGGGCCGCCTCGACCGCGCGATCGGCCTCGGCCAGGGTCTGCCGGGCCGGGGCCAGGAACCGGCGCCCGGCCTCGGTGAGCCGGACGGAGCGGGCCGGCCGGGTGAACAAGGCGACGCCGAGTTCGCGCTCCAGCCGGGCGATCCGCTTGGACAACGCCTGCTGGGTGAGGAAGAGCCGCCCGGCCGCCCGGCCGAAGTGCAGTTCCTCGGCGGCCGTGACGAACGCCCGGACCTGCGCGAGATCGAGATCCACGCCCCCAGCCTTCGTAGACAACCGCTGGTTGTCAACCGAGCCCGAGCGCTGTTGGACCGCCGGCGTGAGCGCCGGTTTGCTGGCTGACATGAAAGCCCTCGTTCCCGCCGGCCGGCCAGGCGCGCTGGTCAGCTTCGCCGATGCCGGCCTGCCCGAGCCCCGGCCGGGCGAGGCCCTGGTCAAGGTCGAGGCGTTCTCGGTCAACCGCGGCGAGATCTTCCAGCTGGAACAGCCCTGCCCGGGAGCGCGGCCCGGCAAGGACATCGCCGGGCTGGTAGTGCAGGCGGCCGCCGACGGAACCGGCCCGGCCGCGGGGGAGCGGGTCGTCGGGCATCCCGAAGCAGGCGGGTGGGCCGAGTACGCCGCGGTGCCGACCGCGGCCCTGGCCCCGCTGCCGGACAGCGTGCCTGCCGTCCCGGCCGCGGCGCTGCCGCTGGCGGGGCTGACCGCCCTGCGCTTGCTGCGCGACGCGGGCAGCATCGCCGGGCGGCGCATCCTGCTCACCGGCGCCTCCGGCGGGGTCGGCCACTACGTCACCGAACTGGCGGCCAACTCCGGTGCCGACATCACCGTCGTGACCGCCACCGCCGAACGCGGTCAGCGGCTAGCCGCACTCGGCGCCGCGGCCGTCGTCCACGACATCGGCGCCGCGGCCGGCCCGTTCGATCTCGTCCTGGAGTCGACCGGAGGCAAGAACCTGGCGCTGGCGGTAGACCGGCTCGCGCCCGCCGGGACGCTGATCTGGTTCGGCCAGGCCAGCCGGGACCCGGCCACCCTGAGCTTCTTCGACATCCTCGGCGGCCCGCAGACCGTGACGATCCGCTCGTTCGCCTACTGGGACTCACCCGTCCCGTATGGCCGCGATCTCGCCGTCCTGGTCCGCCTGGTCGCCACCGGCCGGCTGCACCCCGAGATCGGCCGCCTGGCCGGCTGGGAAGACGCCGCCACCACCCTCACCGACCTGTACGAACGCCGCATCCGCGGCAACGCCGTCCTCACCATTCCGTAAGGAGAATTGTCATGATCATCACCGACCCGGCCGCCGTCGTCACCCGCTACATCTACGCTGTCCGCGACGGTGACAGCGGCGCGATCCGGGACAGCTTCGCCGAGGACGCCATCTGGGAGTATCCCGGTGACCTGCCGCTGTCCGGGACCTGGCGCGGCCGCGACACCATCGTCGACGACTTCCTCGGCAGCGTGGGCACCGCGCTCGAGCCAGGATCAACGGTGGCGCTGGAAGTCACCAGCGTCCTGACCGCAGGCGACCAGGTCGTCGCCGAATGGACCTCCCGTGCCACCGCCCGGGGCGGTGCCGCGTACCACAATCGCAACGTCGGCATCTTCACCGTCCGCGACGGCAAGATCGCCGCGGTCCGCGAGTACACCGACACCCAGCACGCCGCCCACGTCCTGTTCGGCCAGTCCTGACCCCCACCCGATCCGGCTCTCCGCAGCCACCGATCGGCTCCCCACAGCCACTCCCGCCAGCCTGCTGTCGCCCGCCGCACGCACCGCCGGCGTGGCCACCATGATCCCGAAGGGTTAAGTACTGCATAGGGTACTAAACCCTTCACGATCATCGAAATCCCTTCCGAAACGATGCGTCTACCATGATCCCGAAGGATCTTTAGTCCGCCGAGACTAAAACCCTTCACGATCATGGAACTGGGCAGCCCAGGCGCGCTGAAACGCGGTAAGCCCAGCATAGGGAGACGCTCTCACAACACCATCTGCTCCTGGTGTCTCAGCGGTCCCACGTATCGCAGCCTTAGGAGCGCATGGTGGGGCGGGCCTGGGCGAACGTCCAGCGGTTGCCTTCGAGGTCGTCCGCCACGTAGAACGGCAGGCCCCAGGGACTGGCCAGCTCGGTGACGATCGTCGCCCCGACGACCCTGGCCCGCGCATAGTGCGCGTCGATGTCGTCGACATAGACCCAGGGCGTGTGGACCGTGGGCCGGCTCGTACCTTCCGCGTCGAGCTTGAAGATCATCAGCGAGCTGTCGCCAAGGCGGAACTCGATCCACGGATGGCCGTGCCCGGTCTCGGGCAGCGGGTCGTTGCCCTCGGGCAGCGGATCGGGCGATGTGAAGCCGAACGCGCTGGCCAGCCACCTGGCCGCCGCAGCCGGCCGGGTGTAGGAGACGCCCAGGGCCAGCCGGGCCAGATCACGCACCTCGTGCGGGGCGCCGTCGCGCCGGGCGCACCACGGCCCGAACCACTTCGGCGTTACCCGCACCCACGCCGTCCCGCCGCGGTCCTGGCCGCCGGCCGGGACGCTGGCCTCCACCCGGACCAGGCAGCCGTCCCCGGCCGGGGCGAAGCTGACGTCGATGTTCACGTCGTCGACCGAGCTGCGCCAGGACAGCCGCTTGCCCGGTTCCCAGGCGGTGATCCGGCCCAGCTCCAGCGCGTCGTCCTCGTACACCTCGAGCAGCCGGCCGCCGACGCCAGGCTCGCACCGCACGGCCATCGCCCGCCCGCCCGCGAAGTGGTTGATCGGCCCGCGCACCCACCACAGGTCGAGTTCCTCGGTGAACGCGGCGAACGCGGTGTCCGGATCGACCGCCACCTCGACCTCCGATGACACCATGGTGTCCTGCCCCGATCCGCTCATCGGCCGCCCTCCCGTTCGACATGGGCCTTAAACGCCCTCAGCTGCTCATCCCAGTGCGCCTGGACCTGATCCAGCCAGGCCCGTACGGCCACGACCGATTCCCGGCGGAGCCGGAAGACCCGCACCCGGGCGTCCCGGGCGCCCCGCTCGTCGGTCACGATCCCGGCCGCCAGCAGCACCCGCAGGTGCTTGCTCATGGTCGGCGCGGGGACCCCCGCCGCGGCGGCGAGATCCCCGGCTCGCTGCGGCGACCGGCTGAGCGCCTCCACCACCCGCAGCCGCGCCGGATCCGCCAGCGCCTGCAGCACCGCCGCCAGCTCGCCCCCGCTCCCGCTCGCGCCCGCGACCGCGCCGCCCGCATCGAGATCCTCAACCATGCAGGTAATTATTTCCAAATTAAGCAACTATTGTCAAGAACCCTAACCTACGGCCTGCCCCGGACGGCGTCCCCGTCGCTCGCCCCGCCCAGGGCCGCTCCACGCAGGGCCGCGCCGCACCGGCACGCGGGATGCGGGGTCCAGGTGCGGCGGCGCCACTGCCAGTCGGGCAGCACCAGTTCCAGCGTGCCGTCCGCGGTCACCGGGACGGTCCCCGGCCGGTCGAGGAACGCGAGCGCCTGCGCCGCGGCCAGCGTGGCCGTCATCGCGGCGAGCACGGTGTCGCAGGCCTGCGGCCGGAGCCGGGTGAAGGTGGCCTGGGCCAAGATCTTCGGCCATTGCGGATCGGCCTCGGTCTTGCGCAGGTCCACGCAGCTCAGGCAGGCCGAACGACCCGGCCGCACCAGCGGTCCCACCACGCCGATCGCCTCCCCGGTGCGCAGCGCCAGGTGCGGTACCCGGTCGCGCAGCAGCTGGCCGGTCAGGTCGGGCAGCGTCGGCCCGGTCAGGATCACCAGGTCCGGGACGCTGCCGTCGTCGCCCGTCCTGACCTCGGGCGCGGCACGCTCGACCGCGCGGGCGGCGCCCTCCTGCCGGGGCGAGCCCAGGTCGGCCAGGATCAGCCCGGCGGGCGCCAGGTCACCCGGCTCGGCCGGCTCGGGATCGGCGCAGCTGACGTGCCCGACGCCGGAGGCGGCCAGGAAGCTGGCCACGCACGCGCCGGTCCGGCTCGCGCCGTGCACCCGGACGTAGGCGGCCCGCCGCCGCGCCAGCGTCCGCGCCCCGCCGTCCCCGTCCGCGTAGGCCAGCGAGGCGGTGGCCAGCTCGGGCGCCAGCCGGGCGCGCAGCTGCTCGGGGAGCGAGGCGTGCATCCGGGCCGGGAAGTCGTCGAGCACGCCCGCCGCGGCCAGCACCGCGAGCACGCGGCCGGCCGCCTCGGCTGGCACGCCGTACGCGGCCGCGGCGGCGATCACGCCGTCGCGGTCGCGGCTCCCGTCCAGCAGGCTGAGCACGGCCGCGGTCTGGCCCAGCCCGCCCACCGCGGCCGCCCGCCGCGGATCCACCCCGAACTGCAGCGTCTCCCGGTCCCGCCACACCGGCAGCAGCCCGGCCTTCAGCGCTGGCCTCATGGCCACATGCTGACACCGCGGTGTGACATTTTCGGCGCGGCGCCTACCGCCGCGGGTTTTCGTCCTCCCCGTTACTCAGCGGCACCGCGGACAGCACCAGCGCGGTGATCACCGCGGCCAGCGGCAGCACCGGGACGACGCGCGGCGCGGTCGCCACCAGCAGGCCGCACAGCAAGGCCCCGGTCGCCAGCCCGATCAGCACGCCGATCCTGCGCGCCCCGTGCTTCATTTCCTGCCCCGGCCTGGCCAGCGAGCTGACCAGCCCGGTCAGCGTGCCGGTCAGGAACGTGGTGGACACGTTGGTGAGCCCCATCTCGTTGACCGACGACGACTGCATGCCCATCGCCGCCGCCAGCACCGCGAGCAGGACGAACTCCGCCCACCCGGCCGGACGGGCCCCGGTGACCTCCCAGCCGACGGTGAACCCGGCCAGCAGGACGAGCTCGGTGACCAGCGCCCAGCTGACGTGGGCGGGCAGCACGCTGTCCCGGTCCGTCTCGTCCGGCTTGCCGCTGCCGTGCATCTTGAAGCCGTGCGAGACCCAGGTGCCGCAGGCCACCCCGGTGATGTAGCCGGCGATCGAGACCGCGGTGTGGCTGAACAGCGATACCGACCTCTCCGCCGCGGACAGGCCCCACAGCACGATGTTGCCGGTCATGACGCTGGTGAAGACGCCGCCCAGCCGGGTGAAGCTGGCCACGTCGTTCGCGCCGGACGCGAACGTGAGCGCGATCGCGATCAGCGTCAGGATCTGCTGCCTTGGCCTGGTGTCCACCCTTAAGGTTCTACACGCACGGACCGCGTCCACGGCGGCGCATCCGGCGCGCCCTCGCCGAGCAGGCCGACCACGACCCGCATGCCCTTCGGGGCCGCCGCGGGCCACGGCGTGTACCCGTCGGTGAGCACGACCGTGACCGCGGGCCTGGGCCGCAGCGCGGCCGCCGCGCCGATGCCCGCGCCCATGTCCGTCCCGCCGCCGCCGATCAGCTCGACCTGGCGGGCCGAGCTCACCCGCTGCGCGGGCGCTACCGCGGTGTCGCAGGCCAGCACGCGGACCTGCCGGGCCAGCCCGAGCGCCCGCAGCAGCCCCTCCACCTCGGCCAGCACCATCGCCAGCAGGTCCTCGGTCATGCTGCCCGACGTGTCGCAGACCACGGCCACCTCGGGCACCGGCCGCCGCAAGGCCGGCAGCACGACCGGCCCGGCCACGGCGGACCGGCGCGACGGCCGCCGGTAGGAGTAGTCGACCGCGCCGGAGACCTCGGCGACGGCCCGGCGCAGTTCGGCGGCGAGCACGGCGCGCCAGTTGACCTTCGGGGTGAGGACCTCCTCGGCCCAGCGCAGCAGCCCGGCCGGCACGGTCCCCGGCTGCTTGCTGTGCGCGATGACGTCCTGCGCGACCTGCCGCCGTAGCAGGTCGGCCTGCCAGGGCGGCAGGCCGCCCTCGGACCCCTGACCCTGGCCGGGCCGGGGAATCCCGTCCGCGCCGGACCCGCAATCGAGCCAATCAAGCCATGGACCCGAACGGGCCTGGCTCTCCGCGGCCCTGGCCGCCTGGCGGCGGATCCCGGCGAAGTACTGCTCGGCCAGCAGCCCGTCCTCGGCCCGCAGGTCGCGGGGGAGTACCGGGCGACCGGGCAGTTCGAGCCCGGCCGGCACCAGGTCGTCGTTGATCTCGGCGTCGGCGGCGCGGATCCAGTCGGCAGCCTCGTCCGGCCGCACACCCGTGTCCTGCGCCCGTTCGCCGTGGATCCGCAGCAGGTGGCAGACGTGGTGGATCAGGACGGATCCCAGCTGCGCCGGGGTCCAGTCCGCGGTCACCTCCGGGTCGGCGTGCATCCGCCAGCTCTCGTCCACGGACAGGGTGCCGCTGCCCGGGTCCGCGATCACCTGGGCGCCGAACACCCCGGTGGCCAGGTAGGGGAACTTCGTCGCGGCCCACAGCCGCGCCGCCGCCAGGCCCTCGATGCCATGCTCGGGCATTGCGGGTCCCGCCTACAGCAGTCCGGCGTCGCGCAGGACGGGAGCGAACAGGCGGATCTCGGCGGGCGGGTCCGCGTCTCCAGGACGGCACCGGGCCAGCACCCGGGCCGCGACCGCGGCCACGTCCGGCGCGGTGTCGGCGGCCAGGCCGAGGACCTGCCAGCCGGCCGTCCAGCGCGCCGGGGTCGGGTCCGCGGCCACCGCGGCCGCGATCGCGGCTAGCGCGGCGTAGGCCCGGTCGCCCCGCTCCGGAAGGCGGAACGAGGCCGGGTCGGCCAGTACCCGCTCCGGATCGGGCAGATCCATCTCCACCAGCCAGGCAAGGAACTCCACCCCGGCTCCGTCGCCGATGGCCCCCCTGATCAGCGCGGACCTGGCCTCGTCGCCGATGCCGGCGGCGCCCGCGGCGGCCATCAGCCGGGCCGCCATCTCCCATGTCCGCGGGGACGGCCAGCCGCGTCCCGCGGCCGCCGCGTTGGACGGCGGCGCGCAGGCCAGCCCGGGCCGGACGTGCAGGAAGGCCGCGACCAGGCCGCGGGACAAGATCTCCTCCGCGTGCCACCCGTCGGGCAGCACCGGCACCACGGGCGCGGACCAGCCGCCCGCCAGCCCGTCCGCCACCGCGCGCGGCTCGGTCTGCCAGGCCAGGTGGCAGAGCCGGTTGGCCAGCGGCGCGGACAGGTCCCAGCCGTCGGCGGCCTGCTCCGGCGGGTTGGCCGCGGCCACCACCGCCACCTCGTCGGGCAGCGTGAGGTCGCCGACCGCCCGCTCCAGCACCACCCGGAGCAGGGCAGCCTGGACGGCGGGCGGGGCGGTGGACAGCTCGTCGAGGAACAGCAGCCCGCGCCCGGCCTCGGCCAGCCGCCGCGCCCAGGCCGGCGGCGCGAACCTGACCTCGCCGCCGACCACGATGGGCAGCCCGGCGAAATCGGAGGGTTCCCTGATCGAGGCGATCACCGTCTCGCAGGGCAGGTCCATGGCCCCGGCCATCGCGCGGATCGCGGACGTCTTGCCGGTACCCGGCGCACCCCAGAGCAGCACCGGCACCCGGGCCGCGACCGCGACCCCGAGTGCCTCCACCGCCGGATTCTGCGCGCTCATATCTCCCAGTGTGGCGCATCGGCGGCACCGGACGGGCGGCTGACAGCGTGCGCGCTGCGCGAAACGGGTTCGGCGCCCGGTGCGCTCAGGGCCAGCACGCGGGCGTCCGGCCAGCCCGCGCGTTCGACCGCCACCACCAGGTGACGGCCGGTCAGCGCCAGCCCGCAGGCCCACACCCGGGCCAGCCACCAGGCGGGCAGGCTGACGCGCAGCCGCCGCTGCTCGCCCCGCCCGGTCAGCTCGACCGAACCCCACCCGGTCCCGCGGTACAAGGACACCTCCACCTGGTCCGGGTCGATGCCGAGCCACTGCTCGGCGACCGGCGCGAGCCGGCCGTCCAGGGCGGCGGTCAGCACCGACCGGATGGTCCGTCCGAGCTTGTCCGGCTCGTCTAGCCGGTCCGCGTGCGCCGCGACCACCTGCCCGGCCAGCCGGATCTGGAACCCGGTCCCCAGCGCGAGCAGCGACAGCATGTCCAGCCGGCGCTGGCTGGCCTCCCCGGCTTCCTGCTGGTACTGCTGGTACCTGATGGAGGCCCTGGCCATCGCGGCCCGCGGCGGGCTGGCCAGCGGTCCCGCCCCGTACCCGAGAACGCTCGCGCCGCTCCGCGCGGCCTGTCCGGCCGCGTCGACGTCATCCCAGCTCACCGTCACCTCGTCGGCCGGACTCCGGGGGCCGATGCCCAGGACGGTCAGGTCGGCGGTGTGCCGCCGCCACGCCTCGGCGATTTCGACGCAGCGGGCCTTGTCCCCGCCGAGCGCAGCCAGCACGAGCTCCGCCTCGGGGTCGGCGTGGCTCGCCAGCCGGAGCTCCCCGGCTTCCCAGCGGACGCAGTGCCGGCCCCGTCCGCACGGCACCAGCGTCTCGCACGGCGGGAGGGACGTGAACCATGGCCCGTTAGGCGCATCTGTCACGACAGGTACCTCCAGCGGAGCGGCAGCGTGGCGCGGACCTCGGCCGACCGGCCGCCGGCCAGCACCTCGACCCTGTCCGCGGGCCGGGTCAGCGGCGGCACCAGCCGGAGCCGGATCGCGCTCTCCTGTCCGGCCTGGTGGCAGCGGTCCGGGCGGGCGGCGTGCCACCGGCCGCCGCTGTCCTTGAGCCAGAGCGACAGCGGGAAGTTCAGGTCGATGTCGAGCGGCCCAGGGCGGGGCTCCGGAATCTGGCCCTGGACCAGCACGTGCAGGGCCGAACCACCCTGCGTGTGCTGCAGGCCGAGCAGGATCACCCGGATGCCGTCCAGCTCCGGCAGGCTGGCGGCCAGGGCCGCGTAGCCCTCGCGCATCTGGGTCGGCTCCGGCTTCCTGCGCTGGTAGTGCGCCAGCAGGCTCAGCCAGGGTTCGGGCATGTCGAGCGTTGGCGGCGCGGCGATGCCGTGCCCGGTCAGGTCCAGGCTGGCGCACAGCGTGGCGAGCCGGGCGGGCACCGGGCTGAGCGGCGACAGCACGCCGGCCGCCTCGAGCGCCGCGATGATGACGCCGAACCCGCCCGCCACGACCTGCCGCGGACTGGTGGGCGGCGCGGCCAGCAGCCCGCGGCGCGGGAACTCGGGCGTCCCGGTGAGCAGCCGCTCGGCCAGCATCACCAGCAGGTGCTCGCCCGGGCTGAGCGTGGTGTCGCTGGCCCGGGTGGCATCGCCCGCCGGAGCCGGCTCGCTGGAGCAGAGGTCAACCCGGATCGCCTGCCGGTACGGCGGGGCGACGTCGAGCCAGCGGATGGTCCCCGGAGGTGCCGGGCTCAGCCTGATCATGTTCGGCCACGCCAGGTCGCTGCCGGGCGTGAGGTCGAGCTCGTACCTGGCCCCCCGGTCGTCGGTGACCGTGAACTCGTCGAACGGGATCAGGCCGGGATAGTGGTGGCTCAGCTGGACCTCCAGCGACGGGGAATGTACCTGCCACGCCGCGATGAACCGCGCGCCCGAGCCGGTCTGCGCGAACGACATGAGGCACAGCTCGCCGCGGACGGCCCCGGCGCGGAACGGGACCGTCAGCCCGACCGGGACGAACCGGTCGGCCCGGTCGTGGTCGGCCCGCCCGTGGTCGGGGTCCTCCCAGGGCGCCCCTTCCCCGGGTGACCGGGCCGGGACCTGCCTCGGGCGCAGGACGGCCTGGCCCTGGGTGAGCCACTCGGCCGCCGTCACCCCCTGCCCGCCGGATTGGTGGTGCAGCTGCCGCGCGGTCGTGGCCAGCCTGAAGTCGGTCAGGATCTCCTCGGCGGTGACCGGGTCGAGGGCTCCCACGGCGGTCAGGGCGTGTCCCGCCGCCATAATCGTGCTCGCGTTCGGCGCGCGGGGCCTCGCGGCAGACGTCAGCGATCCGCGCATCGCGGCCTCGGCCAGCAACCGCAGGTAGGTTTCCGCGCCTTCGCGGTCCATGTCTTAAGTGTCCGCCATGGCCGGCCGGCGCCGGTACGTCTGCCCAGTCGTCACCCAGACGCGGCTCCCCGCTGTTCCCCAGCCCTGTGTTCCGCGGTACTGGGGTTCACGCGGACGTGGCGGCAGGCTGCGGGCTGGTCCCTTGAACCGCTTCCGCCGAGGTCCAGCTGCGGACGATGTCACGCATGGACAGCAGCCCGGCCACGTCGTGGTCTTCGACCACCACGAGGTGCCTGAACCCGCCCTTGACCATGGCCGCGGCGGCTTCCTCCAGCGTCCAGTCGGGCGAGGCGAAGGTGAGGTCTTCGGTGCGGTGCTGAGCGGCCAGTTCGGCGTCCGGGTCCTCGCCCGCCGCCACCGAGTCGAGGATGTCACGTTCGGTCAGGATGCCGATGCCAGCGTGCTCCGGGTCGATCACGACGGCGGCGCCGATCCGGCGTGCCGACATCATGCGCGCCGCCTGCCGCAGCGTGTGCGTTGGCCCGATGGTGAGGACTAGGTGGGACATGCCGTCTCGTACCTTCACGAGTAACACCCCCTGATTCCGACGCTTGTGCATTTGTGACGTTCACCAGCATCGGTTAATTCACCCCGGAGGGCAACCCCCGGATTACTCCGCTCCCGTGTGGCTGCGCAACTGGGCCAGTACCTCGTCGTGCAGGTGCCCGTTGGTGCACACTACGCTGCCGCCGCCCGGCGTCACCTCGCCCTCGAGCGAGGTGAACCGCCCGCCCGCCTCGGTCACGATGACCTGCAGCGCGGCCAGGTCCCACAGGTTCACCTCGGGTTCGGCCGAGATGTCGCAGGCGCCCTCCGCGACCAGCATGTGCGACCAGAAGTCCCCGAACGCCCGCGTCCGCCACACCGACCTGGTCAGGCCGAGGAAGTTGTCCAGCAGCCCGCGTTCGGTCCAGCCGCCGAGGCTGGAGTAGGACAGCGAGGCGTCGCCCATCTTGGTCACCCCGGACACGCGGAGCGGAGACGCCTTGGTCAGGCTGCGCCCGGTCCACGCACCGCCGCCCAGGGCGGCCCACCAGCGTCGGCTCAGGGCGGGCGCGGACACCACCCCGACCACGACGTCCGGGCCGTCCATCAGCCCGATCAGCGTGGCCCAGACCGGCACGCCGCGTACGTAGTTCTTGGTGCCGTCGATCGGATCGATGACCCAGCACCGCGGCCCCGAACCACTCCGGCCGGTCTCCTCGCCCAGCACCGCGTCGCGCGGACGGGACCGGCGCAGCACGTTGCGCAGCGACTCTTCGGCCGCCTGGTCGGCGTCCGACACCGGCGTGAGGTCGGGCTTGGTGTCGACCCGCAGATCCAGCGCGCGGAACCGGCGCGTGGTGATGTCGTCGGCGTTGTCTGCGAGGACATGCGCGAAGCGCAGGTCATCGTCATAGCGTGCCACCCCGGAACGGTACCGCCTGGGGTATCTCGCTGGCCAGGTCCGCCGCGCACCGCGGTCGGCGTCTACTAGCGGCCCGGCAGCATCGTCAGGTAGCAGTGTCACCTCGCGACGCGCCCGTATCTGCCGAATCTCCCGAAAATCCGGCGCAGATCCTCTAGTGTCACGCCCACATGGATTTTCATGATCCCCGGACACCAGGGGACGGCCACGGGCGGTCCGGCATGCACGCCGAGACGGGCGGTTGACATGCCGGCCGGAGCACCCGCGCGCCATCGCGCCCCCAGGCACGGCGCCTCGAACCCGGACGACCCGCCGCCGGGTGGCTCGTAACCCCTACGGCCCGCCCCCCGGCGGCCTCCTGTTCGGCGGTTCGCCCCCCGGCGGCCCCCCGCGGCGCACCCGCCGGCTCAGCCGCCGCGCCCGCTTCCTGCTCTGCGGTTTGCTGGTACTGCCACTGCTCGCGGGCGCCGGTGTCTACCTGACCCGCGGTTCCACCCCCGCTCCAGCGTCCGCGACGGGCGTGCTGATCGCCACCCCGCGCGCATCCCTCCTCTGCGACCCGTCGGCCGCCGGATCCGGGTCCTGCGCCGGGCAGCCCTTCCACGCCGCCGTCGCCAGCGTGCCGGCCTCGCTGTCGCCGAGACCATCGGCCGCCCGTTCCAGGCACCGCCACGCCACGCCGTCACCGTCCGCGTCCGCGGCGGCCAGCACCGCACCCTCGTCCGCGGCGCCCACGTCCACGGCGCCCACGGCGTCCGCGACGAGCCCGGCGGGCACCTCCTCGGGCAGCGCGGCTGCTCAGGTTCTCGCGCTCATCAACCAGGCCCGTTCGGCCGCGGGCCTGGCCCCGCTGACGATCACCGCGGGCCTGAATTCCAGCGCGTCGGCGCACAACTCGAGGATGGCCGGCGGCTGCGGGCTTTCGCACCAGTGCTCCGGCGAGCCCGATCTCGGCGCCCGCGAGACCGCCGCCGGCGTCCACTGGACCGCGGCCGGGGAGAACATCGGGGAAGGCGGCCCGGTCGCGAACACCACCGCGGCCATCGCCCAGATGGCGGTCGGCCTCACCCAGTCCATGCTCAACGAGAAGCCGCCCGACGACGGTCACCGCCGGAACATTCTCAGCAGTTCCTTCACCCACATCGGCATCGCCGTCTTCCGTGACTCCTCCGGCACCGTCTGGCTCACCCAGGACTTCTCGAACTAACTGCGCTCCCGCCCCTCGGGTCACCCTTAGGTAGGTTGCCCCGAGTTGCCACCCGTCCTGGTCGCCTCCAACTTGTCACACCTGTCCCTGTCATCACTCACCCACCAAGCTGAGCGCGACGACAACCACGGCAAAGCCACATCGCCGTGGTCAGGACCACTACAAAGCCACATCGCCGTGGTTGGAGCTAGCCCTAGAAGGCCGCGCCAGCGGGCCGAACTAATCCGGGCTGCTGCCCTCGCGGCTACGCAGCAGGCGGCGCAGCGAATCCAGGCGCGCCTCGGCGTGATGCTCTCGCGCCCACGCGTCCAGCGCACAATCAGCAGCGAGGTGATCGCAGCCGGGCGGGCACCCGACCGTGCCCTCGGCCAGGTCGCCGAACGCCTCCACCACCCGTTCCGCGCTCACGTGCCCGAGCCCGAACCCGCGCAAGCCCGGCGTGTCGATGAGCCACCCGTCGCCCAGCGGGATCGCCACCAGGGAAGACGATGTGTGCCTGCCCTGGCCGGTCACGGGGTTGACCCTGCCGACCGAACGGTCCGCCGCCGGCACCAGCGTGTTCATCAACGTGGACTTGCCGACGCCCGATGGGCCGATGAGCACGCTGATCCGGCCGGTCAGCAGGGACCGCAGCCGGGACAGGGTGCGCGGCGCCAGCGGCCGCCGCGTGGTCAGCATCGGCAGCCCGAGGGGCCGGTAGAACGCGCGCACGCGTCGCGGCGACGCCAGGTCGGCCTTGGTCAGCAGGAGCAACGGGTCGAGCCCGGCGTCGTACGCGGCGACCAGGCAGCGGTCTACGAAGCGGAGATTGGGTGCCGGGTCGGCCAGCGAGCACACGATCACCATCTGGTCGGCGTTGGCCACGATGATCCGTTCGGCCGGGTCGGTGTCGTCGGCGGACCGGCGCAGCGCGCTGGTCCGCGGCTCCACCCGGACGATCCGGGCCAGCGTCCCCTGGGCGCCCGAGGTGTCGCCCGCCAGCGCGACCCGGTCGCCCACCACCACTGACCCCTTGCCCAGCTCCCGGGCCTTCATGGCCACGACCAGCCCGCCGTCGGTCATGCACCCGTACCGGCCCCGGTCCACGCTGGTCACGAAGCCCTGCACGGCCGTCTCGTGCGCCGGGCGCCGCCTGGTGCGCGGCCGGGAGCCGCGGCCGGGCCGGACCCGGACGTCGTCCTCGTCGAGCCGCGCGTAGCCGGACTGACGACTCATGGCCAGCTCAGGGGGCCAGGCCGGGCATCGAGGACCAGACGTCCGTGAAATCCGGGAAGGTCTTGGCCACCGTGGCCGCGCCTGCCACCCGCAGGCCCGGTACGGCCAGGCCGAGGACGGCCGCCGCCATCACCATCCGGTGGTCGTCATAGGTACCGAACGGGCCGTCCGCTGCCTCGGCCCGCAGCGGGCGCGGCCTGATCCGCAGCCCGTCCGGCAGCTCGGTGATGTCGCCGCCGAGCGCGTTGATCTCCTTGGCCAGCGCGGCCAGCCGGTCCGTCTCGTGCGCGCGGGTGTGCGCCAGCCCGGTGAAGACCGACGGAGACTCGGCCACGGTGGCCGCCGCGGTGAGCACCGGCGCCAGCTCAGCCACGTCGCGCAGGTCCGCGGTGACGCCGTGGATCCGCCCGGTCCCTGAGATCGTCAGCCCGTCCGCGCCGACCGAGTGCCTGGCGCCCATCTGGCCCAGTACGTCCAGGATCTCCCCGGCGGCCTGCAGGCTGTCCCGCGGCCAGTCGGGAACGGTGATCGTGCCGCCGGTGACCAGCGCCGCGGCCAGGAACGGGCCCGCGTTGGACAGGTCGGGCTCGACCGTGACCGAACCGAGGTTGAGCCGCCCCGGCCGCACCCGCCAGGCGTCGGGCCGGCCGCCAGCACCCGAACCCAGCTCCTCCACCGAAGCTCCGGCCGCCCGCAGCATGCGCACGGTCATCGCGATGTGCGGCGCCGAGGGCACCGGCGGCCCCTCGTGCCGCACGTCGATACCCTCGTCGAACCGGGGCGCCGCCAGCAGCAGGCCCGAGACCAGCTGCGATGACCCCGAAGCATCCAGCACCACGGTGCCGCCGCGGACCGCGCCGCGGCCGTGCACGGTGAACGGGATCGCGGCCCGGCCGCCGTCCTCGATCTGCGCGCCGAGCTGGCGCAGCGCCGCCAGGACCGGGCCGATCGGGCGCAACCGGATCCGCTCGTCTCCGTCGAAAGACACAACCGCCGAGGTCAGCGCGGCCAGCGCGGGCACGAACCGCATCACGGTGCCGGCGTTCCCCACGTCCACGCTGACCTCGGAGCCCGGAGCCGGCTGACCGGGGGTGATAACCCAGCCCGTTCGGGACTCAGTGATCTCGTTGCCCAGCGCGCGGAGGGCGTCGGCGGCCAGCGTCGAGTCCCTGGCCTGCAGCGGGCCGGCGATCACGGCGGGACCGTCGCCGAGCGCGGCCAGCACCAGGGCCCGGTTGGTGATGGACTTGGAGGCCGGCAGCCGGACGCGCGCGCGGACCGGCCCGGTCGCGGCCGGGGAAGCCCAGGTGCGGTCCTGGTTGTTAACCACGTGCATACCGTCGAGCCTACTGTGCTGGCCAGCGGGGGTGACTCCCATTGGTTTGGCCGGCCGGATTCTGGTTATGAATGCCAATCCAGGCTTAACGGGACCTGTCCAGGTAGCAACCAGTTTAGGAAGAGATTGCATGTGCGGTCGTTTTGTCTCGGCGCGTAAGCGTCTTGAGCTCCTCGAGGAGTTCGGCGTGGAGCGCGACCGGGTGGCTGCCTCGCCCGACCCGGAGCCTGCTCCCGACTACAACGTGGCGCCGACCAAGAAGATTTTCGCCGTCCTGGAACGGCCGGCCCGCGATGACGAGCCGCAGGCCCGTGAGCTGCGCGTGCTCCGCTGGGGCCTGGTGCCCTCCTGGGCCAAGGAGGCCTCGATCGGCAGCCGGATGATCAATGCCAGGGCCGAGACGGTGGCAGTCAAGCCGGCCTTCAGGCGTGCCTTCACCAAGCGCCGGTGCATCCTCCCGGCCGACGGCTACTACGAGTGGCAGGCCATTTCTGACGGGGGCAAGAAGCGTAAGCAGCCGTATTTTATCTACCGAACGGACGGGGAAGCCCTCGCCTTCGCCGGACTCTACGAGCTCTGGCGGGACGATTCGCTTCCCGACGATCACGAGCGCGCCTGGCTGTGGACGGCCGCGATTATCACGACCCAGGCAACCGACGATGTCGGCCAGATCCACGATCGCATGCCCATGGTGATCAAGCCTGAGCACTGGGCAGACTGGCTCGACCCGGCCAATACCGAGCCCGGCCAGATTCACGCGGCGATGCTCCCCGCGATGGCGGGCGGCCTGACGTCGCATCCCGTATCCATGGCCGTCAATACCGTGCGGAACAACGGTCCGGAGCTCATCAAGCCGCTCGAGAGCGCCGATGGGTCAGGCGAGGCTTCCGCTGGCGGTGAGAGGGCGCCCGGCTAGTTGTTGTTCTGAGTCCGCGGCCGCAACACATGGCTTGGTGCCAAAGCAAGCCTGCGCTGCCTACCGCACGCGGACGGGAGGCGAGGACACCAGTGGAGACTACTGTCGCCCGCAAGCGCCTGGAGGAGATGCGCGACGACCTGGACCGGACGATCTCCGTCCTGCAGGGCGAGCGCCCCGGGCCCGTAGCTGGCACGGGGTATCCGGCAGATTCGGGCGATGCGGGGTCCATTCTCTCCGAGGCCGACCGCACCGAGGCGATCCTCCTGTCCGCCCGCGAGCAGCGTGACGGGGTGCTCGCCGCGCTGTCCCGCATCGACGAGTCCAGCTACGGGCGATGCGTGGACTGCGGCCACGAGATACCCGAAGGCAGGCTCGACGCCCGTCCCGACGCCGCCCGCTGCGTCGGCTGCCAGTCCAAGTGGGCCAAGCGCCACCGTTAGTCCCTATCGCGGGGCCAGCGCGGCTTGCTCGCCGAGATCACCAGCTGCGCCCCGAGCGACTCGTCGGACCGGGCCGCGAGTTCGGCCCGCACCAGCTTGTCGAGGCCGCGGGGATCGTGCCGCAGCCAGTGTGTCACCACCGACTCGGAGAACACGGTCCGCGACCGGATCCAGTTGACCCGGAGCCCGGCCCCGGTGAACAGCTCGCGGGCCTGATCCGGGCCGTAGCACCTGGTGATCCTGCCGTCCGGCCAGGGCACCAGGACCACCTCGGCGTGCGGCAGGTCGACCAGGTGCGCCCAGTGGTGCTGGTCGGCCAGCACGGCCATGCCGAGCACCAGCGAGTCGACGCAGGCGATCACCCGGCCGGCCGGGCGCAGCACCCGGGCGATCTCGGCGATCGTCTCCTCGGCGGCCAGGTACACCGACAGCGCCCTGTCGTCCGCGATGACCCCGTCCGCGCAGCCGTCGCCCAGGAACGTCAGCCGCGACG
>Ga0207674_10002416_pt1 | contig 23583 bp, 19 predicted proteins | sample KBSCornC72_FD_184303 | JGI IMG/M metagenome (GOLD analysis project Ga0207674, IMG submission 184303) | Corn rhizosphere microbial communities from Kellogg Biological Station, Michigan, USA - KBS Corn C7-2 (SPAdes) (version 2) | ecosystem: Host-associated > Plants > Roots > Rhizosphere > Soil ...
TCCTCGAAACCGGGGAAATGCCCGACGGCGACAACGCCGGCGGTCCGATGGCGCGCGTGATCAAAAACACCTCGCAATTGTCAGCTGAGGATCGCGCCGCGATCGCCGAGTATCTCAAGTCGCTGCCGCCAGTGGAGGGACCGCCACCGCCGCCCAGGAAGGCAGCGAAGGACGGCGACAAATCCTGATCTAGCCGGTGCCGAACGCCTTGAAGGTGATGATGGTGTGGGTGTCCTGGATGCCGGGAATGACCTGCACCTTCTCGTTGACGAAATGGCCGATATCGGTGTCGTTATCGACGTAGAACTTCACCAGCAGGTCGTAATCGCCTGCGGTGGAATAAATCTCGGAGGCGATCTCGGCCTCGGCCAGCGCGTTGGCGACGGCATAGGACTGACCGAGTTTGCATTTGAACTGGACGAAGAAGGGAACCATCGCTGTCGTCTCCGGTAGGCGTCGCATTGGCTTCAATATAGCGTTCAAGAACTTGCTGGCAATAACACGCCGCGCTAGGACAGAACATGGCCCCGACGCGACAGCCTAAATTCCTGCGAGCGGACCGATGACGACGCCTGTCGCGCTCACCATCGCCGGCTCGGATTCGTCAGGCGGCGCCGGCATCCAGGCGGACCTGAAGACATTCGCCGCGCTCGGTGTCTACGGCGCCTCCGTCATCACGGCCCTGACCGCGCAGAACACGAGCGGCGTGACCGGCATTCATCTCGTGCCCGCTGATTTCGTGACCGCGCAAATCGACGCGGTTTTCAGCGATCTCGACGTGAAGGCCGTCAAGATCGGGATGGTGGCGCAGCTTGCAATCGTTGATGCCATCGTCGCGGGGCTGACGCGGTGGTCGCCAAAACACATCGTGCTCGATCCCGTGATGGTGGCGACCTCGGGAGACCGGCTGCTGGCGACGGACGCCGTCGAAGCGTTGCGCACCAAACTCCTTCCGCGCGCCTCACTGATCACGCCGAACCTGCCGGAAGCCGCCGCGTTATTGGACGAGCCGGTCGCTTTGAGCGAGGTCGCCATCGAGAGCCAGGGCAAGCGGCTGTTGGCGCTGGGTTGTCCTGCGGTGCTGATCAAGGGCGGCCACGGGCAGGGCACCGAGAGCATCGACTATCTCGTCAGCGGCAATGGCATCGTCGCGCTGGCAGCGCCACGGATCCCAACCAAAAATACCCACGGCACCGGATGCTCGCTATCTTCCGCCATCGCCGCGGGTCTGGCGAAGGGCGAGGACATCGAAACCGCGGTTCGCAAAGCCAAGGTCTGGGTCAGCGCGGCGATTGCGGCAGCCGATCGGCTTGGCATCGGCCACGGCAACGGGCCGATCCATCATTTTCATGGATTTTACTGAGGCCGCGACCTCCGCAGCGTGAATCGTCATCACGCTGTCACGGGGTTCTGCTAGTTGCTCGCGCATGGGAAGTCACGCCACGAGTGAAGAGTGTCCCGAACGACGCTTTCGCACTTTGTTTATATCCGACGTTCACCTCGGGGCACGCGGCTCGCAAGCCGAACGGCTGCTGGACTTTCTCCGCGGCCATGATGCCGATACCATCTATCTCGTCGGCGATATCGTCGACGGCTGGGCGCTGCGATCCAACTGGTACTGGCCGCAATCGCACAACGACTTCGTGCAGAAAATGCTGCGCAAGGTGCGCAAGGGCGCCAAGGTCATTTACATCCCCGGCAATCACGACGAATTCCTGAGAAACTATTACGGCACGCATTTCGGCGGCATCGACGTCATGGAGAACACCATCCATGTCGGCGTCGACGGACGGCGCTATCTGGTGATTCACGGCGATATCTTCGATCTCGTGGTGCAGAACGCGCGCTGGCTCGCTCATCTCGGCGACAAGGCCTACGATTTCGCCATCCGGATGAATCGCTTCGTCAATTTCCTTCGGCGCTGGTTCGGCGCGTCCTATTGGTCGCTTTCGCAATGGGCGAAATTGAAGGTCAAGAATGCCGTGAACTATATCGGCGCCTTCGAACAAACGCTGGCGGCCGAGGCGCGGCGTCATGGCGCGGATGGCGTGATCTGCGGCCACATCCACTACGCCGCCATCCGCGACGAGCATGGTATCGGCTACATGAACTGCGGCGACTGGGTGGAAAGCTGCACCGCGCTCGCCGAGCACGAAGACGGCCGGTTCGAAATTCTCACCTGGACCGACCCGCTGCGCCGGGTGACCCCCGTTGCCTCGGTGGCGGCGCGGGCCGCCTGATGCGTATCCTGGTCGCGACCGATGCGTGGCATCCCCAGGTCAACGGGGTGGTGCGGACGCTGACCATGATGGCGGAAGCGGCAAAGGCGTCTGGCAGCGATGTCAGCTTTCTCACCCCGCAATCGTTCCGCACCTTCGCGATGCCGAGCTATCGCGATCTGCGCGTGGCACTGCCGGGTCCGGCGAAAACCGCGCGGCTGGTCACCGAAGCGCAGCCGGACAGCATTCACATCGCAACCGAAGGGCCGATCGGACTATTGGTGCGTCGTTATTGCCGCAAACACGGATTGCCGTTCACCACGAGTTTTCATACCCGCTTTCCGGAATACATCTCCGCGCGCTTACCGGTCCCTGAATCGTGGGTTTGGGCGGCGCTGCGCTGGTTTCACGGACCCAGCCAGGTGGTGATGGCGGCGACTCCGGCGCTGGCAAGCGAATTGCGCGCGCGTGGCTTTCGCAACGTTGTGTTATGGCCGCGCGGGGTCGACGCCACGCAATTTCATCCGCGCGCCGTCGATCTTGGGCTAGCACGCCCGGTCTTCCTTTGTGTCGGCCGCGTCGCGGTGGAAAAGAATCTCGAGGCGTTTCTCGACCTCGATTTGCCCGGTACCAAGGTGATCGTCGGCGATGGGCCGGCGCTGACGGCTTTGGCTAGAGCCTATCCGCAAGCCGTGTTTCTTGGCGCGCGGCAGGGCGAAGCATTGGCGCAGGCCTATGCGGCCGCCGACGTCTTCGTGTTTCCGAGCAAGACCGACACCTTTGGCCTGGTGCTTCTGGAGGCTCTCGCCAGCGGCCTGCCGGTTGCCGCGTTTCCCGTCACCGGGCCGCGCGACGTGATCGGCGCGGCGCCGGTCGGCGCGTTGAACGATGATTTGCGGGTGGCCTGCCTGTCGGCGCTAACAATTTCGCCGCAAGCCTGCCTCGAGTTTGCCGCCAAGCACACCTGGGAAGCTTCGGCTCGCGCGTTCGTCGAAAATATCATCGATGTCCGCAACGCCAGTCCCGAAAGCGATATGGCGCCATTCGCGGCGGAGCACCCAGGTTTCGTCGCCTGATCACAGTTAAGCGTCTTGCCCGTATATTGGGGTAGGCGTTACAAGTCGCGGATGACAGAACCATTCTCAACCCTGCCGGTCAGCTCTGTGGATATCGATGCGGCCGCGCGCGTGCTTGCACCGTTCGCGGTGCGAACACCGCTGTTGTCTCCGCCGGTTCTCAACGAACGCGCCGGAACCAGGGTGTTTCTGAAACCGGAAATGCTGCAGCGGACCGGTTCGTTCAAGTTTCGCGGCGCCTTCAACAAGCTGTCGTCGATCCCGTTGAGCTCGCGCGGCGGCGGCGTGGTCGCGTTCTCGTCCGGCAACCACGCCCAGGGCGTGGCGGCAGCAGCGCAAATCCTCAACATGCAGGCGACCATCGTGATGCCGGCGGACGCGCCGCTCTCCAAGCGGGAGCGCACCAAGGCCTACGGCGCGGAAGTGGTGCTGTATGACCGCGACCGCGAGGATCGTGAAGCCATCGCCCGCGACATCGCCGCCAAGCGCGGCGCCACGCTGGTGCGCCCCTATGACGATCCCTTGGTGATTGCCGGCCAGGGCACGGTGGGGCGGGAAATCGCCGAGGATATGGCGGCGCTTGGCCTGACGCCGGATATCGTGGTGGCGCCGGCTTCCGGCGGCGGCCTGATCGCGGGTGTGGCAACGGCGGTCAAGGCGCGCTATCCGCAGGCGATCCTGATGTCCGGCGAGCCGGAAGCATTTGACGATCACGCGCGCTCGCTGCGTGCCGGAAAACGCGAGGCGCATGGCGCCGAAGGCCGGACCATCTGCGACGCGCTGATGGCCTCGATCCCCGGCGAAATCACTTTCGCCATCAACAGCCGGCTGCTTACGCAAGGCGTCACCGCTTCCGATGCGGAAGTCGGGATGGCGGTCGAATTTGCATTCCGCGAGTTGAAACTCGTGGTCGAGCCGGGCGGCGCGGTTGGCCTCGCCGCGCTGCTGGCCGGTCGCATCGATGCGCGCGGCAAGAACGTCGTCATCGTTCTGTCAGGGGGCAACGTCGATGCGGATTTGTTCGCGAGATTGATCGCCTAGACTTCAATAATTTCCGCGTATTCGTCCGCAGATAAGTCTATGCAATCTGCGTAACTTGATTGCGGGCAAAACCGGTGCCCACTTTTGCGGAATGTGCGCTAGGCGATCACGAAAAGAATGCGATCTTCTCGGCCTGGCTCATGCGCCGGATCGGCGCCAGCGGATCGGACACCGACGCAGTGGGCCTTCGTACCATTCCGTTCGCGATCAGCGTCGAGCCAAGCGAGACTTGAAGCGACGGTTGAGGTGTCGGAGGCTGCGCCGGCGCGGCGATCGGTTCAGGCTCCTGCGCGGCGATGATGGGCTCCGCAGGCGGTGACTCCGCGGCATGAATTTCATTGCTGCCGGTATCGAAGGCATCATCGGTATCGGCAGGGTCCGGCGCCGCCATTTCAAGCGCAACCATGTCCAGCAGCGTATCGTCATACGCATCAGCAGCCTCTGCCGCCATCTCAGCGGCTTCGACCGTCTCGTCGCCGGCTTGGGCCGTTGCAGCGACCGCCTCCGTTGGCATTGCCGGGGTGCTCGTTGCGGCTTCGGCGGTGTCTGTCGCGGTCGTCGCCTGCACCTCGTCTGATGCGGCGGCAGGGTAAGAGGGCGAAGGCGAGGGGCTGGCTTCTTCGGCGCGGAGTGGCGCGGCTGCATCGCTGCCGGCAAACCCCGCGATCCGTTCCTCGATCAACTCGAATGCGGCGCTCAATGCAGTCCGTGGGTCGGTCGATGAGATTTTTCCGTAAACACCTTCGATGACGCTGACCTGGGAATCGATCAGATCGCAAATCCGGCCGTCGGCACCGATTTCCCTCAAGCGCCAGGCGATTTCTCTGATAACGCGCGCGCCCTTGCGGATTGGCGCCAGATTTTCCTCCAGCGCCAGGCTATCGAGCGCGGCGGAGGCGGTCGCCCGGGCCTCTTCGACCGCGCCCCTGATGGCGGCGAACGCCTCGGCGAGTCCGTCGTTTTCGGCAGCCGGCTGTCTCTGGGCGGCAAGGTTTTCTTCGATCCGCGCCACCGCATCGAGCACCATGCGGGTGTCCGCATTGCGGTTGCGCTTGGCATACTCGCCGAGAAACCAGCGGCCCCGCGAGGTCTCCATGAACGCTTCGCTGATCGCGTCATAATCCTGCTCGCTCGGCAGCGCTGCGCGGGCGGAGATCGGCGATAGGGCGAATGCTTCGTCGGCCATGGTAAACTCATCGCGCAAATCATCGCGCGTTACGATAACGATCATCACGATATCAAGCGAATCGCAATTGAATTGATGCCGCCCGAATCACAAATCCCCATCGTATCTCAAGCTGTGCCCAAGCGATTCGCGGCGCGGCTGGCGGTGTTTTACGGCACCATGTTCGGGATGGTGGGCACCCATTTGCCGTTTTTCACGGTGTGGCTGAAGGCGGTTGGGGTCGATGCTTTCTGGATCGGAATCATCACCGCAGTCCCGCCGGTGACGCGGTTCACCGTGCTGCCCTTTGTGACCGGTCTCGCCGAAAGCCGCCGCGCGCTCCGCGGTGCTATCGTGATGACGGCCTTCGCGACCGCGCTGGGTTTTGTCATTCTCGGCAGCCAGCATCAACCGGTCCTGATATTTCTGGCCTACGCCCTCACATGCTGCCTGTGGACCCCGATGGTGCCGCTGACCGACGCCTATGCGCTGCGAGGCGTGGCGCGCTATGGCCTCAATTACGGACCGCTGCGGCTATGGGGTTCGGCGGCGTTCGTGGTGGGAGCGCTGGCCTGCGGGCTGCTGGTCGATATGATCGCGGCCCGCCACCTGATCTGGGTGATCGCGTCAGTGGCAGCACTTGGCGCCTTCGTCAGCCTCGGCCTGCAGCCGCTGGGTAACCCAAAATCAGCAACCCATATGCCGCGCGGGGCCGGCGCCTTGCTGCGCGATCCCGGTTTCCTTGCCATCATCGTGACGTCGGCGCTGGTTCAGGGCAGCCACGCCGCCTACTACATCTTTGCTTCGATCGCCTGGCAGCAATCGGGTCTCGGCGGGTTGACCATCGCCGGGCTATGGTCATTGGGGGTCGTCGCCGAGATCGCGCTGTTCGCGCTGTCGCCGCGATTTACGCTGCCGCCGGTCATGCTGGTGGTGATCGCCGCATTGAGCGCGGTCGCGCGCTGGGTCATCACCGCCCAGGAACCGCCGCTGCTCATCCTCGCGGTCGTTCAACTGGCGCATGGGCTGACCTTCGGCCTGACGCAGGTGGGCACCATGGGCCTGCTGGTGCGTCATGTGCCCGGTCATGTGATGGCACGCGGGCAGGGCTACCTCGCGGCCTGCGGCGGCATCGTCAGCTCAAGCGCCTCGATCCTGTCGGGAGCGATCTATGCCGGGTACGGGCAGGGGGTCTACTATGCGATGGCTGCGATGGCGCTGACCGGAGCCGTCGTGATATGGCTGGCGCGGCACCGCCTGGCGGATCATCCCCACCGCGCGGCATCGGGCGGATAGACCAGGCTGCCGTCGTAGCGCAACCCGCCGTCGCGGTCGCGCGCCAGCAACAAGGGGCCGTCGAGATCGACAAAACGCGCCTCTCGCGCCAACAGCATCGCGGGAGCCATTGCCAGCGAGGTCGCGACCATGCAGCCGACCATGAGTTGGAATCCGAGAGCGTGCGCGGCCTCCGCCATCGCCAGCGCCTCGGTCAGGCCGCCGGTCTTGTCGAGCTTGATATTGACGGCATCGTAGCGCTCGCGCAGCCCGTCCAGCGAGGTCCGGTCATGCACGCTTTCGTCGGCACAGACCGAAAGCGGCCTGCGGATGCGCTTGAGCGCCTCGTCTTGGCCGGCAGGGAGCGGCTGCTCGACCAGGGTGACGCCGGCTTCCGCGCATGCCGCGAGATTTCGCTCGAGGTTGTCCGATGTCCATGCCTCGTTCGCGTCGACGATGAGTTCGGATTGCGGAGCGGCCTTGCGCACCGCAGCGATACGCACCCCGTCGCCGTCGCCGCCGAGCTTGATCTTGAGCAGCGGCCGCTGCGCGGCCTTGACGGTCGCCGCCGCCATCGCCTCCGGCGATGCAAGCGAGATGGTGTAGGCGGTGATACAGGCCGATGGCGCGGGACGTCCGAGCAGGCTCCAGATGCGCTGACCTCGGGTCTTGGCCTCGAGGTCCAGCAGCGCGCAGTCGAGCGCGTTGCGGGCGGCGCCCGGAGGCATCGCAGACTGCAGGGCCTGCCGGTCGAGCCCTCGAGCCAAGGGTTCCCGCATGGCCTGGAGGGCGGCGAGCGTCGCCTCCGGCGTCTCGCCATAGCGGGGATAGGGGACGCATTCGCCGCGCCCGGCATGGCCGCCATGGCTGACTTCCGCCACCACCGTCACGGCTTGCGTCTTGGCGCCGCGGCTGATGGTGAAGCTGCCGGCGATCGGCCAGCGCTCGATTCGGGCGGCAAGCGTTGGCGATTTGCTGGAAGTCATTTTAAAATCTGGCAATTTCTGAACCGCCGGCTTGCCCGGCGCAACCAAGTATGGCTGGTTAGGGGCGCGTTCCACAAGGCAATGGCGGCGGGGTTGGGGATCTTTCCTTTCGATGAATAGCGGAGAATCGGCACAGGAGCTGGCATCGTGAACGGCGACCCGACATTGGAGCGGATTGCCCGGGGCAATGGACTTGCGCTGTGCGCCGCGGGTTCCTGGACCGCCCGCTTTGCGCCGGTGCTCGAGCAGATTGTTGCCGACGCCGAGAAGCTGACCGGAAGCCGGCCCAACATCTTCATCGACGTGTCGCAGGTCTCGAAACTCGACACCTTCGGGGCTTGGTTGATCGAGCGGCTTCGCCGCAGTCTGACCCAGGGCGGCGTCGAGGCCAAGATCGCCGGGCTTTCCGCCAATTATTCCAGCCTGGTCGACGAGGTGCGCCGGGTCAAAACTGCGCCCGCTTTCGACACCACGTCGGTCACGGTTGCCGGGATGCTGGAACAGGTCGGCCGCAGCATGGCGGGCATCGGCGCCACCATGGTCGGACTGATCGACATGCTCGGCGCGGTACTGGCCGCGAGCGGCAGGGTCATGATCCATCCCAGGGGCTTCCGCCTGACTTCGACCGTGCATCATCTCGAGCAGGTATGCTGGCGCGCGGTGCCGATCGTGGTGCTCATCACCTTTCTGATCGGCTGCATCATCTCGCAGCAGGGCATCTTTCACTTCCGCAAATTCGGCGCGGACATCTTCGTCGTCGACATGCTGGGCGTGCTGGTGCTGCGCGAAATCGGCGTGCTGCTGGTGGCGATCATGGTGGCGGGCCGCTCGGGCAGCGCTTACACGGCCGAACTCGGTTCGATGAAAATGCGCGAGGAGATCGACGCCCTGCGCACCATGGGTTTCGATCCGATCGAGGTTCTGATTCTGCCGCGGATGCTGGCGCTGATCATTGCGCTGCCGATCCTGGCCTTTCTCGGCGCCATTGCGGCGCTGTATGGCGGCGGACTGGTGGCGTGGCTTTACGGCGGTGTCGATCCCGAAGCGTTCCTGCTTCGGCTGCGCGACGCGATCTCGATCGATCACTTCACCGTCGGCATCATCAAGGCGCCGGTGATGGCGGCGGTGATCGGGATCGTCGCCTGCGTCGAGGGCCTCGCGGTGCAGGGCAGCGCCGAATCGCTCGGACAACACACCACCTCCTCGGTGGTGAAAGGGATCTTCCTCGTCATCGTCATGGATGGCGTATTCGCGATCTTTTTCGCCTCGATCGGAATGTGATGATGGCGCCTGAAATGCAAAATGCCATCATCCGGGTCCGCGATATCTCGGTGCAGTTCGGCACCACCAAGGTTCTGGACGGGCTCAATCTCGACGTGAAACGCGGCGAAATTCTGGGCTTCGTCGGCCCTTCCGGCGCCGGCAAATCGGTGCTGACGCGCACCATCATCGGCCTCGTACCCAAGATCAGCGGACGCATCGAGGTGTTCGGGATCGATCTCGACGCCGCCGACGCCGCCGCGCGCCGCGGCGTCGAGCGTCGCTGGGGAATCCTGTTCCAGCAGGGCGCGCTGTTTTCCTCGCTGACGGTGCGGCAGAATATCCAGTTCCCGGTGCGCGAATATCTCAACGTCTCGCAGCGCTTGCTGGACGAGATTACGGTGGCCAAACTCGGCATGGTGGGATTGCGCCCCGAAGTTGCCGACCGTTTCCCCTCGGAACTCTCCGGCGGCATGGTCAAGCGCGTGGCGTTGGCGCGCGCGCTCGCGCTCGATCCGGAACTTGTCTTCCTCGACGAGCCGACTTCGGGCCTCGATCCCATCGGCGCCGGCGACTTCGACGAACTGGTTCGGACCCTGCAGCGCACTTTGGGCCTGACCGTTTTCATGGTAACCCACGATCTGGACAGCCTTTATACCGCTTGTGACCGCATTGCCGTGTTAGGGAACGGTAAAATCATTGCAGCAGGATCGATGGCCGACATGCAGGCCTCGCAGCATCCCTGGCTGAGGGCCTATTTCCACGGCAAGCGCGCCCGCGCTGTGATGGGCTAGGGCATGCATCAGAGCTTGGTATCGGAGTTGGTTTGATGGAAACGCGGGCGAACTTCGTCCTGATCGGATCGTTCACACTGGCGGTGATTGCCGCGGCTTTCGGCTTTGTGCTGTGGTTCCAGTCTCTCCATACCACCAAGGCGCGCAGCCCGATCCGCATTATCTTCGAAGGTCCGGCGTCAGGTTTGCGCAACGGCGGCAGCGTCAATTTCAACGGCATCCGGATCGGAGAAGTGGTCTCCGTGAAGCTGGACAACCCGCGTCGAGTTGTTGCACTCGCCATGGTTGGAAACGACGCCCCCATCCGGAAGGACACGCTGGTAGGGCTCGAATTTCAGGGGCTGACCGGGGTCGCGGCGATATCGCTGAAGGGCGGCGAAGAGGCGGCCCCTTCAGCTCCCCTGGACGAGGATGGCGTCCCCGTGCTGACGGCCGATCCCAACGCGCTGCAGGACGTAACCGAGGCGATCCGCGGCACGCTGCAGAACATCAACAGAGTGGTCGCCGACAATCAGGAGGCGGTCAAAAACTCGCTGCATAACCTGGAGACATTCACCTCGTCGCTGGCGCGCAATGCCGAGAAGATCGACAACGTCATGCTGAAAGTCGACGGCGTGATGGGCAAGGCCGACAACCTGATGCTCGGCCTCAACACGCTGGCCGGCGGCAAGGAGGGCGGTGAGCTGTTCCAGGCGGTGAAATCGATCCGCGAACTGGCGGAAGATTTCGACAAGCGTTCGGGCTTGCTGATGGCCGATGGCCGCCGGACGCTGGGCGATATCAGCCGCGCGGTGAACAATCTCGACAAAAACCCGACGCGCCTGTTGTTTGGCCCGGCAAACGCCAGCCCGCCGGCGCCGGCAACCCCCGCGCCCACACCCGCAGCGGCGACCGCGGCGGAGAAGAAGCGCCCATAGGTCCCGCTTCGATCGCAGCGCGGCTGCGAGCCCACCAAAGCAAAACGGAGGCAGCGATGCCTCCGTTTACTATTGTGCGCTTCGCGGTTGACCCTTACCCGAGCCGTCCGGCCGCGTGCGCAAGCAGGGTGTAGACCATGCCGGTCTCGGAGGTGAGATGCTCGCGCAGCAGTGCGGGCCCGCGCTCGTCGCGCGCCACTTCGTCGAGCAATCGCTCGAACTCGATGATGTAGCGGTCGACGGTCTGCTTGAAGTTGCGGTCGGCACGATATTTGCGGGCGACTTCGTCGAAGGCCTTCTGGCCGGCCGGCGTGTAGAGCCGCTTGGTGAAAGCCTTGCTCTCGCCGCGCTGATAGCGATCCCACATCTCGGCGGCGAGATTGCGATCCATCAGCCGTCCGATGTCGAGCGACAGCGACTCCAGTGGATTGCCCCCGCCGCCCTGCTGGGCAGGGCGGCCGCGCGGGACGTCACGGTTGCCGGCGCCGGCATCGGTACGATTCAGGAGATCGGAAAGCCATCCATCGCGTCCCTGATCGGAACTGGCGGGGCTGACCGACGGCGCTTCGGTGCGGCGCGAAGCCGGCATGCCGAGATCCGGCGGCGGCAAATTCGATGCGCTGCCGCCGTCGCGCATGCGCGGGGCCGCGGACCGCGATTGCCCGCCGGCGGTCGCCATCATCGCTTCGTCCTCGCGCTGCGCGCTCGAGCGGCCGGCGGTGACGACGTCAAGCCCGCGGCCATGACGTGCGACGATCCGGTTCAGTTCGGCCAGCGCCTCGATCTGGTCGACGATGACCTTGCGCATCTGCGCGGTACTTTCCGCGGCTTCCTGCGGCATCTCCAGCACGCCGCGGCGAAGTTCGTTGCGTGTGGCTTCCAGCTCGTTATGCATTTCCGCAGCCATCTGCTTCATGCTCGCGACCATGGTGCCGAACTTGTCCGCGGACTGCTTGAACATTGCGTCCGCTTCTTGCGTGCCCTGCTGATAGATTTCGTTCATGGCGTCGGTTGTCTGCCGGCGTTCCTCTTCGGCCGCTGTGCGAACCGCCTCGAACTGCCGGCTGATGGTGGCAGAACCTGCGCCCGCCGTTTCCGCCACTACCCTTGCGATATCGCGCGCCCGCTCTTCCGCGGCCGCCAGCGATTCGTCCAGCAGGCCGGTGAATCGCGACAACCGCTGATCGAGATCGGTGGTACGCAAATCGATGGTGCTGACCAGCGATTCAAGCGCCGATTTGCGCTCGGTGACGGAAGCGGTGGTGTTCCTGTTGCTCTGCTCGACCACGGCCGCGGCATCGACCAGCGCCTTGCCGTGCGTTTCGAATTGGCTCGACAGAGAGCCAAGGTCTTCCAGTGCTTTTGAAGTTTTCGCGTTGAAAACTGACAACTGGTCTTCCAGCGTCTGGGTAGCGACGCCGTTGCGCGAGGTGACGTCATTCATCGCGGACACGAAGTCGGCCACGCGCGTCACTAGGGCGCGCTCGAGCGAATTGAGATTGTCGTGGGCGCCGGTCAGCACTTCCTGCAGCAGGATATTGCCTTCGCGCAGGCGCTCGAACAGCGCGACCGTATCGGTTCGCAGGATCTTGCTGGTTTCCTGCATCTCGGTGACCGCCGCAATCGACACCTGACGCGACTGGTCGATCGCCGCCCGGGAGGCCTGCTCCAGCTCTTTCAGCGACTTGCTCACGGCACCCGTGGCCAACTCGCCGGCGGATGTAATCGTGCGCGCGACGTCGGAACCGTTGGTCATCACAGATTGCGAGAAGGTCTGGCCCTTGGTTTCGATCGATTTGAGGGCATCCGACGTGACGCGGTCGATGTCGACCGTGAGCTGAGTGGTCTTCGCGCCGATTGCCTCGACCAGCGATCCGCGCTTGCCGTCGATCATCTGCGCCAGACGATCCGTCTGCTGCTGCACGTAGCTGACGATTTCGTCGGTCTTGCCGGTCATGGTGGAACCGAAAGCGCCGCTGGCGGCAAGGACCGAGCGTTCGACTTCCGCGGAGGTCGACTTGACCTTGGAAGTGACTTCGTTCGATGCGGCCACCAAGGCGCTCTGCGCATTTTGGGCGCTGGTCACAATATTGTCGGTGGTGGTGGCGGTGACCGTGCTCAGCGAACGCTCGATTTCCGTCGAGACAGTCTTGATCTGGCTGGCCGCTTCGGTCGACGTTGCCTGCAGCGAACTCTGCGCCTCGCGTGCGCTGTTCAGGATGGAAGCGGCGGTGTCCGCCCCGACCGCCGTCAGCGTACGTTCCACGTCGGTCGCCAGCGACTTGACGTGGTTGGCAGCATCCGACGACGCGGTTACGAGCGTACTCTGCGCCTCGCGCGCGCCAGTGACGATCGAGGCGGCGGTTGACGCGCCGGCGGCCGAGAGCGTGCGCTCGACATCGGCTGCCAGCGACTTGACCTGACTGGACGCATCCGCGGAAGCCGTGACCAGGGTGGTCTGGGCCTCGCGCGCGCCAGAGAGAATCGAAGCGGCGGTCGCCGTACCCGCGGCCGAGAGCGTGCGCTCGACGTCGGCGGACAGCGACTTGATCTGGGTGACGGCGTCAGTGGAGGTTGATACCAGCGTCGATTGCGCATCGCGGGCGCTGGTCAAAATCGAGGTCGCGGCGCCGGTGCCGACCTCGGTGAGGGCGCGCTCGACTTCCGCCGAAGTCAGCTTCAGCTGTGCGCCGACGTCGGAAGAAACCGAAAGCAGCGACTGCTGGGCGGCGCGTGCGCCGGTCTGAATGGTCTCGCTGGTATTGACCACAAGGTTGGTCAGCGAGCGTTCCGCATCCTCGACGTGGGACCTGATCCCAAGCGACAATTCCTCGGCGCGCGCCATCAAGCCGTCGCTGGCCTGCCGTCCGCTGCTCTCGATGCGGCCCGCCACGGCCTCGATGCGCGAACCCAACAGGTCTTCGAACTGCGCGACGCGGGTATCGATATCGGTGGCAACCGCGCCGACCCGGGTTTCGATGCCCTGATGGATTTCCTGGAACCGCGCCGTGATGGTGTCGGTCAGATGGGCGCTGCGGCCATCGATGGTTTCGGTCACACTGGAGATGCGTTGGTCGACGGCCTCGATCGCCTGGGCCGTGCCGACCGTCAGCGAGTTGTTAAGATCGGTGAGGCGCGAGTCGATCGATTCGATCGCCCGTGTGGTCCCGTCCGTCAGCGAAGTGGTGAGATGGGTGAGGCGGGAGTCGATCGAGTGGATCGCCTGTGTGGTTCCGTCCGTCAGCGAAGAGGTCAGTTGGGTCAGGCGCGAGTCGATCGAATGGATCGCCTGCGCGGCGCCATCGGTCAGCGACGACGCCAGCGTGCCAAGGCGGTTGTCGATGGTTGCGGTGACCGACTTCGCCCGCGTATCGAAGGTCTGTTCAAGCGATTTGAGCCGGCCATCGACGGTTTGGTCGAAGGATTTGATCTTGCCGTCGAGCGAGGCATCGAGATGGGCCACCCGGGTTCCGAGCGTGGTCTCGAATTGCACCAGCCGCTGGTCCAGCGAAGCGGTGATTTCGCCACCATTCGAAGTCAGCCGGGTGTCGAAGGTGTCGACGTAGGTTTTCAGGGTTTGCGCAATATCCTGCGTGCGCTGACCCATGCGATCGACGATCTCGCCGCCGAAGGTCTTGACGGTGCGATCGAATTCCGAGATGTGGCGGGTAATGAGAGCGCCGAGCGTGCCGCTGTCGCGCGCGAATTTTTCCGCAAGTTCGCCGCCCTGGTTCTTCATCAATTCATCGAAGGCGCTCATCTGCAGGCTGAGCGTGTCGTGCGCGGTTTCGGTCTGGCTGACCACCTTGGCCACCAGCGAGTTCACGGTCTCGTCCAGCGCATCGTTAGCCTTGTCGCCGCTGTCGAGGATGCGACTCGCCAGGCGATTGCCGGCTTCATCGATCTTGCTCACCAGATCACCGCTGCGCAGCTCGAGTTCCAGCAGCAGGGAGTCGCTGGAATTCTTCAGCGAGTCATGAGCCTGTTCGGTGCGGTCGGAAATTCCATCGATGATGGTGGAAGAACGTTGCTCGAATTCGCTGGTGATGCGGTCGATCCGCTCGTTCAGCATCTCATGGACGCGGTCGGCCAGATCGACGAACTCGTCATGCACGTGACCGGTCTTGAAATTGAGGCTGGTGGTGAGGCGTTCGCTGGCGTCGAGCACGGCGCGCGTGGTTTCGGCGCTGGCTTCCTCAAGGCGATCGAGCAGGTCGCCGCCGCGCTCGCCGAGTGCCAGGATCATGTTGTCGCCGGCATTGCTGAGCGCACTGGTGATGTGCGCGCCGCGGTCTTCCAACGCGCCGGTGATGCTCTTTGCCACTTCGTCCACCCGCGACGCGATCGCGTCCGAGATCAGCGCGATATCGTGGCGCAGGTCGATTTGCACGCCGGAGATGGCGCTGCGCACCTGCTCGGCCTGTCCGACAAGATTGTCGCGTTGATGCGCGATATCCTGCAGAAGAGCGCGGATACGCACCTCGTTGTCGCTGTAGGCGCGCTCGAGCGCCGAAACTTCATTGGCAACGAGGGTTTCGAGTTCGCCGGCGCGCGCGATGGCGCGTTCGACGCCGTCGCCCATGGCCGCGACCTCGCGGCGGATCGCCTGACCGACGGTTACCATCGAGTCGCTTGCCGCGGTCTCGGGTTCCGAAAAACGAATGGCAACTTCCGCCATCGACTGCGCGATCATGCGCAATTCCTGGCCGCGCCACGACAGGCTCGCCAGCAAATAAAACAGCAGGACCGGGGCGAAGAACAATGCCGCAAGGCCGCCCAGCACCAGGGTGCCGCCGCTGCCCTGGCCAATGGCCGCCTGCAACGAGGGCAGAAAGCTGAAGGTCAGCAGTCCGGCGCCGAGAATCCAGACTCCGGCAAAAAGCGTGGCGAGCGTATAGACGTTGCGGGCGGGACGGCCCTTCTGAATGGCCTGCAGGATCTGCCCGATGGTTTCGCGGTCGTCGTTGGCGGCGCGGCGGGCCGGGCGCGGCTCCTCGATCGGTTCGAAGATCGGCCGGTCGGCGCTTGGCCGGGTATCGAATGCGCTCTCGTTGTAGCCTGATGTTGAAGATGCGTTCGTCACATCGCCGCGGACCGAACTGCGCGCGTCGTCGGCCGCAGGCACGTCGCTGATATTCAAGGCTTCCTGAATGGCAGAAAGCGCGACTTCGGTAGGGTCTTTGACCTTCTTGGGATTGTTCGCCATGTTCAGTCTGAGCCCTCGTTTTACTTTTTACGCATCCCGGAGAGTCTTGCGCGAACGCCCCTCGCAAGCTCTAAGCCGGTCTCGTGCCCCATGCCGGTCGCCAAAGCGCGAGGCGTGGTCGGCTTGTCCCCTACATCCGGAAACATCCTATTGGCTAGGCGGTGCGAATGAAATGGCTCCGGTTAATACAATCTTAATCATCGTTAACAGCACGGCGCCGTAACACCTTACGGTTCCTCAAAATTCTCGTTCCGAGGGTTAATCGGGGCAACTCTTCGTCAAAAACAAGGCGAACTTGCGGCAGTACGCAAAACGTTCCGTTAACCATTTCCGTGATTGGCTGACGAAAACTTCGCTGCCGGATCGGTGGAGAGGGGAATTTGGGTTATCGCCATGCCGCTTCATCTGGAACGGATTGACTGGATGCCATCGCCACCGCTCGCTCCCGATGACGGTCCGATCGACATCGAACATCTTCAGCGCATGACCCTTGGCGATGCCAGCCTCGAGCGCGAGGTGCTGGCGATGTTCTCGGCCCAGGCGGTCAGCCTGATCGGCGCTCTCGCCCCCTTGCCCGCTGACACCGGTGCGCTGGCGCATACGCTAAAGGGTTCGGCGCGCGCGATCGGCGCGTTCGGGGTTGCCGATGCCGCCGGCCATCTGGAGGCCGCGATACTGGACGGCAACGATCCGGCCCAGGCGCTCACCGATCTCAATGAGGCGATCGCGCAAGCGCGCATGGCGATCGACGCGATCCTGCACCGGTCCTGATCCCGACCACCAAACGCGCCTCGCAGAACGGCGCCACAGGTTTTCGTCCCGACCGCTGGCGCGGGGCGGGTCGACCCGTTATAGGACTGCCGGACCTCTCTCATCCCGGCAGCACGAGCAATCATGGCCAAGATTCACTTTGTCGACCATTCCGGCGAAACCCGCACCATTGACGTCGAAAACGGCGCGACCGTGATGGAAGCCGCGATCCGCAACGCCGTTCCCGGCATCGAGGCTGAATGCGGCGGCGCGTGCGCCTGTGCGACGTGCCACGTCTATGTCGATGAGGCCTGGCGTGAGAAGGTCGGCGCTCCCACGCCGATGGAAGAGGACATGCTGGATTTCGGCTTCGATGTGCGGCCGAATTCGCGGCTGTCGTGCCAGATCAAGGTGAGCGATGAACTCGACGGTCTCGTGGTAGCGACACCGGAGCGGCAGGCCTGAACAACCGCGAAGCCAATCCAGCTAAACCCGCTCCCGCCTGCACGATGGCAGCGCATTTCACACTCGATCCATTCCGCGGCGAAGCCAGCGCTGAAAATTCCCGATGATCTCGCCGGTCAGCCGCGTCGGCTTACGCGTGGTTTCGTCGATCAGCACCGTCACCGATTGCGCCGATGCCACGCATCTGCCCTCCGAAAACACCACTTGATCGAACGTCACGGATGTTCGCCCGAATTTTGCGACGCCGAGCCCCATTTCAATGCTGCCGGGCCAGCGCAGTTCGGCACGAAAATGGATGTCGAGCCGCACCAGCATCCAGCCCAGTCCCGGCGGCATCAGCCCGAAACTGCGATCCTTTACCAGCGTAACGCGGCCGGTTTCGAAATAGGTTGCATAAACCGCGTTGTTGACGTGCTGATTGGGGTCGAGATCGGCAAAGCGCACATTGTCCGTCAGCCGGTAGGGAAAATCTTCCAGGCGCGGCGTTGAATCGAGACGGGCTGATGCATTCACAGGACGATCTCCGAAAGTTATCTGCCCTTACAGCCCAGTTGTCGAATTCCGGCAAGGGGTTGCCGAGGTGAGCGCGGCCATATTATGGCTTTCCTCGCACCGCCGCGTTGGCTAGACAGGCGCTGCCGAGGCAGCAGGCCTGCCGGCATGGTTCAAGCGAAAAGAAGCGACATGAGCGAAGCGATCAAAACCGATGTGCTGATTATTGGCGCGGGCCCGTGCGGACTGTTCGCCGTTTTCGAATTGGGTCTGCTCGATATGAAAACGCATCTTGTCGACATTCTCGACAAGATCGGCGGCCAGTGCGCCGAGCTCTATCCGGAAAAGCCGATCTACGACATTCCGGGCATCCCATACGTCACCGGCCAGGGCGTGACCGACGCGCTGATGCAGCAGATCAAACCGTTCAATCCGACCTTCCATCTCAACGAGATGGTGGAGACGATCGAGAAGATCGGCGATCCCGGCTTTCGCGTCACGACCGATGCCGGTCAGGTATTCGAGTGTAAGGTGGTTGTCATCTCGGCCGGCGGCGGCTCGTTCCAGCCGAAGCGCCCGCCGGTGCCGGGTATCGAGGCCTATGAAGGCACCTCGGTGTTTTACTCGGTGCGCAAGATGGAGCAATTCCGCGACAAGGATCTGCTGATCGTCGGCGGCGGGGACTCCGCGCTGGACTGGACGCTCAATCTGCACCCGATCGCCAAGCGCGTGACGCTATTGCACCGGCGTGATGATTTCCGCGCAGCGCCTCACAGCGTCGAACAGATGCGCGCGCTGGTCGCCTCCGGCAAGATGGACTTGAAGATCGGTCAGGTCACGGAACTGGAAGGCGAGGGCGGTATGCTCACGGGCGCCGCGGTCAAAGGCAACGACAACGCCGTCTCAAAGGTCGTCTGCGATACCTTGCTGCCATTCTTCGGCCTGACCATGAAGTTAGGTCCGGTCGCGAACTGGGGCATTGCGCTTGAGAACAATTTGGTGCCGGTCGAGACCTCGGCTTTTGAGACGAGCGTGCCCGGAATTTTTGCGATCGGCGACATCAACACCTATCCCGGCAAGCTAAAGCTCATCCTGTGCGGCTTCCACGAGGGTGCGCTGATGGCGCAGAAGGCCTACCGTTATGTCTATCCGGATAAACGGCTGGTGTTCCAGTACACGACGTCGTCGTCGAGTCTGCAGAAGAAGCTCGGGGTCAACTGACCAGAACAGCAAATGCTGCTCAAAAAGGTGGCGCGCCAGCGGCAAATATCCGCGCGATTTTTCCTGTGTCGCTTTTGTGGCGGTATCCGACCGGGCCGCAAAGACCAGGTCGCGGCCGAAGGCGGCACTAGAACCATCGGCGAAATGGCCGTAGTCTTGGGCCAGCGCTCGATGGGCTGGTCAGGTGTTAACGATGTGGACCGCTATATCAAGGCTTCGACTGGCGCTGCCTATCACCACAGGCGTCGTCATGTTGTTGGCCATCATGTTTCCGGGGCAGGCCGCCGAGCCATCGGCCGCCGGGCTGTGGCAGAAGATCGAGGACGGCAAGCCCGTGCTGTGGGTTCTCGTGCTTGATCACGACGGCGTCTTCGAAGGCGTGATCGCCAAGACGTTTCCGGCCCCGGGCGAAAACCCAAATGAAGTTTGCGCGAAATGCACCGACGACCGCAAGAACGCGCCGTGGCTCGGAATTTCCTTTATCAGGGATATGAAGCGCGACGGCGACGGATTGAAGTATGAGGGCGGCAACGTTCTCGATCCGCGCGATGGCAAGATTTATAAAGCCAAGATGAGCGTCAGCCCCGACGGCCAGACGCTGACGATGCGCGGCTATTGGGGGATTTCGCTGCTCGGCAAGGATGAGACCTGGTTCCGACTGCCGGATACGGCGATGGCTTCGCTCGATCCTGCGATCGTGGCGAAATACCTGCCGGCGCAGGCCGCAGCCCAGTCAACCGCTAACAAGCCTCCGGTCGCGGTGGCCAAGCCGCCCGTTGCCGCGAAGAAGGGCAATGCACCGCTAACCGCGCCGCCCGTACGTTGAGACAGCTCGGCTGCGCTCTTCTCACCGCGTGTCCGGCGCAATCACGATCGGCGACACCGGCTCCGCAGTGATCTCAGGCTGAGGCGTATTGAGCTGGAGCACCGAGGCCACGGCCGGCAATGCCGCGTCTGCCATTGCGGCGTGGCCCTCGGCGGAAGGGTGGACCGCGCCGCCATATACGGCGGAAAGAATACCCCAGGTCGCGTCGTGGATGTCGGCGGGTTGGCTGGAAGATGGCAACCCTTGCGGATAGGTCATCGCCGCAAAGTAACTGTCGTTGGCGTCGCGGATCCAGCGCGCGCGCGGAAGATAGGCGCGATATTCCCCGGCGCTTCGGCCGCACAGCATTGGCTGGTTAGCTGCCGTGACGATGTCCGGATCGAAGCTTTCGCCCTTGGATGAAAAACACGCCCGGTCGAATTCCGGATCGTTTTCCGCGCGCGCGCAGAATCCATGATCTGCGAACACCGCCTGATGGGCATCGACGAAGGTCATGCGATCGCCGCCGGGATCGCGGCACAGTACGCCCGACTGGCATAATGCGAGCGCCTTCAACTGCGGAAGGAATTCGTTTTCGACATAATTGGACACATTGGCCAGCCGTTGCGGCTCCGCGTTGAACGAGGGATGAATATCGAAGCCGGCGCGCCCACCGGGGCAGGGCGCGCCGCCGTTGGCCAGGGTCGGGTTGGCATAGGACACGTACACAACGTGCGACATGTCGCCGACCAGCGGCTTCAGCGCTTCTCTCAGCCTGGCAAAACTTTGCGGCAGTTCCCGCGCCACCGCCGCGCGCGAATCCTCTACTGATCCCATCACGCCGCTGCGCCTGAACAGCGCGCGCTCGGTGGGGGTGTCGACGATCACGTCGGCGACCAGCCCGGAAAAATTGATGTCGTTGGCGCCGACCGACAGCAGGATCAGATCGAGCTTGCGGTCGGGCTGGCGCTTCTTCGCAGCCGCGACGGCCTCGCGCAATTCGGCCAATTGCGCGTTCACCGTGCCCTGGCAAGTGCCCCCGGATTTCGTCGGCGGGCATTCCCGCGCGCGTTGCGCGCCGAACAGTCCATCGGGAATGGTGGCGCCGGTGCATGCGAGCGGCAGATAGGTCACCGCGATGTGCGGATATTGCACGGCCAGCGCCAGCGCGGTGCGGGTCTGATAGCTGTACAGCGAGCGGTGACAGGCGGAATTGAACCACAGCGCACTCTGGCGCTGCCATGTCTGCAGCGTATCCGGCGCTTCGCAGGCTCGTCCGCCTTTGTAACCAGCTCGGCTCGGACGATAGTATTGGGCACCCGCTGTCCCGAGATAGGAGCGGAAGCAAAAACCCACGTCCGACAATGCGATCGGCCGGTCCGGGTTGCCTTCGCCGGATGCGATGCTATCGCCGAGGCCGGCGATGAAAATATCGCGCACCATGATCTCGGTAGCGACACGCTGCGGCGCTTCGGACCCGCTGGAGACCTCCACCGTAGCGACGGTGGGGCGGCCATAGCGCGCCCGGAAATTAACCGGCTCGGCGCAATCGAAAGTGGACTGCCGCGGACCGTCGCCGTCATCGAGCGACCAGGCGCAGGTTGCGCCAACTGGAATTGCCCCGGTCAGCCGAACCGTGACCGGATGATCCACCGGCGTCAGGTAGCTTTCCTTGACGCCGTCGCGGCTGCAGGGCTCGCTGACGCGCCCGGCGAGATCGATACAGAGGCGGTTCACCGTATTGCGCGCCCAGCCGCGGCCGTCGCTCTGCAGTTCCAGCGCCTGCTCCGAGGCCAGAATGCTGCCGCCCCGGGCACTATCGCTATGAAGCAGGAAATCACGTTCTTCGCGGAACAGACGGAAGCGGTTACGGACCTCCCACGAAATCTGCATCGGGGCATCCGGCGCGCTTTGCGCTGCCGCGGGAGGGCCTTGCGCCGCCTCGGGAGCGGTCTGCACCGCCCCAGGTGCGGTTTGCACCGCCGCAGGTGCGGTTTGCGCCGCCGCCCATTGCGTCGGCGGTGCCGCCAGCGCTGCCGCGAGCAATGCGCATGCGATTATCGAGTGGAGGTGAATTCGGACCATGACGCGTTTGACGGTACAGATAGGGCGGAAATAAGAGGGATGCCCAACAACCAAACAGCCCGGACCCACCCTTAGCGCTGCGACTGCCGGCGCTTCACCGGTGGTGCTTGCCGGTCCTTGAGCGGCTGCGGCACGGCGGCGGGGGCCGGAAAGGGCTCGTTCAGCCGGCGGCGTTCCTGCCAGGGCACCACCACGTTGAGCCAAAGCTCGCGCGCTCCCATGATGCTGATCGCGGTCGCGAAGGGGATCACGAAATACAGAATGCGGAACACCACCAGGGTAGCCAGCAACTGTTCCCTGCCGAATTGCGGCAGCGCCACCAGCATCGCGGCGTCGAACACGCCGATTGAGCCGGGAGCATGGCTGGCGAAGCCGAGCAGCGTGGCCAGAATGAATACCACCGCCAGCGAAATAAAATCGATGTCCGGCTGCGCCGGCATCAAGAGATACATCGCCATCGCGCAGAATCCGAGATCGACCACGCCGATCAGGATTTGCACCAGCGTCAGCCGCGCCGAGGGCAACACCACTTTCCAGCCGTTCTGGCCGAGTTCGCGACGATTGTCGCCGACGGTGAGCCAGACAAGGTAGGCGACAATGGCAGCAATGCAGCCGAGCGCGATCAAGCGGTTGATGGCAGCCGGCAGCTGATCCATCGCGGATGCCGCCCATGGGTGCCAGGCCATGCCGATGCCGAGCACGAAGGTGTTGCCGAGCCAGAACGTCAGGCCCGAGAGAAAGCAGATCTTGGCGACGTCGATCGCGCTCAAGCCGTAGTCCGAATAAATCCGGAAGCGGATCGCGCCGCCGGTGAATACGGTTGCGCCGATATTATGTCCGATCGTGTAGCTGGCGAAGCTCGACAGCGCCGCGATACGGTAGGGTATGTGTTTCTTGCCGATGGTCCGCAGCGCGAAAAAATCATAGAACGTCAGGGTACAGAATGCGCCGATCACGCACAGCGCGGCGAGCCCAATGTGGCCGGGCCGTATCTCCGTCAGCGCAGTCAGGATCACGCCGGCATCGACACCCTTGAGGGTACGGACCAGGGTCGTGATCGCGAAGGCGATGATGAGCAGGCTCGCCGCGATCCCGAGCCGTTTCCAGCCGATCCATTTCTTGAAGCCACGCCCAAGCGCGCTCGGTAGTCCGTGCATTCATCCTCCCGGCAGGGCGGCAAACAAGTTGGAAGTCGTTTCGGAGCGATTGATGACAAGCGGCCGGCCAATCGCCGATATCCGAAGACCCATAAGGCAAAAAGGTCTCGTTGTGCAGTCCTTGACACGCCCGCTTCGGGCATTAACGGCGGCGGCTGTCATACGCCTTACATATGTGCTGGCGTGCTGGGATTCGAGTCTCGACATTCGTCCCAGTCGTTCCATCTGCGGCGATGTTCCAAGGCTCCCTTTCACGGGGTTTTCACTGCCGGCAGGAACAACCTCGTGAGCTACCGGTTAGCGCTGACATCAGCAATCGAACATATCGGCGTGCCGGCCAGGGAACGGGCCGCGCTGTTGTGTTCCCAAAAAGGAGGCAAGGAATGGGACTCTTTACCAGAGACATCAAGACCATGAACGATCTGTTCGTGCATCAGTTACAGGACATTTATTATGCCGAGAAGCAACTCGTTAAGGCGCTTCCGAAAATGGCCGACAAGGCGACCGACAAGCAGCTCAAGCAGGGCTTTCTAACCCACCTCGATGAAACCAAAATCCACGTGCAGCGTCTTGAACAGGTGTTCCAGATGCATGGCGCCGCGGTGAAGGCGGTCAGCTGTCCGGCGATCGACGGCCTCATCAAGGAGGCGGATGAAGTCGCCGGCGAAG
>Ga0207674_10002417_pt1 | contig 23582 bp, 33 predicted proteins | sample KBSCornC72_FD_184303 | JGI IMG/M metagenome (GOLD analysis project Ga0207674, IMG submission 184303) | Corn rhizosphere microbial communities from Kellogg Biological Station, Michigan, USA - KBS Corn C7-2 (SPAdes) (version 2) | ecosystem: Host-associated > Plants > Roots > Rhizosphere > Soil ...
CGATCCAGCCGATAGAGTTACCTTCATGCCGGAGGCGAGGGCGGAGATGCCGAGGAAGAACAGATAACGGCCCCAGTCGTCCGCTTGCCACTTCCAAAGTCCATAGCCCAACACTGCCGTGCCGGCGCAGACCATCGAGAAAATGTAGAGCTGCGCGAGACGTCGTGTAATGGGGCGGGGCTGCGGAGCCGGCGGAATGGCGAGAGTCATAGTACCTGAGTAGTGGGTTCCCTAAGTGATCGACTTGTCCACCCGAACGCTTTAGTGCGCCCGCGGCGTCAGCCTTGGCGCACCCGGCGTCAGGGCTGACGCCGCTGCCCGCCTCAGTTGTGGGGGATTTTCGGCCCGGAATGAACGGATGCAATAGATTAGCTCCGCCCGCGACCGTGGTACCGGACCTGCTAGTAGACTGGCATGAAATTCTTCCGCAATATTATCACTGCATGCGGGTTCCTACTACTCAGTACTGGTCTTTTCGGCCAGAGTTCCAAGCTTGCGCCCGACGTTGTGGCCCTGCTGAATAACCCAAGTGCGTCCCAACAGCAAGTAAACCTCATCGTGCAATTCTATCCTCCCAGTCTGCTCCAGACGGTGCTTGGCTTGGCCGGCCTGTTGCCGGGTGTGACCAACTTGGTATATAGCATTATTCCGGCCGTGTCTCAGACGGTGACGGTGTCATCGATCCTGAGCGTGGCGAGCAATTCGAGCGTGAGGTACGTTTCCCTGGATCGTCCCGTCGGGGGTACTCTGGCGCAAGCAACCGATTACTCGCACGTGGCGGTAGGCGTCAATATCGCGGCCGGCTACGGCCTTACGGGAACCGGGGTCGGCGTCGCGATCTTGGATAGCGGAATCTCCAATCACCCGGACCTAGCCTACCGCGTCGTCTATCATCAGAGCTTTGTTTCTTCCAAGAATCTTGACGATTATGGGCACGGAACGCACGTTGCCGGTATCGTGGCTGGCAACGGCGCGTCATCGAAATTGGGAGTCACCGGGATCGCGCCGGGCGTCAAACTGGTGGACCTGCGCGTTCTGGACGCCAACGGCATGAGTAGCGACCGCGTGATCATCGCGGCGATCGACCGCGCTGTCCAGTTGAAGAGCCAGTACAATATCCGGGTCATTAATCTCTCACTTGGGCGACCCATCTACGAAAGCTATAGGAACGACCCGCTGGTGCAGGCTGTCGAAGCCGCATGGAAGAAGGGCATTGTTGTGGTGGTCGCAGCAGGCAACTTCGGCCGCGACGGTTACGCCACGATTCTATCGCCCGGTAACTCGCCATCTGCGATCACAGTGGGAGCGATGAAGACGCTCGATACGCAATCTACCGGCGACGATGAGATTGCCAGCTACAGCTCGAAGGGCCCCACTTGGGGAGACCTGCTGGTCAAGCCTGACCTAGTGGCGCCGGGCAACCTGATCATGTCCCTCCGGACAGTCGGATCAACACTCGACCAAGAGTACCCGGCGAACGTTGTGGATAATTACTATGCTCGCCTGAGTGGGACCAGCATGGCGACGCCAGTAGTGAGTGCAGCCGTGGCGATGATGCTGCAACGCACCCCAGGATTAAGCCCCGATACGGTCAAGGCGCGCTTGATGAAGACGGCTTCGAAGAGCTTTCCGATTGCAAGCGTGACCGTGGATCCGACTACTGGCGCCGTATATCCAGCCACCTATGACATGTACACCGTCGGTGCTGGTTATCTCAACATACCGGGTGCGCTGAACAATTCCGACACGACGTACGGCTCCGCTGCCTCACCTGCCGTTTCATACAATATGCTCGCCGGACAGTCCCTGATCGCTGCTGCGACTCAAACTCTGTGGAATAACGACGTCTGGAGCCTTACCAACGTTTGGGGCCCTCACGCTATCGAGCCGCTCTCGGCGGCCTGGGGGTCCACTGCCACTTCGGGTAGTTCAGGTGCGTGGGGATCTACGGCTGCCTGGGGCTCGTCGGCAGCGTGGGGTAGTTCGGCTGCGTGGGGATCTACGGCGGCCTGGGGCTCATCGGCTGCATGGGGTTCTACAGCGGCCTGGGGCTCCTCGGCTGCGTGGGGTAGCTCGGCAGCATGGGGTTCGTCAGCAGCTTGGGGCAGCAGCACCAACGGAGTCGGCGAGTAGCATAGAAAACCCGCCGGCTTCTAGGAAATGGCCCAGCGCCAATGGCAAAACGCAAGACTGTTTCGCACTACGGCCGATGATCCGTGTGGTCAGTAGTCGGACAGTAAGTGGTTGTGTTCCAAATCACGGCGTATGCGTAAGCTTCCTGTGCTCCGGTCAGATTCTGGTAGTCCTGGCCGGCTGGGTACCGAGAAACGCGCTTGGGTCTCCCGATCCACTTGGACATATCGTCGGCAACTCGCGCAAGTGGCGGTCGGCAAAGCCTACCGACAATTGATGCTATGTGCGGATTGAGCTCGTCGCAGCAAGCATTGCCGATGAGCCAGCCTGGTCCACGCAAAGGAGAGGCGATGGCAATCGCTGGCGAGGGATCCACACTTGTCTCGGCGCCGATGAAAGTCGCGCTAGCTTCTATCAGACTGCCGGGTGGCATAGGAATTCCGTGATGATCATCGCCCGGCGTCGCGCGCAATTGCCGGGAGGTCACGATGCAATGCCGGATCGTAGAAGGAAGAGCTGAGGATTTTGGGATGGAGACATCCATTAGCATAAAACCCGAATGCGACGCACCGAGAGTTTTTCCGCTCTCTCCGCCACCGATGCGCACCCTTTTGAGAAGTGCATCTCCGGCCAGTTCGTCTAGTTTCCCGCCAGAGGCGCTCAAAGTCTCCACGCGATATAGACTTACGAGAACCGAACTAAAGTCGACCACGAGAAGCTCGTACGCGAGGTGGATTCGATCGTCGACGCCCAGCACCGGATGAACCTCGGCCAGCGGCCGCACTGCGATGACGCTCGCGATTTCAGGCGCAGCGGAGGTCGGAGATACACGGGAACTGGAACATGCCCCTCCGATCAGAACGAGTGTCAGAAGCGCGACTGTTTGGAATCTGAACATGGTGCAAACTCTGTCTGCACTCTGGCCAAGAATGCGCTTGTTCCGCTGCGACGCGTCTGGCATAATCGCAGCCGTGAATCCTAGTCGTTGCCGCGGCGTCTCTACAGTGCTTCGTGGCGGCGAGTGGCGATGACTCCCGAAAGGCAGATCATACGTCCCAATCAATGAAAACTGCTGCGGGAAGTCGAACTGCACCAGCCGCTTTTCGAGCGGTGTGCGAAGGGGATCCCCCAGATTCACGTCCTGTGCGTTCAATGCAGATACCTGTTCGAAGGTCTTGCTCACGGTAAAGGCGGCGGTGAGCGCCAGGCCGACAGCAAGCCGATGCGACGCTTTCAGTTGCAGCGAGTCATAACGCTGGCTTCCGATTGGCACGTCCGTCATCTGCGATCCTGCCCCGTATTGGGGAAACGCGTATAAGAGCTGCTGCAGTGCGACCGTTGGGCCGTTCAAAGCGGAGTTCGGCAGCAGTTCCGCCATCGGATTCGCCACCTGCTGATTGAAGTACGCCTGCCGCTGACTGACCGACAACCTCTCGAGCGTTGCGCGCGGAATAAAGTTGATGGGAAGGGTCACCGGCAAGCGGTCCGTCCGGTTGCCGGCATAGCTTGCTTCAATGAGCCAGCCATACGGCAGCCTGACCTGAAATCCCGCCGAGTATTGCTGGGCCCGCGGCAGCGGGCGGTCGAGATATTGAAACGTGACGTTCTGCCCCAGGTTGGTCGAGAGACCGGCCGAATTGCCAATGGGCTGCCGCAAGCCGTTCGGATATGAACTCGCGGGGAAGGGGTCGTTGAGGGAAACCGCGGGCGTGATGTTATTAACGAGCGAAGCGATCACAGGAGTTTGCCGGCTGTATCCCGTGGGTGGTCCGTTCGAACTTTGGCCCAGGTTGCTCAGGCCATAGCCCGCGCGGAAGACGATCCGGTTGGTGGCTCGCCAAGCCACACCCACACGCGGCTGGAAGTTCAGCTTGTGCGGAATAAACGCATCGCTCGCGCTGCCTTCCGCTCCCGCGTAGAGAAGGCCTCCGCGCAAGCCCGCCTGACAGGCCGGACAGTTCGTCGATGCCGGGGATGCCAGAACCGCTCGTGCGATCGGGCTGGTCTGATCGAAAGCAAAGCCGCGAATCATGCGGTCGTAGCGTTCGCGGCGTGGCGATTCGTAATCCCAACGCAGGCCCACGTTAACTGTGATTCGTGAACTCACCTTGAGATCGTCCTGTGCATAGAGCGCGTAGTAACTTGCCGAATACGCTGTGTCGATATTGCGATCCACGAAGCCGCTGGCGGGATAGCCCAGCAGAAAAGACGCGAACGCGTCGCCGGACGTGCTATCGGCGCGCTGGGATTGGCTTGGGTCCCTGCGGGCGAGAACGTGTAAGAACCGCTCGCGAGCCCCGGGTTCAAGTTGTTGTCGTTGTAACGGCGCAACTCCGCCCCGAGCGTGAGGTAATGCCGGTTCTTCACCAGGCTCAGCGACGGACTTACGCTCCAGGCGTCCTGCGTAAGATAGCTGCTCACCCCCTGCGCGCCAATCGGCGAATAGCTGCCGATGTTGAAACGAGGAAAGAGGAGCGCGGTGAACTTGGAAACCAGCGAATTGGGAAAGCCGAGCAGGCGCGGATCATAGTTCACCCCGAATCCGTTGCCCGAAAACGCTTCATAGCGCGCCAGGCCGGTCCGGAGATCGAAAAATGCGAAAGGCGTCAGTAGGTAAGTCCAGTCCGCGGCCCAATCGCGCGGCACGCGAGTCTGCGGGTATTGATTGCTGGGCTCAGCGGGATTCGGTCCCCATACCAGCCCCGCGAAATTCACCCACGGCGTTTGGCCATAGCGAAACCAGAAGCGGCTCTTGGCCGAGGCGACGTAATCGAGCTTTCCTAGCCAGGAATCATAGCCGTTGGTAGTGCTGGGTGCGTTCTCGGACCGCGTCAGCGTCGCCGGCGCAGTCACAGAATTGCAACCCAGCACGGCGACTCGCCAGACCACCGCAGCGCCTGCAGGCAAAGAGCAGTGAAGAAGGCACGCCGCATAGATTACGGATCTGTTTACTCCTGAGGCACCGGCGAGGTAGGAAAGTTTTTCGCAAGTTTCGAGCGCCCTCTCGCATGTATTACGGAAGGAGCACTGAATGAATCGCGATTATTCCAGCTTGGGCATGCGTGCCCGGATATTGGCCTTGCCTTTCCTCATCCTGTTAGGAATCTCCACGGCGAGCCTCGCTTTCGCCGACGACACAACGCCACCGAGTGTAACCGGTCTGGTATTGAGTCCGACCTCGGTGGATGTCACCACCGGACCCAAAAGCGTTCTAGTGACCATGACGGCGACCGACGACCTGTCGGGAGTCAAGTTCGTAACCGTAACATTCACCAGCCCGCACGTGAGCCAGACGCAGTTTGCTTTCTATCCCTCAGCGGCGGTACGGCGACGAACGGAACATTCACTGGCAACGCCACCATTCCGCAGTACGCGGATAACGGAACATGGAACATCTCCAGCGTCTTCATAGGAGATAACGCGGGGAACAGCATCAATATTCCCAATTCCACACTAACGACGATCGCCGGCGTGGCTACGACGCTGCCGGTGACCTCCGTGCCGGATACCCAAGCCCCGACTGTCGTCGGCATGCCCACGTTCTCTCCGAACCCGATTAATGTATCAGCGGGTGATCAGACGCTGACGATGACCTTCGCGATCACGGACGACGTATCCGGAGTCGACTTCTCGAAGATCTTCAGCTTCGCCATGACCCTGCAGAGTCCCACAGGTATTCAGCATCAGTACATCTCGAAAAACGACTTCAGCAAAATCAGCGGTACCACGCTGAGCGGAACCTGGCAGGTGACCCACGTAATGCCGCAGTACAGCGAGGCGGGAACCTGGAGCATCGCTTCCCTGACGCTATTTGATGCGGCCGGAAACCAGCGCAACGTTTCGCTCTTCGGCGCCTCGCAGCTGCCCGCGCAGTTCACGGTTACCTCCTCGCCGCAGGATACGGCGGCGCCGACTCTGACCAGCTTCGAATTCACGCCCAAGTTCATCGATACTTCGGCCGGCGCGCAGAATGTAACCGTAACATTGAACGCTACCGACGATCTTTCAGGCGTCGATTTCTCGCCCGACAATCCCCAGATTTCGACTAACCACGGGTTTCAGTTCCAAAGTCCGTCTCACGGGCAAAACATCTTCTGCTGTGCGTTCAGCCCCACCTTCAACCTTACCGGGGGAACGGCGCTGAGCGGGACCTAGCAGGCTACGGTCAGTCTGCCGCAGTTTAGCGAAGAAGGCACCTGGAAGGCTTCGGTTTTGCAATTAAAAGACCGCGTGGAAAACAACGTCAGCTTGACCTCTACGCAACTAGGCGGGATGGCGTTGCCTACGGATCTGATCATCATCAAGCCGTCCGCAGCCAGGGATGGAACCATTGGGACAGGCGGGGGAACCGTCACCGACACCGCTTCCACGGCTCAGCTTACGCTGCCGGCTGGCGCGGTGACCACCACCACTGTGGCCATTGATGTATTGAGCTCGCTGAACATCCCGTTGCCGGTGGGCTACTCAGGCTTCGGTACGAAGTTCGTCAACATCGGGCTCACGCCGCTACCTTCCTTTCCTTTAGCCAGTCCCGGCGCGGCCCTCACGCTGCCGCTGCCGGCGCAGGGGGCGCCCGGTCAGTTGATGCACCTGTTTTCGGTCGATCCGAACACCGGTACGCTGGTGCCGGTAGCGAGCACGGCAGGCGGGAACGTGACCGGCACAGTGAACGGAAACGGACTGGCTGCTTTCTTCGCGTCACGCTTCGCACGCCAGCACTTTGGTCGGGCTGATACCCGCAACCACGGATACCACGCCGCCGGTGATCGCACCGAATATCACGGGAACTCTAGGCAACAATAGCTGGTTTAAGAGCAATGTGAGCGTAAGCTGGACCGTTACGGACGCGGAGTCTGCTATCTCCTCAAGTACCGGCTGCTCCTCGACTTCGCTGACCGCCGACACGAACGGCACGGTTCTCACCTGCATGGCGACGAGCGCAGGCGGTACGAACTCCCAGTCGGTAACCATCAAGATCGACAAGACCGCGCCCACCGTGACCTACTCCGGAAACAAGGGCACTTATAATACCGGCGACACGATCAACATCACCTGCGCTGCGAGCGATGGCAGCGGCTCGGGTTCTGACTCCTTCAATCGCGCTGGTGAATTGCACCTATGGCGGCACGGCAGAAAATCCTGCTGGCAAGGCACTTTACGTAATGATGAAGATCGATGGAAAATGGCTCATTCGTTCCAACCGACCGAGCCGATTTCCTAGCAAGTGAAGTGTCGCAGGTGTATACTTGCGCCACCGGTACTAGCAGATGCTTGTCGTCCAGCAGTTGGCGAAAGGGTTCCCTGCCATCGAGAACAGATGATAAACGGCCCCGCCCTATTTGGCCCGATAACAGCCATTATCGGTAGCCATTTCGCCGTGGTTCAGCGCGTTACCCTATAGACTTGCGCACCGCAGACACCCTTGGAGGGCATCGACGGAGGGAACTGTTTATGGCGAAGCTAATGATTTACGGCAGCGGGTATTCGAGGCCGTATATGACCGATGCGGTGGAGGTGGGGAGCGCGACGGCCGGCAACTGGTTTCCCTCTTCGGTGGATTTTCAGGTGACCGCAATGAGGTCCGGCATGGCATCTGGAGCGTCCTCGCTTGCTGATATGATTAACATCATCGCGCGCCAGGCCGCGGGCTCGATTTCGTTACTGGGGCTCATCGGGCACGCGGCGGACGGACCGCGTACCTTCGGGTTCTCCGGTAGGATGACCACGAGTCCGCCCTATTGTATGCCTGCCATACCGGCGCCGATAAATCGCTGTTGGCGCCATCAGCAAGCGTTCGGAGCCTGCGCCGACGGTTTCGAATCCGGTGACGTGGTGCTTCAAGTGGACGCAAGCGACCAGTGTCATCGACCCGAGCACGCGCGGGAGGGTGTTCGTAGATGCCAGGGGACAGTTTGCGGCTGGACTGATCAAATGCGATGCCTTCAACACGGATGCGACGATGTTGCTGCCAGACGTGACGTCGTGCGCGTGTAAAACGGCGTCGACATCGCCGCTGCTGCCGGAAGTAACGTGGGGGTAGGTTTGCTCATGCCTCGGAGCCGGTCGAGCTAGCGGCCCCAGAATCCGGTGTCAAGTGCCGGCTCAATGGCTGCGCTACCTTCCGCTCGATGATAACAATGCAAGAAACCCTCCCCGGTTCGACCGGGGAGGGCGAAAGCTACTTCACTACGGGCAGGTCGCGCTGACCATCGAAAAATTGCTTACTCGGAGATGTTCACTCTCCTCAACTTTTCCGGCCTTCACCTTTTTTTTCTTTTCCTCTATCGAAGTGCCGGTGATCGTCACTTTATGACCCAAATGCGCTTTGAGGTTCAGCTCCGAGCCAGCTTTGAGACCATAGGTCTTTCCGTCAGCATCCTTGATCGAGTATTCGTTCTTCTCATCGCCCTGGGCGAGGCATCCCGTTACATTTACGGTCGATCCCTCGGCCTTCTTGTCCTGCGCTCCAGCCGGAGCTACCCACAAGAGCGCGGCGCCTAGGGCGCTTGCGGCTAACGTTTTCGTTTTCATTAGTACCTCCTTCAAAGTCACATTCCGTTGGTCAGATGCTTGGCGAGGACCAATTGTGCCTGAGCTGAATCATTAAAACAGCTTAATAAGACGTCGCCAAAAGTTCCCCGAAAAGCCCACAACCTAAATGGTTCAGTCACATGCCCTGGAAGCGAAGGTCGTTCGTAGCGACCGTTAATACTCATTATCGGTAGCGATGTCCGCTCACCGTATTCGCCGACCCTGGCGATCAAAGCCAACTTACTTGATCAGCTTTCCGGTCACGAGGCCGCCTAAGCCGAGAAGAACGATTCCCGCTAACGCGCCACCGAGAAGCCATTCATTTCCGCCGTCGCCCCCCAATCTACTCTGGCTGATCGGTTTTAGAGTAACCGGCCGTCCTCCCTCGTCCTGGTCAGCCCGTTGTTCGGTGGCGCCGTTTAAATGTTGAGTTAAGCCTGCCGCTAATCCGGCCACCACTAGTCCGGTTCGGATGAATTTAGAGGTTTGCATGCTCTGTGCTCCTTGAGTTTTAGTCAGCATCTCTTGGGCCATACCACGGAACGCCACAAGATTTCCAGGCACTCAAAGCGTCGAGTGGCTTCATAATTTTCTCAATGAGATTTCATAGACGCTCGGGGAGTTGGCCAGGGCCGTCGCCGAAGGTCCGGCGCCCCGGTCCCACGCACTTGGATGATCTGGTCGGGCCGTCCCACGCAGGTGAGGTGAATCACGAGCGCTGGTTCGTCGTCCGGCGGTGCGAGATAGGCTTCGAGTCGCTCCAGGCGCCGAACGAGTGTCCGAGTGATCATTCTTGCCCGACCTCTGCCTTGGCTTGGTTCCTACGCGCCGCTTGGGCACGCCATATGGCTTCTGCAATTGATTCGCGCTGACGGCTAGGACGCGGCAGAGTCGCCGGCGGCAGCGTCGCTCCTGGAGGCAAGCCCTCCATGCGTCTGCGATTCTCCATAATTGCCTCTACCATGCTCCGATCGTGTCGCTCGCTATCCGCGGAACGAGCCGATTGCGCCTCAAGTCTGGAAATGCGTCGGCTCATTGCGTTCATGACTTGCCCGAACGGCCCGCATTTGCTTCTCCCGCCCGCTCCAGCTCCGAAACACGCGCCTCGATGTCCTCCAGTTCTACGCCCTTGATGGCGCGATCAAACACGTATTCGGCCGCTCTGAGTCTAACCGCGGCAGGTACGTTCGGATCCGTCATTAGTTTAAGCATGACGGTGCCGGCCGCACCCGTGGCCTGCTGTAGCCTTGCCACAGATTGAATCACGACTTCCCGGCGAGCCGCGCGGTACTCTTGCGCAAAGTCTGGGAATTTGAGCCACTTCAACAGCGTATTGGGGTTGAGATCGACGGCACGCGCGGCGTCTTCCACGCTCCTGTTGGTTAGTAGGGCGGCGATCGCCAGCTCCTTCTTACCCCCGAATTTTGAGCCGTGGCCCTTCATCTGCCCCAATCTGCATTAATCTGGCGCTGGAATAGACCAACTGCTGTCGCCTGTCCGCAAGGTATCTCCTGCTGGCAGCGGCAACAGTTCATCCTCCAACCTCTCGATCCTGCTGCGAATCTTCACGCTGTCGTACCTCGTATTGCAGGATGCGGAGTTCTGCTGACCAGTCCGATAAGGCGAGGCATAGCCCCGGTAGGTCGGGATTGCCCGCGAGAATCTCCACCTCGATAGCGGAGATCTCCCGCCGGCATCGTTCCATTCACGCCCTAGCTCCTGCGCGCTCCAGCGCGACTTCCTCGAACGTGTGGCCCTCGCCGTCAAGCACAGCCTGTTTACCCGTGTACTCCTGATACCGGCGCACCAGAACCCCCGAACATGTCTGCTACAACGTCTCCCGACTTGCTGCCGTTCAGCAACGCCCGCTCGATCAACTCCACCGGCTTGGCGGTCGGGTGAAGACGCCCAGACTCATCTCTTGGTCAAAACACGATATCTCAGTTCGGGACAGACTGTGACGACGGAATTCAATAAATGGACGAAAAATGCGGGTCAGTCGTTCCCAGGCCAGATCGTACGCAGAGTAAACGACGCCATCGTGTTCACATTTGATATTTCGGGCGCGACGATAGGACCTGCTCAAAATGATGGGGCGGCCTCGACGAAGGTCGAGCGGGTGGAGATTTGGCCGGGGTTTCATGCTAGTTTGTGGCGGGCTGCGCTGACAGCCAAGTTTTCCAGAAGCTGATGTATTCTTGTGGATTTTGTGCACAGCCCCTGTGACGGATAGTGCAGCCGCATCTCGTCCGTGACACTCTTCGGAGGCGTGAACGTCGCCATGTCCGTCGGCTTACTCGCCACTGTTGAGACAGGGAAGCTCATCGCATATTGAGCAATGCCAATGACAGCATCATATTGGATTTGTGCCAATTTGTCATCGAGCAATCTTTGAAGAACTGGCAACGTTGCGCGTGAATAGATCTCGATCCTTTGAAGCACGTCCGAGTCGGTTTGACGAAAATCCTTCACGGGAGAGAACTCGAGAGCGATATGGACATACGCCTCGCTGCAGTACCAAGGAGCAGCCTCTTCCCCAATCTTGACGACATCAGCGTACTGACTCTTCCTCCTTCCTCCGAAGGCTGTGTAGATCCAAGTGAATTGGGTATTCCTTGAGCGCAGTTACCCCTCAACATCCTTGCGCGTCATACCTGGGTGGAGCGCCTGTGAATATGCCTTGAGGGCAACCGTGTAACCGATTTCGCGCTTTCTCCTGGCCGTCTCCCGAATATTATTTCGAACAGCCAGCGCCGATATCAGAGTGGCAGTGGTGATCAACAATATTATTAGGCCGTGCCTCATTGGCTGAATTGTAACGCCGCCCGACGGTCTACCTGCGGCGATAATGCGCGAGGCGAGCCACCGGTACGCGGCGGCATCCGCGTAGAGATCTCGACCGCCCACCCCTCCAGGCGACCTCGCGTAGCGAGTACAAGTCCGGTCCCTCGGCCTCAAAGTAGTTATCTGAATTATGTCTGCCTGCTACGTAATGATTGTCATGAGCGATAACGGAAACGGGACGCCCGAAGTTCGACGACAGCTGTTCGGGCCATTAACCATCACTACGGAATGAAGTCAAACCAAATCGAAGGTAGGACGGGTCGTGTTGGTCTACTATTAGAGGGTGGCACAGGGAATTTAGAATCAAGCAAGCTGGAAGAGAGCATGGCACAAGCATCGGTACAAGTTGGCCCACTCGGAATCTGGACGCGCCAACTTGACGATCACCCCATGGCAAGAACTCGGGAGATTGCTCTCGAACTGGAGGAACTTGGGTATGGAGCTCTCTGGTTCGGTGAGGCCGCCGGGCGTGAAGCGCTGACAAATGCCAGCCTGCTCCTGGCGGGTACGAAACGAATAGTCATCGCCACAGGGATTGCAAACATCTACGCACGTGATGCTGTGGCGATGTCAGCTGGGCAGAAGACACTGACGGAAGCGTATCCCAATCGGTTTCTTCTTGGGCTTGGCGTGAGCCACGCCCCACTGGTCGAACAGTTACGGGGCCATCGCTATGAGAAGCCGGTGGCCACAATGCGCTCCTACTTGGATGCCATGGATCAAGCCCGCTACCAATCCGTTCCTCCTCTAACAAAACCCGTGCGGGTTCTCGCGGCGTTGGGGCCGAAGATGCTGCAGCTATCCGGCGAACGCGCCGATGGGGCGCATCCCTACAATGTGACTCCCGAGCACACGGCTCACGCTCGGGAGATATTGGGGCTTCAGCCTTACCTGTGTCCGGAGCAAGCCGTCGTGCTCGAAACCGATCCGGACAAGGCGCGGGAGATCGGACGAATCTTCATTGGCTTGTATCTTACGCTGCCAAATTACACCAACAATTTTCTGCGGCTCGGGTTTGATGAAAGTGATTTCAAGAATGGCGGAAGCAACCGGCTCATCGACTCCATCATTGCCTGGGGCGACTTGGATGCGATCCGGAATCGAGTTCACGCGCACCAGTCCGCTGGCGCGGACCACGTTTGCATTCAAGTGCTCGCGGCGGATGCCAAAGCGTTACCGATGCGGGAGTGGCGTGAACTCGCGTCCGCTCTGATACGTTCTTAGACGTTCAGCGAAACAAATCTTGCTCCGGCTTGCGCAAGAGTGAGCGGGCTGAGCCCTCTGCCGGCCGCCAGCCAAACCCTCGAATAAGGGCCGCCGGACAGCCGCCTGCTTTGGGCATCACAAGTCCTGCAGCGGCAGCCATTTGATCTGCCACCGCGATGATCGTGCTGGCGAGCTTCCGGCCAGAGCGATCTTTGTGCCCGCGATGATCCTCCAAGGGATCGAAGCCGGCCACGCCAAGGGCAACATCGACCAGGCCTTCGCGCCAGGGCCGGCCGAAGGTATCGGTGATCACTACCGCGCCGCACGCGAGGCTCGCGCGGAGCTGGCGTGCCGAAGCATCGGGATCGCTTGGCAACACGGTTGCGAAATCGTCACCCTCGACGTTCGATTGATCGACGCCGGCGTTCGCGCAGATAAAGCCCGCTAACGTCTCTGTGATGAGGACGCCGCGGTCCATTTTTACGATGCGGCGTGATTGCGCCAGGATGAGTTCGATCAAACGTTCATCCTTCTCCCATTCGGCCGCCCACGACCGGGCGAGAGCGGAAGGCTGAATCCCGCGCAGATCTACTACCGCGCCTTCGGCTTTGGAAACGATTTTTTGCGCTACGGCGAGCACTACCGAGTGATCGATGGGTTGTCCTTCTTGGGACGCTGCTTGACGAATCAGCAAGCCGAGGTCATCGCCGGGGCGTACCTCGGGCAGGGAAGAGAGAGCTACGATTTCGAGGCGCATGCGGCTCGCAGGAAGGACGAAACTTCGCACTCATTCCGACGCGAAAGGAGTTCGGCTACATCTTCTGGAGTGTCGATGTCGAACATCAGTCCGGGGAGCGGTAGAACATCCGCGGGCACTCCCTTCGACTGCGCTTGATCGAGATGGGCGTGGAAGCTGCCGGGGCCGAATCGACTTTCGATGCAATCGGGCGGCGTGCGCACTAGCGCATTCGTGCCGGTGCCGTCGGCGGAGGGCACAATGATCAGACCCCGGCGCGCGGCAGCGGCGAGTTGGGTGAAATCGGCTGGCGTCGCTGTGGGGACGTCGATGGGGACCAACAGGACGGTCGAGGCGCCCAATTCCATGGCGCGCAAACACGCTGCGTCGGCGGAAGCGCTATGGCTGAGCTGTTGCTCCTCCTCAAAAACCAGCGCGCCCAAGCCGCGCGCGTGTGCCGCAACCTCTTCGTCGCTGGTGACGACCGCCACGCGGTCGATCCCTTCGGCTCGGCATAACGCCGCTAGGGTTTGCGTGTAGAGTAGGCGAGCCAGTGCCTCACGCTGCTCGATCGCAAGAAACCCTTTGAGGCGCTGCTTGGCGTCTCGCAGGCTCTTCACGGGGAGGATGGCGAAGATCACACTTTTATCCCTAGCTCGCGGACAACCACTCGCGCCAGAGACTTTCTTTCGCGGAGTCCGCGCATAATTGTGTTGGTCACCACTGGGCGAACGTTCAATGCCGCCACTTGGGCAGCCTCCTTGCCGTCAACTGCATCCAGTACGAAGACACTGACAAGATCCTGATAGAGCTTCGCTACCTCAGCGGCGGAGGCTCGATGGCCCATGCTTTTCATCATGCGGGCTGCAGGGCCTTTCAAGGCGCGGCCACCTACGATCGGCGAAATGGCTGCGACCTTGTCTCGCTTGCGCCGCAATGCCGCTCGAATGCCGGGCACCGCGAGAATTGGGCCGATGCTAATGAAGGGATTCGAAGGACATAGGATGACCGCCTCGGCCTCCGCGATCGCTTCTAGCAAGCCGGGCGCAGGATATGCCTCGGAGGCGCCTGCGAAATGCATGGCAGTGACGCGATCGCGCGCCAGGCGCTTCACGAAATAGGTCTGGAACTCCAGTTCGTCCGAGGGAGTGCAAATGCGAGTTCGCACGCGCTGGTCCGACATCGGAACCAGCGTGGAACGAACCTTAAGAGCACGAGTAATCTCAAATGTGACCGCGGAAAGCGTCGCGCCTTCGCGGAGGCGCTCGGTGCGGTAGAGGTGGGTGGCCAGATCCAGATCGCCGAGTTGAAACCAGGTGTCCGCGCCGAGCCGTCCGAGCGCCTCCAGGCATCGGAAGCTGTCGCCGCGAACACCCCAGCCGTGCTGCGGGTTCGCTAGGTCGGCGAGAGTATAGGTGACAGTATCGAGATCGGGCGAGATGTGGAGCCCATGAACCTCCGCATCGTCGGCGGTGTTGCCGATGATGAAGACGCGTTCCGGAGCGATCACGCGGGTTAATCCATCGAGGAAGCGCGCGGCACCCACGCCACCGGCCAGGGCGACCACAGGGCATGGCTTCACGGGTTAGCCTCGCTTCGTAGTCCGGTGATTCGCAGCCCCGAATCTTTCACTTTATGGCGGAGATTCAGCGCGATGAGCAGAGCGGCTGCGCTTTCGAGCAGACGTGCAGCGTCAAGCGCACCTGCATCGATGGCACGGACGCCGGGGATCATCGCGGCGAGTTGCGTCACCATCGCCTTAGCTTCTGAGCTGTCGCCGCATATCAGAGTGTCACAGTCGAGCGGATGATCGAGCTTCGCCAAACTCTCGGCGCTCAGCGCGTGAAACGCAGCAACTACCGGCACGCCGGGAACCAGGCGAGCCGCTTGTTGCGCGGCCGAGCCGTCCCATAAGGTCAGCATGCGGGAGAGACGGCCGCCGATCGCTATTTCGAGCGGAACCGTGGCATCCACCAGGATTGCGCCGGGCGCGATGCTGCCGCGAATTGCCTTCAGGGTTTCCACTTGAGCGGAGAGCGGCACGGTGAGAATCACGATGCTGGCTCCGGCGACGGCATCTTCGTTAGCGAGGCCGGAAACTTCGGCCGCACCGGTTTTCGTGGTGATGCGCCGAGCCGCGTCCTGGGCCTTTTCCAAATTGCGGGAGCCGATTCGCACGCGCGCGCCGGCTTGAGCAAAACGAAGCGCCAGTCCGCCGCCTTCTGCTCCAGTGCCACCTACAACTGCAACGCTTGTTTGCACGGGTATTCCTAAGATAACCCGCGCCAAGCGGATCACGCTAAGTGGTACGCTCGAATTGAACAGGAGACTCCCGTGGCAACTATTCCTGAAAACTACCTCGACTTAACGCAAAAGAAAGCCTTCGCTCAATTGGCTACGCTGATGCCGGACGGAAGCCCGCATGTGGCGCCGGTCTGGTTCGAATTCGATGGCAAGTACATTCTCATTAATTCCGCCAAAGGACGTGTGAAGGATCGCAACATCCGTCGTGATCCGCGCGTGGGCATCGACATTGTGGACCCCGACAATCCCTATCGTCATCTGTCGATTCGGGGCCGCGTAGTGGATATCACCGAAAACGGCGCCGATGAGCACATCGACAAACTCACGAAAAAGTATATGGGGCAGGACAAGTATCCCTACCGAGGGCCGGCCGAAGTGCGCGTCCAGTATCGAATCGAACCCGAACATACCTATTCGATGGGCTGATCCGTGCCTTCGCAGCGTCTCGAAACGGCAATCTCGCGAGCGGATGCGACGCGGTTGATCCGTGCGACGGGTGGTGAACTGCTCGATCTCCTTCGAGTAGCGAGCGCTGTTCGTGATGCGCGCACGGGCCGGGTGATCACGTATTCGCGCAAAGTATTTATCCCGCTTACTAACCTGTGCCGCGATCGTTGCGGGTATTGCACGTTTGCGCGCCAGCCTGGCGATGGTAAGGCGCACACCATGAGTCCGGATGAAGTGCTGGCGGTGGCGCGTGCGGGCCGGAAAGCCGGGTGCAAGGAAGCGTTGTTTAGCCTGGGCGACAAACCGGAGTTGCGTTATCCCGAGTATCGCGAGTGGCTGGAGCAGCGGGGGTTCGCGTCGACCATTGAATACCTGGCGGCAATGTGTCAGTTGGTGTTTGAAGAAACGGGCTTGTTGCCGCATGCGAACCCGGGGGTTCTGTCGCGGGACGAGATGCAGCAACTGAGGCCCGTCAACGTGAGTATGGGAATGATGCTGGAGTCTGCCAGCCGCCGGCTGCTCGCCCCGGGCGAGGCACATCATGGTTGTCCGGATAAGGTTCCCCAGGTTCGGCTCGCGGCTCTGGAGGCTGCGGGGGAGCTGCAGATCCCGTTCACTACGGGCATTCTGATGGGCATCGGTGAAACGCTCGATGAGCGCGTAGATGCGTTGTTTGCGATTCGTGAGCTGAATGAGAAGCACGGGCACATCCAAGAAGTGATCGTGCAGAATTTCCGCGCTAAGCGGGACACGCTCTTTGCCAAACGGCCGGAGCCGACGGCACTGGATGTTGCGCGAACCGCGGCGGTGGCTCGGCTCATCCTCGGAGTCAGAGTAAACCTTCAAGTCCCGCCTAACCTTTCGCAGGACGCGTATGGATTCTACCTGCTCTCCGGCATCAACGATTGGGGAGGCATCTCACCGGTGACTCGCGATTTCATCAATCCGGAGATGGCATGGCCGCAGATCGCGGCCCTGCGGTCGGTGACACAGGAAGCCGGCTTTGAGCTACGCGAGAGACTCGCTGTGTATCCCGAGTATTTACTCGATTCCAAATGGATATCAGAGGACTCGCGCCGCCAGGCGCTGGCCTGGACCGATGACGCCGGGTTGGTTCGTACCGAGCAGGAGGCTGCATGACTGTGGAATCGGTTCTCGACAAGGCTCTCGAAGGGCGTGAACTCTCGGCCGAGGACGGAGCGGCGCTTTTCGCGGCCGAAGGAGACAATCTGAGTCGGTTGAGCGCGGCGGCCAATGACCTGCGGCGTCGCCGGGTAGGGGAGAACGTCGCCTATATCATCAACCGAAATGTCAATTTCACGAACATCTGCGTGAAGAGATGCGGCTTCTGTGCGTTCAGCCGCGGCCATCGGGCGGAGCAGGGTTATTTCCTGCCCACTGAGGAGATTCTTCGGCGCGTTCGCGAGGCGCGGGATCTCGGGGCTACAGAGGTCTGCCTTCAGGCGGGATTGCCGCCACGCATGGACGGATCATTTTACATCAATCTTTGCGCGGCTATCAAAAGAGAAGTCCCCGAGATTCACGTGCACGCGTTTTCGCCCGAGGAGGTTCTGTATGGCGCGACCCTGTCTAATCGGAGCGTTGAAGATTATCTGATGGCTCTCAAAGACGTGGGGCTCGGGTCGCTCCCGGGAACTTCGGCCGAGATTCTGGACGACCGTATACGCGAGATGATCTCTCCGGGCCGCATTTCGACCCGCGACTGGATCGCGGTGGTCCGTACGGCTCATAAACTCGGTATTCCTACCACTTCCACTATCATGTACGGGCATGTCGAGACCGCTTTGGACCGGGCTCGGCATTTGGAGCTGCTGCGCGGTATTCAAATGGAAACTGGCGGCATCACGGAGTTTGTCCCACTGAGCTTCATCGCGACCGAAGCGCCCATGGTGAAGAAATCGCTGGTGCCGGGAGTCCGAACGGACGTCACTCGCGAAGATGTATTGCGCATGTACGCGGTCGCCCGACTGATGCTGGACCCATGGATTCCGAATATTCAAGCCACCTGGGTGAAGCAAGGCCCGCAGTTGGCACAGGAGTGCCTTAATGCAGGGGCGAACGACTTTGGCGGGACATTGATGAACGAGAGCATCTCGACATCCGCTGGCGCGCCGCACGGTCAATTCCTGCATCCGACGGAAATACGATCCTGGATTCGCGCTGCGGGGCGCACTCCGGTCCAGCGATCGACAACCTACGACACTGTGAGAGTGTTTGAGGACGAACCGATCGAACCTGAAGCCAGTTGGAATCAGGAGCGCTTCGGGTCGTACCCGCAGTTGATCGCATCCCCCGAATTTCGCTTTCGGGACCGCGATAAAGGAGACGCGCCATGACCGACGAACAGCGTAGGGCAGTCGCGCTGGAGTACCTGAAGGCCTTCGACAACGGCGGTGTCACTTCGTCAGGCGGATCGATTTTGGACCTGTTCGCGCCCGATGCCCAGGTGTATTTTCCAAAGTGGGGAATCGCAAAAGGAAGGGATCAAATCGGCAAGATGTTCGGCGATGTCGGCGGTATGCTCAAGTCGATCACACACCATTTCTCCGAATTCACTTGGATATACTCGGGCGGTGATTTGATCGTGTGCGAGGGCACAAGCCATGGAGAGCATGCCGATGGGCCGTGGCACGCCGGCAGTCCGGAGTGGGGCGCTGGCAGATGGTGTGACGTGTTCGAGATCCGGGACGGTCTTATCAGGCGTTGCTTCATCTATCTGGATCCGGATTACGCCGGAAAAGACGTCGTCCGCTACCCATGGTTGAAAAAGTAGCACTCTGCTTCTTCCGGGGGCGGGTGCGCTATAAATCCTCGAAATAGCAGCACGTCATAGTCGATCTTCAACGTCCCCGCGATGAAGAATGGAAGGCTGACCAACGAAGGCCGCGCGAACATCAGTCCGACAAACACTGGCACTCCCACGTTATAGCGAGGACAAAACCACTTCAAGCTCAGCCGCACGTTCCTGAATCTCTCGCCGTATTTGGAAATCCACAATCCGAGCCTCGAAGCGACGCGCCGTCTCCAATGCGATCCGCACTATTTTGTGGGCGCGTTCGAAATGCTCTGGTGCGTGCATGTCTGCCTCTAAGTGGGCCGTCCGTGCAAAGGTTAAACCGAGGTCTCGTAGTGTCCAAAAAATGAAACCAGGTGCGCACTTGGTCCGGAATGGTACTTCTTACATCTCCTCTAGCTTGAGTGGGTGATCAGCAAGGTCGAAGATCATCCGGTGAATGCTGTAATCGAACCACCGCTGAAATGCCTCAAAGCTCCGATCCTTTGGCCACGTTTCCTCCATGCGGTCCCAGCTCTCGAGTTCTTGTTCAAAGATTTCCTCGCAGGCTTCTTTCAAATATGGTGTGAGCTCGGTGTCATCGCTGCAGTCGGTAAACAAATACACTGACGGGTCGCTTCGGAGGTCTGTCATCTTCAAGTCGTGACTCGAAGGATCAATGCTGTGTAGCCATTCCAGGAAGGGCTGCTTGGGAGTCACGACAAGGGCGGACCGATTCAGCGTTCGCACGCTTTCTACGCAGCCTCGCGATGATAATAGTTCAACAAGCCACCCAAGCGACCTCGGCGGCGCACTGCACCGGTGGAATTCACTTGCGCTGAAGAAAGCACCAGCTGATTCCCAAGCCCTTGATGGTTGCGTTCGAAATGGTAGTGCGTTACGACCTCACTGATGGCCCTCCGTAACCCTTGCTCCCCAAAGATGATGATCCTGTCCAGGCAAGATTCTTTGATCGTTCGGACAAAGCGTTCCGCATATGCATTCAGGTTCGGCGAGCGCGGAGGCAACTTAACAGCTTTGACTCCCGCTGCCGCCAAAGCCTGCTGAAAGCTTTGAGTGAACAACGGATCGCGATCATGAATCAGATACTTCCGTCCCCGAAGGAACCCATCCTCCATATCCACAAGATTGCGTCCGACCTGCTCCATCCACGCCTCATCAAGCTTCCTGTGGATTCCAGCAATGTGAACTTTTCGCGTGGCGAGTTCTATAACAAAGAACACCAGGAATCGAACAAGTCCGAAACATGTCCAGACTTCTACGGTAAAGAAGTCGGCTCCCGTAATCATCTCCCAATGTGCGGCGAGAAACTCCCGCCAGCTCGTTTTTCGGAGTCGTTCTGGTACGGAATCGATCCCGTGCTGCTTGAGTATGTTGTCTATCGTGCCTCGGCTAACCGAATGGCCGAGGTTTTTCAATGCACCTTGGATTCTTGTGTAACCCCAGCTCCGGTTATGCCGCGCCATATCGAGGATCAGCTTACGGATTTCGCTCATTACTTGGGGTCGGCCCGGACCTCGGTATCGGCTCCCATCATACTTCTGGGCGACCAGCTTTCGATGCCATGCCAGCAGCGTCTCTGGCGTCACCAACGTCGCGATCTGGCGTAGTGCGTTGCGGCCGAGCTCCTGCGCTTTCTCTGCCAGCCGGATGCGCTGATCGTCCGTAAATCGAATCCGCTGATTACCCAGTTGTTCTCGAAGGACTCGGTTTTCCTCACGCAGGTATTCCAGGGCGACCTGCTGGCGCTGGTTCGCCCATCCCGCAAGCACGGTTGCAAGAAAGCGAAAAGGATCTATATGGCCGCGCATTCCCGCCTATCGTAACAGGAGTAGCGACTGGCGAATCGAGTTTTTGGACACTACGCGGTCCAACTACGGCGGAATCCTACTCCTTCATGGGACGTCGTTGCGACCGCACGGCAGCAGCTGTTATGCAGCGAATCTGCAATAGAAGAGCATCCGCATCGTTTCGAGACGATGCTCGCGGTTGATTTCGATTCATCTCCATCCCCAATAACGCCGACCTCCGATATCGGTTCACAAGCTCTTTACAAATTTTTTACAAATTTGACGCAACGTTTATCCTCTCCACGGCTCTTGATGATCAGAAAGCAGGATTTGGCGGAAACTCGCATCACCGATTTCGCAAAAAGCGGCTGGTCCTAAGGAGAGGACAATTCAATGCGCACACCCATGTCACTTCGCTCTAACAGCGCTTTAGCGGGGGCGTTGGCCCTGGGCGTCGTGGTTTTTCTCGGGTTGATAGTGGAAAGAATTCCAAGCCAATCAACAAATCAAGATTCCACTGCCAATAACGCCGTCCAGCTGGTTACGCTGAGGCGGCAGAGTTTCCGCTTTGACACCTTCGGCGATCAGGCGTTTTGGGGCGATACGCTCAAGCTGCACCAGGCAATCGAGGGATCGGCACATGTACTGCCAAGTAATCTGTTCGAGCAACTGCAGCATGGAAACGTCGATCTGAACGATCCCGCTGCCGTTACCGTTGCGCTGCTGAAGTTGAATGCGGTAGTTGGCGTTATCGGTGTTTTCGATTCGACGGGAGTGCTTAAGTCCATGGGGATTCAGTGCGCCTTGTGTCACTCGACCGTTGACAATTCCACGCCTATGCTGTGCGCGGGCGTCATTCAGTCGAACCCGGGGACTGGGTGTATCGGGCATCGTCTGGATGGCTGGCCCAATCGTGATTTGAACGTGGGCGCGATCATCGCGCTCGCACCCGATCTAACCGTCGTCGCCAATCTCTTGTCCACAACTCAGGCAAGCGTAAGAAGTGTCCTAAACATTTGGGGACCCGAAAAATTCGACGCCGAATTGTTCCTCGATGGCAAAGCCTCCAATCCCCAGCAAATAGCTGACGGCATCATTACCGCTACGAACGTGCCGGGCGCGACGCTGATTCCTCCTGCGTTCGGTCTGGGAGGAGTGAACCTTCACACCTGGACCGGTTGGGGATCGGTTCCCCACTGGGACTGGGTATGAGTCGAATGATTCAATCGCTGCATCGCTGGATCTGGAGCGACCCCGCGCGACGTGCCCACAAGCTGCTTCGCTTTGGCGAGACCGAAACCGGCGGCGGCCGCGATCTGGTGCGGGCGGCGGAGCTGACCTCGGACCCCCTCCTGAGGCGTCTCTATTTGGTTCACGCCGAAGACGAGTTGCGCCACGGCGAAATGTTCCGCCGGCGGGGATCGGAGTTGCTGCACTCGCTGCCCGGCCGTCCGACAGGTGGCTTTCATGCCGACTGGCTCGCTCCCAGCGGGCACGGCGCCGACGATCTGAGTGTTGACGGACGCGATGACGTCTTACTCGCCTTCCTCCATTTGTCCGAGAAAGCCGCCGCGAACCGTTTCACGGTTTATCGCAATGTTCTGGAAGGCGACGTGCCAACCTGCGCGATTTTTGATGAGATCCTGCGCGACGAGGTGTTTCACATGAATTATGCGTTGACGCAACTGACTCGCGTCTCGCCCCAGCGTCACCGGCGCCAATTATGGCGTACGCGTTTTAGTCGTTTGTGGAAGGCCTACTTGCGAATGGCGAGTGCGCTGGCAGGTCTTATTGGCGGCATTGTCCTGACCATCCAGTACTTCGTTATGCTGCCGCCTTTCGCTTGGACGGCAAAGCGCGCCGAGCGGCGAGAGCTGCAGGGCTGGACTCCAGTCTCCCCACAACGAAATGGGCCACTCGACAGGCAGTATTGAAATGAAGAAGTTTGGGATTACCAATCTAGCGGCAGCCCTGATCTTGCTGTTGCCGACGATCTTGTCAGCAGCAACAGACAAAACATTGACGCCAAGAAGAGCCTACTTATCATTCATGTTGGCAAGGGGGGCATATTTTCCGCTGCCGGCCATGATCATTGGGTGGATGCGCCCATCTCGCACGGGCAGTTCACTGAAGGAGCCGCGGCCCATGTCGAGTTTTCCGTGGATGCAGGGAAGATGACCGTTAGAGCCGACGAAAAAACCAGCGCCAAGGATCGCGCAAAGGTTCAGGAGACCATGCAGACTGCCGTCCTTGAGAGCAAGAAATACCCGGAGATTCGCTTTCGCTCGACAACGGTCACCCCAAATGGCGGGCAAGCTTGGAAGGTAACTGGCCCACTCACTCTGCATGGAGTGAGCAAAGTGGTTTTAGTGGAAGTCCGGCGTGACGGCGAAACCTATACCGGTAGCGCACGCCTCAAGCAAAGCGACTTCGTCAGCGCTCAGGCTCTCGAGACCAGCTTGCGCCGCGCGCTGGCGCGCTGAGAGCACCGTGCTTACAGGCGCTCAATACGAGCGTAGGCACTGTGCGCGTGGATCGACTCGAAGTTCTCGACATCGACGCTGTAGCGGCCGATGCGCGCGTCGGCGTTCAGCCGCAGCGCGACATCGCGCACCAGGTCCTCGACGAACTTCGGGTTCTCGTAGGCGCGCTCGGTGACCCATTTCTCGTCGGCGCGCTTGAGCAGCGGCCACAGCTCGCTCGAGGCCTCGTCCTCGGCGAAGCGCACCAGTTCGGGCCAGCCGATGTCGCCCTTCAGCTCGGCGCGGATCGTCAC